>JACCDW011309625.1_pt1 | contig 12105 bp, 12 predicted proteins | sample 7449781 | NCBI WGS metagenome assembly JACCDW01 (sample SAMN15323449, study PRJNA562643) | freshwater metagenome | isolation source: river surface water | place: USA:Blue River Watershed | collected 2017-08-18
AACGTTATTAATGACTATTACTACGTTTTACTAGCCATATTTATCTTTATTATGATCTTGAGCGACACCCATATTGGTGGGTATGACAACCTGATGACCTATATTTTCTGGGGAATTTTAGGTACTGGTTTAGTTATCAGAATGCTTTTTTTACTCTACGGGTTTGTCAGAAGAACTTCCGTTTTAATTTTCTTTTCTTCAGAACGAGAAGTATTACGTGAACGTTTTTATCTTGCAAAAACCTGGTACAGTCTTGTTGCTATTTTTTTACTGGTGTTTTTCTTTTTTCTAGGGCTTTGGTTAGTTGCTTGGTTTTGGGGAAAAGCTATCCCTCTAGATTCCTTGGCTGAATTTTTTACGCAAAAGAAAATTATCATCAGTATTGCAGAAAATGGTCAGCGCCAACAGGTGAGCGTGCTCGATCTTCTTTCTACCTTTGCCTTTATTCCGCTCGCTTTTATTGTTGCATCGGTTATTGATAAGTTTTTACTCTACCGTCTTTTTGGTATGCTCTTAGTTGATCCAGGCGTACACAATACGGTATCGATTATTTCTTATTATGTTTCGGTTATTTTTGTCATTACGATTGGCTTGTGGTACGAGGGTTTTGGCTTTCTGATTGTGTACTACATGGGGCCCTTGTTTCTCGGTATGGCATGGGCATTACGTGATGTTTTTAATGATTTTGTAGCCTACTTTATAATCCTGGTACAACGACCGTTAAAGGTCGGAGACTATATTCGTTTGGATAGCGAAGTGATGGGGGTTGTCAGGCGCATAACTCCTCGGTCTGTCGTGTTGAGAAGACAGAATAGTTACAGTATTATTGTTCCTAACTCTCGCATTATGCGCGAAGTTGTTAATAATTGGGACTATAGCAGAAGTTTTATTGCGTTTCCTGATATTATCGTGTCGATTCGTTATTTTGAAGATCCAGCACTTGTTCGTGAACTTCTTTTACAAGCAATTACTTCAACCGATAATGTTCTTAAAACGCCAGCCCCTGTTATTCGACTTGAAGAGTTTAATGCAAATGGGTTTAGTTTTTTAGTACGCGCTTTTATAAGTTCAGAAAAAACGCTCGAGCAATGGGAAATTGCAAGCCAGGCACGTTTTGCCATTGTAAAAAATCTTAGAGCTCACGGTATTGATCTTTCATTTCCTGTTCAAATTGTTCATTTAAAAAATGATAAAGAGAGCAAGTAGAAGGGATCAACTTAGGCCGCCCCGTCTTTTAAAAAACCTGTTAACGGCCAGGCAATAGAAAAATCAAGATGAGTATCGGCAAGCGGCTGATGGTGAACAAAAAAATGCACATTTTGACAACCAAGATTATTATCCCGTAGCGTTTTTAAAAGGCTTTCAATGCAAAATAACTTATCGTGCGCCGACCAGTTTTTCCTCAAAGGGCTTCTGTCAAAAGAGATATACATATCTTGGCCGGAGGGTGAATAAAGCACCGTTTCTAAAGACAGATTGTTATCAGCCAAGCCTTCTTCTTTGTTAAGTAAAATCCATTGTGCAATCAGCATTTGAGTCGCTTGCCCTTTATTCTCCGGCTGAAGAATTTGTATGTTTTCAGAGTGCCAATCGGCATGCTTCCAGAGAGAAATTTGAGCCATTCTTTTTGTGTAGCCGGGTACAGTATGCACCGTTAAGGATGGTTTATTCCAATAAATAATCAACCATTCATGGTATATGCAAAAGAACAGTGTTCCTGTGATAAAGCTTACAAGAAGAACGGCGTATAGTTTGGCATGCTTCATGTGAGTAAGCTTTCTGGTTCTATGAGGCTGCTCAGGCTTTTAGTTAAAGAAGCTACGTATGACCGCCATTCATTAGATCGCGCTACTGATAGCTCAAGAGCAAAGGCAGGTGCATGTATGCCGCGTAGTGGTTTAAAGGGTATGCCATACCACGAAGCATTCGGGTACTGCTTTTTAAGTTGATCTATTAATTGTTCCGTTAATGATCGAGAAATTTTTGTGTACGCCAGGTGTGCTTTATCGGTTGGAATAAGAGTTAAAGGGTTTTTTTGTGTATTCCAATAATCAGTGGTAGGGTTTTGAAGATAGGAATAAACAGAAACGGTTGGTTGAAAGTTTTTACATATGTGAAGACTTATAAAAAGGTCGGGGCTTAGATGATTGCAGGCCGATGCGATCTGTTTTTGATCTGTTTTTTCGTACATGCCTCGTGAAAGAATAATATGTAACGAAGGGAACCTTTTCTGAAGTTCATGTTTTAACGTTAAAGCGCATTCATAGGTTTCTTTTGAGAATAATTCGTCAATCTCTACTCCAGGATTAAGCACTATGGTTGAGCTTACTGAAAGGGGAGCCGGGGTTATCCAGGTAGTCATAAAGAAAACAATAAGAAACATCATCTGCATTGAAGGTCACTGGTAAGATACTGTTGTAAAAAGGTAATACGTGCGCTGCCCGAGTTGTTTTTAAGTGCGATAGCAATCGCTTTATGTTGCCCTATAAAGATACAGAGTTTTTTTGCTCGTGTTAATGCGGTATATAGAAGATTTCTTTGCAGGAGCGTAAAATGCTGCATAAAAAGAGGAATGATAACGGCGTCAAACTCAGAACCTTGGCTTTTATGAATCGAAATAGCATAGGCAAGCATAAGCTCATCAAGCTCGGTAAAATCGTACTCAACTTCTTTTTCGGGAAACGTTACGGTGACTGTTTTTTCTTCATCGTTAATAGCTGTAATGGTGCCAATATCACCGTTAAAAACATTTTTATCATAATTATTGCGCAACTGTATGACAGGGTCTTGTAAGGTAAAGGTAGAAAACATGCGCTGCACCTGCTGTTTTTGCCCTGGATTAATAAGGCTTTGCATATCGGTATTAAGTTTTTGCGTTCCAGCGATCCCTTTATTCATGGGAGAAAGGATAATAGTTTGTTCTGGTTTAATGCCAACTCGGGGCAAATAACCATGCACTATCTTTTTAAGATGAACAGGAAGTTGGGTGGGGTCTTGCTCTGAAATAAAATAGTAATCTTTTTTAGTCGCTTCTGCCTCAGATACGGGCATTTCCCCTTTATTGATGCGATGCGCGTTGTAGGTAATTAAACTGTTTTGAGCCTGTCTAAAGATATACGAAAGTTGGGTGACAGGCACTGTTTTACTTGCAATAAGATCCAATAAAAAATTACCCGCACCAACAGGGGGTAATTGATCGGTATCACCAATAAAAATAACATGGGCAGTTAGGGGAACTGCTTTTAAAAGTGCATATGCCAAAAATGCATCGATCATCGATGCTTCGTCAATAATCAGATAGTCTAATTTTAAGGCATTTTTTTCATTATGGGTAAAGCCTCCCCCTTGCACATTGAACTCTAACAGACGATGAATAGTCACTGCGAACTTGCCACTGTTTTCCATAATGCGCTTTGCAGCACGGCCCGTTGGCGCTGCAATTTTATAGGAGATTGAGCGTTCTTCTAAGAATTGTAAAAGTTTTTTGGTTAATGTTGTTTTTCCTGTTCCTGGGCCACCAGTGATGACCGATACTTTTGCTTCCAAAGAATCGATGATTCCTTTCTGCTGCGCCTCATTTAATTCGATTTCACCTGCAGTCGGTACGCGTAGAGTTTGGTATACCGCATCAATATCAATCGATTTTGATGGAGCATGTGCGATTAGACTCTTTATTTTTTCCGCCGTCCCTTTTTCTACATAATACAGCTGGCTTGTCGTGACATAATGAAGGTTTTCATGACTTATCAGTTTTATTTTCTGTTCGTCATACAACGCATGGAGGGCTTTTTTAATAAGATCTTTTACTGAATGTTCTCTGGTAAGGTCGAGCAGTTCGGCACTGATCTTTTTAAGATCTTCCAATTCTGCATATAAATGCCCGTGCGTGGTAGCTGTTGTTAATGCAAAAAGTATTCCGGCCTTTACTCGTTTTACCGATTCTTTTTCAAATCCTAAGTTTTGTGCCAGTTGATCTGCAAGGGTAAATCCTACTCCCCACACTTCTTCTGCAAGGCGATAAGGATTTTCGGTGACAACGGCTATAGAAGCTGCGCCATATTTTTTATAAATTTTTGATGCATAGGCAGGTGATGCTCCTTTTTCTTGCAAGAACACCATGATGTTGGCGATTTCTTTTTGTTCCTGCCAAGCTTTGGCAATCGTTTCAACTCGTTTTGGCCCAATCCCGGGAACTTCAGAAAGTCGCTCAGGCGTTTTATCAATGACTTCAAGGACTGAGGTGCCAAAGTAAGAAACTAATTTATCTGCGTAGCTTTTTCCAATACCTTTGATCATCCCTGATCCTAGGTAACGTCGCAATCCAAGAACGCTGGTAGGAAGAATAGCTTTACAAACTTGCGCTTCAAATTGCTTGCCAAATTTAGGATGGGTGACCCATGCACCTTCAACTTCCACATCTTGTCCTGGATGGAACGAAGCTGCATGGGCTCTCACAACTACAGTGGCTTCTTTACTTACCTTAAGGACAAAGACACCAAAGCCTTGTTGGTCATCTTGAAATAAAAATCGTTCAACGGTGCCGCTTAAGGTTTCCATAAAAAAGCTTATTTTTGCTGCGCTTGACGCACAAGTAGTTTGTACTGGTCATGTGCTTTTGTGCATGATTCGATTAAATCTTCAAGAAAATGTTTAAGATCATTTAAAAAGCGGAAAAATTCAGTTGCAGATGCTGCGTACATTTTTTCTTTTTCATCCGATTTGTCGGCATTGGCCAGTAAAGAATTGCTGAGATTTTGATCTTTGATAAAGATATCAACAAGTTTGATTTTCATTTTTTTTGCCATATCGCTTTGGCTATCATCACCTTTGCGTAAAGCTTTTAATTTTGAAGTAAAATCATCTTTTGCTGCAGTTAAAGCGGTGTTAAGCTCAGTCCAGCGCGCGTCTGTTGCCGGAGTATTTTCGTTTAAAAGAAGGTGTTCTTTTTTAACAAGATCTTGGAGAGTAACTTTTTGATCTGCTAGTTGATAAGAACCTTCACGTTTTTTTGTTTCTTTATTCATCGTGCCGTATTGGACTTCGTTAATAGCATTAATAGCACGTAAAGAATCGAGAATTTCTGATGCATTAATAAGGATGCCATCTACTTGAGCGATAACATTACTGAGTTTTTTAAAATCAGTTCTGTGGCGCTTATGAGAGATTTTTATTTCAGCTGTATGTGCTACATCTTGCGTAAAGTTGCTGGTAAATGAGCAGAGAAGAATAATGGTTAGTATATTTTTTTTCATAATCTTTTTTCCTTTTTTTTTAAAATTCTTTTTGGATCAGAAGAGAAGCTGCCCAATCTTCTCCTATTCCAAAACTGTTACTCGTTACTTCGCCTTTTACACCCAATTTCCAGGAAGAATTGACCGAAGCGTGTTTTTCAATAAGCATCCAAAGGGATGATTGAAGGGCATATCTTGTACGTGCTGTTTTGTAATCCAAGAGAGTTGCTTTAACTTGCGCAGGAGCATCAACGCTCATAAAACGTTCTTTTGTTCGCCAGTAAAGGTCGGTGCCGACTGCTAAATCTGCTCGTCGTCCTTTATAAAAAAGACCGGTTGTTGATTGGAAGATAAGGCCAGGAAAAACAAGAACGTTATACATAGTTGGGAAGAATTTTTGTATAAATTGTTTGTTGAGAAAATCGAGCTTTGCTTGCAATTGACCGGTGGCAGGAGAAATATCATTCCAATCAAAAGCATTAAATGCAGCAACATCGGTGTTTAAAATAAAGAATCGATGTTCGTGGGCAGGTAAGAGTATTTCTGCCGATGTTATACCTTCTAATGACCAATGGGGGGAAAAAATCATTTTATTGTGGGTAAAAATACCGATTCCAAGGTGATGGTTATTACCTGAAGGTGCTTCAAGTACGATTGCAGAAAGTCTATCCATAACTTGGTAGCCAAAATTAATAATGTTTTGTTGGGCAAGTGGAATGTTATTGTCAGCATCAGTGCTGAGTGCCGGTTTTAAAAGATCTGTGTAAAGATCGAAGTCTGGATCAGGAGTAGTTGCAGGAAAGCGGCTGCCATACAATCCCTTTTTAAAAGCAAAGGCTGTAGGAATCGTTGCTTTTGCGCCTAAACTAAATATTTGAGCATGGTTATCTATAAGAAGGTATTCGTAGTTAAGACGAAGGTCGCCTATGCCGATACGATCGCTGATTAAATGTTGACGAGCAAAAGCCATTTCGTCAAATCCATCGCCTGCAAAGAAGGGGTCTCGTTCAACTTTTTCGCGATCTTCTTCGGGCATGTTTAAGTTATGTTCTGTGTACAAAAAAGGTACACGCCCTGAAAATGTCCAATGTGGCGTGTCTTTAATGAATTCAAACATCCCCCCGACTTTGCGTTCTTCTAAAAAGATACTTTCAAAAAGGGTCAAGATACGAGAAACCTGAAAACCTCTAGGTAAAAATTCAAGATCATCGAGTTGGGTTATAAGATCAACTTGCGTATCGAGCGGGCTTTGCTTCATATCAAGGTAGTATTGGATGTCGTGGCGGTGGTCAAAAAAATATTCTTTAAAGGTTTGGTTAAAAAACGGATTAAAACTGTAAGAGGTTTTGGTTCGACCGCGTTTAGTAAATTGTTGGAATATAGGAAGATCGATAACGTTGCGGCGTATCGGAGGGTTGCTGCGGTAGTAAAGTGGATTTTTGAGAATATTCTGCGCAAGGATGGGAGGGACGCCATTGGGGTTGGTTAGAAGAATAACAGCAGCATCTTTTGGTATAATTGCACGACTTGGGGACGCGTCGATACAATCAAAATCTTCTGGAATATAGTTTTCTTCTGCATCAAAAAGATCTTGCCAATCTTGTTCTGACTGTAGCAGTGGGGTACTGAAAAAAAGCATCAAGATTATTATTTTATTATGAATGTACTTCATTAATTTTGTTTTCCCGCGTAAACTCTTTATCATTGTTTTCACTTTTTGCAGGTATTATTTTGTGCTGTGCTTCTGATGCAAGAGCAGTCAGTATACTTAAAATGACCTATGATGACAAAAGTGCTCCGTGATGGAATTTTATTTTTTATTTGAGAAAGTTTTGTATGATGCAGAAAATCCCATCTTTAAAAAGCTTTATTATCGAAGGTAATATTGGGGCGGGTAAGTCGACTTTTTTACGCTTATTACAGGACCAACTTCCGGTTCAAATTGTGTATGAACCGCTTGATCAATGGCAACAGGTGGCAGGTGGCCAGAACCTTTTAGATCATTTTTATAAAGATACTAAACGATGGGCATACACCTTTCAGTCTTATGCTTTTATTACGCGTGTTATGGAACAGCAAAAAAAAGCTCTTGAATCAAAGTATGGTACGCAGGTACTTGAACGTTCTGTGTATTCAGACAGGTACTGTTTTGCAAAAAACTGTTTTGATATGGGTACGATGAGTCCCTTAGAATGGTCGTTATACCAAGAATGGTTTGACTGGTTAATTGAAAATTACGTCGCAAAGCCGGCTGGATTTATTTATTTGCGTACCAGTCCTGAAGTTTGTTTTTCTCGCTTGAAAAAACGGGCACGTGCTGAAGAAAGTGTTATTCCTCTTTCTTATTTAAAAGCTCTTCACGAGCGTCATGAGGAATGGCTTGTCGAAGGCAAAACAGTAGGTATGCATTTAAAAGGGGTTCCTGTTCTTATTCTTGAAACTGACATTGAGTTTGAAAGTGATTCTGTTCAGATGAAACAGTACCTTGCTCAGATGGCAGAGTTTATGGAGCAAACTGTCCCTTCTTCTTATAATGTGTCTCCTGAGGCGTTAAGTATTTGAACTTTTTTGAAAAAAAGTGCGATAGCGGTAAGAAAAAGTGGTAAAAATTTGTAAAACTGCTGCTTTTGCTTATCCTCCCTTGTAAGGAAGTGAGAGAGTAGGGTAAGCTTACTTGTTATATGGTTCTGTTTTAAAGATTGTTAGTAGAAAGGGTTAAGCTCATGGTAGATGCAGAAGTTATAACACACATACCAGAAGCTGTAGCGATAGCTACTCAGTACGCAAAAGCCTATGCACATTTAGGAGCTGCACTTGCGATAGGTCTTGGGACTCTTGGGCCTTCCCTGGGGATGGGTCTTATTGCATCAAGAGCATGCGAAAATATTGGAAAATATTCTGAAAATTCGATGGCTATTCGTAACGCGATGATTTTTGGGTTAATTCTTGTAGAAACTGCGGCATTGTATGCTTTCCTTATAGCCGGTGCTCTTGTTTTTAAATAGAAACGCCAGAACCTGGGGGTTCTCATATAAGGTAGAAGGGTTTTAATGATTCCATGTAATGTTACCCTCGTTGTTCAAATCGGAAACTTTTTGATTTCTTGGTGGTTCCTTGAGCGTTATTTTTTTAGGCGCTATGTTGCTGAGATTCAAAAAGAGAGACGAGAGGCTGAAGATTTACAGCAGGTTGTTATTAACAAAAAAAATGAACTTTTTGTTTTAGAGATCGCTCAAAAAGATGCGATAGCTCTGACAAGAAAAAAGTTTGTTTTGGCCATTCCTTTGCTGAAGGAAAATTCTTCTGTAAAAATACATTCAACACATCCGTTTATTGTTGCTCAAGAGTGCGATATATCAATGCAACAAGAAATTACTGAAGATCTCGTTGTATTTTTGGTTGAAAGGGTAAAGCGTGCTTAGCTTTTCTCCGTGGATTGCTGTAAATAAGGTTGCTAATTTTTGCGTATTGCTTTTGGTCTGTTGGTATTTGATACGCCAACGTCTTTATCCTGTTATTCAGAAAATAGTAGAACAAAGAGCAGCGGATTCTGGACAACTCAGACAAACTTTAGTTGCTATTGCCCAGAAAAATAGTGAATTACTTCAGGCAATAGATGCCCAAGAAAAACAAGCTCAACTTCTTTTAACAAAAATAGAAGTATGGAAAACAACGGTTGCGGTAAAAGAAGAGCAAGCTGACGCTCAACGGCTTCTTTTAGAACAAAAGTGTTTGATGTATTTAAAAAAACGTGCTGATGGCCTTTGCCAAGAACAGTTAAGACGAGAAATCTTACCCGTTGTCTTTAAAAAGACACATGCACAGGTGGTGACTTTTTTTAAAGAAGAGGGCGCGCAAGCAGGTTATATTAACGATCTTTTAAATGGATTACCAAAGGGTAAGATGCATGGATAAGGCACGACTTTTTCTTGTTCGTCGTTATGCGCAGGCGTTTTTAGACCTTGTGTATGATGAGGTTTCTCTGCCGGTTATAGATGATTTTGAAAAAGCAGTAGAGTTTTTTGAGACCCACAAAGAAATTTGTTTTTTGATAGATTTACCATTACTTTCGCAAGAGCGGAAAGAGCAGGCGCTCCAGGCTATCATTGAAAAATTCCGTCTTCCTGCCTTGTCTAAAAAGTTATTTTTTTTACTTATTGCCCATAAGCGTTCCATGCTTCTTGCGCAAGTACTTACGTGTTTTATTCAGTTGTATAAAGAGCGCGCACATATTGTTTCTTTTGTGGTAGAAAGTTCATTTGAGCTTTCTGATAACCAGAAAAAAGATATAGAATTTTTTTTGAAAGAACAGGTCCAAGCAACAGTGATATGTGTCTATCGCATTAATACAAATTTGATTGCAGGGGTGCGCATGTCTAACGAAAAATATATATGGGAACATTCTGCCCAGGCCCAATTACGGGCTTTGCATACAAGTGTAAGTTGTTGAGGTTGATATGAAAATAAAAAGTACTGATCTTGTTTCCCTTTTTGAAAAAGCTTTACAAGATAAGCCACAAGAAAAGTTAGAAGAAATAGGTATCGTTGTCCAAACAGGTGATGGTATTTGTCGCGTGCATGGTTTAGAACGTGTTGTGTATAACGAAATTGTTGAGTTTGACGGTGGCAATAAAGGGATAGTCCTTGATCTTGACGAAAGTCATGTTTCGGTATTTTTATTATATGCAACCATTCCTGTAGTTGAGCTAGAAGTTGTTCGTCGTACCGGTCATGTTTTTCAAACCCCGGTGGGTATGAATCTTTTAGGGCGTGTGGTGAATGCTTTAGGTAGTCCTATAGATGGCTTAGGTGCAATCGATGCTGAATCATATCATCCAGTTGAAGCGATTTGTCCGGGTGTTATGGAGCGTAGCCCTATCAATGAACCATTGCAGACCGGGATTTTAGTTATTGATTCGCTTGTGCCTGTTGGTAAAGGTCAGCGTGAACTTATCATAGGTAACAGAAATACGGGTAAAACGGCGATAGCGCTTGATACTATCCTGAATCAAAAAGGGAAAAATGTTTTTTGTATTTATGTTTCTATCGGCCAACGCCAAGCAAATCTTGCTCGTATTATTCGTTTGCTGAGCGAAAATGGTGCTCTTGAATATACGGTGATAGTCAGTGCTGATTCGAGCGATGCAGTATTATGTCAGTATCTTGCTCCTTATGTGGGAAGTACGATTGGTGAATATTTCCGCGACAAAGGGTATGACGCTCTTGTGGTCTATGATAATTTAAGTAACCATGCGATTGCTTACCGAGAAATGTCTTTGTTGTTACGTCGGCCGCCTGGGCGCGAGGCGTATCCTGGTGATGTTTTTTATCTTCACTCGCGTTTACTTGAGCGAGCAGGAAAGCTTGCAAAGGGTGGATCTTTAACAGCGCTTCCTATTATTGAAGTGCAATCAGATGATATCACCGCTTATATTCCGACTAACTTGATTTCTATCACTGATGGTCAGATCTTTTTAGATGACCAACTCTTTAAGAGTGGTATGCGTCCTGCCGTAAATATCGGACTTTCGGTATCTCGTGTTGGTAGTTCTGCGCAAACTCGTGCAGTCAAGAAAATGACCAGAACGTTGGGATTAGAACTTGCGCAGTATCGTGAACTTTTAGATTTTTCTCAGTTTGGTACAGAGCTTGATAAAGAAGCACAGCACCGCCTTTCTACCGGCCAGCGGGCGATGGAAGTGCTCAAGCAGGGTCAATACACAACGTACAGTTTTGTGCAAGAAGCATTAATGTTGTTTATCTTGCAAGAAGGTTTTTTACAAGACGTTCCTTTAACGATTATTAATGCGTTTGTAACTCAGTTTGTGAGCTATGTTGAGTCGGTATACCCGCAACTATACGGCACCATCTTAGAAACAGCTGATGTAACTGATGCTATTAAAAATGAACTTATTGAAGTTGCAAAAGAATTTAAGATTCTTTTTGTAGCTCCTGAAGCTTTCTAAGATAAAGAGATGGTGCATGCGAAAGCTTTATTTTTATAGTTTGTTTGTATCTTGCTTTTTCCTGCAATCAGCAGATCGCCAGCTCATGTTAGAGGGTATAGAGGCGAATCTTTGCGACTGAAAGAAAAACGTAACGAAGTTTCAACCGCTTTATTTATTTTGTCCCAAAAAAAAGGGGTTCAATTTTTTTTATTTAGAAAGCCAAACAGCTTTAGTCGGTGCATGGATTGAAACTTTAGAAGAACGTTTAAAAAGATATAAGGGTGGTATGCTTGAAGAATTGGAGATTTTGCATAGTGCATGCAGCCGCAAGAGCAAGTCGATAATCTTATCAATATGACTGACGAGTTACTTGATGATCAGCGCAAGGCTGCTGGTTTAAAAAAAAAGAAAGCGACCTGTTGAGTAGTATAATTTTTTGTCTTAAAATAATAAGTATAAAGTGATTGGATATTTAAAATGGATACGAAGGATATATAATATGTTAAAAAAAAAATTATTTTTATTCAGTTTTTTGGTTGTGGCAACTTCGATGTATGGCGCGGAACAACAACAAAAGGCTATCGATAATATCAGAGAAAGCATTACGAGCCGGGAGAATCTTTCCTTGATTGCGAACGGGCTAGAAAGCCTTAAGGGTTGTATGAATTCTAACGAGCAAGCAGAATTTGATACCTATAAAATTAACATTAAAAAATTGATAGGTTCCCTTCCGATGCTTAAAGAAAATTTGGACGAGTACGAAAAAATGGGAAATAAAGAAAAGCTTTGCAGGGCGCTTTTTGTAGTAACTGGTGAATACAAAGAGGTTGTGGAGTTGGCTCATGAGATTTCTTTTTTTTCGGATCAATTTAAAAAGAGGCTAGGTTGTGTTGAGTTTTCAGCGTAACCATATGAAAGCTCCGACG
>JACCDW011461765.1_pt1 | contig 12105 bp, 9 predicted proteins | sample 7449781 | NCBI WGS metagenome assembly JACCDW01 (sample SAMN15323449, study PRJNA562643) | freshwater metagenome | isolation source: river surface water | place: USA:Blue River Watershed | collected 2017-08-18
AAAAAACCGAGCGTCCAACTCGTGAGCGTTCGACGCGTGATCGCAATAACCGAAATTCACGCGATCGTGATCGCGGAGGTCGCGACCGTGATAACTACCGCGAGCCTTACCGTCGTCGCGGCACAATCCTTACTGATGCAGATTTCCTCGCACGACGTGAAAATGTTGATCGCGAAATGGTTGTTCGTCAGATTGGCGATCGCATCCAGATTGCAGTGATTGAAGATAATGTGATGGTTGAGCATTACGTCAACCGTAATGCCAACGTTTCATACGTTGGAAACGTTTATCTTGGTCGTGTACAGAACGTGCTTCCTTCGATGGAAGCTGCCTTCGTGGATATCGGAAAGGGTCGCAACGCAGTTCTTTACGCAGGTGAAGTGAACTGGGATGCTGCTGGAATTTCTGAGTCAGAGCCTCGCAAAATTGAGATGGTTCTCAAGACCGGTCAGCCAGTTTTGGTTCAGGTAACTAAGGATCCAATCGGCCAAAAGGGTGCTCGTCTTACCAGCCAAATCTCATTGCCAGGTCGCTATGTTGTATTCGTACCAGGCGGAGGAATGTCTGGTATTTCAAAGCGCCTTCCAGAGTCAGAGCGCACTCGCCTTAAGGCGATTTTGAAGAACCTTATTCCTGATACAGCTGGCGTAATCGTACGTACAGCGGCTGAGGGCGTGAGCGAAGAAGAGCTGACCGCTGATGTCGAGCGTTTGAAGGCGCAATGGGAAGATATCTATCAGAAATCTGAGAACCCGAACTTCCATGCACCAGCACTCCTGCTCTCAGAGCCAGATCTTGCAGTTCGAGTTATTCGCGATATCTTCAATGAAGATTTCCGTAAATTAACAATCCAGGGCAATGAAGCTTGGGAAGAGATCAGCTCTTACCTCGGATCAATCGCTCCTGAATTGTCACAACGTCTTGAAAAGTATGCCGGCAATGGCGACTTGTTCGCTGACTACCGCGTTGAAGAACAACTCGCAAAGGCATTCGATCGCAAGGTTTACCTACCTTCAGGTGGATCACTTGTCATCGATCGCACTGAAGCAATGGTTGTAATTGACGTTAACACCGGTAAGTTCATCGGTAAGGGCGGAAACCTGGAAGAGACTGTTACCAAGAACAACTTGGAAGCTGCTGAAGAAATTGCTCGCCAACTTCGCCTACGTGACCTTGGTGGAATCGTCGTTATCGACTTCATCGATATGGTTCTCGAATCTAACCGTGAGGCAGTACTTCGTCGTCTCGTTGAATGTCTTGGTCGCGATCGCACTAAGCATCAAGTTGCTGAAGTAACCTCACTCGGCCTAGTACAAATGACACGTAAGCGCGTCGGACAGGGACTGATCGAAGCGTTCTCAACTACATGTGATTCATGTAATGGCCGTGGAATCCACGTTCATATGGATCCAGTGAAGATGAAGGCGCCAATGCCACAGGTAAATTCCCAGAGCTCACATCATCCAGATGTAGAGGAAGAGGCGGCAACCGAGCATGAATTCCATGAGACCTTAAATGAAGAGGTGCCAGGGGAGTCCGAGCCAGATGCCGTAATCACACCCAAGGGCAAGCGTCGCCGTCGCGCCGCTAGTTCAGGGGTCATAACAGCCTAAATTTGAGCCAATTTGACCCTAAGGGTGCGAAATCCGTATCCTTAGCGTCTGCCCGAGGCACCCCCTCAGGCGTAATCAGTTAAGAAAATTGAGGTAGAAGCGTGTACGCAATCGTAAAAGCTGGCGGTCGCCAGGAGAAGGTAACAGTTGGCGAGACCATCACTGTTGACCGTATCGATGCAAAGATCGGCGCATCAGTCACTTTCCCTGCGCTCCTCGTGGTTGATGGCGCAAACGTCACAACAGACCTCAAGGTTCTCTCAGGCGTAAAGGTCACAGGCGAAGTTCTTGAAGAGACAAAGGGTCCAAAGATCGACATCCTTCGTTACAAGAACAAGACCGGTCACCGCCGCCGTCAAGGTTTCCGTGCACAGCACACTCGAGTCAAGATCACCGCAATCAGCGGTGCAAAGTAAAGGGGTAGAGACACATGGCAAGTAAGAAGGGTGTCTCCTCGACACGTAACGGTCGCGATTCAAATCCACAGTACCTTGGTATCAAGCGCTTCGGTGGACAGGTTGTAAATGCAGGCGAGATCCTCGTGCGTCAGCGTGGAACACACTTCCACCCAGGCGCAAACGTTGGTCGCGGTAAGGATGACACTCTCTTCGCACTCGCAGGTGGATCTGTTGAGTTCGGTCGCGCTCGCGGTCGTCGCGTAGTGAATGTGGTTCCAGCAGTTTAATTAAGGTTTCTCTTAAGAGAGCGGGCCGCACTTAGCGCGGTCCGCTTTTTTATTGAATGCGGCATTACTTATTGAAAGCAAAGGAGAAGTTCGATGACAACATTCGTTGATCGCGTGCAGCTCTTTGCTACCGGCGGTAAGGGTGGAGACGGTTGCGTTTCAGTTAAGCGCGAGAAGTTCAAGCCACTTGGTGGACCAGATGGCGGAAACGGCGGTCGCGGTGGAGATGTAATCCTCGTCGTTGATTCATCCGTGACAACGCTCCTTGATTTCCATCACTCACCACACCGTAAAGCAACATCAGGTCACCAGGGTTATGGAGATCGTAAAGATGGCGTATCGGGTGAAGACATCATCTTGCCGGTACCAAACGGAACCGTTGTCTACGAAAATGGCGTACAGATTGCTGACTTAGTCGGAATCGGCACCACATTCTTAGCAGCACGTGGTGGCATGGGAGGACTTGGAAATAACTCACTCGCTTCATCAAAACGTCGCGCACCAGGTTTCGCCCTTCTTGGCGAGCCAGGCGAAGAGCGCATACTTACTCTTGAGCTCAAATCAGTTGCCGATATTGCCCTTGTTGGTTTTCCATCAGCTGGTAAATCATCACTGATTGCAGCTGTATCAGCAGCTCGTCCAAAGATTGCTGATTATCCATTTACAACTTTGGTTCCAAACCTTGGCGTTGTTCAAGCAGGCGATACTCGCTACACAGTTGCAGATGTGCCAGGGCTGATTCCCGGAGCATCAGAAGGTAAAGGACTTGGTCTGCAATTCCTTCGCCACGTCGAGCGTTGTGTTGCTCTCGTCCACGTACTTGATTGCGGAACTCTTGAGACTGATCGCAACCCAATTGATGATCTCGATGCAATTGAAAATGAGCTTGCTCTCTACGGAGGACTTGAAGATCGAAAGCGCATCGTTGCCCTTAACAAGATTGACCTTCCAGATGGATCTGCCATGGCAGATATGGTGGAAGATCAGCTCAAGGCCCGTGGATACGATGTTTATAAAGTCTCTGCTGCAACCCGCGAAGGCTTGCAGGACTTGATGTATGCAATGGCTCGCTTAGTTCAAGCCGAGCGCGTTGCTGCAAAGGCAGAAGAACGCACTCGTATTATTTTGCGCCCAACTGCAGTAGACGATTCTGGTTTTAGTGTGCAGAAGAATGGCGACGGTTCTTACTCTGTGCGTGGCGCAAAGGTCTATCGCTGGGTACTGCAAACAAACTTTAAGAATGCAGAAGCAATTGGTTATCTTGCAGATCGCCTAGCTCAACTTGGTGTTGAGAAGGCGCTCTACAAAGCAGGAGCGGTCGCCGGATCTGAAGTTCGCATCGGTTCAGGCATCAACGAAGTTGTCTTTGATTGGGAGCCAACAATCGAGGCAGGTGCAGAACAGCTCGCTGGATTCCTGCATCGCCGTGGTGAAGATTCACGTCTGGAAGGAACATGGAATGCTCCAGAGCGAGTTGAAGATGTTCTGACTGAGGAAGAGATTGCTGAGCAATGGGAGTACAAGGTCGCAGACCCGCACACTCCTCGAATAGAAGAAATTGCAGCAGATATTGCTGATGATGCTGAAGAATTGGGCGATAACTACGACGATAACGCGGTGAAGGAGTAAGTCATGAACCGTCAGGCAGTTACTGATGCCAAGCGCGTCGTCCTCAAGGTCGGCTCATCTTCGCTGACTGGTGCTGCAGGTTCTGCGCTCGATTCATCAGCTGTTGCGAAAATTGTTGACCTCGCAACAACGCTTCGTGCCCGTGGCGCTGAGGTTCTCATTGTTTCTTCTGGCGCAATCGCTGCGGGACTTGCACCGCTCAAACTGACAACTCGGCCAAAAGATCTTCCAACCCAACAGGCGGCGGCATCAGTCGGTCAAGGGTTATTGATTGCAAAGTACAACGAGTTATTTAGTAGGCACTCAATCGTCTCTTCTCAGGTTTTGCTCACGACAGAGGATGTAGTTCGCCGTTCGCATTACAACACTGCGCAGCAGACGCTCTCTCGATTGCTTGCCCTTGGCGTTGTGCCAATCATTAATGAGAACGACTCTGTCGGAACTGCTGAGATTCGCTTTGGTGATAACGATCGCCTTGCCGCACTTGTTGCGCTTCTGGTTCAAGCAGATCTCCTTGTCCTAATCTCCGATGTCGATGCGCTTTACGATGCTCATCCATCTCAACCAGGTGCGAAAGCAATCCACGAAGTGAATAACTTTGCCGAGATTGATTCAGTTGAAGTCGGGGGAGCAGGTTCGGCCGGTGTCGGAAGCGGTGGCATGGTCACTAAAATCGAAGCTGCACGTATCGCTACATCTGCCGGTACTCCGATGTTGCTCACTTCTCTTGCGCAATCAGCCGAAGCACTCGCTGGTGAAGAATTCGGAACAATCTTCCGTTCGCAAGCAGCGCGCACTAATTCACGTCTGCTCTGGCTAGCACACGCATCCTCGGCTCAAGGTCGTCTTGTTCTTGATGCAGGAGCTGTGACCGCAATTCTTGAAAAGGGAGTCTCTCTCTTGCCTGCCGGTGTTACATCCGTTGAAGGATCTTTCGCTGCCGGTGACACTGTCGAGCTTGCATCAAAGGATGGCAAGGTTATTGCTCGTGGCCTCGTGGCATTTGATTCAGATGAGATTCCGCAGATGCTTGGTCGCTCAACCAAGGAATTAGCGGCTTCTTTGGGCGCAGAGTACGAACGCGAACTCGTGCACCGTGACGACTTGGTATTGCTTTAGTAAATTATTCTCATGCGCATTAGGGTCTGGATAATTCTGTTCGCCTTCTTCGCAACACATTTTGCTCCCGCCTCATTGCAAACTGCGAATGCTTTACCTGGTGGATTTGCAAGCGCTCCCCGTTCTATCTCTCAATCTGCAGTTGCGGGTGGAGTTGCTCTAAGCTGGAGCGCACCTGCAGATGTGGGCAATGGCATTCTAAATTATCGCATTCAGCAATCTTCGACTGGTCTCAACGACGGGGGCTGGAGTGATGTCGCAACACCGTCTTCAAGTCCCCATACCGTTTTAGGGTTGGCCAATTCAGCGGTTTACTTGCGAATAGCAGCCGTGACTTCTGCAGGGACCGGGGCTTATGGGTACCCGTGGGCAACTGTTTACAAAACAACCACCAAGACAAGATCCGGAAACTCGATTGTCTATGACGTCAATAATTCAGGAAGTGTGAGTTCTAGTTTCACTCGCGTTCGCTATTTATTCGAAAATACAATTTCCACAGCATCGAACGTTGCAGATGTAGATTTCTATAAATGGGCTCAGGGTGGAACCGTTGCCACAACAATTTCTACTTCGGTAACGGCACAACCCACTATTTCAAATTTACAAGTGCCCTCTCCGGCAGTTCCATTCACAATTCAGGCAAACGTATCGGATTTAACGGTCTATTCGAACGTTGCAAGTACCGGCTCTTATTCAAATCCAATTACTAATGGATTTGGCATCAATGGCAGATTGGAGATCTGGGGGTCGGATTATCAAACTAATCAAAATGGATTGAACCCCGCCGGAAATACGTCTATTTATGACTACGACGATCGACCATCAGCTGGTTCATATGGATCATTTCAAGTCCATAACATGGATCAATTAAAGTCTGTATTTGTTTGGAATCAGCACGGAAGTGCAACTCCTGATATTGGATTCGGGGACGGAGCGGGAATTGCATCACATAACGACTGGACATTTTGTGGTGGTAGTTCTTGCCCAAATGTCACTACCTTTGGTCTGACTATCTACGTTAACTCACCAATCACGCCCTTGCCAGATTCCACGCCACCTACTGTTTCTCGCATTGATGCTCGCACGTTGGGCAAGAACGGTGACACAATCACTGTCCGCTCTAATGAGCTCGGAACTGTTCACCTCGTAAATCAATCTGTAACGGTCTCAAATCTGGCAAGCATTACCGCCGCTGCTGCAGCGAATAAGAACTCAGTATCGATTTCAACCATCAATACCAACACAACTCTGACGTTATCCGCGCTCAATGATGGACTTTATAACCTCTATGCTGCAGATCCGGCGGGCAACCTTTCTACCGCGGTGTTGTCAACAATTCGCGTAGATAACACAGCTCCAACAGCCACATCGATTGCGGTAAATGCTGCCGGCACTGCAATCCAGCTCACTGCGAATGAAACGATCACCAACACTTCTCAAGTACTCAATCTTTACTCCGTCTCCGATAGCGGAAGTGCAATATCTGTGACAGCCACGAATTTCTCTGGCTCGGTCGCAACTTTGAACCTCTCGCGCGCAATTCCAGTCGGCGCCTCAGTGATATTTGCATACACTCCTTCTCTCGGTGCAGCCACGGGTCGCTGGGTAGATTTAGCTGGCAATGAGATGGCGGCAATCACGACTCGTTCTATTACCAACAACTCTGCATCACCTATTTCTGTCACTCTCACTGTGGCCGACCCGCTGACAAAGGGAGCTTCAACAACTATGACTGCCTCTGTATCGGTGGCAGGTAGGGTTACTTTCACAATTGCTGGTAAACGTATTCCAGGATGCCTCAATAAAGTTGCGAGCGGGACCACTCCAATTACCGTGACATGTACCTTCAGGCCGGCACTCACCGCTCTTCAGACAATCCGTGCCACTTTGGTCCCATCGCTCGGTGCTTATCCAACGACTACTGATTCGGTTAATCGTTTTATTCTCAAGCGCACCACAACGAGATAAAGATAGACTTGCCGACATGGATTCGAACGCCTTGATTGCAGATTTGGCCGATAAGTCGCGTAAAGCCGCGCGTTCACTTTCGACTGCAAGTGGCGCAGAGCGCAAAGCTGCACTGGAAGCGATTGCTGCAGCGCTCGAATCTCGGTCCGTAGAAATTCTTGCCGCCAATGAGATCGATATGGCCAATGCGCGTAAGGAAGATATGCATCCGCAGATGCAGGATCGCCTTCTCCTTAATGAGGCGCGTATCGCTGGAATGGCAGATGGCGCACGTCAAGTAGCGGCTTTGCCAGATCCATTGGGCCGCACACTCAATGAATCAACACTTCCCAACGGCCTCCATCTTCGCCAAGTTTCTGTTCCTTTCGGCGTTATTGGGATGGTCTATGAAGCGCGTCCCAATGTCACAGTTGATGCGGCTGTAATTCTTTTAATGTCTGGAAATGCGGCGTTGCTTCGTGGGTCATCAACGGCACGAAACAGTAACGAAATTCTCATCAATGTGATGAGAGATGCCCTCGCGCAGACTGGTATTGATCCTGATGTACTTCAGTTGATTCCTTCAGATGATCGTTCAACTGTCAAAGCACTCCTCACCGCTCGCGGCAAAGTTGATCTCGTGATTCCACGTGGCAGCGCACAGTTGATTCGCATGGTTGTAGATGAAGCCACTGTTCCAACTATCGAAACTGGTGCCGGTGTTTGCCACGTCTTCGTCGATGAATTTGCTGATATCAACAAGGCGCTGCCAATTGTGCTCAACTCAAAGACTCATCGCCCCTCTGTATGTAATGCAGCCGAGACCCTCTTGGTTCATAAGAACATTGCTCCTACATTCTTGCCACTGGCGCTGAAAGCGCTGAGTGATGCCGGAGTTGCTCTCCATGGTGATTCGACTGTGCAGAAAGTCGCCGAAAAATTTGGAGTGAAGTCAGAGCCTGCTACTGAAGAAAACTGGGGCACTGAATATGGAATTCTTGAGATGAATGTTGCTGTTGTTGATTCAGTAGATGACGCGGCAGATCACATTGCACGTTACGGTACCAATCACACCGAAGCCATCGTTACAGAAAATCAGGCAAGTGCAGATCGCTTTATTGCTCTCGCAGATTGCGCAGCGGTGATGGTCAACGCTTCGACTCGATTTACCGATGGCGAGCAGATGGGATTTGGCGCAGAGATTGGGATCTCTAATCAGAAGCTTCATGCTCGTGGACCAATGGGCCTGAATGCGATGACTACGGCCACCTGGATCGTCACTGGAAATGGGCAGATTCGAATCTAATTACCCGATTTGAGGGTATTTTTATAGACTGCGCGCATGAGCACACTCTCGCGCGATGAAGTCGCAAAGTTGGCAAATCTAGCCAGAATCGAAATGACCGAGGCGGAACTTGTTGAACTCGCTTCACAGTTCGGTTCGATTCTTGATTCTGTGGCCCGAGTTCAAGAACTCAACCTCGATGGAGTGAAGGCGACCTCGCATCCGCAGCCAATTGAGAACATTGCTCGCCCGGATGTTGTGCATCCAAGCCTTACTCCAGAAGAAGCACTCTCTGGTGCTCCAGCTCAGGAGGAACAACGTTTCCGTGTGCCACAGATTTTGGGAGAGGAGTAAGCCATGATCTTTAAGACCGCAGTTGAGATGGCAGATGCCCTCTCCAAGAAAGAAATTTCTTCAGTCGAACTCACTCAGTCTCACCTTGATCGCATCGAAGATGTCGATGGAGATGTGAAGGCATTTCTTCACGTCGATAAGGAAGGAGCACTCGCTCAGGCCGCTGCAGTCGATGCAGATCGCGCTGCTGGAAAGAAAGTTTCGCCACTTGCTGGCGTACCTCTCGCTCTCAAAGATGTTCTTGCACAGAAGGGCGTGCCGACAACTGCAGGTTCAAAGATTCTTCAGGGCTGGAAGCCACCGTATGACTCAACTGTTGTTTCAAAGCTTAAGAATGCCGGTGTTGTCATCCTCGGTAAGACCAACATGGATGAATTCGCAATGGGCTCATCGACTGAGAACAGTGGCTACGGTCCAACATTTAATCCATGGGATTTAACTCGTACTCCAGGTGGTTCATCAGGAGGATCTGCCGCTGCGGTATCTGCCTTTGAGGCGCCTTTGGCAATTGGTTCAGATACTGGTGGATCGATTCGCCAACCTGCAGCCCTAACTGGAATCGTCGGAGTTCGCCCAACATACGGCGCCGTCTCTCGTTACGGTCTGATTGCTTACTCATCGTCACTCGATCAAGCTGGACCTTTTGGTCGCACTGTTCTTGATACTGCGATGCTGCACGAAATCATCGCTGGCCATGATGCGCACGACGCAACTTCTATCAACGCCCCTGTTCCAAATGTTGTCGCTGCAGCAAAGAGCGGTGACGTAAAGGGAATGAAGATTGGCGTTATTAAGCAACTGCAAGGCGAGGGATACCAGAAGGGCGTCCAGACTCGCTTTACTGAGTCCCTTGAAATCCTTGCATCTCTTGGTGCAGAGATTGTTGAAGTAGATTGCCCAAGTTTCGAATACGCTCTCGCTGCTTATTACCTCATCGCTCCATCTGAGTGTTCTTCTAACCTCGCACGTTTTGATGCGATGCGTTATGGGCTTCGCACAGGCGATGAAGGAGGGGCATCAGCAGAGGCTGTTATGGCTGCTACTCGTGATGCTGGCTTTGGTCGCGAGGTAAAGCGCCGCATCATTCTCGGTACATATGCGCTTTCTTCTGGTTACTACGATGCTTACTACGGAAGTGCTCAGAAAATTCGCACACTGATCATCGAAGATTATGCAAAAGCGTTTGCTAAGGCAGGTGTATTGGTATCACCAACTGCGCCAACGACTGCCTACAAGATCGGCGAGAAGGTCGATGATCCAATGGCGATGTACCTCGGAGACGTTGCAACTATTCCGGTCAACCTTGCAGGTATCTGTGGAATGTCGCTGCCTGCAGGTTTGGCGGAAGAAGATAACTTGCCGGTGGGATTCCAGATCATGGCGCCAGCAATGCAAGATCAGCGTTTATATCAAGCAGGTGCCGCTCTTGAAGCAGCACTCTCAACGAAGTGGGGCGGAACTCTTATTACAAAAGCTCCAGCGCTGAAGGGAGGTGCCAACTAATGGCACTCAACTACGATGAGGTTGTCGCTAAGTACAACCCGGTGTTGGGTCTTGAAGTGCACGTTGAACTTAACACTGAGTCAAAGATGTTCTGTTCCTGCGCAACAACATTTGGCGCCGAGCCAAACACTCAGACCTGTCCGGTCTGTTTGGCGCTTCCGGGTGCACTTCCAGTTGTTAATGAGAAGGCGATTGAATCAACAATCAAGATTGGTCTCGCGCTCAATTGCAAGATTGCTCCGTATAGCCGCTTCGCACGTAAGAATTACTTTTACCCAGATATGCCGAAGAACTTCCAGATTTCACAGTATGACGAGCCAATCTGTTACGACGGCTATGTTGATGTTGAAATCGAAACCGAGGAAGGCCCGAAGCAATTTCGAATCGAGGTCGAGCGCGTACACATGGAGGAAGACACCGGAAAGTCGCTGCACGTAGGTGGCGCAACCGGTCGTATTCATGGAGCTGATTACTCGCTGCTTGATTACAACCGCGCCGGAATTCCTTTAGTTGAAATCGTTACCAAGATTGTGCCAGGCACAGGTAAGTACGCACCAGAAGTTGCCAAGGCATATGTTGCAGAGCTTCGCGACATTCTTCGTGGCCTCGGAGTTTCTGATGTGAAGATGGAACAAGGTTCACTTCGCTGTGATGCCAACGTCTCATTGATGCTCAAGGATGCGACTGAGCTAGGTACCCGCTCTGAGACAAAGAACGTCAACTCACTTCGTTCAGTCGAGCGTGCGATCCGTGGTGAGATGTTGCGCCATGCTGAAATTCTTGAGACCGGTGGCAAGGTCAAGCAAGAGACTCGCCACTTCCAAGAGGACACTGGTCTAACTCGCTCAGGCCGCTCTAAGGAACAGGCAGAGGATTACCGTTACTTCCCAGATCCTGATTTGGTCCCAGTAAAGCCAGATGCAGCATGGATTGAAACGCTCCGTGCGGCTCTGCCTGAGCGTCCATCGATTCGCCGTAAGCGATTGAAGGAGCAATGGGCAGTTCCCGATAAGGAATTCGCTGCCATGGTCAATGCCGATGTCTTGGATATCGTCGAGGCAACTGTCTTGCTCGGTGCAGATCCAACAAAGGCACGCACGTGGTGGCTCGGTGAAATCTCACGTATCGCAAATGATTCCAACGTTGCGATTGCAGATCTTTCAATCACACCGGCACACGTTGCCGAATTGATTGGGCTAGTTGCATCAGGAGAACTCACAGATAAGTTGGCTCGCCAAGTTGTCGAAGGCGTTGTCGCCGGAGAAGGAACTCCTTCAGAAGTCGTTGCAAAGCGTGGCATCAAAGTTGTTAATGACGACGGTGCTCTTATGGCTGCAATCGAAAAGGTCTGTGCTGCGCAAGCAGATACTGCTGAGAAGGTTCGCGGGGGACACTTGCCTGCTGCTGGTGCTTTGATCGGTGCGGTAATGAAAGAGACGGCAGGACAGGCAGATGCTGCCAAGGTTCGCGAGCTCCTTCTTAGGTATCTTGGTCACTGATAGTTAAAGTAAGTAAATAAAAAAGCCCGCCGAAACTTTCTCGGCGGGCTTTTTTGTTGATATTAAACGTTAGTGCATTCCTGCACCTTCGGTCTCTACAACTGCCTCTTTTCCAATATTGATAAAGAAGAACAAGACGATAGCGCCGATAAAGAGAAGTGCTGCACTGAATCTAAAGGCTGTTGTAAAGCCATTGGTTGCAGCAAACGCTTGACCGACCATATCAGTTGGTGCAATCTTATTTTCGATTGAGTAGTTAGTTGTTGCAGTAAATGCGATCGTGCTCAAGAGCGCAGTACCGAGCGATCCACCAATCTGCTGAGAGGTATTGACCATCGCTGATGCCACACCTGTGTCATGGCTTGATACAGCGTGGAGGGATGTTGAGGTCAATGGTATAAAGACAAGAGCCATACCGCTCGACATGATCAATAGTGATGGAACTACGTGCGTTAAGTACGAAGTTTCAGG
>JACCDW010540417.1_pt1 | contig 12101 bp, 11 predicted proteins | sample 7449781 | NCBI WGS metagenome assembly JACCDW01 (sample SAMN15323449, study PRJNA562643) | freshwater metagenome | isolation source: river surface water | place: USA:Blue River Watershed | collected 2017-08-18
AACTGAAGATCACTGCGAACAACGATAGCAAGACCTACGGAGACGAAAGGGCTTACGGAACTGGATCGACAGCTTTCACAACAGATGGTTTGAAGAACTCAGACACGGTTGGAAGTGTGACGCTCTCCGATACCAACGGCGGTGGCGTCAAGACAGCGAATGCGGGTGGAAGCTACGCGCTCACGCCCAGTGCCGCATCCGGTGGAACATTCAACACTGGGAACTATGAGATCAGCTACCTGCCTGGCAAATTGGTTGTCGGAAAAGCAGAACTAAAAATCACAGCGAATAACGATAGCAAGACCTACGGGGACGAAAGACTCTATGGAAGTGGTTCGACAGCTTTCACAACGGATGGCTTGAAGAACTCAGACACGGTAGGCAGCGTCACCTTGACCGACACCAACGGCGGTGGCATCAAGAAAGCGAATGCGGGCGGAAGCTATGCGCTGACACCCAGCGCAGCTTCAGGCGGATCATTCAGCAGCGAAAACTATGAAATCAGTTATCTGCCAGGCGCTTTAACGGTTGACAAAGCACCGCTGAACCTGACCATCACCAAAACATACAACGGAACCGCGAATTTCAGCGCTGTCAACGATTACACGCTCAGTGGAATGACGGGGTCAGAAAGTGCGCCAACGATCAGCAGTGGCAGTGCAACAGTGGCAAGCGCGAACGCTGGTCAATACAAAAGTTGGATAACGAACAACTTGGTGCTGAGCGACAGCAACTACACGCTGAATGGCGGGACTTTGTCAGCGACCATCGATAAAGCGCCACTGATTTTGATGTCCAATGCGCTGAGCAAGACTTACGATGCAGGCTTGGGCGCTGCAAATGCAAGCAATCTTGGATACGTCGTTGCTGCGGGGGAGTTGTTCACCAATGTCAGCAACGGCAACAAGCCAGACAGCGTGACAGGGACGGCGTCGTACGCCTATACCGATGCCAACGCGGGCGTGGGAAATAAGACGGTGACGCTCTCGGGACTCCGTGTGAACGATGGCAACAGGGGAGACAACTACAACCTGACGCTGGCTAGCAACAATGTCAGCACGATCATGCCCAAGGTGCTCACGCTGAACGGTTTGACTGTCAGCGACAAGGTCTACGACGCCACCACCGCTGCAAGCATCATCCGCTACGGCAGCTTGCTAGGTGATGCAAGTACAGACACAGACAACAGGTATTACGCGAGCGATCGCGTCAAGCTGCTGACCGATGGCGCCAATGCCAGATTCTCAGATTCCAATGCAGGCGTTGGAAAGACCGTGACTTTGACGAGTTTGGCATTGAGTAACAGCAATTACATCCTGGAGCAGCCATCCACGCTGGCCACTGTCACGGCCAAAGCTTTGAGCTTGCAGGCTAATTCGGGTTCGCGTCGCTACAACGGCACAACCTTGTTCTCTTACCAAGATTTTGACCTGACCGGCGCCTTGGTCGGGGAGGTTGTGACTTTATCGGCAGGCAAGGCCAGCACACCGTCACCCAATGTGGGGCTGTACAAAAATCAACCGCTCAGCGATCTGGCGATTTCAGTGACGAATGGTCGTGCGGACAACTACCTGCTGCCAGCAATGGCGAATTTGACCATCACCAAAGCGCCGTTGACGATCAGCGCAACGCAGGACAGCCGTACCTACAACGGAACCACGCGCTCTGCTGCATTGCCAACCTTCAGCGCACTGTATGGCAAGGACAGCCTGACAAGCTTGAGCCAATCGTTTGCAAGCAAGAACGTGATGGGCGAACAGGCCAGCCAATTGAATGTCAACAAAGATTTTGTGCTGAATGATGGCAACGGTGGTGGGAACTATGAGGTGACGCTGTTGCCCGCAGCGGGGACCATCAAGCCTGCTTATTTGGCCATTACCGGCGTATCGGCGGTCAGCAAAATTTACGATGGCACACAGGTGGCTTCACTGAGCGGCGGTGGGGTGGATGTGTTTGTCAATGACAGTGTGGCACTGGTGAAAACAGATGCTGCTGGCGTTTTTGACACAAAAGAAGTGGGTACTGGCAAGCCTGTAAGAGCGTCAGGGTATGTCTTGAGTGGCTTGGATTCGCCAAATTACAGATTGATACAGCCCCATGATTTGCGGGCAGACATCACGCCAAAGGCTTTACGCATCGTGGCGAACAATGACTCGCGAACCTATGACAATTCGGCATACAGCGGCGGGAATGGTGTGACGTTCAGTGGTTTTGTACCGGGCGAATCGCAAGCTGACCTCTCAGGCGAATTGACTTATGAAGGCAACAGTCAGGGGGCTGTGAATGTGGGCACCTATACCATTCAACCCAAAGGGCTCACGTCAAAAAACTACCGCATAGGATTTGAGAGCGGTCAATTACGCATCTTGGCAGCGTCACCCCTTGTGCCATTGATTCCCAAAAAATTACCAGATGAATCATCCTTGCTGTCGCCAGATCCAAGCAAGCCTAACAAAGTGACAGACGCCCCTGTCACGGAGATGCAAAACAATCAAGGCGAGCGTGGTCTTGCCCAACTGACCATCCTATCTCCTGCCCAAGAAAACAGGGTGGGGCTGGCCGCGCTGATCGTGAACCAGGCTTTGCCAGCGCCCGGGCAATCCATCCAAATTCCGCTTCCCCAGGAGTTGAGAGGGCTGAACAAAGCCACAGTGACTGTGTCCAGTTTGCCCCCTTGGTTGAGTTTTGAGCCGTTGCGCCAAATTTTTGTGGTTCGAAACCCGCCATTTGGTTTGGAAACCCTACAAGTGAGCGTGCAAATCGATGGGAAGCTATGGAACCTGACCCTCGACTTCAGAAGCAATGACAAAAGAGAGAAATGATGCATCAACCAGTCGCATGGAAATCATGGGTTTGCACCGCATGGATGTTGGTTCTGCTGGGCGCTAACGCACAGTCTCATGTAGGCATCGTCAATGGGGTAACAGTGCCCGCCGCTTTGCTGGAGCAAGTGGTGAAGAACAATGAACGGCTGGGCATTCAAGTCAGTGCCGAGTTGAAACAAAAGATCCGCGAAGAACTGCTGATCCGCGAAATGTTGGCGCAAGAGGCTGTTAGGCGTGGTTTGGATCGGACGCAGGAGGCTCAAAACCAATTGTTGCTGTTGCGTCAGAATTATTTGGTGGAATCACTGCTGTCAGACTTGATGGAAAAGAATCCCATCAGCACTGACGATGTGCGCCAAGAGTACGAGCGACAGAATCAAGTGCTAGCACAAGCCCAGCAGTACAACATCAGCAGCATGGTGTTGGCGACAGAGGCCGAAGCCAAAGCGGCCCTGGTGCGCTTGAAGCGGGGGGAACGTTTCGATGTGGTTGCCCGCGAAATCTCCCTGGACGCCAGCAAGCAGCAAGGCGGTGACCTGGGTTGGTTGCGTGCAGACGAGATCGCGCCTTGGATTTCCAATGTGATGGTGAACTTGTCTAAAGGCGCCACGGTTGCCGCGCCGATTCAAACGCCCTTTGGCTGGCATGTGATTCGGTTGAATGACACGCGACTGTATGTGGCGCCTCCATTCGAAGAAGTCAAAGACAAAGTGAGGCAGGACATGCTGCAGTCACAACGCACCAACTTCATCCAAAAATTACAAAGAGAAGCCAAGATCGCGGTCTCTTTGTGACAACGCTTGCAAAGTCTCTTGGAGGGTGAGCGAAAGCTCTTCAATACGCTTGGCTTGCGGCAACACGGGTGGGGTTTGCCGCAGCCCAAGTTCTAAAGCATGGAGTGCTGAATACAACTTGTCGCAACCCACACTTCCAAGGGTGCCTTTGAGGCTGTGCGCCATTCGTCTGACTTCGGACCAATTTTGGACTGCCATGCATTGAAACAAGGGGAGGCCGTGTTGCTGCAATTTCTGATGCGCAGTCCTCATAAACTCAGGAAATTCATCTTCATCCATGAAGGATTGCAACTCGCTGAGGACGGCGGCATTCAGTGTTTCCATGCAGAAATTTTGACAGTTTCTCGCACGGAAGTACCGACTTTAAATCACTAAAAAAGTGAAATTTGAGACTATTCTCAATTTGATGTTGAGCATGGAATTGAATTCATTTTGCATCTGAAAGATTTTGAAAATTCTCGGTGGCTTCATTGGGCGCATGTCAGTTTAGGGGCGGGGGGACTGGCGTTGTCGGTGGGCATGGCCTGGCATCAGTCGTCTGGGCTGTGGCTGGCTGCAGGCGCATTCTTTTGGGGATTGCAGGCTGCGCTGTGGCGTGCGCAGCGTTGGCAGTGGCGCTGTCAAACGCATGAATTGGCCCAAGAGATTCATCGCAAAGTGACGGGCAAGCCAAGTGAACTGGCCAAGCCGCTGACAGCTCTGCAGGGAGACAGTGTTCAGCCTGCCCTGGCTCAGGCGCTGAACAGCTTGCTGCGCAAAATGGATGCGCGCGAGCGTGCCCTGGCCCACGCCTTTGACGAGTTGCGCCAGAACTTGACGGGCTTGACCAAGAGCTTCCCAGGCATTTTGTTTCGCCTGGAGTTGATGCGCGACAACCGCTACGGCTTCACCTATCTGACACCCTCAGCCACGCACTACCTGGGATTGAACTTGTCACAAATGCCTTTGCCTGCGCAAGCTTTCTTTGAGCGATTGAATCCAGAAGATCGGCAAGCCAAAGGGCAAGAAATTTGGCGCCAGGTGAAGGATCAATCGGTGCTGGACGTGGTGTTCCAGGTGGAAGGAGAAGATGGTATCCAGCGCCACATGCGCGCCAATGCCCACGCGCGACTGCAAGCCAACGGTCGCAAAACCTGGGAGGGTGTGGCGGTCGATGTCTCAGACTTGGTCATGGCCAAGCGACAGGCCAAACTGGCTGACAAAGCCAAGTCGCAATTTCTGGCCACCATGAGCCATGAAATTCGAACGCCCCTGAACGGCATTTTGGGGTTCACGCAAAATTTGTACGAAGACTTGACCGACGCCAATCACAAGGCCGATGTGCGCAAGATCATGGAGACCGCGCAGACCTTGACGCGCATATTGAACGACATCCTGGATTTTTCAAAAATCGAGGCGGGCAAGATTCAAATGGAGGTGCGACCCTTCACCCTGAATGAGTTGATCGAGTCCTGTGTCTCGCTCTACCATGTAGAAGCGAGACAGTGCGGAATTGATTTTCAGGTGTTGGTGGATGCCGATCAGGGCTTTCAAATTTTGGGCGACCCGACCCGCCTGCGGCAGGTGTTGCACAACCTGCTCTCGAATGCCATGAAATTCGCGCCGCAAGGGGCGGTCACTTTGTCCGTCAGGCTCAAGCGATTGTCACAAGACAAAGCCAGCTTGTGGGTTGAGGTCCAAGACAACGGAATCGGCATGTCGCCACAAGCGCTTGGCAAATTGTTTCAGCGCTTTGAGCAATTGGACCCAGGCGTTTACAGGCGTTTTGGTGGCACAGGGCTGGGTTTGGCGATTGTGAAGGGCTTGATGGATGCGATGCACGGCCAAGTGAAGGTCTCCTCAACCCTGGGCGAAGGGAACCGTTTTGAGATGCATTTGAATTTCCCATGTGTAGACCTGCCGTTGGTCCCGACGGACCTGGAGAAAACCGTGCGTGTACGGCCCTTGCGCTTGCTCGTGGTGGACGATGTGGACATGAACCGGCAGATGATTTTGCGCGCCCTGCGAAAAGATGGTCATCAGATGCAAGAGGCTGCGGATGGCCAAGAGGCTGTGGCCATGGCCTTGGCGCAGCCTTTTGATGTGATCTTGATGGACGTGGACATGCCAGTCATGTCGGGGCTCGAGGCGGCGCAAGCCATTCGAAAACACGCAGGGCCGAGTCAACACGCTGTGATGATCGCCCTCAGCGGCTATGCCTTTGACAAAGACATGGAGGCGGCCCAGCAAAGTGGCATGAACGATTACATGGCCAAGCCCATTTCTTTTTCCAAACTTCGGTCGCTGCTAGCCCACTGGTCTCAACCTTCTGCAACCGAGCCCCTATCTTGAAAACCAACTTCAATTTTTTAGCCGTGGACGATGACAGCGCCGTGCTGAAAATCGCCGAGGTGGCGTGTCGGCCGTTTGACTTGCACATCAAGTTTTACCAAGCGGCGAGTGTGCACACAGCCATCGATTTGTCCAAGCGCGTGGCCTTTGACCTGATCTTGCTGGACCACGACATTGGTGGCGTCCAGGGTTGGGAACTCTTGGATTACCTTCGACCTACCTTGCTTCAAAAACCCATTGTGCTGGTGTATTCGGGCCATGTGGACGCCGAGGCCCAGGCGGCTTACAAAGAACGGGCTGTGCACGCTGTCTTGAAAAAGCCACTGAACATTTCGACTCTGGGATTTTCCATTCGAAAGGCTTTGCAAATCTGATGGCAGCATACCGAAGTCTGGGATGGTGGCACCGGTTGCGCCGAGTTGTCGGTTTGACCCGCAACACGTCGACCGACTTGGCATCACAAATCGATTTTTTGACGGCCATTTCGCCCCAGTTGCGCACGCCCTTGAACGACATCATTGGCTACGCCGAATACATTTATCACAACGCATCGGAACCGATGATCCGGTTTCCATCCCAAATCATTTTTGAAAGTGGCAACCAATTGCTCGGTTTGGTGAATGCCTCGCTGGATTGGAGCCAGTTGGCGTCGGGGCAGGTGGTCAGCACGCCCACCGAGTTTTCGCTATCCCAATGGTTGTTGGAGATGCTGGCGCTCCACCGCGCGCAAGCCTCGGCTTTGGATGTGCACCTCATACCCCAGCCGCACCCAGACTTGCCGCCTGCGGTTTGGCTGGACCGAGGCCACCTGAGCAAGGTGATGCAGCAGTTGCTGCACAACGCCATCAAGTTCAGCCGCGAGGGGGGAGAGGTGAAAGTGGTCATTGAATACCGAGCGCCTTTTCACAGTTTGTTTTTTTCTGTGCAGGATGCGGGCGTGGGGATTGCATTGGACAAGCACGCCTCTGTCTTTCAGCGGTTTTGGCAAGACGAAGACTACATTCGCACGCCTTATGCCGGCGCCGGCCTGGGTCTGGCTTTGGCCAAAAAGTGGGTGGAATTCATGGGTGGAGAAATAGGCTTCAACTCATCGCCCAATGTGGGCAGCATTTTCTTTTTCAGTTTGCCCTTGACAGATGGAAAGGCCCCGACCCTATGACCCGCCATGTCTTGATCGTGGACGATGTGACGACCAACCGCATGCTGCCCGGCATGATCTTGCGCGGTCTGGGTGATGTGATTTATGAGTGCGGCAATGGCGAAGAGGCCATGGCCATTCTGGCACAGCGTCCCATCACCCACGTCTTGCTGGACATCTCCCTGCCCCAAGTCAGCGGTGTGGACATCTGCCGCCAGATTCGCCAGACACCGGCGTGGGCCCATATGCGGTTGATCGCTTACACCGCCCATGGCATGGAACAACAAACCCACACATTTTTGGCGGCCGGTTTTGACGATGTGCTGGTCAAGCCGATTCGACGGGATGATTTGCTGCAGGCGCTGGCCTGAGCCGAAGCGTGTAGTATTCGGGGCAAGGAGAAAACACCATGTCCCTGATCGAGATTCGCAAACGCAGCCTGACCATCGAGACCACCTACCATGAGGGCGGGCCTGCGGCGGCTGTGCCGCTCAAAATGGCTGCAGCCTGCGCAGTGATTCGCAATCCTTACGCCGGACGTTACGAGCCGGACTTGATGCCTTTCATGGCAGAACTGCGTTCCTTGGGAACCACCTTGGCGCAAGAGTTGGTCGACACCTTGGGTCGCGACAACGTCGAGGTCTACAGCAAAGCCGCGATTGTGGGCGTGGACGGTGAAATGGAGCATGGTGCGGTGTGGCACGAAGCGGGTGGTTGGGCCATGCGCTCAGTATTGGGCGACCCCAAGGCCATTGTGCCGGCCGCCAAAGCTGTGGCTGGCACGGGTTACCGCTTGATGGTGCCTGTGCATTACATCCATGCCTGCTATGTGCGCAGCCACTTCAACAGCATTGAAGTGGGCATTCAAGATGCGCCCCGACCCAAAGAAATCTTGTTTGCCCTGGTGATGGGCACTGGAGGGCGCGTGCACTCGCGCTTGGGTGGCTTGACCAAAGACAAGGTCTCGGTTCACGACGGCCAGCGCTGAGCATGTCGAACGCGGAACCAGGAGCCCCGGTTGCCTTTCGCGAGGCCCTGGCGTTCTGGTTCAAGCTGGGCTTCATCAGCTTTGGTGGCCCTGCTGGGCAAATTGCCTTGCTCCATCAAGAGTTGGTGGAGCGACGCCGCTGGATTTCCGAAAAACGTTTTCTGCATGCGCTGAATTACTGCATGGTGTTGCCAGGGCCGGAAGCTCAGCAACTGGTGACTTACATCGGCTGGTTGATGCACCGCACTTGGGGCGGGGTGCTGGCGGGCAGCCTGTTTGTCTTGCCTTCGCTGGCGATGCTGATCGGTTTGTCGTGGCTCTATGTGGTGTGGGGCAACCTGCCCTGGGTGGCGGGGCTGTTTGCTGGCATCAAGCCCGCTGTTGCGGCCATCGTGTTGCAGGCGGCGCATCGCATGGGCAGTCGAACGTTGCGCAATCCGACCTTGATGCTGGTGGCCTTGTTGTCTTTTTTGGCAACCTCGGTGGCGCAAATTCCTTTTCCGTGGGTGGTGCTTTGTGCTGCCTTGACCGGTTGGGGTTTAGCGCGATGGCGTCCGCAGGATGTGCGCGGTTCTGCAGCGCAAGCAGGCGTCCAAACCCAAACACACGCACCGGCTTGGGTTGACGACCACACCCCACCACCTTTGCACGCGCGCTTTTCATGGCCAGGCTTGTGGCGCGTGCTGGGCTGGGGTGCATTGCTGTGGTTGCTGCCCATGGCAGGGTTGGCCATGTCTTGGGGTTGGGAGCACACGCTCACTCAGATGGGCTGGTTTTTCACCAAGGCCGCCTGGCTGACCTTTGGCGGGGCCTATGCGGTGCTGCCTTATGTCGTTCAAGGTGCGGTCGATCAGTACGCCTGGTTGTCGGCGACGCAAATGATGGATGGACTGGCACTGGGCGAAAGCACGCCAGGGCCGCTCATCATGGTGGTGGCCTTCGTGGGATTTTTAGGCGGCGTGGCGAAAGAGGTCTTGGGCCCCGAAACGCTTGTGGCCTCGGGCGCGCTGGCCGCCTGCGTGGTGACCTGGTTTACTTTTTTACCCTCCTTCATTCTGATTTTGGCGGGCGGTCCCTGGATTGAAAGCACGCACGGTCAATTGAAATTCACCGCGCCGCTCACCGTCATCACGGCGGCGGTGGTCGGGGTGGTGTTGAACTTGGCATTGTTTTTTCTAAGCCATGTGGGCTGGCCAGAGGGCTTGGCTGGGCGTTTGGATGTGCCCTCCCTGGTGCTGTTTGCCGCGGCGGCAGCGGCCTTGCTGTATTTCAAGCGCGGCGTGCTGGAAGTGATGGCGGTCTGTGCTGCGATGGGCTGGGCATGGACTTGGCTCGGGTAAAGCCCGCCCCTCAGCGTTTACCCTGATGTACTCAAATCCACACTAATTGATATAAATGCGGCATCGTCATTTTGCTCAAATTCGGAAGAATGCTTGCCAAGCACATCGACACGCCTCATGCGTTGTTCGCCAAGCGATTGCTTTCCATTCTGGTGAGCGCGGGTGTGTCGACCCGCCCCAAATCCATCAGAAATGAATTGCTGCGCGCGAATCCGCAGTTGCGCATCACAGAGGCTTCTGTCAGCCATTGGTTGAGCGGGCGGGCGATGCCACGATCGCACAATATCCAGGCCCTGGCAAACTGGCTGAAGGTTGCGCCGTCGTTTTTGGTCTATGGTGAAAACGGCCACAAGGCCAAGCGGGACCGCACTGGCAAGGCAGATTTGACCTTGGAAGCTTCTCGTTTGCTGGAAGCCTACATGGCATTGCGCCCTCAGCATCGCCACTCGGTGCTGGAAGTGATCAAGGCGTTGATGCACCTGCAACAGGCCGAATACCCCAACCAACCACCAGCGGTGTGAACTTTCAAGAATCCCGTCATCGCGAGCGCAGCGCGGCGATCCCTAAGTCATCGCGAGCGCAGCGCGGCGATCTCGCGCCGCAGAGGGCTTGCCGCGGCCCCTGCGGGGTCTCGCAATGACGGTGTGGATCAGTATTGTTTGTAGGGCAGGAATTTGCCGGACAAGACCACGTTCACGCGGTCGCCTTTGGGGTCGGGTTGGCGCACGATGTCCATAGAGAAGTCGATCGCGCTCATGATGCCATCACCGAACTCTTCGTGAATCAGCTCCTTGATGGTGGTGCCATACACGCTGACGATTTCATACCAGCGGTAAATCAGCGGATCGGTCGGCACAGCGGTGGGCAGCGAGCCTTTGTAAGGCACCACTTGCAGCCACTTTTGCTCTTCAGCATTCAGGCCAAAAATTTTGCCGATGATTTTGGCTTGCTTGGCGTCCAGTGTCATTTGGCCCAGGCAGGCGGCCGTGGTCCATTCTTTGGAAAGGCCAACTTTTTTGGCGACATCTTCCCATTTGAGGCCTTTGGACACCTTGGTGCTGATGATTTTTTCGGTGACGTCCATGCGGTTCATGTGTGCTCCTGTGAGTTTCGTTGAGGTTGTGAAAAAGGGGTTCAATGCGCCGTGGCCCGAGTGACCAGGAAGTCCACGATGTGGTTGCGCAAGGGGTAGTAGTCGTCCAGGTGGTGCAGGCCCGAGCGTGTGCGGTTGCGCGGCAAGGGGTTGTTGACCACTTCAGCAATGCCACCGGGCTTGTAGCCATCAGGCGTATCGGCGCCGTTGTTCATCAGCAGGATGCGGTCGGCCAGCAAAATGGCTTCGTCCACATCATGGGTGATCATGAAGACGGTCTGCTGCGTGTCGCGCACGATTTGCATGAGTTCGTCTTGAATGGTGCCGCGGGTCAAAGCGTCGAGCGCGCCAAAGGGCTCGTCGAGCAGCAGCATCTTGGGCTGGATGGCGAAGGCGCGGGCAATGCCCACGCGCTGCTTCATGCCGCCCGACAACTGGCTGGGTTTTTTGTCGATGGCGTGGCTCAGACCCACCATGCCCACGAACTTCTCCACATGCACATTGACCTTGGGGGTGGGCATGTCGGGCCAACGCGATTTGACGGCGAAGGCAATGTTCTGGCGCACGGTCAGCCAGGGCATGAGGGCGTGTCCCTGAAACACCACGCCGCGTTCCAGGCTGGGCCCGGAGACTTCCCGACCGTCCATGAAAACGTGGCCAGAGGTGGCTTCGTCCAGGCCGGCCAAGACGTTCAGGATGGTGGTCTTGCCACAACCCGAATGGCCAATGATGCAAACGAATTCGCCACGCTCCAAGGTGAATGACACATCCGAAAAAACAGGGCGCGCAGCGCTGTAGGCCTTGCTGAGTTTTTCGATTTTGAGAAAGCCTGTCATGGCGCGAGACTCCTGCTTAGAGGCAACGATGTCAGATTGCAAACGGCTGTCATTCCACATAAGTCACCACGCGTTGAAGTTGGCCAAACATCAGGTCGAGCAGCATGCCGACCACGCCAATGACCAGGATCGCAAAGATCACATTGGTCAGCGACAAGTTGTTCCATTCGTTCCACACAAAGTAGCCAATGCCGGTGCCGCCGACCAGCATTTCAGCGGCCACGATCACCAGCCAGGCGATGCCCATGCTGATGCGCATGCCCGTGAGGATGGTGGGTGCTGCCGCGGGCAGGATCACCAGGAACGCTTTGCGCAGGGGGTTGACCTCGAGGGTCGCCGCCACATTGAGCCAGTCTTTTTTCACCGAGGCCACGCCAAATGCAGTGTTCACCAGCATCGGCCAAATCGAGCAAATGAAAATCACGAAGATGCCCGAAATGGCGGAGTCCTTGATGGTGTACAACGCCAGCGGCATCCAGGCCAAAGGCGAGATCGGCTTGAGCACCTGAATGAACGGGTCAAGGGCGCGGCGCAGCAGTGGCGACATGCCAATCATGAAGCCCAAGGGAATCGCGGCCAGACACGCCAGGCCAAAGCCCAAGGCCACGCGACCCAGCGAATGCGCCAATTGGATGGCAATGCCTTTGTCGTTGGGGCCGTTGTCGTAGAAAGGGTTGGACAAATGGCCCCAGACCGTGCCGCCCATTTGACCCAGGGTGGGAAAGCCGTTGGACTTGCTGGCCCCCGGGTCTTTGC
>JACCDW012094307.1_pt1 | contig 12098 bp, 9 predicted proteins | sample 7449781 | NCBI WGS metagenome assembly JACCDW01 (sample SAMN15323449, study PRJNA562643) | freshwater metagenome | isolation source: river surface water | place: USA:Blue River Watershed | collected 2017-08-18
AATCGATTTTTTCATTTTATGAATCAAATGAGCTGATCTATGGAAGGATTGAGTGAATAAAAATAGAAGTATAGAATAGATAAGAGATAAGAGAAAGGATGATTCATTTAAATATTTTTATTAATGCGATTATTATTATTGGAATTCTTCATTTATTGATCGTTCACTTTGATCGTGAAAAACGTGGCCATATATCATCCGATCTCTTTATGCGTACCAAAGCACATAAATCGGATAACTCCATGCCACCCAAGCGAGTAGAACACTTTTCACAAAAGGCTGATTTAGAATATTTATCCGTACAAGAGCCGGAGCCAACGCAGAAGATCAATACGATCACGCCGAGTAATACATATGATGCGATGGATTATTTGAACAAACCGAATTTCGATTCAAATGTTTTGGATTATACACAATTCTATAAGATCAATCAACCATCTGCTCCCACGGCTACCCCATCCACTCTTAAATATAAGAGTAAAAGTTCACCTTTGATCCCATCTACCACTCCACTTCCATCGATTATCTCTCCGCGCCCATTGGATGCGGTGGCAAATAGTGGCAAAGTGCCATCCCGCCCAAGTCGCCAACTTCCCGATCGCTGGGAGTATGCGAATGAATTGCCGATGAATGGTGGTATGTTTGGTTCGATCGTTGGATTAGATAGCATGTCTATGTATGAGAGTCTCTCTCCTTATGATGGAGGTGCGATTAGTTTGAAGAAGTGTGGAGAAGAGGTTGTGGCGCGCATACCACACAATGATTTGCGCAAACCGATTGTTGTAAATTGAAGATAATAATCGAAATTATCACATTCGCTATATTGATTTTTTAACTTTCTCCACAAAATATGTATCAAATGTTCCAATATTTTTAAGAGTTGTATTTTCACGTTTTTCAAATGTAAATTCACAAGAACCTCTCTTTGAAAATAAAGGATCTTCAAATGATCTTTTAAGAATTTCATAAACTTCATGACTAATATGAATTTTATTCGGATGTGATGTACTCTCTAAACGAGAAGCGAAATTTACACTATTTCCAATTACACAAAGTCGTGGTATATCTACACCTAATATCCCAATCGCGACAGATCCAATATGAATTCCAATGCGAATATTTATCTTCTCACTATTTTTCAATAATATTGAATTTGAAATATGAATAAGATCATCCGCCAAAGATATCATATCTTGAATATAATTCTCTTTTGAAGAATGTTTTGATAAATCACCAACTACCATATATGAATCACCAATTGTTTCAATCTTTTGGAGTGATCTATATTTGCGCAACGCATGATCAAATTTTGTATAAATATCATTTAATAAATCATATAGAATCTTCTCTGATAATTGATTCGAAATATCTGCGTAATTTACAATATCTGTAAATAAAATACATATATCATTATGTTGTTGATACCGATTTATATTTGTTAGTAAATATTTATCATCTAAATCATACGGTAATATCTTTTTCAATAATTCAATCTTCGCAATTGTATACTCATTATTATTATGAGGTAGTATACTCTTAATTGAATCAGATATATAATGAATTGTGTGATTACATTGTTGTGTTATATCATTCTCATCTTTATATTTATAAATTGTGGATAATAATGTAGATATTAAATGAAACGATTGTAAATCCATTTTATTTCCAATTTCAATTCGTTGTTCTTCTAAATCATAAATTAAACTCATTGACATAAATTTCGCAATTAAATCAGCCATTATGTAATAAAGTGTAGATACTTCGTGTGATATAAGATTACATATCAATAAACTATTGATAAAACCAAACATCAACCATATAGATATATAAATACGTGTGTATTTATAATGTGTTAATTTATATAAATGATAGATAAAGTATGATTGAGATATATAAGAGAAGAGATAAAAGTATAGATAGTATGGATGATCTATCCAAGGAATTGTGAAAAGATGAAGGATTGTGGGGATGATATGAAATTGTGGTTTGACATCTATGAAATTGAGTTTATTTATTTTTGCCAACATAGATAACATAGCAGGTGTTGTAAATAACCACATCAAAACACGTCGTGTATACTCTTCGCGTTGATATAAGTTGGTTTTCAAATAAAATGTAGATGTGTATTTGAGATAAATGATAGCAATATATATATTCTCAAAAAGTTTATAAGATCTGTATTTTAGAAGAATAAAGAATAAAAAGGATGCGTATAAACAAAATTTAAAATGATTGAGCGATTTTATAATATCAATATGATCAAGTAATATATCCTCTCTTATCGGAAAAAGATACTCATTGAATATATCATGAATCGCAAAATATAAGATTGCACTTAAAAAATAATAAATCATCTTTATTATTTTATAGGATAAAAACTCTATATCAACATTATACTTTCTCCACTTTAAGCACTCTTATTTGCCTCCTCCTCCATCTTACGACGCATCCAAGGATCCATGCTCTCCAAACCACTCATTTGCTCCGAAGCAGCATCCGGTTCATCGACACCCGCAGCAGCTGTCGCATCAGACTTTTCAAGGAAATCCGCAGATTTCACACTCTCTTCCGCAGCCGCCGCATCGGCCGCATCCACCATCGCACGGAGAGACTCCACATTCTTCTTACTATCATCCGCATTGTGAAGATGTGATCCCGAAACGCCGGCTTCGGCAAGCTTCTTGCGCTTCTCCTCATTCTCCTTACGAATGCGCTCCAGCTTCTCACGCTTCACCTCCTCATAGTGATCATCACGCTGTTGAATATTCTCCTTATACTTCTTCACCAGCTCATTCAGAGCACCCTCCGTGTACTCTTGCTCGGCAACACCATCGGCACTGGGATCCCAAGGAAGCCAATAGCCCACTTGACCCACGAATACGTGGAAGGCGGGGTCGCGACGTTGAAGGACTTGGGCACGCACCTTCGCTTCGCGCTCGGTTTCATACACACCGCGCACCTTCAAACCGCGCGTGGTAGTGTGGAAGTCATTCTTCTCGGCAAATTGGGCTTCCAGATCTTCATCACGGGTGTACTTCCAATCCTCATAGAGCTCTTGGACGACTTGATAGGAAGCATCTTTCGAAATGCGCTCATAGGCGTTCTTTGCGACGTGATCACCCGAAGTGCCCTCTTTGAAGAGGTATTCAAGGAATTTGGACACTTTAAACACTTCCTTATTTTTGAGCACTTTCTCGGGAGAGATGAAAGAGAGACACACGTAATTTTGGCCGCGAACGGGCGAATCGGCTTCAAGGAAATCTTCGACAGGTGCTGACATATTTTTTGAGACTAATAATCTCTTCGATTTTTTTTACGATTTTTAAACTCACTACCTTTTGCGTTTTTAAAGTCGCTTCTTCTCTCTTTTAGATTGATTCCCTTTATATTCAAACCTCCTAAAATCGAAAACTCAAAAATCAAAAATCACATTTCAACAAATCGGAATATAAAGGAAAAGGAGTTTATATATATAAAACCTTATTTTTAGTAAAAAAAAAATCGAAATTAAAAGTATAGAACGAAAAACAAAATGGACGCTATGGAAATTGTGATGATGATCGTGAAATACCTGATTGAAGGTATTGCCGTGGGTGCCGCCGCTTACGCCGTGGGCTACAAGAAGCTGAAGATGGCCGATATTGTGATCATCGGTATCACCGCTGCTGTTGTCCTGGTGATCCTCGACACCTTCTCCGCCCAAATCGGTGATAGCACTCGTCTGGGTGCCGGTGTTGCCCTCGGTGCCAAGATTGTGGGTGGTATCCCCATGGTAGCTCTGTAAAGAGTTTACTCCTATATATTCGTATTCGTATTCATATTTCATAAATAATCATTTATGAAAGAGTAAAGTATATAAAAAGATCGTATCTAAAAAAGAAAAGAGAAACAAAAAATATGCGTATTCATTATCTCTCGGATCTTCATTTAGAGTTTTATGATCTCACCAAGATCCCCCGACTTGTGAATCAAATCGTTCCACAAAGTCCAATATGTGTCTTAGCGGGTGATATCGGATATCTTCATAAGAGCACATATGCCGCATTTCTTCGTGGCATATACCCAAAATTTGATCATATCTTTCTCATCCATGGTAATCATGAATATTATGAAGAAGGAAAAACCGAGCAACATATTCACACAAAAAATGGTGAAATCATTGCGTCGATCGATCCGGAAAATCAGAAGATCCACTTTCTTGATAATTCACACTATGATCTACCCAATACAAATATCCGTTTTATCGGATCCGTGTTATGGAGCAAGATCACACAACCCGAATGTGTAAGCAACGACTTCGAGATGATAACTGGAATTTCCGTTGAATCATACAATGCGAAACATGAAAGATGCCGCGCTTATATCAAGAGCGCTCTTCAAGAAGCAATTGCGGAAAATAAAGCAGTGGTTATGATCACACACTATTTGCCATCTTACACATTAAACCATCCAAAGTATGCGAAGTATCGCCTATATCATCAATGTTTCTCATCACATTCGGATGATCTCATATGTGATCCGGTGAAGTTATGGATATTTGGTCATACACATACACCCATACAAACCTATATTCATGATATACCATGTGTGGCAAATCCGATCGGATACAAAGGCGAACAAATCAATCCAAATTGGAATGCTTTTATTGATATATCGGATTTTTGGATATAGAGGATTTTTGGAATAAAAAAGTTCATTTTCTTTCACTCGATTTGTTCGAAATTTCCGGATTTTCGTGAATATGAAACATTCAAATCATCATCAAACATGATATTAATTCGTCCATTTTTACATTGATACTTTTCGATCAATTCGCCCTCTTCATTCCATACTTGGAGCAACCCGTTAATCTTTCCTCCGATCGGTCCGCATTGACACTCCAAAAAGAGGAGTGATGTTTTATAAAAGAGTTGATATGTTCCAACGATACTTCCACGTTTGTAATAACATCGCACTTTGATAAACTCATTTGGATAATACTCTTCAAATAAACCATGAAACACACCATCTTCATACTCAATACGCTGTTTTAAACACCCATGAATATCATAATCTTCAAAGAGACCATGATATTTGTTATTTTTCGTATGAAATCGCTGTTGAATCAACCCATTTGGTTGCCATAACTGTACCAGACCTTCGGGAACGTCATCTTTATAAAATACCTCTTGACGCTTTACACCATCCGGATAATAGTATGTATATACTCCATTCTTAATAAGTGTATTACGACATATTGGACATGAAACCTCCTTCATTGTACGGCAACAATTCTCTTTCCAATTATCATGACATGCGCGACATAAATAATGACTTCGCGACGCTTTACATAGAAATACTACTTCCGATTCACTCTTATATTCGCCAAAACATATCACACACTCATAATGCGATGGTTTCTCTTCAATAAATGTCTTCTCTTTCTCAGGAGCGTGCTTGGCAGGCTGCTCTTCCTTTACAAGCTGAATGATGGAAGCACTCTGTATAATTTGATCCATCTTTTACTCAAATTCCATTCTATCACTATTTTATATTCTTTTTTTCAATTCATTACGAAAAAAGTAAAAACACAAAAACAAAAATGAAATCAAAAAATAAAAAATGAAATCAAACAAAAAAGAATATAAAGGAATCTATGATAAAAAGAAGTGATAAAAAGAGAAGATCAAAAAAATGCGTGAATTGCGGATTGTTGTGTTAGGCAATGTAGATGCGGGAAAGAGCTCTCTTACCGGTGTACTTACCAAACATATCTATGATGACGGCAAAGGATATGCCCGATCGCTTGTTGCTCAATTCTCACATGAAGCAACAAGTGGTAAAACATCTTCGGTATCCCAGAATTTTGCCAAAGATGGAGATGGTCGCATCATCGTATATATCGATTTGGCAGGCCACGAGAAGTACTTAAAAACAACACTTCACGGAATGACGGGATATTACCCCGATTATGGTATGGTTGTAATCGGCGCAAATATGGGAATCACACATATCACAAAAGAACATATGAATGCGGCCATGTCTCTCAATATACCATTCATGGTGGTGATTACAAAAGTGGATATTACACCGCCTCACATTTTGGAAAGAACGAAGGCGCAATTGGAGGAGTTCATTATGCGTCGATATAAACATAAGAAGCTCATATATATGAATGATGAGAATGTCGATCAATTGGAGCATATTCGCAAACACATTCCTATCTTCACAGTATCGAATAAAGTGGGAACACATATTGATCAATTACGGAAGTATATAAGTCATGTATATCAATTCTTCGAAACACATCATAAATTATCTTTTCATATGATGGACGAGATGAAGAGTACAAACATCTTCGCGATCGATTACATTTATCAGGTAAATGGAGTAGGCACCGTACTTTCCGGTAAAGTGTGTAATGGACTCTTTAAGAAGGGAGATATGGTGTATATCGGCCCTATCCATGGAGTGTGGCATCCGGTGAGTATAAGGTCATTTCATGATAATTTTCAGCAAAATGTGGATCAATTGGAAATGGATGAAAGTGGATGTATCGCAATCAAGTATAGTGCGAAACAGGTGGATTTGAAACGACTTGTTTATCGGAAAGGGTTATATGTGATGAGCAGTGAAATATGTAAGAAGTTCACAACCTATGAGTTTGAGGCAGATGTGCGGATTATGAGTACACATGCGACGACAATATCGCGGAATTATCAACCAATCATCAATTGTAATAAGATTGTACAATGCGCGAAGATTGTGGATATGTTTGATAAAGAGCATATTATGGCGGGAGATATGTGTAGGATAAAATTCCGCTTTATGTATCGACCGGAGTTTATTCAAGAAGAGGATCGCTTTATCTTTCGCGAAGGAGATACACGTGGAATCGGTATCATTCGGAAGGTATGCGCATAAGATGTTGATATAAAATATTATCATAAAATAGTAATCTTTTATTTTATGATATCATGAGTGTAAATGCGTCTGTACCAGTACCGATCGAAGTTGCGGTACTTGATAGTATTCAAAAAGAACAGTTTAAGGTTCTACTGGATGATGGAACGCAAATCGCACCGGGTGATTTACAAAAGTACCGAATTACATTAAATGGAAATGTGGTCGATTTTAAATTTGTAAAGTGGAATCAATTTCAATATTTTGTCCCCTTTGATCAGTATGATTTTGAAAAGTATGATATCCAAATCTTCAATTTACAAAATTTACGGGCAAATATAGATAAGTGCGCCGTTCAATTGAACGATGGACGAAAGTATCATATCAAACAATTTATCATCAATATCGATCTTTTAAATAAAAATGCGACAAAAACATTTGTCCCCACCATCACCTCTTCCGGAAAGATTGTCGCAAAGAGCAATGCGGTGAAACCCATTCCTTTACAAGAAGAGGAGGAAGAACGTGGACGAAGAAGCAAAGAGAGAAAAGTTGACACTGGGACAGAAAATAAAGCACGTGAAACATCGATTGAAATGAGTGAAGATTTATCCAAAGTGAAAGTGAATGATCTGATATGGTATTTAAAACAAAAGTCAAACAATCGAAAATTAGATGAAGTACGCACAAAAGATTTTGAAGCTCAACTCGAATCCTATGATACCAACTTTCTATATGAATCGATCTTTCTCAACCCGTCCAACTATTCCAGTAGCGCCATTGCCATACTTTTATGTTTGGCACCCTTCTTCTATACATATCCCCGCTTTTATAAAGCATCCTCCGTTCATATTATCATCGGAGTGATTGGTATCTTAATGTGTATGAATATCATTCAATCAAAGTATGGAGTTCTTTTAAAGAGTAAACAGTTGGCAAATATATATATCGGATGCGTGATCCTCTTCTTCTTGGTATTCTTTATACTCATGAATAAGTTGAATCATTTGGTACTCTTCTTCCTAAGCGGAGCGATCGTCTTTATGGCAATGAATTATATATTACGCATTCTCATCAGTGATCCCAAACGCGGATTTGGCATGAAACGTCTCGCATATAATACAAATAATATCACCTTCACACCTTTCAATCCGCGAATTGAGAAGATTTGCGATGAAGTGCGAAGACGATATACCTTAAATATGGGATCCAAAGAGTTATATATGTACTTCACTTCTTATGAATTGGATGAGAAGAGCAAATCGTTCACCACCACGGAATTCGTTTGTAATATCGTTCAACCCATCTTGGGTGTCATTGTATTATATTTAATGGGTGGAATTCTCAATAAAGCGAAGAATTATACCCTCTTAAAGAGTGATGCGCAATTGCTGGAAGAATCCCTTTTGAAAGCACAAAACCCCAATTTGGTATTTGAAGAGAGCAAATATGCGTATTACACATCTCCACTTCTCGGATTTACGGAAGAGAGTGTAAAGGTCTTCACAAATCAATATAATTACTTCTTGCCGAAAGAGTTAAATGTACATTATGTCATGGAAGCGATTATGGATGAAGTGAAAGATAAGATCATCAAACCAAAGAGTGCGCATCTATACGAGAAGAATATGTTGAATGAGAAGGTTGTGAAGAATCTGGATAAACATATGCGGCGATTCTTGCGCTTTATTGAAGATGAGTATTTACCCGTAGCGATCATGGAAGAGAATGGGAAAGATATGAAGATTCAAACATTGCGAAAAGATAATCGCTATAATCTATTTGATGGAACGTATAATAAAGTTCATGATGTACTTGATCGCAAAGAGTTAATTGAAATCAATATGAGTGATATTGAAGCGTATTATGCGGAGTATGGATTAAATGAGAACGAAATGAAGAAGATGCGAGACGTATGTAAAGATTATATATATCTCAAATTACAAGATCCACAAACCTTTATGAAACGGTTGAATGAATCTTTTTATGATTTCATGTGTATGAAAGCATTTGGTAAAAAAGAGTATGATCGCCTTAAGAACACTCTCCAAACATATCAAGTCGAAATGGAAGCATATATGAAGAATATCCAAGAGGCTCAACAAAAAATCTCCGAAATCCAATCCACACTTCAACTTCTCACCGAATCGGATAACCGCCGCACCACATATACCACCCAATATGAGAACGCTGTTGCGAATTATCAAGAGATTTTTAAGACATATGAATCAATCAAAGGTGAACATACGGCAATTCAGTCGCGATTTGATGGTGTACGTACTCAATATGAGCCGGCCATTCAAAAGACGGAAGATCAGCTCAAATCGTATATTCAAAATTTACGTGTACATTTGAAACCGAATCTCTTTATCACCTTGATTCAATATATTGAAGAGAATAATCAAACCGTCGATTTAGATGCGCGAAACTCAGCTCTCGATAGCGTTAAATATAAGTTTAAAGATATTTATGATTTCATCACCAATGAAGAACTATTTGATGAGAATGAACAAACCACTCTTATCCATATCATTGAAGATAAAGTGCGCAATCTCTTCAACGCGATTTATGAGAGATCCATACCATATGATCGCAATAATATTCTTTTAGGAAATATCACACCCGAATCCGTCAAACACATCGGAAATCGCATTTTGACATATATTCTCCAACCCATGGCAAGTTGGATCCTTCTGGGTAAAATCATGGGAAGCGCATGGTATGGAGGTAAGATGGCAACAAGTGATATTCAGAAGAACTATACGGAAATCGCACGCAATTTCGAGTATGGCGGCCACTTCCATAGCATATGGAATATATGTAGCATGGGCATTGATCGCTATTATCACGAGAATAAGATGAATGAACATCGCGAACATTTGGTGAAGAAGATAGAAGATATGAACCCGATGACGCGGATTCTTCATTATGTGGGATCGGCACTCTTCTTCATCTTATTTATGGTGCTTTTGAATGCGTATAACAATATGGTATTTGGGATGGGTATGTATCCATTATGGACGAACTTACCGGGAGTGATTGTACTTCTTCTCTTATTGATCATCATTTATTTTATGCGAAAGTGAAAGTGAATGTATATTTTTTAATGATCATGAAACATATTTTATCTAAATAATGAGTAGATAAGATCTTTTTTATTTTTGATTAAAGAGAAGATGAGTTTCTTTCCAGCGTTAACGTCGAATGTAAAAGATAAATATGGCACAAAACGTATTTCCGTGAATAATAATACGGATTCGGAGAATCCAACATCGTATGTGAAAGGTGTACCTTCACTCATCCCGGTCGCATACTATCCAAACAAAGTTGTCGATGGATTGAATGCGAAGAATCTGGATATCACAAAGATCGTTGGAAATATCAATAACGCATGCTCTTCTACAACACATAGATATAGTGGAGTTGCCGTTGTTAGTCCGACAAGTGGTACTATTTCAATCGCACCAACCATTTTCAAAAGTACAAATCCTGATTTACGACTTGAAATCGAAAAATTAAGTATAAATATGGATGATTATGTGAAAGATGTAAATCAAATATTTATTTTGAAAGAGATTCCCAATATATTAATTTTGAATGGATATGTATACAAGGGATCATATGATTCCGGAAATGTGGATGTATATACACATTATCAAGATAAAGCTGCTACACAATCAAGTGGTACATTTACAAGTGGTGGATTAACAAAACCTGTCATTTATGCAAAAGTGAATATAGATAATAATAATAAACTATCCAATGATCAGTACAATGCGTGTCAAGCGGTTATTGCGCGCACACGCACATATGACGTGAGCAAAATGACAGAAAGTGGTGGATTCTATGGTTTAAAAGACATTTTTGTCAAATTGCGCTCACTTCGTTATGTACTTTTGATTATATTAATCTTATCTGTATATCTTCTTGTGAACGCCACACTTGCTTCCGCCGATTTAGGAATGAATATCGCATCTCTCATCGCAAATCGCTCTTCTCCATCTGCCACCTTCTTGATCGGCGCACTTTTAGGTATTCTCATTCCTGCCATCATTTCCGCCATCATGGCACGTCAACAAATCGAATCGACCAATGCCAAATATGGTACATATGATATTTCCAACTCTCCATATGGTGAGAAGGTGGATATCAATAAGAAGAAGGAAGCAAATGATATATCTCTTGTGATCGGTCTCATCTTAATCGCATTCATCTGTATTATGATCATCTATGCCACACTGCGCAGCAAGAGTACGTCGACCAGTATGAAAGTGGGTATAACGATCGGTATGTTTATCCTTTTAACAATCATTCTCTTCTTGCTCTTCTATTGGGCACCGATTGTGAGCTACGCGAATGATGAGAGTATTGATAAAACATATACCATTCATCGCGCACTCAAAGTATGGTTGAAAGGCGAGGATCAAAGTGATATTTCCGAACTCACCTCCAACTTACATATCGACCGCTTCTTACGCAGATACTTTGCCATATATGCGGTGATCGCACTTCTCGTTGCTGCCTTCTATATCGTCCAACCAAGCTCGATGGGCACGCCGTCGATCTTAGAGGGATTTATGGCAAGCTTTGCGATTATTGCGCTACCCATACTTTGGATCTTCAATTGGATGGTGGGAATCAAACTATTCGTCATCTACCCAATGGTATTGATGATGGTGCGTTATTTGAGATATGGCCTATATTTCGTGTTGCGAATGATGTACGCAAATGATGCGCGAATGACGCATATGAAGGCGGAGTTTGACAAACCGGAGAACTATATGGCACCTTGGGATATGTTAGGATTAACAATATTCAAGTATATATTGAAGCTGAATGGTGGCCGCGCACTCTATTCGGAACTCTTTATGGATGGGAAGGATGGACAGAAGGATATTACAAAGAATAGTTATACGACGGGTCATTTGCTTCGCGTGGGAATGAAGAGTGGTAATATGTTAAGTTCAGAACATCACACATGGACGTTTATTCTTACGATTTTGATTGTGATCCTTCTTATTTTTGGTGTAATTGGGTCGAAGAATGTTTTCTAATCATCGAATGGATCGAAGAATATTTTTCATAAAGAATGAGTATTTATATTTTATCTAAATAATGAGTAGTAGATAAAATATGAGTTTTTTTCCAAATTTAAGTCCATATGTGGATGATGTGTATGAGAGCACAAATATTGGAAAGAATAATGAAGGCGGAAG
>JACCDW011297543.1_pt1 | contig 12097 bp, 7 predicted proteins | sample 7449781 | NCBI WGS metagenome assembly JACCDW01 (sample SAMN15323449, study PRJNA562643) | freshwater metagenome | isolation source: river surface water | place: USA:Blue River Watershed | collected 2017-08-18
AATCTGCCGCCTAATATCTCAGGTTGCGGCATGATGTCTTCGAAATCAAAACGTCGACGCATCGCCGAATCAAGCCGCTGGACCGAGCGATCAGCGGTATTCAGGGTACCGATGATATAAAGGTTAGGCGGAAGGTAGAAACGAGGGGCGTCTGACTTCTCATAGAGCAAGCGTGTGGACATACCTACGTTGTGTCCTGATACGCCGCGCTTATCTTCCTCGATGAGGGTGATAAGCTCTCCGAAGATCTTGGAGACATTGCCACGATTGATTTCGTCGATAATCAGGACATAAGGAACTGGCCCGGAGGTGGAACGATAGCTTGCCGCGGCAGCATCCGCAATCCGGCGCAACGGGCCCTTGAAGAACTCGAAAGACATGGATCCTGACTGCTCCCTGGGGCGAATGCCTTGTACGAAGTCCGAGTAATCGTAAGACTGGTGAAACGTAATGAATTCAATGCGGCCTTCCTTGATCAGCTCCTGATACTGATTGACCCATTTCTGCCGCTCTTCCTTACCCTTGAGACCAGGAGCCACCCAGGCACCGTCCATCTTTCTGCACAAAGCAACTGCCTTGTTGATGGTGTTATATGTCTTACCTGTTCCCGGAGGACCGGAGAGAACCCTGTTCAGCGGAGCAGGGAAAGGAACTAGCGGTTGCAGGTCCGCTTCGACAGAGCTATCGAGATTAGAGTTGTCTTCTGCCTCCCCGAGAGCCGCAAGTAATTCAGGATTATCGCTGATAGGCTTGAAGCTGGTTGCCTTATAACCCGGAAAATCGGTGCCGTCGCTTGATATGCCTGCAAATCGCTCAGTCCAGTCGACAGGCATCTGATAAAAGTAACTACTAGTCCCATCAGGGTCAGGTCCAGACACACATGCGGCGCGCACGGTCCCCTTCGCAATCGCGTTAGAATCGTGAAGCACTACGATTCTGTCTCCTGGCTTTACGCCGTTGCACATGTTCCAAACCTGGCGCCCGAAAATCGTCCGCTTACCCCCCGAACTCAGCTTCTTAACTGCCTCGTTAATTCGTTTAATGTAGTCTTCCTCCCCTTCATCAGCCTTGGGCGGATCCATCAGATCGCCAACTTTCAGGCCGTAAATACCTTTAGCCTTTAGAGCCTCCCAGGCAGCAGCACCCTTGCTGTCATAGATTTTTGCCAGCCAAACGTTTCTATTAAGTGGGCTAATTGTACTCATTATTTAATAAAAATCCCGATTACAGACTAAGAGACAACCGTAATGTGAGGGTGCTCAACTAGACTAAACATCATGAAAGTTCACCTATTGCCTTAGATGAACCCAAGACGTACAGGGCGTATTTTGCGCGGGACATACCGACGTAGGTACGGCGGCGGTCGCGGGGGCTTTCGAGCTTGTCCAGGTCGGTGAGGACGACGACATGGCTCTCCATGCCCTTGAACTTGAAAACGGTGGAGGTCCGGATGGTCCCTTCCTCGTAAGACTTGGCGGGATCGAAGGGCACGGCCTTGAGGCCGGCCAGCTCGGCGGCCCCGGCATAAGACTCCTTCCCTGCCCCGCGCAGGCTAAGGACGACGATGTCCTTCGGCAGGTGCTTCGGGAGGACGTGCTTGGCCAGGACGAGGTTGAGTAGCTCCAGCTCCCGGCCGGGCGGATACGGAGCGCTGACAACCGCAGGCCCTGGGATACCCGAGGTCTCAATGTCCGTCCGCCCGATGACCTTGGCCACGGCTCGCCCGATCTGGTCGGTATTACGCCAGTTATGGACCATAAGGGCCTCCGCCCCAGCCTCCAAGGACTGCAATAGCTCCAAATGGGCTCCAGAGGGGGGATTGGCCGGCTCAGGGCTCAGGAGCTGGTCCAGGTCCTCAAACCAGCGCCAAAGCCCCTTGGAGAGCCCGCCTTTGAGAAGGGCATCCATCAGGGCGAGCTTATCGCCGTCGTCCCGGAAGTCCTGGCCTTCGTCGACCACCAGCAGGTCGAACTTACGGTCCTCGGGAAGGCTACAGGCGGCGGCGAGGGCATCCGTGACCCGCTGGCGGAAGTAGTTAGGGTCGGTAGCGGTCTGGTCGCCGGCGTTGCCGATCAAGCGGTCACAGTGGGAGTAGAAGGACCCCGCGTCGACGGACGCGAGTCCCTCAGCCTTGGCGACTTCGGCGAGGAAAGCCCCGAGGTGGCGGTTAAAGCACATCAGTCCGATCTTCGAGTCGGGCTTGGCCTTGAGTTCCCGTCGACAGGTCTCGAACGCCAGCAACGTCTTGCCGGAGCCAGGACCACCCGTGACACGCAGACGCGGGTTGCGCTCCATCATGTTGAGGGAGCGCATCTGCTCGGCGCAGAGCTTGAGCAGCTGCTTTTCCATCTGATCGGCCGACATGCTCGGAATCAGTCGCAGGTCCGGGCGCAGGAACTGGATGGTCTGCGCCATCAGCTCAGGTGTCAGCAAGGGCGGGTCTTCGTTATCAGGGAACTTCTCCTTGAACATCTGGGCGGAGACCGCGATCTGACGCTCGACGATTTCCAGCATGGAGGTGGCCTCCAGTTCGGTCTTCCCGATGATCCGGCGAGGGTCGCCCTCGATCGTCGGCACCTCCAGATCGACGTCGGGTAGGATGATCGCGTAGCCAAACAGACCCTTATGACCTAAGGAACCCGGGCCAAAGCTGTTCTTCAGGTGGTCGTAGATGTCGAAGGAGTTGAAGCGGGCCTGATGAAACGGCGGGGTGATCTCGTGACGCCCCTTGGAGTTGTTCGTATACCAGACCCCCTCGGCGCATTCGATACCCCCGCCCTTCACTTCCAGGACTAGCCGGCACTTCGGGTGGAGCAGCACGAAATCGGACTCCACGTCGGAGCCCGCCCGCTTGCCCGGGATGTTCAGCGAGTGCAGCAGCACATAGTCGTCGGGCAGCTCCTGTCGCAGGCGTTCGAACAGACGCGCCTCGGACTTCACAAATAGCCGCTGAGGAATCGTATCGGGGATGCATCGAGCCATGGGCAATCAGTGCACGCGTACAACGATCTCGGCAAGACCGGCTTGCGGAGCAACTGAGCCTAAAGCACCTCGATGACCCTCTTGGTCGGCAAACCAGGATAGTCGCCATCCCTGATGGCATAAGGCCCGTAAAAAATCGTCTCATCGAAACCCTCCTGAATCAGCTGGGTCCGGTGTGAGAAGATGCTGAACCCGCCATGGACCGACTCGAAGGAATACGTCGTTACGGTGAGGGAGCCCTGTTCCTCGGCAGTACGACGCGCGATTTCGGTCACGAGATCCATCTCCTCGTTGCTCAGCGCCATCTTCGACTTCCAACTGAAGCTGTAACAATAGCGTCTGAAAGCACGATCCTCCTCGTCATCCAGGTCCATCATCTCGACCTGAGTGGTAGTGACGAACTGCTGGGTCTCCTCGGAAAAGCTCCCGAGGCCCGACATGGCTTTCAGCAGATCCTCGGGCTCAAGGTGAGAATAGGCATCGGTCTTGGACTTGCAGTCCACGGCGATCATATCGACTACCTGTCGGCTCGTCTTCCCCTCGAAAGCCCCAGGGTTCACCCCCGCAGACGGATCCAGTGTGACGGTCATCGACTCCAAACGCTCCAGGGCGGCCTTGGGAAGGTCCTTGGCCAGGCGCAGATCGTACCAGCAAAGGTAGAATGTCGTATCACCCCCTGGTGCCGCCCAGCGGGATTTGACCACCCCCATCTCCTTGACCAGAAAATCGAGCTCCCCGGTGAAACCCAGCGCAGCGAGGGGGATCTTCTTACGAACGCAGTAGTTTTCGACCTGCTCAAGGGACTTGGCCAGCTCGGCCGAAAAGGAAGAGCCCTCCTGACTCAGGTAGCCGATCAAGCCAAGACCGGCCTGAACATGTCCCAGCAGAGGTCTGCCCTTGGGGTCGAGGATCATAGGCCTAATCTGGTCGGATTTTTCTTATTAACAATACCATAAGTACATTGCGATGGGAGCGTTTCCGGGCATGAATACCGCACCCGTTTATTATAAAAACATGCCCCTAGACGACTTCACCCTGAACATCCTCGTGGACCTGGCGAGCACGCACCAGAACAAGGTCGGCGACCTGCAGCAGACCCGCCGCTATCTGGAGGACTGCTTGGCAAAGAACAACAAGACAGGCGAGGAAGCCAAGGCCTACTTCGATGCCGTGATGAAGATCATCGAGGATAAAATCAAAAGCGTCTCGGAAGATCGTCCGCCGATGCCTATCCACGAAAAGTTCGATGGCTGGTACACAGGCCCCGGCAATATGAGCCCCCTCTGGCATCGCTATAAGCAGACCTTGGAATCCAAGCGCTGGACCAAGGAGCTCATCGACCAGATGGACCAATCCACCAACACCATCGTGGGCATGATGGCCCCTCCCGGAGTACCGAAGTTCGACTACAAGGGTCTGGCCGTCGGTCGCGTCCAGAGCGGAAAGACTGGCAATTTCATCGGCGTACTGGCCAAGGCCGCCGACGCCGGCTACAAGATGATCATCGTGTTGGGCGGCACCACTAACACCCTACGTTACCAAACCCAAGACCGCATCCAGAAGGACCTCATCGCGCTCGGCGACCCAGGCTGGAACTGGCTGACCAGAGCAAAAGTTGAAGAGGGATCGCTAAAAATCCAGCCAGGCGACTTTGGTCAATTCACGCCGACTGCAGGCGAACCTGCCGTCAGTTCGAGCGAAACAGTCATGGCCGGTCAAAAATCAATCGGCGTCGTTAAAAAGAACGCGAAGGTTCTCCGCGACCTGAAGGCTTGGGTCAAGGCCACCACGCCTCACGCAAAGAGCCAGTGCCCAGTGCTCATCATTGATGACGAGTGCGACCAGGCCTCCGTCAATTCAGCCGACCCCGACTCCTATCCGACGACGATCAACCGACTCATCCGTGAAATCATCGGGTTGCTGCCCAAGGTAACCTACATCGGCTATACCGCGACGCCATTCGCGAACGTATTCATCGACCCAGAAGTCGAAGGCGACCTCTACCCGAAAGACTTCATCGTCTCGTTGCCGAAGAGCGAATTCTACTTCGGACCCGAACGCATCTTTGGCCGAGACCCGCTCACCGGAGAAACGACCGGACAACCCGGTGCCAACATCCTCAGGGAAATTTCGGGGCCAGACGTTGAATGCGTACGCCCTCCGAGCGGAACTGCTGCCGCCCAAGCGTTCAGATTCGAGATTCCACCTACGCTCTCAAAGGCCATCGTTTATTTCATCCTCAATTCGGCGGCGCGCATCTGGCGCGAGAAGAACGTACTCAATGAACCCGGCAAAGGCGAGTTCAAGTCGATGCTGATCAACACCAGCCAGAAGCAGAAGATCCACTCCATGACCATGGAGAAAGTGCAGCCGTTCGTAAGCCAGCTTAAGTCTGATTTCGCCGCGGGAAAGACTGACGCATCATGGTCAAAGCTCTGGATGGAAGAAACCGAGAAACTTAATAGTAATGAAGTCGGGTGCAAGCACCCCAAGGTCACCTATGACCAGCTCAAAGAACACCTACAGGAAACGCTGAATCGAATCGAGGTCATCAAGAGCAACAGCAGCGGAGAGCAAGTCTCCAACCTTAACGAAGTCTACCATTCCAACAACCGTGGCAAGATCGTCATCGTCATCGGCGGCAATACGCTCGCACGCGGCATCACCCTCGAAGGCCTGACGGTCTCCTATTTCGTGCGGGAAGCGAGCGCCTTCGATACTCTGCTCCAGATGGGACGCTGGTTCGGTTATCGTAAGGACTACGAAGACATGCCGCGCGTCTGGATGACCGCCCAGATGATGAAGGACTTCTTCGACCTCGCTACGATTGAGTTCGAATTCTTCAAGATCCTGGAGCCATACGTGCTTGGTCTGAGCCCTAGGGAAGTCGGACCGAAGATTCGCCAGCACCCCGACTATCTGCCGACCGCCAAATCGAAGATGCGGAAAACCATCGAGTGCAATATCAGCTACACCGGCCACCTCATCGAAACGACATACTTCCCTCGCGAAGACTCCCATTGGCTCAAGGCAAACCTGGAGGCTGGTCGCAAACTAGTGGCGAGCCTCGGAGGCGCGGCGGCCTTCGCGGACAACGGACGCTCGAGCTTCGTTAAGACGGGCGTCTCGCTCGAGAATGTCATCGGCTTCCTCAAGCAGTATAAGGTCAACGAACGCAACAAGCGCTTCTCGCAGTCGAACGTGATCTCTTACCTCGAAACGGCCCTGAAGGACAAGCATCACCAGAAATGGAACGTCGTCCTGCGCAGCAACTCGCGGCCCGGATCCGGAACGACGGACATCGGTATCCCGCTCAACAACCTTAACATCGCCCCGGTCGAAGCCTACCCGGACAAGGACATCGCCTACATCAAGTCCCTGCGTTCTCCGACGGACGTCATCTGTGATGCCAACCTGGGACAGGCTGCCGGAGCCCCGAAGGCCCGTCGCGAAGAGGAATTGATGGCATTCAGAAACACTTACGCCCCTAACACAGGCCTGCTCATCCTCTACCCACTGAATAAAGACGCTGAAGGAAATAATGAAGACCGAATGAGCATGAAGGCTGCGGAAAATATCCTGGGCTGCGCCATCTACTTCGCCCAAGGCGAAGGCAGCCCGCACAGCTACCTGAAGGTCCAGCAGCAGTGCGACGCTGCACCCGAAGAACCGTCCGACGAAGACGAAGCCACCCCTAACGCCCCTCAAGCATGAAAGACTACAGCAAACTAACCAGAGAAGTCTCTCTGGCAATCACCGGACTAAGCGTATCAAAGCCGTCGGCCGGCAACACAACCACTGCCGCGATCAGCGGAACGAGCATCGCCGGTCGCGAATTCCGGATTGGCAAAGACCATAACGGTGCTCTTAGCATCCGTGTACCTTGCGACTACTCAAGCAGCCACGCCATGCCCCTTTGGCAGAGCAAACTGATCACAGTAACCAAGGAGGCCCGCGAATCTAAAGGCAGCGTCGAGGGGTGGATCATCGTGCACTTCAACCGGCACGTCCCTGATGAACAGGTCACCTCTCTCGCCGCCTACATCATCGACGCCATCGACCCGATGGACATGGACTCGGAGGTGACGGTTCTCGGCGTCCTGAAGGAATGGAAAAAACTCTTCGTCGAAGAGTCCTCAGCATTTGGCTACGAAAAGGTCGTCGGCCTCTGGGGCGAACTTCATATCCTCAACAAGTTGATCGACATCAACCAAGAGACGGCACTCAACGTCTGGACCGGGCCGATCAGGGGCAGCCATGACTTCGCCGGCATCGATTCATCCATCGAGTGCAAGACGACGACGAATAAAATCGTGAAGAACGTCCACATCTCCAGCGTATACCAGCTGGTGCCGCCAGGCCAAGACGGCACGCTCACGCTTGCCTACGTGCAAATCGAGGAGCGCGCTCGTGAAGGCAAAAGCCTGACCGCGTTCATCGAAGAGACCGCCAAGCGCCTTGCCCACCCGGCCGTATTCTTCGAAAAGCTAGGCCACCTCGGCTACGAGCGAAACGTGACCAAGACCACCCATACCGAAATGCGCTTCGCCGTTTGCAAAGACAGCTACTACGATGTGTCAGGAGACTTCCCTCGCGTCGTCCCGACCAGCTTCGTAGGCGGAAAAATCCCCGCCGATGTCGAAGACATCTCCTACACCATCGACCTGCGCCAGTCGGACAAGCACCTCATCAATGAGGAGACTATCCGACTTAGGCAGACCCTACTTCTCAAATGAAGCTCTTCTCTGAAAAGATGTCGCCGCTCGGAGTCGTCAACATCGACTCCATCACCAACCTGTTCGCCGTTACCGAATTAGATGACGTTTCGGTTTTCGTACGCGAAACAGCCCAGAACTCCTGGGATGCCCGAGACAAGTCAACGGCAAGCCTAGGCAAAGGAATCGACTTGGATTACAGGGTCAGGTCCATCACTGCGGACCTACAGTCGAGCTTGGATAAAGTCTTTTTCAAGGACGCAACCGGCGAGATCAAGAACAAACTAAACAGACACACCCGCGAGGGACAGACCTATCTTATAGTACAGGATAAAGGAACAATCGGTCTGGCCGGACCTACGCTCGCGACCGAACAGGGAACAAAAAACAACTATGTGGCTTTCCTGCTCAACATCGGCCAAGACCACCCCGACGCCACGACCGGTGGGTCATTCGGATTCGGTAAGACCGTATTTTTCAAAGCCAGCGCGCCAAAGACAATCTTGGTCTATACTCGCACGAAGAATGCCAAAGACGACCTAGAATCACGCTTCATCGGCGTGACCCTACACAAGACACCAGGAGATAAAGAACACACCGGCAGGCATTGGTGGTGTGAACCCGGAAAATCCAACGGTATCGACATCCCTCGTCCCATCATCGGAAAAGAGGCAGATAAGCTAGCGGAACTCATCGGCATCAAGCCCTACGAGGCTTATGAAACAGGGACTTCCATCACCGTCTTCGGCCCAGAATTTGAAAACCTTAAACGGGAAGGAACAAACAACCCCGACCCGCAGACGCTGGCAGATTGCTTGGCTGAAGCAGCCAACTTCTGGTACTGGCCACGCATGGAAGGAGGCGGATCCAACGACGGTAAACTAAGATGCAATGTCTGGCACAAAGACGCGCAGGTGAATCCGTTCGCTTACTCGCAGACGGCCCCTTTCAATACCTACAAAACGTGCCTAGAAGCCATCCAGCGAGCCGTATCGCAAGGAAGTTCAGGCATCACCAATAGCCAATTTCAACAATTCCACGAGATCAAATACTTCCAAAGCAGAGTAGGCTATCTCTGCCTGATGAAGTTTCCAAAGTCTGAACGGCAGCTATTCAAGTCACGCCTTATCAGCCCAAAGACAGGACTACCCGTCAGTCATCCTTTGAGTTCGTTCCTTTGGAGATCGGGGCCAGAGGACCCCTGCAGCCGGCATGTGGCCCTACTTCGCGCCCCAGGTCAGGTGATTCAATACCTTAGACTATCGGAATGTAACGACAACATGCTCGAGTACGTCGGCGTTTTTTTCCTGCATCCCGAAGGCGCTAACGGAGGTGCATTCAATAAAGAATTCACCAAAGCCGAACCAGCCGCACATGATAAGTGGGAATTCAACAGTTCGGGCGTGGTAGCCAAGACCGTCGACAAGATCAGGGATCTCGCAAGAGAATTTGCCAGGCCAGAGGCAGCAGGCGCGACCAGCTCGGCGTCCGGGATGGGCAGTATCTCGACGAGCCTTGCCTCCCTGTGGAGCTCGGGTGAAGGAGCGGGGGGCACCATCATCAAGCCTATCACCCCACCTGGGAAAGACGGGAAGAAGTCAAAGATTGTCGTAAAACCCGGTAAGCTTTTCGCGATCGAAGGAGTCAACTATGTCTCGATTCAGTTTCATGCAATGGACCTGGAAGGCTGGTCGCGGACCGTCAAATACACGCTAAAATCCGTCCTCTACGGAGGCGGTAATGACGACATCAATAACGAAGAGGAGGGAAATCCTCGCTTCATCGGCTGGTTCGGAGAAGAACCTACGGCGGGTACAACCAAAGAGATTGAAGCCAGTGCCGTGTGCACCGAAGAGACATTTGAGATTCCTGAATCGTCGGCCGATGGGGAGAGATTCCATGCGCTCTTCTTAGCTCCTTCCACCTATTGGGCCGAATTCAACATCGTCACTTCCAATGGCTAAATCAATCAAAGCCCCCTACGTCGCACTAGAAGAGGAAAACAGCCTGCTTACGGTTAAATGGGCAAACCCGGCCGACGGGACGAACCCGTTCGATGGTGCCTTCCTGGATTCATTCACCCCTTCCGACAAGAAGGAACTCGAAGTCATTTTTGATATTCAGCCGGAAGCCTTGGCCAGGTACCTCCACATATCGCCCCAAGCAGAACTGGCGCTATCCGCATCAGTCCTCTGCCCTGCTACGCGCAGGATTTTCAGCACACCGAACATACTCGTTAAAGCAGACGAAAACGCTGGAAAACGGACCGCCAAGGTCATTGTGCCTGAGAGTGTCATCTCCGATTATGCCCTGTTCGAGTGTAGACTTGTGCTCGCGAACGATGCGCTCCCCCTCGACTCGCTCGGTGCAAAATTGAAGTCATCTTTACTCTGGAAACATCGAATCAAGGTGATGCTTGAAGGTAATGCCCCGATGTTCCCGGTTACCGCGGAAAGGTTCAGAGATGATTTTGGAGGGCCCGCCGCGGGCTGGAAAATGACATGGAAAAAAGCCACGCTGCTCAGCAGTCCGAGCAAGGTCAGGCTAGTGATGAACAGCGATAACGGACACCTCAAGGAGCTGCTCAAAGAGCCAACCAAAGACGGCCTCAACCCTGCGCAATCCTTGCTCCAATACTGCGTAGCTTGCTCCATGCTTGAGAATATCTGCGTACGTTTTGCGCCTGCTTTTAAAGAAATACCTGCCGATCAGCTCACCGAAGGCACCTTGGGGTATAATCTAATCATGTTCTTCAAAAAATTCTTTCATCCCAAGTTCGCTACGATCAGCGACCTAATCGAGGCCTACGCCGATGACCCGGAACACTGTAGGGCTGTCCTCCAATCAAAAATCCCGGGAACCATCATCCATGCCTGATTATAAACTATTCCCCCGGCTATCGGGTGTCGCCGTCGAAAATGCGGTCGTCGCGATGCAAAGGCTAGACCCCCTCACCCTGAAGGAAAAGTGGGCAGCCAAAGTAGAGTTCGAAAACAAGAACTTTGAAGATGCCATCGAATATGGCGACGTCGGAACAGCCGTTAAGCCCGAAGTCATCGAAGCGACCGTAAAGAAACTAGACGAGTGCCTACGTAAAAACGGTGGTAACCTAGGCGAAGAGCCCGACAACTCGATCAAAGTTAACGTGGAAAACGCATGGGCCCGCACCTTGCACAGTGAGCTACCGATCGCGCCCAGTGAAGCTGCAAACCCGGAAGTCTGGCACACATTCTCCTGCTTCTACTGCCCGCACCTAGTCTCATGGCGCTGGGGAAAATACGAACAGGCCACTCCGCACTTCCGCTGGTACAGCGCCGAGGCAGCGAACCGACAGACCTTCAGGCGTCTCTGGTGGAGGGCAGAGCTCCTCATGGACGCAGATAGTGCAGAGCCTTACGCCCTACTTGAGCGAATGATGGAAGATGAACTAGTCGGCTTCACCGATCAGGCAACCATCTCGATGCACCGCGCCATCACACTCGAAGTCGCCCGGCAACACCTTGGGAATCTGGATAAAGAGACCGGCTCTGCTTTTGTCGACAAGGCGAACAAGAACGGAGAGTTACTCGCGCCAAGAACGGAATTCTTCCGCCAATTCCAGAAAGTCGTCCTTCGTACAGCCGGACAGAAAGACCCCACCTTCATCGAATCAACCGATCAAGCGAAAGCATTCGTGCAGTCCTGCCTTAAAACCACGAAAAAGACCTTCATCCATGCCCCTTAAAGCAAACGTCCTATCACTTAAGGAAATCTTGACACGGCATTCTCAGCTAAGGGTGCCTGACTATCAACGTACGTACCGCTGGGAAGAGGATCAAATCGAGACTCTTTTCTCAGACATGCTCATCGGGTTCGACCTTCAAAACGAGGAATCGCCCAAGAAATCTTTCCTGGGTTCAGCCGTCTTCGCGTTCGACGATAAAACGAAAGAGCAGGATCTAGTAGACGGCCAACAACGTATCACGACCCTATCCCTATTCCTTTCAGAAGCATCGCAACGTGTCCTGATGAACGCCCCCAAGGACCCTGTCGCACTGGAAGCCCAAAAGGCCCTCAAGGACGGCACAGGGACTTCCACCAGAATCCTGCACAAGATTGATTCCCAGGCAAAGTGTTCGGACCGGGATGCCTACCAAGAAATCATTACCTATGGACAACCCCGCCCTAATCGATACGGCCCTAATACCAGCTTAAGCGTAGCGCAGAAGAACGCCGAGTGGACGCGAGCTCTCAAGCAAAGCCTTATCTACAAAGCCTGGAAGACGATCTGCACCAATATCGACAATGCAACTGAGTCGACCGTCAAGGCTACCGGTCTCAGCGAAGAACAGGTACAGGTCCGCATCCTCCAGCGCATCATGGACTCCGTCCGGCTTGTGATTATCGAGACCGACGAAAAG
>JACCDW010392538.1_pt1 | contig 12095 bp, 17 predicted proteins | sample 7449781 | NCBI WGS metagenome assembly JACCDW01 (sample SAMN15323449, study PRJNA562643) | freshwater metagenome | isolation source: river surface water | place: USA:Blue River Watershed | collected 2017-08-18
CCAGCAGAAACTATTTTATTATTTCGTCAACTGCAGACAGAATCAACTCTGGAACGGAACATGTATGGCTACATACGGATCATATGAAAGTCCGCAGCAACTCAGGAATTATGCACGATCGCATATGCCAATTCCAGTTCTCAATGGTGGATGGCATTATTCATTCATGGGAAGCGCCGAAAAGATCAAAGAGAAGGTAGAAAATATTGCTGAAAGTCACCTGATTATCAATGAGGTTGGTGATATAAACAAGATTCAGACCAAGCTAGATGATATCACCGATCTTTGGGACAGAACTGATGATTATGCTAAAAAAAGACTAGTTGATATCAACGCTAATGGACCAAAATGTTTGTATAAATTTATAGAGAAATACCCTAGTTATTATAAGGAAACAAAATGAGTTCTGAAATTACAACATTTTCTGAATTGATCGACAAGTTGATTACAATTGATATCAAATTGTATATGGTTTTAGAAGAAACTGGTTCTTTGGCTAAAAAATCAAATAGAACTTCTGAAGATACTGAGAAGCTTGCAGATTTGAATGTCAGGAATGTTGATTTAGTACAAATTCGTAGTAAGTTGAAGTCTGCAATAGACAACAAGCTCAATGAAGCCATTCGTACAGGCAATACTGATGTATTGAATGAGGTCAAAAAGTACGGATCATAAATATCATTAAATAATTTACCTTAAGTGTGTATATTCTTAATGATGAAAAAGCGAAAATTAAAAGAGAAATAAATGTTTAACATGCTTATCTGATAAGCATGTTAACTAAAAAAAGAAAGGTTTGATTAATGATTAATATCGAAGTTGTTACATTAATTTTCAAGAGTGTTCAGTATTTAAAATTTATTGAAAATCAAATTAACACTTATTGCAAAAGCTATGACAATTATAATGTAACTGCAAGAATCGTTGCTAACGATGCAAATGAAAAAGTTTTAGAAGCTTTGAAAACTTGTTCGATTCCCCATACAATTTATAATGATCCAAAGCCAAATGATTATTATCTAAATAGAGTTTATAGAGCGTGGAATTTTGGAGCCACATCATCTAATGCAGATTTGATTTGTTTCGTAAATTCAGATGATGCATTTCATGATGATTGGATGAAACCTCTTATCAATTTGCATAACCTTAATTACCTACCTGCATCGAGATTAATTGAATCTGGCAAGATGCCTAGTGGAACTCATGGCTATCAAATTAATTTTGGTCGCCATCCTAATGATTTTAGAGAAGCTGAATGGCTTGAGTTTGTTGAAAAATTCAAGAGCAAAATGATGAAGCCTGGCGGATTATTTATGCCAGTGATTTTTGATAGAAAAGAATTTATTGATGCTGGGCTTTTCCCAGAAGGCAATATTTATCCTGATGGAGCAGGTACATTGAATGGTCCAGTCCTTGAATCAGGTGATGCATGGTTTTTCAGAAAGTTTGAAACCCTCACTGGCAGAAAGCATGTAACTCCTTTCGACTCCCTCGTTTATCATATTGTCGAAGGCGAAAAGGACGAATAGGTTATGAAGAAATACAAAATAGCACTTTATTGCCAAGTTGGCAAATCCTTGGATATGGCACAGTTTTCACTTCAAAGTGCTATCAAAAATCTGGGCATGCCTATCGAAGATGTTAAATTAATTTTTATTTGTTGGAAAACAAGTAAAGAAGTTTATCAATGGCTTCAGGTTAATGAATATCATCATGTAGATATGATTTATGATGAGGGCAAGGGATTTTTATGGAATCTTTACAAGGGATGGAATTTAGGCTATACTGAAGGCTATAAATTCGCTGACTATGTGTGCCCTATTGCTACAGACCATGCTTTTTATAAGAATTGGTTGGCAAACATGTATCAACATGCAAAGCCTAACAGAATTGTAAACTGTAAGCTCATTGAGCCTGGCACTCTACCTACGCTGCACACCGCCATTAATTTTGGAGTAACAAAATTTGGTGAATTCAACTATACTGGATTCCAAAATTATTGCGCATCTCTTGTAGAGCAAAATCGCGGTGTATTAGCAACAGACGATAAGGCTTATGGTCATAGATTTGATGCTATGCCTTTCATTGTCCCAATTGATGTATGGGAAAGATTCGGCCCTATGCTACAGACACTAAATGCTTATCAGATCACCGGTGATACAGACTTCTTCGATAGATGTAAAGCTGGTGGAGTTGAGGTTGTTAAAGCACTAGATGGTATTAGTTATCACAGTGGAGGCGCTGAAACTAGAGTGAACGCAGCTGCAGGAGTTTACACTTAATGGATTACGAAAGCTCTATAACAGCAATCGTATTGACAACAGGAAAGAGATACACTTACATTGATGAGTGTATCTCTTCTCTTAATTCTAACGATTGGTTTGATGAAAAAATTTTATCTATAGACGAGTTTGATGGTTATTTTTTCCCTCAAGAATTAATTGATAAATATGAATCTCAAGGTTGGATAATCAGCAGAGATGACCATAAATCCAGGCTCAAGTCTCTAATCAAAGCAACAAATTTGGTAACATCTAAATATATTTTTTATCAAGAAGATGATATAACTGTAAATTTGCCAGATAAGAAAAATATTATCAAATTACTAGAAATGAAAGCTTTCAATAGACGGTGTGGCTATGTTGCTCTTAATTTAGGCGGAGCTGCAATCGAGCTCAAAGATAGAATATTTGGCGATCTGTTAAACTGCAATAATAATAGGATTTATTCTGATGATCAGCATATGGCATTTATCAGAGAAGAAGAACACAGAAACGATTATTTTTTTGAATTTCCATCTTTATTCATAAGCCAAAAATTATTTATTAAATGTTTAAACACTATAAATTATCATCTGAATGAATCACCCAAGCCTTTCCAAATTGAAAGAGCCTTAACTTCTTTTTGGTTTGCGTCAAAATTAAATCAATATTTTTTCAAGTGCTGTTACTGTAAAAATAATTTATTAGAAGTTTTAAATGAAGAGCCTACAAAAATGATGGAACGATGTGCTCTAATTAAAACTTTAGATCCGAATCAAGGATCAAATTTTGTAGCTTAGTGAGGGCATTGAAATGAAAATTGGTATCGCAGGGTTAGGAGTCATCGGTTCTGCTTGTAAATATGGTTTTGAAAAACTCGGTCATGATGTTTCTTTTCATGACCCAAAATTTGAAGGATCTAAACTAGCAGACATCTTAAGATCACAAATTATTTATGTTTGTGTACCAACGCCATCCAAAGAAGATGGTTCTTGTGATACTACAATTGTTAGAAAAGTAGTTGATGAGCTGCTCTCTCAGAATTACCAGGGCGTTATTGCAATTAAGTCAACTGTTGAACCTGGCACAACACAAAATTTGATTGAAATGTATTTAAATGACAAAATTTGCTTTGTACCTGAGTTTCTCAGAGAACGATGCGCATTTGTTGATTTCACTGAGAATCATGAGGTTTTGGCAGTTGGCACAGACAACCCAGAAGTTTATGATTTGATTGTAGAAAGTCATGGAAAATATCCAAAACAATATGCTAAGTTATCACCCACAGAAGGCGAATTGCTTAAATATTATTCCAATACATTCAACGCTCTAAGAATTATTTTCGCCAATGAAATGTATGAAATTTGCAAAAGGCTAGGCGCAGACTACACTAAGATCAAAGATACCTTTGTTATGCGTGGTACAGCCAAAGATATCTATATGGATGTTAATGAAAAATTTAGAGGCTATGGTGGAGTTTGTCTTCCTAAAGACACCAAGGCATTAGATGCATTAGTTAAAAAATTAAATTTAGATTTAGCTTTATTTGAAACCATTGATAAAGAAAATAATAAATTTATTACCACAGTTTTTGACGGAATGAGAAAATAAAAATATCAAGAAGTTTGCAAAGGTTAAATTATGTACAAAGTTTTAGTGACAGGTAGTCAAGGTTTTATAGGCTCTTATATTTGTAATGAGTTGTTGAATAATGGATATGAAGTAATTGGCGTAGATAATTATCAAAAATATGGAGAATTAGCAAGACCACACGATTCTCATCCTAATTTTAAATTATATAATTTGAATATCTTGCATCCAGATTTTCAATCATTAGTTGATGCAACTGCACCAGATTTTATTATTGCTGGAGCTGCTATGATTGGTGGTATTTCTTACTTTCACAAGTATGCATATGATTTGATGGCAACAAATGAAAGAATTCTTGCATCAACATTCGATGCAGCAATCAGAAATATGAATAATGGTCTTAAAAGAATAATTGTTCTTTCATCTTCAATGGTATTTGAAAACACCGAATTATATCCAACCCCTGAATCAGAGGTTAATATCGCACCTCCTCCTAGTTCAACTTATGGATTCCAGAAGCTTGCTTCAGAATATTTTGCTAAAGGTGCTTGGGAACAATATAAACTTCCATACACTATCGTAAGACCATTTAACTGTGTGGGCGTTGGAGAAGAAAAAGCATTGGGTGAATCTGAAGTTACTTCTGGTAATATCCAATTAATGCTATCACATGTGTTACCAGATTTGATTAATAAGATTAAAAACGGACAAGATCCAGTACATATCCTTGGCTCAGGTGACCAAATTAGGTGCTATACCAACGGCAAAGACATTGGAAAAGGCATTAGATATGTTATTGAAAATGAAAACGCCGTAAATGAAGATTTTAATATTAGTATAGCTACGCCAACTTCAGTTTTAGAGCTGGCAGAATTAGTTTGGAATAAGTTAAATCCTGGAAAAGAATTCAGATATGTGTCTGATGACCCATTTGAATACGATGTTCAGAAAAGAGTACCTGATGTGTCTAAAGCTAAAGATATGCTTGGATTTGAAGCTACAATTGGTTTGTCTGAATCCATCGATGAAGTTATCGAGTACTTAAATGAACATTGATAAGATAAAAGAATATACGATTATTGTTCCTTCCTCTAGACCGATGATGCAAAAAGACACACAAGCTCTTTTGAATTCATATGGTCTAGAGTGTGTTATGTTTAATGGCACAGGATACCCCTCATTTTCAAAGTTAATCAATGATTGTATATTGCAAAGCCCTACAGATAAAATTATTATTTGTAATGATAAATCTAGACCAACATTAGCGAATTTTGATAAAATGATTAATTTGCTGGATGAAGGCTATGGCCTGGTGGGGCTTTATGCCTTTGGTTTCTTTGGATTTGAAAAAAGCTTAATTGACAAAGTCGGTTTTTTCGATGAAAGATTTGTCAATGGCGGCTATGAAGATTGTGATTATTTCAGAAGAATGATTCTACACGATGTTGCCATGTACAATAATTATGAAATAAGCTATATTGAATCAGGTTCATCTTGGACAGGCATTGGAGCAAAAAGATTTTTTGATAAAAAATATATTGATGCCACAAAAGAAAATCCTGTTTGTATTAAAAAGCTGCCAGAAGAAAATTATAATTATAATTTGACATTCGAACACAAAAAAGAATTTAAACCCTGGAGAGATTCTCAATTATTTCTCTCTGATTGGTTCAGGGATGTAAAGGTAATAGAACAATGAATATAGATTTAATATCCATCACAACCAGCCAGCCTCAAAAGCAAGTATTATTTATCAAAAACTCATTTCAGAATATCTCTAAAATAAAAGTTGTTAATAAATTTGTTGGTTTGGATATGGTTGATGGCCAAGATTTATTCCCAGGCACTATAAAATTTTTGAATGATTTCAATTATATTTATGACAAGCATCCTTTGAATGGAATGATCAATAATTTAAGTACCGTAATTGATCTCCTAGAATCTGAATGGGTTTTGTATGCAGAAGATGATGTAAGAATAAATGAAATTCCTGATTTAGATGAATTATTGAATTTTATAAACAGTGAAGCAAATACGAATGTTGGCATCATTGACCTAATGGCAGGAAGAGGCATAAAGTTTACACCAAGCGCACATGAGGCTTACAAGGCCAATGCTACCGATCCAAATAGTTATTATAAATTTAATGATTATACTTTATGGCTTAGAACAAATGAATCAATTGATGATTTTTTCATTAATTTCCCAGTTTTAATCATTAGAAGAGAAATTTTTCAAGAGTGCTTCAAAGTTGCTAAAGAACTTTTCAAAGGTCGTACAATTGAGGTCGGTTTTACGTCAGCATTTAAGCACTTAAATTTTCAAGAAAAATATTCTAAAGTTCATATTTTCAAAACTATGCCTGATATTGAGGTATTGAAAACTATGAATGCAACAGATATTTCATTAGAATATTTCAACAATATTTTATTAATGGATAATAAAGATACAGCTCCAGGGTTAGATTTTTCTGTATCTCATAGTCATCCATGTAGTTATGCATTTTAGGAGAATATAATGGCCCCTCAGTTTGGTAATGTAGTTAATTCATTGGCAAAAGCATTTAATGTTTCAAGTTATCTTGAATTGGGTTTAGACAGATGTGTTACAATCCAAATGGTAAAAGAATCACTTCCAGATTGCTATTGCTTTGGCGTTGATTTGAGAGTTTCTGTTAAAGATGGAGATTTTGATTATTACGAAGGAACAACAGATAGTTTTTTCGAGCAAAATACAAAAACTTTTGATTTAATTTTTATTGATGCTGATCATTCTCATATTTCTGCAGCTAAAGATCTTGCAAATGCATTGAAAATCCTGAACAAGCATGGAGTAATTCTAATGCATGATATGGATCCGTCAAGAGAAGAGCTATTCCACCCTACACGATGTGGTGATTGTTATAAATTAAATAAATTATTCCCAACATTGAATGTCAATTATGTTACAATTCCAGTTGATTCAGAAGGAATCACAATTATAACTAAAAAAGATAATTTGAGATGCGCTCATAAGCTATGAAAAAATTATTATATATAACTCACGGCTCTAATGATTTTACCGATGATATGTTGTTCATGGGTCTTGAAAATATAAATGATTATGATGTATACTTTGCTATTGCTGGGTGTGAGTTTGGATATCCAAAAACTATAGAAGAAAGAGCAAAATATATTGTTTATAGTTGGAAAGATGATTGGGTTAAAGTAGCAAAAAAATTAAAAAATATTGATGATTATCCTGATGTTATAATCGATATTGTAATTATTGGACAAGCTTGGATTCAAAATCAAGCTAAATATTTTGATTTGAAAAAGCAATGCTCTGTTTCTTGTAAGGTGTTACAAGTTTTTGCTGTCGATGATAATAATCCACCCATTGATATAGCAACAAATCCAGATTATATTTTTTATACTAACAAAATTATTCCATGGGAAACTGGCCTTTATATGCCATTTTTATCTCCAAAAGCGCTTGTTGAAAGAGAAAATAATAAAGAAATAAAATATTTTATCAATTGCCAGCTTGGCTTGACTCATCCATGCAGAAAATACACAGTTAAAAAATTCCATAAAGAGCTTGAACAGTATGGTAAATTAGATGAAAGTAAAGTTCAATATTGGGGCGTAGAAAATTTTGGAAATTGTGAAAAAACTCCTGTAAATGAATATTGGGACACTTTAGAATCATCTAAAGCCATTGTTCATGACCGAGGAGCTGGTACTGATGCTTTTAGATTTTGGGAAGCTGTAGCTACAGGTAACTTTGTTCTCTGTTCTCAAAGAAATTTTTATCAATATAACAATATGCCAATGCCTCCAAATGTTATTTTTTGGAGAGATTCTTGTAATTTGAGAAAAATTTTTGATGATATAAATTACGCTTCATTTGAAGATATGCTTGTATTGAGAAAGAAATCAAAAGAATTTATAAAAAAATATCACACACCAGAAGCTAGAATTAGAAGAATATTGGAAAAAGCAAAATGAATCAAGGATACACAGTAGTTTGGTCTTTTAGAAATAGAGTTGATGTACTCATTAAATCAATAGAAACAGCAGATAAATATTTCCCAAAAGAAGTTAATTTTTGCTTAGTAGATGCAGCTTCTTCAGAAGAGACAATTAAAAAATTAAGATTATTCTTAAATACAATTGAAAACAGAATTGTAAGAGTGTGTGAAAGTGCATTCAGAACAAATCTATCAGAAGCTTGGAACTTAGGCATGATGTTGTCTGATACAAGATATGTAATTTTTTCATCTTCTGATGTATTATTTTTATCTCCAGATCTATTCCCCACTATTGCAGAATTCCAAAGGCAAAATAGAAGTAAATATTTATTAGTGGAAAACCATTCTGTTTTCTTGATTGATAAAAAAATTATACCTGCTATAGGCTGGTTCGATGAAGACTTTGTACCAGGCCCACATTTTGATTGTGATTATATGATTAGAGCCTCTGAAATGGGCATACCAGTTCACATAATGGGTAACAATGGTTATTACACTCATGGAGATACTGAAGAAGTATCAATTCAACGATCATCTCAAGAAGTACCTGACAGATTGCCTATGCATGACTTTACTAATGATAGAGTTTTCAAAGACAAATGGCAATCAGGATGGCCTGGGTGGGAACCTTATAAAGATCAAGCCCACAAGCCACACCCACCTACTCATATATCACAAGTTTTAAGAAAAAAATCAGAAATAGACCCACACCCTATTTTTACTAAAAAATATGTCTGATTTTTTAGTACTTGGCCATAATGGATATTTGGGATCTTTTTTGTCACAACATCTTGATTGTGATATTTTGAATGATAGAAATATTTATCATAATGGCAAAAACTATAAATATATAATCAATTGTATAGGTAAAGCAAGTTTAGAATATTGTGAAATACACAAAGAAGAAACAGATTATTCAAACGCATTAGTAATCAATGATATAAAAAAATTTTACCCTAATAGTAAAATTGTTAATTTTTCTTCTTATTACGTTTATGATTCTCCAGGATTATGCACAGAGAGTTCTGCTACAACTAGTAAATATAACTATTGCAGACAAAAGCTTCTTGGAGAATCACTCAATGCAGAAGGATTAAATTTCAGAATTGGTAAGTTGTTTGGTAACGACTTATCGAATCAAAATAAACTTACAGAATACATCATTACAGAAAATGAGTTATATATAGATGAAATTTTATTCAATCCTACTAGCGTTCAATGCATTTTAAATGTTTTAAAAAATAAAAATTTTTTATCAGATAATATTGGTATATTCAATTTGTCAAATACTGGGTTAGTATCACATTATGATTATGCAAAACATATTATTGATAAACTTTCCTTGGCAAAAAATTTATATAAAATTGAAAAAGCTCCAAAAAGTTTTGACAATTATGGCTCTTTCGCTATGAGTGTAGATAAAATATCTGTTCATTGCGAAATAAATAACTGGGAAGACGATTTAAATTCATATTTGGAGCTATTCGATGATAAATTTTATAGAAATCTACGATAAATATCGCAATGAAAACCCTTCATATCGCAAGGGAATTTACTCAGATTACGACGCAAAGCAATTGTATGCCTTTGTGCGAGAATTCAAACCCAAATCTATTGTAGACTGCGCTCCTAGAGAAGGCAAAACAACATCTGCTATCATTGAAGCACTTTTGAAAAATAGTTCAGAAGATCAGCAAGACATAAATTATTTTATGTTTGAAAAAGATCCATTATATTTCAATGAAATGAAAATGTATTTGATACAAGCAGCATATGAACTAAAAAATAAAAATGTCAATATGAAAATTTTTTATGATACAAATATCGTAAAATCTAAACATATTGAAAAAATGAAAGATATTGATTTTTTATTTATTGATGCCAATCATGATTATATGCTTTCTGCATATATATTTGAAAATATAGCTACAAAAGTGAAAAAAGGTGGTTATATGCACATACATGATATGTATGTTGATATAGAAAATCATGGCTTAGAGGATATCACTTTCAAATATAGTCCTCAAAGTCATCCAGATATAATAAACCCAGATGCATTAAAACAGTTTTATCCAACAATTCACGATCAATATAAGTTACATGATGGTATAATTGATATATACGAAGGCGACATTGTATATGATGTAATGGTGAAAAATAATTTAAAATATTTTTCTACCTGTGAAAGCACAAAAGATACGAAAAAATATATAATGGGCAATTGTGCCTTGTATCTTTATATTGAGGATGATTTAAATGTTAAGTATAGGCGATATGATTGATAAGTTGGTCATTGAAAATATAAAAATTTTTACTTTGAGAGATAAAATTCATGATTCAACTAATGAAGAAGAAATTGTAAAACTCACTGAAAAAATGATGGTTTGTAATGAGAATCGAGGCATTATCGCAAATTATCTTGATGATAAGGTTAACAATGTTGTCGATGGAAAAGAAGCCAATGTTGTATTGAAGAAGATCAAAACTTACAATGTCAAATAAAAAATTTAGTGATCTTATAGGTGAGCTTGTTGAAATGTGGCTTTTGTGGATGAAATATAACCACATTGTAAATAATAAAGATGCCTCAATTAAAGATAGGCGGACTGCAGCTATCGAATGCGAACGATTAATAAATAAAGAATATCAAATTGTCGAACAGTTGGACGGGTTTTTTGAGAAATGTCACAAAAAGAAAATTTAGAAAATTCTATCAAAGCTTTATTTGAACTTTGGGTAGAAGAAAAGAATAAGGAAAAATTAAAAAAGATTCGTTATTCTGGCCCCTCTTTTGGTAAAGAGGAATATACTGGCATCATGGATGCCATTTTTTCAGACTGGTGGTCTGGTGGTAAGTTTACGTTCAGAGCTGAGGAAAAGCTTGCAGAGCTTTCAGAAAGAAATTCTGCTCTTTTAACTAATTCTGGAAGTAGCGCAAATCTAATCTTGATGGGCGGAGCCAAGGAATTATATTTTAAGGATGGTGATAAAATCCTAACCTTGGCTTGTGGGTTCCCGACCACAGTCAATCCTATTATTACAAACAGATTAATTCCTGTATTTGTAGATATTGATTTGGAAGATTTAAGTTTGGCTCCAGAAATCTTTGAAGATGCAATCAAGAAAGATAAAAAGATCAAGGGTCTATTTATCGCACACACTCTAGGTTTCGCTGGAAAGATTAATGAAATTTTAGATATTGCCAGAAAGTACAATATACAGGTATTTTTTGACAATTGTGATGCATATGCCTGTACTTACAAAGGAAAGCCTCTACCGGCCTATGGGAAGGCTTCCTCGTATAGTTTTTATGTAGCTCACCATATCACAATGGGTGAGGGCGGGGCGGTTTCAACAAATGATGAAGATCTTCATACAGTTATGAAGGGACTCAGAAGCTGGGGCCGATACTGTGCATGTAAGCAGTGTTGTATCAGGGCTGAACTTCCAAATAGCTTCTGTCCTAAAAATAAATTTACCAAGGATGCTGATCTTCCTAAGGATTATATTGTAAACTATCAATACGAATGGCTAGGTTACAACCTGAAGCCACTTGATTTGCAAGCTGCTATGTTGCTTGCTCAAATTGAGAAGATGCCTAAATTCAATGATCAAAGAATTAAAAATTATAATAAATTATTGAAATATTTTAAGTCTCTCAAATTTGATTTCAAGCTTTGGGATCTTCAAGAAGGAGTGTCTCCATTTGCTTTCCCTATCATTCTTCCTAAGGATGCTCCATTTACAAGAAAGCACCTTATTGATGGAATGACCAGAAACGGAGTCGAAACAAGACTCTTATTTGGTGGAAATTTGATGCGTCATCCAGCATATGTAAATTCTTCCCAATATTGGGAAGCCATGGGTAAATTTGATAATTCAAACTTAATTACAGATCAATTTATTATGTTTGGGGTTTCTCAGGTTAATGATGATGAAATCACAGACGAAATGATCAATAAGATTGATGATTTCATGAATTTGTGGTAAATTTTATATGCTTTTTGACAGATAATAATATATCAAACTGAATAAAACCCTCTGATTAAAAAGAGGGTTTTTGTATAAAATAATTATGAAAAAAGTACTTGTTATTGGTGGCGCGGGCTATATCGGTGGTTTAACAGTAGACTTTCTAACTGAAGAGGGCTATGATGTAACAGTTTTTGATGGATTGTTCTATGAATCCCGTTATTTGAAGCCTTGTAATTTTGTTTTTGGTGATATTAGAA
>JACCDW010615135.1_pt1 | contig 12095 bp, 14 predicted proteins | sample 7449781 | NCBI WGS metagenome assembly JACCDW01 (sample SAMN15323449, study PRJNA562643) | freshwater metagenome | isolation source: river surface water | place: USA:Blue River Watershed | collected 2017-08-18
AAAACATCAGTAACATTTGAATTTGTTAAGGATTCTAGTTTTTATAATTACATCGAGTATTTATGTTTTATTACTTTTTGTATTCCTGCATATTTTATAGGTAAAACATTTTTAAATAAAAGTAAGGAAGAGAAAAATAAATTAAAATACAACAAAAAACTTTCAGATTCATTAATTAAACAATCTCATAACGAGGTATTTTTTTCCGGTAATATAGAAGCTGGATCTGCTATTCTTTCTAAAGAAGTCGCAGATACAATAGAATCAGATAGATGTTCTTTTTGGTTATACAATCATGATAATACATCAATAGTTTGTCAGAATCTTTATGTTAGATCCGAAAATAATTTCTATAGGGATATAGAGTTATTTGAAAAGGACTTTTCTCCATATTTTCAATCGCTTAAAGAAAATCCTATAATTGTAGCGGATGACGCGGAAACACATCCAGCGACTTCTTGCTTTTTAGAGGGATATCTTAAACCCCTTGGTGTAAAATCTATGCTTGATGTTCCTATATGGTATAGGGGAAGAGTAATAGGTGTTATATGTATAGAAAGTCTTTCACCTAGAATATGGGATAAGGAGGAGGTAGATTTTGCACAGATGCTTTCTTCCTTATATTCTTTTGGGTATTCAGTTAAAGAATCTAATAAGCTATCTTATGAAATGATAGAGAATGAAAAATTTCTAGATGCTTCGTCTATTATTTCAGTTGCTGATGCGAAAGGAAAAATAACATACGTGAATCAAAGATTCACTGATGTTTCTGGATATTCTTTAGATGAAGTTATAGGGAAAGATCATAATGTAGTAAATTCAGGTACACATACCAAAGAGTTTTGGGCTGATATGTACAAGACCGTTGTAGCAGATAAAAAAATATGGAATGCAGTCTGTACGAATAGAGCTAAAGATGGGAGCTTATATTATGTGGATACTTTTATTAAAGCTAGATTTGATGAGAATAATAAACTCATAGGATTCTCCTCCATAAGACAGGACGTAACTGAATTAAAAAGAAAACAAGTTGAGATATCCAACAGAATGAACGCAATCAATAGATCAAATGCTGTTATCGAATTCGATCTAGATGGTAATATAAAATTTGCAAATGATGCGTTTTTAAATATTATAGGATATTCACATGATGAAATTGTAGGGAAGCACCATAGTTTATTTGTAGAGGATTTAGTAAAAGATACTAAAGAATATAAGGATCTTTGGAAGTCACTAAGGGAGGGGAATTTCTTTACTGGAAATATCAAAAGAAAGAAAAAAGATGGTACAGAAATTTATCTACAAGCAACTTATAATCCTATTATAGGGAACGATGGAAAACCATATAGAATAATGAAAATTGCTACTGATGTCACTGATAGTTTTAATCAGCAGAGAGAGATAATGAAGAAAAATACATATCTTGAGCACGCCGCTAAGATCCTTAGGCATGACATGCACAGTGGAATTAACACATATATGCCTAGAGGATTAAGTTCTTTAGATAGACGTTTAACTGAAGATCAATTAAAAGAACTTAAGATAGAAGCACCAATAAAAATGATAAAGGAAGGTCTAAGACATACACAAAAAGTCTATAGGGGGGTTTATGAGTTTACAAACTTAGTAAAAAAAGATGTAGTTCTTAATAGGACCGAATGTAATTTAAAAGATATTTTAGAGGATTATTTATCATCAACTGCATATAGACCGCAGGTTGATTTATCAGACCTAGGATATTTAAGCGTGAATGAAGCTCTTTTTTGTACTGCTGTAGATAATCTAATTAGAAATGGATTAAAATATAATGACAGTAACAACAAGATGGTAAAGATCTATAGAATGGATGATATATTATATGTTGAGGATAATGGTAGGGGATTAAGCTCAGAAGAGTTTAAAATACTTTCTCAGCCATATACACGTAAGGAAGGTCAGAAAGAATCAGGAACAGGATTAGGTCTAAATATATGTATAGCAATTTTAGAAGAACATGGATTTAGTGTTTCCTGTGATAAACTTCCAGAAGTTGGGAGTCAAATAAAAATACGATTAAATTAAATGAAAAAAGTATATCATTTTTTGATACTCCTTTTTGCTCTGTCCATGAATGCTTATGCTCAGGATACATTACAAGATGCCCGGGATTCTTTAAGGGTTTTAAAAATGGTGGGATTTTCCGGAAAAAATGGGATAGAAGCTTCTTGGGATCAAGGTGTTCCTTTATGCTTTGAGGATGATTATATAATGGGACTTATTGATAGAATAGGATTCGAGACACTCAGAACTACTCCCAGATCAGTTACTAAACAAGAAGCAAAATTATGTAGGGAAATTGGTATTGCATTTTATAATCGAGGAATGTACGATGCTGCAGATTGGTATCTAGCTAGAGTCAGAGGATTTGTAGAAGTAGTAGAGATTGATCCGGAGATTGTAACTAAGAATAAAGAAAATGTTGAGGATAAACCTGTTGTCTCTGCTAATGCAGCTGAAAGTATAGCAAATGATATTCAATTCTTAAGAAATTTACCATTATCATACGATAATCTACCGCTATCAGATTTAAAAAATATCGCAAAAGAGATTGACTCTAAGTTAAAGAAACTGATATCGGAAAGAGATGCTTTTATAGCATCAGGCGAAAGTAAGGAAGTTATTGATGCTAAAAATACAACGATCACCACTCTTGGTAAAGAAAAGAATATTGTAGAATTATCAATTGATAAAAACGATCTGGAGAAAGACGTGGTTCATTTAGAGGACGATAATAGAATATTGCAAAAATATCTATGGTGGTTTGGAATAGGAATTACTGTTTTAATTTTAATAATAGTTGCACTGTTGCAAAGAAAAACTATAAAAGTCAAGGATAGTGAAATTATTAGACAACTTGAGGACATTAATAAAAAGAATACTTATTTAGAATATGCTGCAAGAATAATTAGGCATGATATGCACAGCGGTATTAATACATATATGCCCCGTGGATTAAGCTCTTTACAGAAAAGAATTACACCAGAGATTATTTCGGATCTTAAAATTGGTCCCTCACTACAAATGATAAAGGATGGTCTTTTACACACTCAGAAAGTATATAAAAATGTTTACGAGTTTACAAATTTGGTTAAAGTAAAATCGGATTTTAGCAAAACAGATATTAATGTAAAAGATGTGATAACAAAATATTTATCCAATACTTCCTATTATAAACAGGTAGAAATTGGAGACATGGATACAATTTTAGCAAACGAACAACTTTTTTGTAATGCAATAGATAACCTAATTAAAAATGGACTTAAATATAACGAGAATAAAAATAAGATCGTTAAAATATATAGGGATGAGGACAATATTATAGTTGAGGATAATGGTATTGGACTTTCTTCTGAAAAGTTTGAAGAGTACGTAAAAAAAGGTGTAGATATAGAGTCTGAGACCGGTCTAGGTTTAGGAATTGCAAAAGCTATCTTAGAAGAGCATAACTTTAAACTCTCGTGCGAAAAAATTCAGTCCGGTGGGACAAAAATTAAAATAAGAGTAAATAAATAATGATTGATTCAATTTTATTAGTAGACGATGAGAGCTTATTTCATCTTGTATTCGAAGACGCTTGTAGTCTTTTAGATATTTCACTTTCTTTAGAAAGTATTGATAGCTCAGACGAAGCTGCTAGACTTTTTGAGAAGTGGCACAAAGATCCAGAGGGAAAACCTGAATGTGTATTTGTAGATTTAAATATAATTGGATCTTCATATGATGGGATAGAATTAATTCGTAAGATTAATTTTGAATATGGAAATAATGTTGTAATAGGGATAATATCTTCATCTAATGAGCCTGAGGAACAAGCTAAAGCAGTTAAAGCTGGAGCTCAATTTTGGATTATAAAATCTGATGATATTGAACCTAGATTGGAAGATTTCAAAAATGATTTCCCGGGTTACAAAAATAGAAAAAATCCATTTAAAATCTATAAGTAATGAAAGTTAATAAGGAAGTTAGGGATTTTTTGCTAGATGTGCAAAAAAGTAAGAGAATCACCCTAGAGGGTAATATTTTAAAAGTAATAGAAGCGGATAACGGGGATGAAGAATTTAAAAATTACCTGATTTCTTCTATAGAAAAAGACAAGGATAGTAGAAAAAAAAGACTGGAGATAACTAAGCAGGTTCAAGAAAGGAATAAAGAATTGCAAGAATCTGAGGAAGAGAATATAAGAATAAATGAGGAATTAAAAACTGCTCTAGCAGAGGCAGAAAAATCTAAAAATGAAGCTTTAGATGCTAAGGAAGCTGCACTAAACGATCTTGACATCATACAAAAAAGATCACAAACTGAACTTATTGGAACCATAGTAAAGGTTGCACTGCTAGTTATTATAAGTGTAGGAGTTATAACTACAATTATGTATGGTATTGCAATGATGACTGGAAAAGACACTCAAATCATAGGTTCTACATGGAGTAATATGTTCGGTATATTACTAACCAACGCATTTTCTATAGTTGGTACTATTATGGGTGTTAAATACGCTAGTGAGAAAAAAGAATAATTTTTTTTAATACAAAAAAAGAGAGCCAGGACGGTTGCGAATTATCCTGACTCTCGATGATACTTGCGTAACATCACGGTCCTAAGCCGTGTAAGATTTTGATTTTCTTTTGTTTTCTAACATCATATATCTAATTAGAAGATATAGATGTCCTAAACACAATGAAGATATAGCAAATATTTCAGCATATAAAATACTGTCTATTAAAAAAGCTAGAGATAAGATATAAGGGATCAATACCCATCTTATCTTTTTGTTTAAATAAATAGGATAAACGTTAAACAAAAAGAATGATATTGCAAATATATTATGTAGTGTAATAAAGCTTTCTACTGAGAATGCGGTTAAAAATAATAGTAGCATTGCTGATATTTTCCATCTCTTTAAAGAGAATAAAAAATATGAGGTAGAGGCATTAATTATAATAAATAAAGGCTGCATTTGAGTCTCCCAATATGATGATATAGAAGGTAGTTTCCCTACGATGTTAATATAAACAAATGGAGAAATTAAAGCAGATACTATAACAAGTATTCTTAGTATGAAATCTTTATCTATTGGATTCATATAAGATATGTATTCTTACATATGAAAATAAAATCCGAAATCGTCGAGGAAATAGTGGATAAAAGCTCTACATTAACCGGTAGGAGAAAAATCTTATTTAATAATATGAGAAAACTTTATCCTAAAGGAAAAAAAGAATCCCAGGAAAAATTATGTTTAGAATTATCCGAGGATCGAGTAGAACATTATATTAAAAACGTATTTATAGAAAGATGAAAAAAAATTTATTATTATTTTTGATTATTGCTATTACTTCTTGTACAGTTAGGAATGAAAATAAGATACATCATGTTTGTACTGTAACATCATGTGAAATGGTACCAAAGGTATCAGTCATGGACGAAATAAATCGTACAACATACAAAGTAAAAACATCTTGCGGCGAAAGGGTATTTGTTGTTTATCATAAATATAATATAGGAGATACTGTAACACTTACTGAGGTTATTATAAAAGATTAGAATAACAAGTAGAGATATATAATAAAAAATATATCTCTTATGTTACTTAAATTAGGTTCTAAAGGAGTTGAAGTTGAAAAGCTTCAAAATTTTCTAGGTCTTCCAATAAACGGTAATTTCGACCAATCCGTAGACAAAGCGCTAAAAGCTTGGCAAAAAAACAACGGTCTTAAAGACGATGGAGTAGCAGGTCCAATTACTCTTAAAAAAATGGGCATCCTATTGGAATCGGATGTAGCTGTTCCAGCTTCACCGTTTAAATTAGAAAAACTAAAAGGTCATGTTCCTGATTCAGTTATATCACAAATCCCTGATACTGCATCAAAATTTGGAATTACTAATACTCTAAGGTTAGCACACTTTTTAGCACAATGTGGACATGAATCTGGAGGATTCAAAGCAGTTTCTGAAAATCTTAATTATTCCGCAGACGGATTAAAGAAAATATTCGGAAAATATTTTCCAGGAAATCTTAATGAGTCCTATGCTAGGCAGCCAGAGAAAATTGCAGCTAGAGTATACGGAAGCCGAATGGGAAATGGGGATGAGGCATCTAAAGACGGATGGAAATATCGTGGAAGAGGCTACATCCAATTAACAGGAAAATCAAACTATAGCGAATTCGATAAAATCGTTGAAGATGATATAGTTAACAATCCTGATCTAGTAGCAACTAAATATCCTCTAATGTCAGCGGCATTCTTTTTCAATAAAAATGGACTTTGGTCTATATGTGATAAAGGAGCAGACGATGCAACAGTTACTGCAGTAACAAAAAGAGTTAATGGAGGTACTATAGGACTTGCAGACAGAATAAAGCATTTTAAAGAGTACTATTCTCTTATTAAATAAAATATAGATTATGTGTTACAATAGAGAACAAATAGAAAAAGCTGTTAAAGCAAAAGGATACGTTTGGTTTGAAGATACAGAAAACAAAACTTATGACGTAAATATAATAGGCGTAAGAAATAATGCTCCCTCTATTGCAGATAAGGTTACTAACGTTTTTGATGATTGTTTAACTATTACTTTTAAAGATGAATCAAAATCATTGCAGTTTTACTGCTGGAATGCTACTTGCGATCCAGGAAAAAAAGGAGTTATGGAATTCCATAATAACAAAGGTGTTGCTAGATTAGTTCCTGGACAATATAGAGGTGTTTGGAAAATAGACAAACACCAAGGAAAATATGATGCACTTTGTCAAAGAAACGGTAATGTCACTGTTTGGAGAGACAAAAACAGGGATTTATTGTTCGAGGAGAAAGTTACAGATACAGGTATGTTTGGTATAAATATACATAAAGCTGGTACAGATTCTACATGGGTAGAAAACTGGAGCGAGGGGTGTCAAGTATTCAAAAGAGTTAAGGACTTTGATTTATTTATGTCTATATGTAAAAAAGCAGCGAAGATTCACGGTAATAAATTTTCTTATACATTATTAGAATCTACAGACATCATATAAATTTATGAAAAATATCCTTCTTTTCGAATCTTATGTCAATAAAATATATGAAATAAGATTAGATGACCATTGGGTTGAAAGAACTAGCTTAAAAGACTGGAGGTCTAGATCCTTACCGTATAATAATAACTTTCCCTACGGATTTAAGGTCACTAGATTTTTGGACGATAAAAATAATGATATCTCTAAAAATGCTGCTATACAAGCTCTTAATATTGACGAAGATACTATTAACAACTATATAAGTAAATCAATTCATTACGTTACTAATAGTAAAAAGTTAAAAGATTGGATGCCTAAAGATAAAAATCCTATACAGATGATTGACCTTGGCAGGATATGTTTTAATAACGGAAATAATAAATATTATCCAGTAATAAAATCTGGAAAAGGACCAGAAAAGACTGACGAGTTTTATACCGAGGGAGATAATATATGGGGGGCAGTTAAAGATAACGATCTAGGAATTACAGTAAAATATTATCCATCTGATGGAAGTGGAATGGATAGAATGTACGCTGATTTCCAGAGAGATACGAAATTCTCTTCTAATGTTTTTTATCAAAATTCGTCTTGGGCATATCCTTACGGAGAAAAGTTTGAAATGGTGGTAGATCTTACCGACGATAATAAGGTATCAATCGAGAATAAGCTAAAGGAACAATCTGAGGGAAGAGAATGGAAAATGGGTCCTGAAGAAAGGAGAGAGACAGTATTGGAGGACCCAAATTATATTAGTCTGGATCTAAAGAGGATACAGCTATCCCCTGGATTAGTTATTACTGTAGTAGATCAAGAAACTGAGAAAAAAAGAATATACGAGGTTTCTCATATATCTAATGCAGAGAATCTTTATAGCATATACTTAGAAGATAAAAAAAATAAAACTGATCTATTAAAATCACAGCCATTAATATTCTCTGGTATCCCCTGTCAGGTATACACTAAGTATATAGGAAGTAGAGAATATAAAAGGATCGAAAAAATGACGTCAATAGCACAAAATGTTATTTTAAATCCTGGTGATTTTGTATACATAACAAAACCAGTAAGAGCTGGAGCCTATGGAACGCTAGACGATCCTAATGTTAAATACAGATTTAAATTTGTTACATCTGAGCCTAGTATATTAAAAAGAGGATCGGCTCAGATAGCTCTAGAATACACATAAATTATATTCTTTTTATAGATATTTTAAGATCCCCGGATCCTTTTATGAGGCGATGATATTCGCCTCTTTTTATTTCTATTGGATTTTTTATTTCTATTGGGAGATTATTGTCAAATTGAAATTTCCAATCTGTTTCTCCTATACACTGAACAATTCTATCCTCTTCATCGAAATGCCACTTGAGTTCCTCATCGAAGACATCAGATTTAAATACTCGAATAGACTCATTGTTTGAAATCCACTCCTCTTCAAAAGGTAAATCTTTATTCATAATTTATATATTCGGAAACTAATTTATCATATTTATGTAAAAATATAAAATAGGAATCATTTTTTTTATCTGATATTGATTTCTATTTTTGTAACCTAAATTAAAAAATGTAAAATGAGTAGAAGATTAATTATCACGCTTTCAACAATAGTACTAAGTACAATTGTTGTAATTATGATCGCAGGATCGTACCTTTCATTCTCTAATACTGAGATTGATTTAAAAAACCGTTTTGAACAAAAAATGACAGAGAGAACAGCTTTCTACGACAAAATGTGGAAGACAATATCTCAAAAATCCCAGATTGCTTTAAAAAACGATTCTTCTTTTTACCGAAATGTTAACGCAATTATGGAAGGAAGAAAAGATGCGGGGGATCTTTTCATGAAATGGGTACAGGAGTCTAATCCTAATGCTAATTACGATCAAGTTTCGGTTCTCTATCAAGATTTAAGTAGAACAGTAGAAGGTCAAAGAGATGGATTCTTCATGGAAGAAAAAATGATCCAGAATATAGTAATGGAGCACAATAATCTTATAGAAAAATTTCCAGGAAGTTTTTGGAATAGCTTCATGGGTAGAAAGCCATTGGTATACAAACCTATTACATCCGATCGTACAGATGAGGTTATGAAAACTGGTAAGGATAACAACGTAGAGGTATTTTAAATGAGATCAGAAAGATTAGAAAAGCTTTATAAGGAAAGAAGACTTATTAAAGAGTTAATTTCTATAGATAGATCGAGATATTCTCATCTTAACGAGAGATCTAATGAGATCAAAATGATTATAAATTCTGATTATGCTCCTATTGAAAATGTACAATCTACTTTCGCATTATTCGATTTAGAGCTTTCTCAAAAAATAACCGAAAGGGCTAAAGATAACCTTACAGAATTAATCGAAGCGACAAAATGATAATCTGGATATCTCTTATTATACCATTAATCGGAGCATTTATTATGCTCCGATGGTTTAGACAATACCTAGCATGGTGGGAGGTCGCTATTCCTATTTTGGGATGTCTATTGTTTACCTTCATATTCAAATTTACAGTAGAGATGGTTCAGACCTCCGATACTGAGTATTGGTCAGCCTTGGTTCAAAAAGCCGAGTATTATGAAGGATATACAACATGGGTTTCTAAAACATGTAGTAGAACAGTAAAAGTTGGAAAAACAACAACAACGGTTTACTACGACTGCTCATATTGTGATGAAAATGGGCCGGAATGGGCGGTTGTAAATGATCTTGGAGAAAGATTCTACGTTTCGCAGCAATTCTACGAAAATCTTAGACGTAGATGGAATGCTACACCACAATTTGTAGAGTTAGATAGGGATATAAATTATCACGGAACTTGCGGAGTAGATGGAGACAAATACGAAGTTTATTGGGATAAAAAACCACACACATCTGAACAAACTGTTTCTTCAAAAAGCTATGAGAATAGAATACAAGCAGCTCATTCAGCTTTTGATTTTCCTGAAGTAACTGAAGCAGATGTTAAAACATATAAGTTGTACGAATACCCAGAAATAAATGGGTTTTCACAAGAAGCTTTAATTGGTGAGGATTCTATACCATGGTTAAACAAGGAAGAAAAATTGTGGGGCGAAAAGATGATCGAATATTCTTCTGGATATTGGGGACCAAAGGTTCATGGAAAAGTGTGGGTTCTTTTATATAAAGATTGTCCACAAACATCTGCACTAATGCAAGAAGCATATTGGGATGGAGGTAACGATAACGATTTAGTTATATGTATTGGTTTATCATCAAAAACAAAGGAACTTCAATGGACTAAGGTTTTTTCTTGGACTCCAGAAAGGAAGATATTGGTTGATCTAAGGGAAGATATAATGAATACAAAATATCTTAATTTTACAAAAATTAGAGAAATCCTGGATAATAGAATGCCTTCTTTTAAAAGAAAAGATTTCAAAGAATTTAGTTACATTACGGTTGAACCTCCAACATGGGCTGTTATAGTAACATTTATAATAACAATCTTATTGACAATCGGTCTTTGTTATTGGGCAATAGTTAATGAATATGTAACTGATGAAACTGATCCCGTTAAAAGAATCGATAATAATTTTATAAGTGGAAAGGACAGAATTATTCAATTTTTTAATTCCTTAGGTAAAGGAATTCGTGAAACTTGGGGTACGTTAATTTCTAAGATAAAAAACCTATTTAATAATGGATACTAAAAAAATTAAAAATCTAGAGCAAACTGAGATTATTGTAGTTCTAGATCGTTCCGGTTCTATGTCATCAATCGGAAAAGCAACAGTTGAAGGATTTAATAAATTCTTAGACGAACAAAAAAATTCAGAAGGCGAAGCATTTATTACCCTGGTACAATTTGACGATCGATACGAAATGAATTATCAAGGAATACCTGTTAAAGATGCAACTCCTTTAATGCTAGGAGAGAACTTTGTTCCCAGAGGATCTACTGCACTGTTCGATGCTATCGGTAAAACTATAGAGGAGCTTAATACTGACAGAGATGTAGTTTTTGTTATCATTACAGACGGAGAAGAAAATTCAAGTAAAACTTACAAAAGAGAGGCAATTATGAAAATGATTGAAACTCAAACCGAATCTGGATGGAAGTTCTTATTTCTTGCAGCTAATCAGGATGCTATTAAAGCCGGAGGATCTATAGGAATCAAAGGAAGCAGCTCAATTAACTATTCTTCTAATGATACATCAACTGTCAATGTATTTAAAAATATGTCATCTAATATGGCTAAATACAGAAGTGCTAAATTTGCATCTATGGATTTAGAAGATGTTAGCATGGATAAGTTTTCTAGCGATCTTGATTTTGATCAAGACCAAAGAGAAGAATCAAAATAATTTTCTAAAATAATATTAAAAGGCCTTCGGGCCTTTTTTTATGAATCATTTTTTAATATAATTAGTTTTTTCTATCTTTACGAAAAATAAATAAAATGCCACAGATATTTAAAGTTGGAGGATGCGTAAGGGATAAGTTATTAGGAGTAGAATCTAAAGATATTGATTTCACTTTTGTTCTGGATAATCTGGATCAAACTGTAGAAGAAGGATTTGAATCTATGACGTCATGGTTAGCACATGAAGGATTTGGTATATTCCTATCCACTCCAGATTGTTTTACTATTAGAGCTAAATTTCCTAGATGTGATAAGAACGAGGGAATTGTTGCTGATTTTGTTATGGCAAGAAAAGAGATTGGATATGTTCCAGGTACAAGACAACCAATTTTAGTTCTCGGAACTTTGGAAGATGATCTTATCAGAAGAGACTTCACATTAAATGCTATGGCAGAGGATGATGATGGAAACATTATAGATCTATTTGGAGGAAAGAAGGATTTAGAAAGAAAAATTTTAAGAACACCTCTTCCTGCTAAACAGACTATGATGGACGATCCTCTTAGATTTTTAAGAGCTCTGAGATTCTCAATTACTAAAGGATTTGATATAGATGATTCAATATTTGAAGCAATGGAGCAGCCAGATATAATAAAAAAGTTAGAAAAGGTTGTTTCTGCAGAAAGAATTAGAGAAGAAGTTTTTAAGATGATGAAGCATGATACTGTT
>JACCDW010106584.1_pt1 | contig 12094 bp, 14 predicted proteins | sample 7449781 | NCBI WGS metagenome assembly JACCDW01 (sample SAMN15323449, study PRJNA562643) | freshwater metagenome | isolation source: river surface water | place: USA:Blue River Watershed | collected 2017-08-18
AAACACCTAGGTGGGACAGCACAAGTAGACAGCAGGCACGACAAAACAGTCAGACACGCAGGGGAATACCGGTGGTGGGTGGAAAATATGTACATGTGAAAGGTGAATGTGAATATTTATGGGTTTTGTGTATAGGGGGGAGGAAGGTGAAGGGTGGAGATTATCTCACACCCACGGACAACCGCACGCGCGCTCAACACAGGTGGAGAGTATCTCACACCGCGGAGGAAGTCGCCAGGCGACTCACGTCATGGCCGGGCCACTCAACGTAAGCCAGCAAGGCGACAGGGTGGCGCAGGGTGCCACTCCATCTAGCCGTGCACAAGGTCCGAGTCGGTGAGCTTGGTGATCTTGTACTTCTCCGACTTGGCGACGATACGACCGATGACCCGGTCGTAGACCTGGTCGCGGCCGTTGCCACAGTCGTGGATGAAGCGAGGGTGCTCGGCGGAGACGGGGAGACCAGCCCAGAGAAGGGCGATACCGCAGGCGATGGACGAGTCCATGGGGTAGATAGGGTCGACCTCCGCGTCGTAGCCGGCGCCGTTGCGACCGATCAGGATGAAGTCAGAGACCTCGTCAACAGGGTTCTCGCGACGGGTGGCCTCCAGGACGCGCAGGCCAGTGAGGGGTCCGCCGGCGTAGAGAATCTCCTCGGGGAGACCCTCCTGGGTCATGATGGCAGCACCGACAGTGTCGATGAGGCTGTAGCCGATGGAGCTGTAGAGGTAGACATACACCGGGGCGTTGGTGTACTTACCAGTCTTCAGCTCACAGGCCATCTCACCGATGCGAGATAGAAGGTTGCGAGCGGTCTCGGTAGTGGCAGAGCGAACGACACCGAAGGAAGAGGCCTTGGCGTCGATGCCAGCGGGAACGATGGTACCGTCCTCGTTGACACGTCCACCAATGACGCAGGCGTCCTTGGTGCCACATGAGACGAGGACGACACCGGCACCCGGAGGGAGCTGAACCCCGACGCTTGCGCTGGCACCAAGGGTGCTCGGGATGGTCGTAGGGGTGAACGCGCAGCGCTCGGTGAGCTCGGCTTCGGAGAAGTCGAGGGGGTTCTTGCTGTCGGGTGCGCGGCTGGGGTTGGGTGCGGTGGGGATGACGTGCACCTCGTTGCCACCCTGGACTACACCGCGCATCTCGTTGGTGATGTGCGCTGTGAGTTCAGGGTTGGCATCGGGGTTCCGAAGGGCGTCGTTGGTCGTGGAGAAGTAGGTGTTGCCACCCGGGACCATCAGACTAGGATGTCCGTCGTGCTCAGCCGCCCTGGTAATGGCGGTGTGATGCGCGGCTTTCATCTTAGCCTGGAAGGGGGTCTCCATGAGAACGATGCGACCAGCGGTGGCCATGCGGTCGGCGAGGGTGGAAGGGTCCTCCTCCTCAGCGCCAGTGCGCGAGGCACGACGATCAAGAGCAGGGGGAGCGGTGGGAGCAGTGCGCTCGTCGCGGGCAGGGGTAGCGGGAAGCTCAGTGAAAACAGTGGTCGGGTTCATGATGGTTGTAGACTCGGAAAGCTGGTTGACTGCTGGGAGTTATTCTTAATTAAACAAATTATTTTCCATCCTCTCTGACCCATCAGTTTTTTTTTATTATATATATTTATACAATCAATTTAAAATATCTAAAGTGCCTAGACTTATTGAAAGTATAAAGCCATCTGAATACCCTTCTCTTTAAATCCACACTTCTCATAAAATCCTTTTTTGGATTCTACACAATCTAATATCACTTTATAACATCCCATCTCTTTTGATTTTTCAGTTAAGTGCCGAATCATCATCTCCCCTAACTTCTTTCCTCTATTCCTTTCATCTATCACTATATCCTCTATATGTCCTACCTTTCCCATCCCATGTATTATCTTACTTTCAATGAACAAAGTGCCTGTACCTACTACTTCCTCTCCATCCTCCAATACCCATATCTGATGCTCTTCATTTAACTTTTCACAAAACTCTTTCATCTCCTCTTTGGATACCTCTTGACATTCTGTTAATTGTCTTAATAATCTTATATATCCCCTCTCTATATCTCCCATCTCCAATCTTCGAATATTCATTCTACTTTTTTATATATACTTAAAAAAAACATTTCTTTAAGTTCAATTTTACTTAAAATGAAAAATAAGGTTAAAATGGATTTAAAGAAAATAGATAGAAGATAAGATATAAAAAAGATGTCAACAGCACCAACACAGAATTATATACCGACTATCTCATGGTATCAGAATAACTTATATGTCTTTTGTGACATTATGATACCAGATGTTCAGAACATGATCTTTGATGTAGAGAGTCATGAGGAGAATGCTGTATTTTTATTTGAGGGAGATAAAGATGGTAAACATTATTTAGTATGTTTTGAGTTATATGGAAAGGTGATCGATGCGATGAGTACAAGGAAGAAGACGGAGACATGTGTCAAGGTGGCACTTAAGAAAGAGACGGATAATGAAGAGTGGCCTCGTTTACAAAAGAATAAGGATTTATATAAAGGACAGATTAAAGTAAATTGGGACAAGATGGAATTTGAAGATACTGACGAAGTACCTTCGGATTATGCAGAGATGTTAAGACAACAGAAGATGTTTGAAATGATGAATGGTAAAAGACATATGGCGGATATGATGGGAGCTGAAGAAGATGAGGATGGAAGTGGAATGGATATGGCAAGGATGATGCAGATGATGGGTGGAGGGGCTGGAGCAGGTGGACCTGGAGGGATGGATATGTCACAAATGATGCAAGCCTTTGGTCAGGGTGGAGGAGGTGAGGGTGGAATGGATATGTCACAAATGATGCAGATGATGGGTGGAGGAGGTGAAGGTGGAATGGATATGGCAAAGATGATGGAGATGATGAATGCCATGGGTGCAGGTGGTGATGAAGAGTATGAAGAAGAAGAAGGAGAAGAGGAAGAAGAGGAAGAAGAAGGGGAAGAGGAAGAAGCGACAGAGTAAAAACTATTTTTGAAGTGAGTATAAAAAAAATATTGATAAAAAATAGTAAAATGAAAAAGAAGAGTATGATGTTACCTTTTACAATGGATGAAAAGTACAATACAAATTATATGAAGGGTAAAGGGATGGAGAATATTGTATCAGTAAATAGTCTATCGATGTTAAGAAATATGATACAGAAGATATCATCAAAGAAAGATGTTAAAAAGAATCAAGAAAAATATGCATTTATCAAAGCGAGTGAGAGTAAGAAGATAGGTGGAGGTTTAGAACAGGTTATTTTTCCGGCTGGTTTAAGTGGAGCGACAGCAGTACTTGGTTTAGCAGCACTTCAACACGCGGTTAAGAAGAAGTATTCATCTAAAAAGAAGAAGACAACGAAAAAATAAAAAAAATAAATATTTTTTAATTATATAAATCAATCAAATAAAGATTTATTTATAAAAACAAGGGAAGTTATATTTAACAACGGCTTGATAGAAGTTTTGTATACCGCGTTTAACTGCTTCTTCAATATCATTTGAATATCCACTTTTTTTACATAATTGAGGATTTTGATAATCTTTGTATAAGATATTATTTGCCAAGAAGACAGAAAAGAATGGAACTACAATAAAGATTAAGAAATAAGAAAAATATGTTAAATATTGGTTTTGATGTATCTCTTGATATAAAATAGAGAAGATAGAGAAGATAAAGATAATTAAGAAGATGGGTAAATAGAAAGTGAAATATTGTAAATTGAATTCTTTATTCATCTCATTTATACATTTTTCATCTCTATCTTCCAAGTATTTTTTACCATCTAATAATACATCTAAACTCTTTCTATTCATAATAGATTGTAATATGATAAAGAGAGTACCAATAATAAGTGTACCAAAAACAAATATACGAATAAATACATTCTTCTCTACATCTCTTTGTGTGACATCCATCATCTGAATAATAGTATGAACTGCTATTGGTATTAAGAAGAATAATGAAATGGTAATATATTTTGTATATAATAAATATGAATCTTTTACAGGGGATTTATCAATCTTCGATACAGTACGAGGATTCTTATAAGGATTTACATTCTTATTGATTTGAACACCTCCAAAGAACATCTGATAAATATTAGTACCAATCATCTTTTTTAATAATAATAGATAACCAATTAAAATAAAGATAGTTAAAAAGAGATAAGTTTGGAAAGAGAATCCAACAGCTTGATGATTTTGATAATACTCTATATGAATAGGATTAAAATTATTAAATAATGAATGTGAGAAGTCTTTGAATCGATTCTCAACAGCCCTGTCAATATAATCTTGAATCTTATAAGTTTGAATCTTCATCGAAAATAAAAAATAAAAAACGATAAAAGTGATTAAAATATAATACATAAAGAACTTGGTATTACTACCAGTTAAATTACTGTCAAAGGATTCAGTATTGATGGAAAATGTCTCATTCCCTATATTCGGTCTCTTATTTTCATCTTTTTTTGATTTGGATTTCGATTTACCTTTTTTCGACATCTCTCTCTATAAACAAAAAAGATTATTTTACTCTTTCTATTTCTTTATATTCATTAAATTTTGAACTTAAAGAAAATCCCGATATTTCGAACTTATTGCTGTAAATATTTATAAATTTATATTATGAAAATAAACATTTTTATTAGTAAAATACAGCATCTTAATATCGAATAATGTTTACTAAATACTTGATATCGCAACCATTTTCAATAGATAATTCGTGAAAAATATATTATAAAGTTAAATAATATTTATAAACTTTTATTCACCATACTCTTTTGTTCTAATCGCGATAAAATTGTTTCTTTATATATATTTCATTCTTTAAATTTATGAACTTAAAAAAATAATTTAAAAAATGCGGACCTGTAGGTCCGCGTCGGGCTATGCCCGATTGCGACCCAACGGGTCGCCTTCCGACGAAGGAGGAAGCCACGGGTCTACGACCCGTTTGTGGTCGAAGACCACAATTAGTAGATATCAAATATACCACAAATAATTAAAGCCACCCAACAGATAAAGTATAAAGTAGCTGTTATAGAACCGGTTGATATACCCGATTTTAACATGGTAAACATATCTTTAAATCCTCCCATCTTATCAGTTGTCACTGCTGTATTCTGCATAAGTGTAAAGAAGTTACAGATACTGAAGACAACAATTGCTTTAACCATCTGATTCGAGAATCCTATATTCGTAGGTACATAAGGTAAACCTTTTTCTTTCATAAAATTACTTAATCTCTCTTCTAAATGGAAGAGTCTTGAACATATTTTAGCTTTATCTTCTTGACCTACATTTTCATATGCTTTTTCATAGAATGCTACACATACATATATCACAGCTGAATATAAATCATTCTCTTTTAATTTTACTAATTGAGATGAACTATTAATAGCAGTATATAACATATCACCGAAGAACATAAAGTTACTAGGATTACAACATTCACCTTTTCGAACATCATTATCAACTTTAATACCCTTTGAACCATCACTCATTATATTTTTCATAAAACGACTTGATGCTTCACTTAATTTAAAATTCTCTTTACAACCAAGTTCTAATACTGTATTTATAAATGAATCAGCCACCTCTTGAATTCTATCAAATTGTAAAAACATTAAACCAATTTTTGGAGATGCTCCACTAAACTTTATCGACTCCACTATACTCTTCGTACCTTCTACCACAGGTGATGCTATGGTATCCGTACTCTGTGATCTTGAAAATACTTTTTTAATAGTTCTAAAGATTAATGTAGGTCCTACAAATAATCCATAAATAATCATATACAACGTTGTTAGTATTAACCCTGTGATTGTCGCAGCATTTAAAGGTGAACACATATTCTTTGGTGAATCAAATATATTCTTTCCCTTTAATGTAAATGTTAAAAAGATAAGGGGAAGTGTAAATGTCACATATATCATTAATATAAATATAAACATCTTAAGAATATCTACAAAGAATTTGATTCGTTTATATAATGATATCTTACCTAAATTCATCGCTAAATATAAACCTATCTTTTCAAAAGATTGTTCAAATACCGATTTTAGAAGCGAAGATTGAAGAGGTACAAACCAAGTAATAAAACCAAAAAAAGGAATCATTGATAAGATAATACCAAGGATAACTAACCATGGATGTTTTTTAAGAAAACTAAAAAAATCACCAAAACCACCACCAGGAAGTCGATGGTGAATTTGAATGGTAGAATTTGTGGATATATGATAATAATCTAGAGATAGTTGATGATTATCAAGAATTTTATTTTGGAAAGTAAAATAAGAAGATTTGGGTTCTAACGAGAGAAGGGGATAAAGAGATAAGATGGATTGATAGGGATGTACTTCATGCTGAGTTATTTTTTCATTATGGATAAAAGAAACAATCATACTTCTAATAAAGTATACGATAAAAAAAATAAGAAAAAAAGTAATTCTTAAATAGAAAAATGTTGAAACCTCGTTTGTTAACAAATCGTTTTGTCCAAAAAATTGTTCAAGAAAGAAATGAAAGAAGTTTATATTTAAAAAATATATTTTTATCTAAATCTTTTTATGTTTTTATTGGTGTATTAACATTATGTTTAATATTATTTTTAATCTTTCGTTATTTTGATAAGAGAGATAGAATAAGAGAAGAGGAGTATAAGAAGATAGTAGGAATAGAACCTCAACAAAGATATAGAGAAGAAGAAGAGATACCAGAAGAATATAAAAGAGAGACAGTGATACAAAAAAATCATCATGAAGAAGAGATTGATCCAAATATGTTATCTGAAAATATTCGTGTTATGAATTCTGTGTTAGAAGATAAAAATGAGTTTATTCAAGAAATTAAATTCGATGAGTAATTGGTTTTTTTTCTAAAGAAAAGATAAAGAAAGATGTCAAATCAAAAAGGCGGTGCTCATGCTTATGCTAATCAATTTGGAATGATTAAACCTCAACATGTCAATAACACTCAAGTTGTACATGGTTATGATGAAAGTTTATTAAGCTTCCCTGAATCTATGCGTATGAATATCGAAGGTGCCGGGAAAAAGAGAAGAAGTAGAAGTCGCTCTCCCTCTAAATCAAAATCAAAGAGAACTTCTTCTAAATCAAAAAAGAGTACTCGTTCAAGAAAGATGCGTGGTGGTGCTGAGGCTGAGATAACCGGTCTCGGTTCTTCACAATTCTCAAACGCTGCTCCCATCGGTGCTGAATCCCAAAGAAATACTATCCCTCTCGAAACCATCGCTACTCCTGACTGGGTAAATAATGGTCAAAAACCTGGACCTCCTCCCTATGCTGCTGAATCATCTGTCGGATGGAATGAATACCAATTCGGTAGAACAACTCCTGATAATAAATTTATCGTCGCTACTGGTCTTGTACCTAAACCTGGTGCTCTCGAAATGATTGGTGCCGGTAAAAAGAAGAAGAGATCCACCAAGAAATCTTCCAAATCATCTAAATCTTCTCTCTTATCTGAAGGTAAGAAGACCTTCTCAAAGATTGGTGATACTTTTATTAAATCAGTCTCCTATGTTGGTAAGAAATCAAAGAATACTTTAGGATATGTTGGTAAAAAGACATACAATACAGTATCCTATGTCGGAAAAAAGACAAAGAATACTTTAAGCTATGTCGGAAAGAAGACTTCAAACACTGTAAAATCAGTCTCATCCAGCATCTCCTCTAAAAAAGGAAAGTCAAAGAAATCAAAAAAGAGTAAGAAGCCCACAAAGAAAACTTCTAAGAAGTAAATCTTTAGAATGAATTCATTTTTCATAAATTTAATTCTTGATATAAAATAGATATATCAAGATGGAAATAACAAAGATACCTTATGAAGTAGATTTAGTAAAGATGTATGAAGAACAAGATACCATTATGAATTCTGAAGAATATCAAAAGTATTTTCGTTATTTAGTTCGTTATTTTGAAAAATCAGATAGTAAAAGTAAAAAAAATTATGTATCTAAAAACTCTGTCGATGGTGACTTTCTTCTTCAAAATCAAAAGAACGAAATTAAAATTCATCCCGCAAAATTCGTCAATATCGATATCTATCGCATGGAAGCCCTCGAAGAATTAAATGATATTTTATATCAACTCTCTTTTTTAATTGAAAATCGTGATAATATAAGTGATGAAGAGAGAAGTCAATTTGAAATTTTAAAAAATAATTATATCATTCTCAAAAAACATTTAGATGAAATCAAACAGATTGATAAGAATTATGATTCTCGTATGGAGAAACTTTATGATGAAAAACTTCAAATTTTTATTGAACTCTCCCTAAAACTTCAACAGAGAGAAGAGATTTATGCCAAAATCACTTCTCAAATTAAAATTCAAGATAAGAATCGTTTGGCTGAAGAATTAACAATTGTTAAAAAAGGTGATAAGATGACACGTCTCGATTTAAGTAAATTAAAAGAATTGGGTACGGAGTTAAAGATTAACACTTCTGAATTAGAAAAATGGATGGATTGGATCATCGCCTGTTATGATTATCTCTTTATCAAAAAAAAATTAAGAGAATTAGATAGAATCATCGAATACGAATTATCAATTCATAAACAAAAATCTACCAATTTACTCTATGAAGTACCCTACTCTGAGAAAAAAAAAATGTAAAGTAGATGTAGTAGAATGAGTTTTTTTAATATCACAGAATATATAGACCCACTCGCATTCTTTATTGCCCTCTTTATCGGTCTATTTATCACTTATGTTCTAGCTCCTCCAAAAAAATATGTGATTAAATGGCCAACACCTGATAATACTGATGAGAATGTGTATAAAGATGATGCTGATGTATGTTATAAATATAAAGCTGAGGAAGTTCAATGTCCAAGTGATAAATCAAAGATACAACAAGTAGAATTACAACAGATGAAAAAAGAAAAAGACCCCCGTGATAATACCATCGTCGACCAAATTCAAAATATTTTCGATTATGAAAAGAGAACCAATACCTAATACTTTTTTTATATATATTCATTCTTTAAAATTTTTAAACTTTTAAAGGAGAACTTATAATTTTCTTTATATAGTATAGATTTATCATAAATGAAGTTTACAATTACATTACAATTTTATAAAAATGATAATACTATTCATTTTACAGATATACCGAATTCTATACAAAAGAATATATTGGATTCATTGAAAACACCCAAGTTTAAAAAATATTTAGAAATAAATATAAGTGATATGGGGTCAGCATGTAAAAATCAAGTTAGTCATTATTTACAATTAAAAATTAAAAAAATAAAACCAGTACAAACTAAACCATTTTTATATTTTTTTGGTAATCATTCAATCAATTTAGAAATTGAGACTGATATTAATCAAATAAAAAAAAAAATACCAGGTGAACAATGGTGTGGAAAAAATAAATTAAATAAATCAGAAATTAAAGAATTATTTAATGAAGATAATATAATAAATCATATAGACACTTCTGTAAAAGAACTTCATAGAGGAGACCCATTCAAGAAATTTGATAAAAAATATTATTTTTATTTTACTTCCGCTTTTTTGTAAATATATAAATTTTCATTCTTTAAAATATTTAACTTAAAGAAAATGTGGCCATAAAGGCCACCCAATTTACTTTGTAAATTGGCACGGGTCAAAGACCCGTTTGTGTCGAAGACACAATTAAAGTAATATAAAAAAAAATGGAATATAAAAAAGAGGAATCATTAAAAATGGAATGGAGTGAAATAGAAGAAGAGGAACAGACGATAACAAAGAGTAGGGATAAAAACCATTCATTGATACCATGGATAGAGAAATATCGTCCACAGACGATGAATGATATATATCATCAAGACCATATCACAAATATATTAAAAGCATCGATGGATACAGGAAACCTACCACATTTATTATTTTATGGACATCCTGGTACAGGTAAGACGAGTACAATATTAGCATTATCAAAGACATTATTTGGGACAGAACTCTTTCGTCATCGAGTATTAGAATTAAATGCATCGGATGAGAGAGGAATTAAGGTGATTCGTGAAAAGATTAAAACATTTGCTCAACAATCGATTAAAGTATCAACAGATAAAGATAAAAAATATCCTACATTCAAAATTATCATTTTGGATGAAGCAGATATGTTAACAACGGATGCACAATCTGCTTTAAGACGTATTATTGAAAAATATAGTAAAGTGACAAGATTTTGTTTAATATGTAACTATATCACACGTATTATAGAACCACTTGCATCAAGATGTGCCAAATTCCGTTTTCAATCTTTATCAAATGAGAGTATTTATCGACGTTTGGATGAGATATCTCAGAAAGAGAATTTTGAATTAAAAAAAGATATTATTGATTTAGTTATCACAGTGAGTGAAGGAGATATGAGAAAAGCAGTAAATTATCTACAATTTTTATATATATTAAGTAAAACAGATTCTTCTATAAACTCGTATCAATATGATATATTAGGAATTATACCAGAAGAGATAATGAATAATATATGGTATCATATTATTTATGGTACATTTGATGATATATATCAATATATGATAAAGATATTAAATAAAGGGTATTCAGTATCAAAGATTATACAAACAATATTGAATCAAATCATGTTAAATAAAGTGAAAGATTTAGAAGTGAAAGAAGAAGATAAGGCGAGTTTATGTATCAAAATAGCTGAGATTGAGAATGGTCTTCAAGATTCGATATTAGAGGAAGTTCATTTACTACATGTTTTGTGTTTATTATACAAAACACTTCATGTATGAAAATGATTTAAAGAAGAAGAGATAAAAAAAATAAAAGAAAAAATGGTGAAGACAACAATGATAGAAAAAATATTTACAGTTGGATTTATATTGTATATGATGTTATATTTATGGATATTTATTAAAAATATAAATTATATGAGATTATTTTTTATATTTTTCTTTTTTGGATTTGGATATTCAGCGATACAATATACATTCAAAGAAGCGAAGAGAGAGGAGGAGAAAGAAGAAGAGATTAAAGAGGAATCGAAAAAATATTCTTTCATTGATAAAAATACAGAATTTATATATACAATTGTTTAACCCGATGAATAAAAAAAATTCTATCAAACAAGTAGAAGAATGAGCAATATATTTAAAAATCGTTATACTCGAATTATTTTAGGAATTATATGGGGATTCGGTCTTTCTTGTATTCTAGCTAAGTCATGTAATGATAAGAAATGTTATATTTACAAATCACCAAAGACTGACGATGTAGTTAATAAAATTTATGGTCACAATAAAAAATGTTATAAATATACCATTCAAAATTCAACATGTTCTCCACATGCTATTCATTAATATTTTTTATTTTTTTTATTTTTTTAATATATTCTTTCATATTTTTTAAAGAATATAAAATATAAGAAAATCATTCACAAGTCGACATCAAAAGTATGAATTAAAGAGAATGCGTAAAATGAGATATAAATAAAGATGAATCAAATATAAAATAAAAGAATGGATGATAAAAGTACATCAATTCAAAGTTTACATCAAGGTGATGACCCTGAAGTTGTAAATCAAGTGATGCAGAAGTATAACCAGATAAGTGATTTAAATCGAGATGACCAGATGAGTATGCCTCAACAATTAATGCCTCGTCCTCAATCTTCAGGTGATATTATGGAACTCCCTCCTTTACACCCAAATCAACAACAGATGGAACAACAATTTGAAAGTCGTGATATGAATCAAGACCTCTATCGTTTAAATGCTCAGGATCCTATGCTTACTCAACAATTTAATCAAGATATGAAAAAATCGAGAGAATACATTCAATCCCAATCAACTGTTGATGAAGGTGACTATGATGAATATGAAGAAGATGAGTATGAAGAAGAAGTTTATAAAGAACCCTTATGGCGAAGAATCTTAAATGAAATGCGAATTCCCTTTTTCATTATTCTATTTGTATTCCTCTTCTTTAATATTAATTTTGGTTTTGATAAATTATTATGTAGATATCCGTTCTTTGGTAATGCTAATTATGATTGTAATTGGAAAGGAATATTATTAAAAGCAATTTTAGTTGGAGTACTCTCATATATATCCATT
>JACCDW010047511.1_pt1 | contig 12088 bp, 9 predicted proteins | sample 7449781 | NCBI WGS metagenome assembly JACCDW01 (sample SAMN15323449, study PRJNA562643) | freshwater metagenome | isolation source: river surface water | place: USA:Blue River Watershed | collected 2017-08-18
GGCGTGAGCACGAAAGAGAAGCCCGTGCTGAACTCGCCCTGCACCTTGCCGCTGCCGGCGACCACGGCCGAATCAAGTCTGGCATCGGCCGTCCGGCTGAACTCCAGCCCCAATCTGAGCGACGTGTCAGGACTCAAAGCCACGAGGGCTCCCGCGCGCAGCCCCGTCGTGTTGCCCGGATCGACCATGGCGCCGGCAATCCGGCGCCCCCGGTTCAGCGAATGTGACAGCGCGCCAAAGTAGACCACCGGATCTCGTCGCGTGACGAACAGCAACCCGCCCTGGGCCGAGCTGAAGCTGCTACCCGGGCCAAGCTCCGAGTCGGGATTGGCGGCCGCTTGCCCGACCCATCGCAGGGAAGCGAGCAGCCCGAATCCGCCGGGATCGGCAAAGAGCTGCTTTGTCAGGCCTATTTCGGCATTACCAAACCCGGCGGCGCTCTCCACTGCAGAAAAGCTGCCCATGGCAACCGTACGCTGGCGATTGCTGGCATACGGCAGGAAGAGCTCCAGCTGGCTGGCCCATGGCAGCCCCACCCTCAGCCCCACGCTCAACTGCGCGGCATCGAGTCGCCTGTCCACCTGCGCGACCTGCGGCTGGCCAGCGACGGCCACCAGCTCCAGCCGGTGGGTCGATCGATGCTGGTAGCGGAATCGAGGCTCGAGCTCGACCACGCCGCGCGGCAGTACGAGGCCGCCTTCGCGCACCAGCGCACGCTCCAGTGCGCGCGACAAATCCTCGTTGGCGGGTTCCTCAGCCTTGGACGAGGTGCCTGATTGCGGCGGCGGGCGCGGGAGCAGCGCATTCACCGGCCGGGAAGCCGCGCCCTCCGCTTTGACCATGTCCCCGGGACGGGCGGCACGCTGCGACGCGCTCCCCTCCAGGATGGCGAGACGACGCTGCAGTTCCGCCACCTGCGCTTGCAGCACTGCGAGCAACTGCGCCGTGCTTTCGGCCTCGGCGACCGGGGTCGCCAGCAGCAAGGCAAAGAACACGAGGGTGCACGAGATTTCGGGCGACAGAGGCTTCACGGTGCTCTCCCTGACGCGGGCGCCGCGCGCCCGGCATGTCAGTGCAGAGCTTGCCTGAGCATGGCCGGTGGAACCCTGACGAAATCCACAGGTTCGACGCCCAGCACATTGGGTGGAGCAAGACCATCCCGACGCCTGACCACGAACGCAATGTTTTCGACCCAGCCTTGCTCGAAATCCGCACGGGACACCGTTCTGTTGCCGAAGGCCGGGTCAGCCAGCAAGACCTTGTTTTCGACGGCGCCGCGGAACACGACGAAATGATGGTAGTCACCGAGGTTGACCGGGACGATGGCTGGCTGGAACGCCAGAAGCTGATCGAAGCGCAGCTTCATGTAGCCCTTGCCCTGGTAGCCGTGCGCTTCGACGAAACGCTTCAGGTCGAGTAACGAGAAGCCGCCCTTGACGCGTACCGTCAACGGGTTGGTACGACGAAGCATGGACTCGGCGATCGCCTTCTCCGGGAAAGACTCGCCATGCTGAAAATTCATCAGGGTCGCGAGCGAGGCAGCGCCGCAACTCAAGTCCCATTGCTGGACCACGACATGACGCTGCCGTGAGTCGAGCACCGAGGCTACCGGCTGACGGCTGGCCGCCACGTGCGGCGGGGCCGCGCATCCCGCCATATGCGCGACAAGTAACCAGACAAGCAACCAGTTCAGGAGGCGCAAGGCATGGCCCAAAAAGAATGGCCCCTGTCGATCATGCAGGGGCCTTGCAATAGGCGCTCGTCATTTTTACTGTCGCTGGCCGGTCCTGCCGGGAGCCGCAGCTTCGGTCAGGATGCCCGTCTGACGGCTGAGGATGCCAACTGCGCCGACAGCGACGGCTGCGTTGACTGGCACGGCAACTTGAACGTCGTTACCGCTTGCGACATTGTTGACGTCGATGGCGACGAGGTTGTTGAAATTAGCGATGCCGGCAGCGACGCTATCCATTTGTGCATCCGACATCTCAAGCGGAGCCCTGGATTGCGGCGCCTTCGTCCCTTCTGCAAATGTGCTCGTCCCTGTGGCTGCAAGCAGCGCGACGAGCGTAATGGAGGCGAACTTCTTCATCATCTGTCCTTTCATAAAAAACAACCGGGAAATTTGTGATCTATATCAGGGGTCAAAGTTCAATTCCTGTCTTTCGAGCTGTCGGCAACAGCCCTGCCTGAACGGCACGCGTGATCGACGCGGAACCATAGGAAACCTGCACCAACCAATCAATTGGCAGGATCACATCACAGGTGAAGCCCATGGCCCAAACTATCGGCGGTCCGATGTTGTATGGCACGCCGCAGGAGGCGCGACTGGTACTCGCAAGAGACCTGACGGTCATCGAGGTGACCGAGGCTTTCCTGACGGCGTGGTCATTAACGCGCGACGAAGTGATCGGGCGTCCTGTCTTCGATATCTTTCCCGGCAAGAGCGCCAGCGCGACCGGCCCGGCTTCAGCGAACCGGCCCTTGTCCTTCAGCGAATCCTGTTTCCACTTCGCACTGGAAGCGGCCGGCGACGGCGTATGGGATTGGTACATACCCGAGAATCGCTTTCTTTTTTCTGAGCGTGGCCGGGCCATGCTCGGATATGACGAAAACGAGATAGGCACACGGCTGGATGACTGGCTGGCCATCACCCACGTCGACGACCAGGAGCGGATCAGGGCAAATACCATGGCTTGCCTGAAGGGACGCCTGCCCTTCTTTTCCGCCGAATACCGGGTGCGATGCAAGGATGGCAGCTGGAAATGGGTGCTGTCGCGAGGCGCCGTCGTCCAGCGCGACGATCAGGGGGCGGCGATCCGGATGGCCGGTACCACGATCGATATTTCGGCAGAACAGGAAACCCTGCGGCGCGCCAATTTCGATGCGCTGACGCGCCTGCCCAATCGCAATCTGTTCCGGGACAGGCTGGGCAAGGAAGTGCTGGATGCGCTTCGCAGCGGCAAGTCATTCGCCCTGATGTTCCTCGACCTCGACCGCTTCAAGGAAGTCAACGACCTGCTCGGCCACAATGCAGGCGACCAGCTGCTGCGCCAGTGCGCCGACCGCATCTGTGCCTGCTTGCGCGCTGCCGATACGGTGGCGCGTTTGGGCGGCGATGAATTCACGGTCATCCTCAGCGATTTGCAAGGCAAGGCCCATGTGGAAGACATCGCGCAAAAAATCCTCGACGAGCTTGTGCGCCCGTTCCAGATCGGTGCCGCGCAAGTCCACATATCCGGCAGCATAGGCATCACGCTGTATCCGCAAGACGGCACCGACCCGGACCGCCTTGTACAGAATGCCGACCAGGCCATGTACGTGGCCAAGCATGCCGGTCGCAACCAGTTCCATTTCTTTACGCGTGCGATGCAAGAACAGGCCTGGCACCGCCTGACGATGATGGACGACCTGCGCAACGCGCTGCCACGCGACGAGATGCGGCTGCACTTCCAGCCAGTCGTGAACCTGGCCAGCGGGGAGGTCGTCAAAGGCGAAGCGCTGCTGCGCTGGCAGCATCCGAAGCGTGGACTTTTGCCGCCGTCGGAATTCATCGCGCTCGCCGAAGAGACGGGCATGATCCATGAGATCGGGCATTGGGCATTCATGCAATCGCTGGCCTGGTCCAAACGCTGGAACGCGCTGGGCGGCGTACCCTTCCAGATCAGCGTCAATGTCTCGCCCATCCAGTTCATGCAGCGCAAGCGAGCGATGAACTGGGGACGCCAGCTGAGTGAATTCGGCATGGCCGCCAGCAGCATTTCAGTGGAGATCACCGAAAGCGTGTTGTTCAACACGTCTGCAGCCATCGAGCAGCATTTGCTGGAGATGCGCGATGCGGGCATCCAGGTCGCGATCGACGATTTCGGTACCGGATATTCGTCGATGGCCTACCTGAAGAAATTCGACGTCGATTACCTCAAGATCGACCAATCATTCGTGCGCGGAACAGCGTCGCACAACAGCAGCCGGACCATTGCGGAAACCATCATCGTGATGGCGCACAAGCTTGGGCTGCAGGTCATCGCCGAAGGCATAGAAACGCCGGAACAGCGCGACTGGCTGCGGCAGGTCGGTTGCGATTTCGGGCAGGGTTTCCTGTTTTCCCGGCCGGTACCGCCGGAAGAATTCGAGCAGCTGCTGCACTGCAGCGCCTAGTCATCGTGCAATCCCGATACCGGTACGGTATCGGCAATCCGGGGCAAAGGTATTTGATCGCTCCAGTCGGGTTTTTTAGACTCGTCGGGCACGCGTTACAAGACCTTCGCCGGTGACTGCGCGTCCTACCTGAATGACGCGCCGATCACCTGTCAATGCCGGTCGTTGATGAAGATGTCAGCGATGGACTCGGCATTCAACAGCGCTTCTGACCAGGCTTCCAGTTCTGTACCCGATGCCCTGTCCAATCGCTCCTTCGCCCATGCCGGCAGTTCGCCGAAGCGATGCGTCAATTGCCGAGCGATCAGGAGGACCTGGCCTTGCCGCAATCCTTGTTCCTTACCTTGCTCCTTACCCTGCTCCCTCCCCTGCTGAATTCCTTGCTGCAAGCCCTTTTCAAATCCTTTTTCGATGCCGATACGCTCGACAGAACTGATGTAAGACATTTTCGCGTTCTCCTCCAAAGCTTCCAGTCCCTGCCACAAACGATCATCCAATTCCTTGGGCAGCCGCATCATCCAGTCCAGCACATTGAACAAATCAACAACCTGCTGCTGGCCCCAATCACGTCGATACAAACCTCGTACAAACTCCCATTTGGCTGAATATCTGGCATCCATGTCCCCGCGAGTGGCACGCGTCGCCAGATGCGCCAGGGTCACTACCGCAAACGGATTGCGGCTGTCGTGCAAGGCAGCCTCGTGACCCGCCCAGTCGGTCAGCTTGGAAACCGGAAAATGAATGCCCGTCCTGCAGCCCAGCACCTGGCAGGAAAATGACTCCGGGCGCCAGTCCATTCGATCATCGGCCAACACAGCAAAGCTTGCGATGGGCTTTCGATAGCGATCATAGAGCCGGTAGTTGTAGATGAACATGCGCTCGGCAAATCCATCCTGTACATCGCCCTGCACTTCGACATGGATGTAGAGCCAGTCTTCTGCGCCTCCGATCCGCGTCAGCTTTACCAGTTTGTCGACCAGGCGCCGGCCTAGCTCGGCATCATGCACGGCCGCCCGCAGCTCTTGATCCAGGAAGACTACTGGCCGAGTCCAATCGACTTCGGCATGTGCATGCGGAAAAAAGAAATGCAGAAAATCGGCGAAATACCTTTCGATCGCGTCCTTCCAGGGACTGTCATAGTCATCCGCCACACAGATCTCCGCCTCCGCACTGGCAAGGCTTGCCAGACGGGCGAATCATCACTGTTTATCGGCGGGATGAAGCCCGGCCCGAACAAGCCAAGCGGTTGATCTTGTCGCTTCGTCAGTGAAATGGGCAAATGTGTTGCGCAAGCGCCTGGTATGACCATGGTCTTCATGGCGGATTGCGTGTGCGACTTGCTGCCCTGATCAACCTTCGATGTGAGACGTCATGCCCTCGCGCCGTCGCTGGTCGCGCTCCAGGCTTTCGAACAAGGCTTGCACATTGCCTTCGCCGAAGCCCTCATCGGCCTTGCGCTGGATGAATTCAAAGAACACCGGACCGAGCAAAGGTTGGGAGAAAATCTGCAGCAGCAGGCGCTTGTCGCCGTGTGCGGTATCACCGTCCAGCAAGATGCCGCGCAGCTTCAATGCGTCAACCGGCTCGCCATGACCGGGCAGCCGACGTTCCAGCATCTCGTAATAGCTATCCGGCGGCGCGCTCATCAAGGGCACGCCGGCCTCCTTCAGCGCATCGACGCTGGCCAGCAAATCGTCCGTCAGCAAGGCGATGTGCTGTATGCCTTCGCCATTGAATTTCATCAGGAAGTCTTCGATCTGCCCGTTACCTTGGCCAGCCTCTTCATTCAGCGGGATGCGAATCTGTCCATCGGGCGCCGTCATTGCCCGGCTCTTCATCGCCGAATGTCCGCCGCGGACGTTGAAATAACGCAGGTCGCGGAAATTGAACAGGCGCTCGTAGTAACTGCCCCAGTACGCAATGCGTCCCTGGTACACGTTATGGGTCAGATGATCGATCCGGTACAAGCCATGGCCGCGCGGATGACGATCGACACCGGCGATGAACTCGAAGTCGATGTCATAGATGCTGCGCCCCTCGTCAAAGCGATCGATCAGGTACAGCGGCGCGCCACCAATGCCACGGATTGCCGGCAGGCGCAATTCCATCGGCCCGGTCGGGATGTCGATGGCCTGCGCGCCCAGTTCCAGCGCGCGCGCATACGCATGGTGCGAATCACGGACACGGAAAGCGAGCGCGCAGGCACTCGGCCCGTGCTCGGCCGCAAAATAGGCGGCCGGGCTTTTCGGTTCGCGGTTGACGATGAAATTGATGCCACCCTTCCGGTACAGCGGCACATCCTTGCTGCGGTGGCGGGCCGCCAGTGCAAACCCCATGCGTTCGAACAGGGGCTCGATCAGGCCGGGCTGCGGCGATGCGAATTCGACGAACTCGAAGCCGCATAGCCCCATCGGGTTATCGTGCAGGTTCATCATGGCAGGCCTCCGAAAGGCTGATGCCTGCGATGATAATCCAGCTGCATGCCGCCGCAAGCAGCTTGTTGCGTACGACACGCGGCACACGGGGCCGGGTGGATGCCGGTCTGCTTGCGGCCTGCTTAAGGACTGATTCTGTGCTGCATTCAGCGCACCAACTTGAATATCAGTGATTGACCAGCTTGGCCGGCAACCGCAGCACCAGCACGACAGCGATCAACAGGATGCCGGCAAACAGAATCAGCGCATCCTGCGAATTGCCGGTGATGTCGGTGATCAGCCCCACTACCGAAGTGCTGACCATGCCGCCGACATTGCCCAGCGAATTGATCAGCGCCAGACCGGCGGCAGCAGCGGCGCCGCTGAGGAAAGTGGGCGGCACGCTCCAGAACGCAGCCTGCGTGGTCGATGCGGCGGCAGCGGCAACGGTGAGGATCAGCATCGTCAGCGCGAGACTGTCGAAATGCATCCAGCTCAGGGCGAGGCCCACGGCCGTGATGAAGCACGGCACGGCGGTATGCCAGCGGCGTTCACGCAGGCGGTCGGCACGGGCGTTGTTCCAGATCGAGGTCACGATCGCGGCGAAATACGGAATGGCTGTCAGCCAGCCGATCTGCACCGGGTCGCTGATGCCATGCTGCTTGATCAGTGTCGGCAGCCAGAAGATCAGCACATAGACCGAGCTGACGATGCAGAAATAGGCAAGGCTCAGCTGCCACACCAGCGGGCTCTTGAATGCGCTCGCAAAACCCGAATGCGCCTGATTGCGCTCGGCCTCTTGCGCGAGGTCGGCCTCCACCATCGCGGCTTCCTGCGCATCAAGCCAGCGCGCGTCGGACGGACGATCGACCAGCATCTTCAGCACGGCAATACCCAGCAGTACCGAAGGAATGGTCTCGATCAGGAACAGCCACTGCCAGCCATACATGCCTGCGGTGCCGGCGAACGATTTCAGGATCAGCCCCGACAGCGGCCCCCCGATCACGCTCGACAGCGGCACGGCTGCCAGCAGCAATGCCAGCACGCGGCCGCGACGCGCAGACGGGAACCAGCAGGACAGGAAGTACATCACGCCCGGGATGAAGCCAGCCTCGGCCACGCCCAGCAAAAAGCGCAGCACATAGAACTGCAGCGGCGTACTGACAAAGGCCATTGCCGCGCCGATGATGCCCCAGGTGATCATGATGCGGGCGATCCAGACGCGCGCGCCTATCTTGTGTAGCAGCACGTTGCTCGGCACTTCGAACAGGAAGTAACCCAGGAAGAAGATGCCGGCGCCGAAACCATAGATGGTATTACTGAAGCCGAGATCGTCGAGCATGGTCAGCTTGGCAAAGCCGACGTTCACGCGATCGAGGTAGGCTGCGACGAGGCACAGGCACAGCAGCGGCATGAAGCGCAGCATCGCCTTGCGGTAGACCGCGTCACGTGCGGAATCGGCGCTCACGGCGCCGGAGGTTATGTCAGGGGTCATGCAGATTTCCGGTCAGGTGGATGTCGGTTCGTGGGCTCATTATGCAAATACCGGCACGTAGGGTAGGTACGTGCCGGTATCGGGTGAGCCTGCGTTTCCTTTGCGTGTCTGCGCACGCTTCAGTAGGTACTTCAGGACCTGCTTCAGTACGCGTATTTCGCGATCGCGTCCTCGTTCCATTCGATGCCGTTGCCCGGACGATCCGGCACGATCGCATGGCCATCGACGACTTCGAAAGGCTGCGCGATGATGGGGTTGCCCCAGTCGCGATATTCGAGCCAGTCGGCCGATTCGGACGCTCGCAGCAAGTGTGCGGAAACTTCGGGATACAGGTGGCTCGACAGCGGCAGACCGGCAGCGCCGGCAATGGCTGCAGCGCGCATCCAGCCGGTGACACCGCCGATACGCATCAGGTCCGGCATGTAGAGGTCGGCGGCTTTTGCCTGCACCGCATCGTAGAACGAGCGCGGGCCGTAGATGTTTTCGCCGCTCGACACCGGCGTCTTCAGCTCGGCGGCCAGTTGCGCGCTCTGCGCATAGTTGTCGAACACGACCGGCTCTTCGAACCAGTACAGGCCCTGGTCATCCAGCGCATGCATGCGCCAGATCGCCTCTTGTATCGTCTGGCCCTGGTTGAAGTCGCACATCAGCTGGATGTCGTTGCCGATCGCGCCGCGCACCAGTTCCAGTGCCTTCAGGTCGTCAGCAATCCTGGCGCGGCCCAGGCGAATCTTGATGGCGCTGAAGTTGCCTTCAGCGACCAGCTCTTCGGCTTCTTTGGCCAGCTTGTCCAGCGGCAGCAGCCACAGGCCATTGGTGTTGTAGGTGCGGATCTTGCCGACGGTGCCGCCGAGCAGCTCGGCCAAGGGCAGGCCGGCCGCCTTTGCGAGCGCATCCCAGATCGCCATGTCGAGGCCGGCCGCGGCAATCATGCTGACGCCCTGCCGACCCAGCAGGTGCAGCGAACCGATCACGTCGCGGAACATGTCCAGCGGCGCCAGCTGGCGACCCTTGAATTTCTCGGCCATATCCTCGATCGCCGGGCCGATGTAGCGGATGGCGTTCTTCAGGTAAGGCTCGAGGTAGGCACGGCCGACGATGCCTTCCTTGGTCTTCACATCGATCAGGATGAACGGCCATTCCGGGTAGGTACCGACCTTGGCGACGATGGGGCGTCGCATGGGAATCGACACCGTGCGGATGGTGACGCTGTCGAAGGTGAGTTTTTCGATCGCTTTCATGGGCACAAACCTTTGCTTCTACAAAGCGCAAAGGGTACAGGATCGGCGCGATTTTCAGTTTCGGATACGGTAAACCGGGTGTTTTACGGATACCCGCACGAGGGCCTGCCCGCCCATATAAAAAACAACGGACGCCAGCAGTGAAGCTGGCGCCCGTTATTCGATGTTCCAGCGAAGACAGCCGGGACTGGCGCGCCCGGCCGCGCTAGGAAGGATTTACCTGACCGGCAGGCTGAATTGCAGCATCGCGCCATTCAAGCCGAGGAAGTTCAGCTGCACGGTGTACTTGTTTTCGAATTCCCAGCCGACGGCCGGGATAATGGCCGGCGAAAAACCATTGTGATTGAACGGCACCTTGTCTTCATATGGCTTGCGATAGCCATACAGCAGGCCGGCAGTCCATTTCACATACAGCTGCTCCAGGCCCAGCAGGTCGCGGTAAGTCTGGCCCCACGGGTAAAGGTAGACCGAAGGCTGGCCGAAGGAATTGGTGAAGTAAGCAATGCCAGCCAGCGAATGATCCGCGCGTTCGCGTTCCACGCCCACCAGCCACACATGCTTGTGCTCGGAGCTGGGACGGAAATGCTGCGCATACGGCGACAGCAGGAAAGCGTACCGATCGCCCTCCTTCTTGCTCAGGTTGAATCCATCACCCCAGTCATACGCCGAGGCCGACGATGCCGCTGCCAGGCTGAGCGCCGCAACGGCGGCATGCAACTTCGAACGAGACGTGGCAAACATGGTCATGGCAACCTTGTGGAATACGGTGCGAAAAGAGAAACAAGGGGTAGGAATTCGAACGCGCCGAACAGTAACATTTATTCAAGGTAACTTCAACTAAAATGCCGGTAATTGCTTGATAAATAGATGAAAATGGCGGATCGCGAATTTCGCCCGCCTTCAGATAATGACCGCCTTCTCAAACGCTTCCCCGCTGCCCTTCCGTTCCCCGCGCAACTTGTTCTTTACCGTGCTGGCCCTGACCACCGTGCTCAAGGTCTGGCTGGCCATGGCCATTCCGTTTATCGGCGACGAGGCGTATTTTTACCAATGGGGCGCGCACGTCGATTGGGGCGGCTTCTATGACCACCCGCCAATGGCGGGTTGGTGGCTGTGGGCCTTGCAGCAAATCTCGTCGCATCCGCTGGTGCTGCGCCTGCCAGCAATTGCGCTGTGGATCGTGATCACCTTCGGCATGATGGACTTGCTGCCGCGCATGCAGGCACAGACGCCCGAAAGGCCCTGGCTGCTCGGCAGCCTGTTCCTGCTGCTGCCCTTCAGCTGGGCGCTCAACCTGATCACGACAGATACGCCGCTGATCTTCTTCCTGTTCTTCTCCGGCTATACCTTCCTGCGCGCCGAGTTGGCTGACGACTACCGCTGGTACGTGGCGGCCGGCGCGCTGCTGGGGCTGGCGCTGCTGTCGAAATACTTTGCCGGCCTGCTCGCGATTGCCTATGCGGTCTACCTGCTGCCGCGCCGCGGCGGCATACCGCGCCTGCTGGTGGTGGCGCTGTGCGCGCTGCCCTTCATGCTGCTCAACCTCGCATGGAATTCCACGCACTGCTGGAACAACATCCTGTTCAATCTGATGAACCGTAATCAGGGTTCACATTTCTCGCTGGCGACCGTCGGCATCTATGTCGCGATGATGGTGTACCTGGTCACGCCCTGGACCGGCTGGCAGCTGCTGAAGTCGCGTGGCTGGCGCGAACACTGGCGGCTGGTGGCGCTGTTTGTGGTGCCGTTCGCGCTATTCCTGTTGCTGTCATTCTGGAAGAACATCGGCCTGCACTGGGTGCTGGCCTTCCTGCCTTTCGTCTACCTGCTGGTCGGCCTGCAGATCGACGATGAACAGCTGGAGCGCGACCATCGCTGGGTGCTGTGGCTGGGTTTGCCGCACCTGGTGGCGCTGGCCGCATTGGCCTACTGGCCGACCGAGCACCTGGGCCACGGGAAAATGCGTTCGGAGATGGTGATGCACCGCGAAGCACCGGCGCTGGTGGCGACGCTGGAAAAGGACTTGCCGGCCCATGGCGTGCTGATGACGACCTCCTACAGTTCGGCGTCGCTGCTGGCGTATCACGCGAAGCACTATGTGCCGGTGTACGGCATGGGCAGCTTCCATGCGCGTTTCGATGACAACATCACCAATTTCCGCGACCTCGACGGCAAGGCGATCCGCGTGTTCAGCACGCGCCCCATTGATGCGGCTGCGATGACGCCCTATTTCGACAAGGTGGAGATCCGTGAACTGGCTTTCGAAGGCGCGATTTATTACGTCGCCGATGGCAGCGGCTTCCGCTTCCAGCCTTACTTCGACAACGTGATCAAGGCGATCACGGCGACCTACTACCGGGTGCCGGCGTGGCTGCCACTGAAGGGCTGCCGCTTCCTCGAGCAGTACGACTTGATGCCCGCAGGACGCACAGCACCGGTAGCCCGATAAGTAAAGCTGAAGAAGCGCAGCTGAATGCGCATAGATGAATGCGCGCTGCGGAATACCCGCGGCTATTTGAACGAGTACTTCTTGTGCCCGATATAGCTGGTGAACACCGGCACCATGATGCCCACCGCATGCGCGAGTTCGGGCACATGGCGGGTCAGGCCGGCGAGCGGCAGCAGGTAGTACAGCGCCATGCTGATGCCCCAGGTTTGCAAGACGGCCACCACATTCACCAGCGCGAAGATCGCCGCACTCTTTTGCACGGACTGGCTGCCTTCGCGGAACACGAAGGCGCGCGCCAGCAGGAAGGCCGTGACCATGCCGGTCAGGTAAGCCA
>JACCDW010373624.1_pt1 | contig 12088 bp, 5 predicted proteins | sample 7449781 | NCBI WGS metagenome assembly JACCDW01 (sample SAMN15323449, study PRJNA562643) | freshwater metagenome | isolation source: river surface water | place: USA:Blue River Watershed | collected 2017-08-18
ACAATCGTATGCAGACATTAACTCCGTAATCCATGCCTCTTTCGATTCGATGAAATATGGGGCGGCGAACGACAACTGATCCAAATTAGGCGATGTGGTATTCTTGTCCGGGTTCACAAAAACCAATACTGTTTCGCCTTGTAATTGATGAAACGGTTGGACCAAAAGTTGCAGACACCCTACTCTTTTTTCTAATTTTTCCTTTGAGATGAATGATTCATCGTGCGATAGCGTGATTGAATCCATTGGCATGTGACGGGATCCATATTGTTCGATTTTCAAACTACTTAGTTCGGCCAATTTATCTCTTACGATGGACTCTCTAACGCCAAAAAATTCTGCAACTTCTAATTCTTGCAGCGGATGATGAATTAGAAATTCATATATGATCTCTGCAGGTAATTTCATTGATTGAAAAATCAACTTGCAGGTTCTTTCTACCCTTTGCAAATCGTTGTCATCAATTTCAAACCAGAACTGATTGTCAAAATATATCAAAGACCAAGCAACTTCCGATCTGCTTTTCAGCGATAAAAATGTAGGGTTATCAATCTTGAGCCAATTCAACAATTTATTCATTTTCTTATCGGAATCCAATTGATTGAATTGACTAATTTTCTCAATTCCAACACTCTCTGGGAACTCCTCAACCTGAAAACATTGAAATTCTATGATCTCAAAATCATCGTATTGAGCGACGAAAAATATACAGTCCTCCAAGAATGCATCAATAATCGAAAACCTGTGGGGAGCTACACAAACTATTGATGGCTTAAACTCACCATACCAAACAGAGGACTTTTGATGCATTGGGCAAATATGAATGTTTTTATCTTTTAACCTATCACAATTTCACGATATCATATTCAGAAAAATGAAATAATTGTGCTACGATGAGAGTCCAAAACAAATAAATAGTTGATTTTCAACTATTACAACTTGGCAATCAAATAAGTTAAACATTGAGTCGATCTACACCACTTTCTTTTGTCAGTGCAGCCTTGTAATCGTGGTCTAAATTACCTCAAACATCACAAAGACTTAGCAACTCCTCCAAATTCATATCAAATTTCAATACTTCTTTCTAGTTGAACTAATAATCATTTGTTTCACCATAGCTTCAATCTCACTCCTTTTAATTTTATAATCGCTCAGTGAATTATATGCCTGAGTAATCGAACGACTTAATTTTATCTGAGCAGAATTTAATTGGTCCACAAGGACTGGATCTATAAAAGAAGCATTGCCCTTTGTGAAAAGAATCCCTAAGAGCTCCAAATCGGTGTAATTAATACTAAAATCAAGCATCGGCTTATCTATCCATTTTTGAATTGAAATATCAGGTAATGTATACACAACAGAACCACAGATTAATTCTTTTGATCTAAATTTAAAATTCACAGTGGGCGTTGAACAATCAACAACAAAAGAATAAAGCAACTTCAATGGAACAATTACTTCAGTCAACGTCGTGGTTTCACCAGGAATACATAAAAACAACCCAACTGTGGATATTTCAACACCACCAGACATTACTCGCAACTTGCACATACCCTTTTCAAAGTACTTCTTTTGCAACTTCTTTATCTGAAGCAATGCAAATAGTAAATCCTGAGTTTCGACGGTAAATTCTGTTTCTAACACAAATGGCAAGTTATAGAAATTGCTAATACATGTAAAATAAATTTCTAACTGGACAATCAAAAAACCGGTGAACAACGATGCTTAAAATCTTGAAACCAAAATGCTGATAATACACCTCAAAATTGACCTCTTCCCACAAAATCGCACTGATATAAACTAGAGTTTTCAGGGTAATGAACCTGTTTTCCGCTTTGCGAGGAAGCTTATTTCAAAGTACTAAACTGTCAATATTCTTTCAATTTCAATAACTTTCCATTTATCACCGGCAAAAATAGCTTTAGCTTTTACAGGGCAATCGACTACAATATTGTGTTTTTCCAATAGATATTTAGGGACATAATAATCACCAACAAACGCAAAATCAGGACTGCCATCATCAAAATTTTTATACTTCAATTTTATTAATCCCGTAATGTCTTTTCGTAAGTTCGGGTTTACATCATCAGTTGTCTCAATACCCAATATTTTCAATCGGAATTTTTTGTCTTTGTCTGTTTTTGTTGTAAATGAAAGTTTTATAAAATCACCTTCATTTGGTCTCAGATTCGTTTCTGTGTATTTTATAATTCCTTGAAGCTTTGAAGAAATTATAAAGTGAAATAACTGTTTTTGTTCGTTCACTCCATCCACCATAGCAATTTGAGACTGAAATTTTGATATTACGGAATGTTTATCAATTTTCTGAATTTGTCTCAATTCCATTCTTTCTTCGTCTTTTACTTTTTTTGTATATGTCTTTGCTATTAGAAAATCTCCAATTTGTAATTCACTTTTGGTTTGAGGAAAAAAGACTTCTTTGTTATCACATGTAATTGCATGAATGATGTTTTTTTCTTTGTTTATGTAATCGACAATAGCATAACTGTCCTCTAGTATTTCCCAATGTTTCTTTTCAGATTTTACAGCAATCAATGGGATATACTTGTATTCCGTGACGATGGTTTTCCCTAGCCAAGAAAATCTATTTTCAACTTCCCTTTTAATTTGTTGTTTATGAATCTTGAACTTTAAAATTTGTCCTAACTCAGATTGCTTCAAAACTTCAAAACGATTTTTACTAATTGCAAAATCTATTGTTTTCCCGTCTGTAAAAATCAAACGATCTTTTCCTTTGTCGTCTTTCCATTTGTCAGCTAAAACAACTTCTGTCCAATCTAAATCAGCGTATGCAAAGTTTTCAGCTAATTGAATATATTTTTTATATAGTTCCCAATTATCTTTTAAACTTGCATTAACTGCACTAGCTTTTTTCATCAAGTCTTCATAAAGTGATGACAATCTCCAACCTTTTATTTCTCTGTGCTTCTTGTATGCTTCAAGTTCTACAAAAGCATTTTCAAATAGAGTTTCGCTGATTAAAGCCTTTGCTAAATCTAAATGAATATCACCTAAAAAATCTTCGTTTTTTTCTAAACTCAATGCTTTTGATAGCATTCCAATTTTCAAAGGATTATCGGAAATAATACAAGCTGAAAACTCCTGCCATAGATAATGCTTGTCTGAAAGTTCTAAAACAAGTTGCTTATATATTTTGATTGCTACATCTAATTCGTTGTTCTTAAAATGAAGTATGGCTTTTTCTCTCAATAACCATTCATCTTCAGGAAATAATTTAATTGCGTTTTCATATGTTTTGAGAAGCCAAGCTAAATCTTGTTCAGATGGTTGTGTTTTCAGAATTTCAAAAGCCTTTTTGATTGCTTTTATTGCTAATGGTTTGTAGGTGTGCTCGTCTTTTTTTGTTTCTTTCCAATCATCGATCCTTAAATTTTCAGGATTCCAGTTTCTGAAAAACTTGAGAAAACGCAATTCGTCATTTTCTTTCATAAATCTTTCAGCAAGATTTAAAATTTCTGAATGCCATTTTGATTGCCCATGTTTAGAATAATTAATATTGTATTGCTCAAACAAGTTCCATAATTCAGAAAATTTATTTTCCTTTTGAGCATTTAAAATATTCCAAAAGATGGTTTCTCGGAAAAAATCTAAAACAACTTCTTTTTTAAGATTAATTTTGCTTAAAAATTCTTCAATATTTATTTCGGTCTTTGAGTTTACAAACTCCTTGCATATACGTGAAATTAATGAAGGAATATCTTTACCTTCTTTATATCCATTGCGCAAATCTTCATGACGAAGTTTGTCAGGATTCCATAAGAGGAAGAAGTTGTAAAAGTTGAAATCTTTGTGAGTTTTAGAATAATTCAAAGCAAAATTTAATACCATGGAATGAAGCATTGAAGGCCTTTCATTTTTTAAGTTCATATAATCTCTTAAAAATGTTCTCACATCCACAGATGAAAGATTACTTTCTTCGGCTTTAATATATCTGTAAATTATCCAACCGTATGATTCGTGATGAAGTTCTGTAAGTCTGTTTTGAGAAATTAAATTTTTGAAAATCGCTAATGCCTCAATATTATTTCCGTTTTTACTGTGTACTTCTGCTTTTTGAACATCTGAATAATTAGTATCAATTTTAGGTCGAAGAAAATTCTTTTGATTTTCTATTATTTCGTCAATTTCCTGAAAGTCGATAGAAAGTAGCTGATTAAAATAAACACCTGCTTGATTTAAGTTTCTATCTGTGATGCAATATTTGATTAAATCAATTAAAGTGTAAGCAAAAGCTTTTTGAATCCAGTCATCATAAGGTTCGGTTGAGAATAATCTTTGTGCAATATTAAATGCCTCAATTAATTTATTGAGTTTTGAAACGCCTTCTAAATCTTTAGCTTCATTTCTAAGTGCGAAAACAGCTTTAGAGTCCATAAACGATCCGTTTTATTTGTTCCAAAAATGATTCCGCTGTTTTTTCTAAAACATCAATTTTTGAAAAAAATCCTTTTGTGTGATTATTCTCACTTGTACCATACCAAACTCTAAAAGTCAAATTGTCCTTTTCAGAAGATGCTTTAAAAACATCCTGATTATTATGGCTTTGTATTATTTCAAGGTTGATATTTTCATTCTTGCAACTTGCTATCCAGGAAGAATAAATCGCTTCTCTAAAGTCTTTTGGTAATTTTACGATGTTCTCTGAAATTGAAGCAATAGTTTGTTTTTGATCCAAACAAACTTCAATGCATGACTTTACAATTAATTCATCGGCACCATTGAGATTTTCTATACGTATATTACCGACAGCAAAATTATCCTTTGAACCTTTATTGTCTATATTTATGATCAATTGATGATTTTCACTTTTAGGGATTGAGTAAAGTGCTTTTGTCAGGTATTCAGAGTACTTTTTTGAACTTTCCAATAAGTATCCATTTTGTTCCAATAATTTTGAAATTTCACAAATAGTGCCTATTACATTTTGGTTTTCAATTAATTGAACTTTATCTGCATATTTTGTATCGACTCCGTAATTTTCGAAAATCAGAAATTGTTTTGATTTAATAGAAACGCCAATTGAAGAATTATCTTCAAAAACACAGTCCATTAAAGGATTGATTCTTTTAGGCGAAGTAAAATTGACGACCTTACCAGCTGTAATACCACTATAAAGCCAGCGAAAGTAACTATCGTTTGTGATTCCATCATTCTCTTTTCGGTGGCCTTTTATGATTATTTCGTTATAATTTGAACCTATTGCTTTATTTACCGTAATTGCCCAACCGTATTTTACAAAAACAGCATTTACAAATGGGTCAGAATTCTTGATTTGAAAAAACAGTTTCTTAGAGTATATTTTGTAATAGCTTGCAAGTAAATTTCTTGAATTTCTGCTTGTTTCAACTTTTTCTTTCTTCTCTTTTGGTAAATTATAATTCTTGACAAGTACTTTTATAGCTTCTTTTTCTTCACTTGAAAGAACACTGTATTGATTGTCCTGTAACATTAGTTTGCACTCTTTGCTATCTTCAAATTTTTGTTTGCTTTTTTCATCGTTAATTTTTGAATTAACAAAAACTCTAAAAGAAATTTGTTCTTCTTTAGTCAAATCATCTTCGCTGTTAAAATAATTATCCAAAATCCAAATATCAGTTTCAGGGAACCCGACCAAACTCAAACATTTTACTTTTATTTTGGTAAAGGATAAGACAATTGGGGTTAGTGTTTGTCGAATTTTAACAGGTTCTTGAAGGGTTTCTTTAATATCTAGCACTGTTAAAAACATTCCATTTACAATTCGTCTTGGGATTTGGAAACCGCTATCATCTGGAATAGAAATGTTGTTATTTACTATTAGTAAATCACCAATACCCAAACTTTCTCCATTTCTCAAGCATTGTCTTTTAACCCACTTGTTAGTTTTTAAGCAATCTTTTTTTAAATAGAATAAAACAGCATTATCTGGCTCATAATTAAATGGCTTTGAAAACCACGAATGAAGATTTTTAATTCTTTGGCTATCGTCCTGTAAATCAATTAAAGAAGATTCATCAAAACCATAATTCAAATTATTGAAAAGTGATTTTTCAATGCTCTTTGCTAAATTCATTCTCAGTTTTTCTCTCCCATCTGTAGCTTCATTGTCAATTGGTTTGCGATAATGTCTTGTTTTTTCTCTATCGTACAATTCAGACAAAGCTTCTAAATTCAATGCTGTATCTTCATCTTTACCAAATGTTAAAGAATAGGGATCTCCGATAAATACAATTTTGCGGTTACTTTTAGGATTAATAAATTTGATAATATCTTCCAATAGTCTACCAGAACCAAAACGCAATAGTTCAGTTTGACTTAAGCTACGGTTTACTAAATGAGCCTCGGCAACAATAATCAATGCTTTTTCATCAATATCTTTACTTGATTTAAGGGGAATTACTTCCAATAATTCTTCTTGTTCATCTGTATCTGGATATTCATTATGTCCTTCAATATCAGAACCACCATAAATAACACTGTATATTCCTTCTGTTTCAATATTGCTCCTTCTTTGTATTTTCTTACTAATTCTTGCGGAATGTGACCATTTTTCAATTTGGGGAATATTGTAATTCACAGCTTCATTAGAAATAAATCGTAACCAAGAATCTCTATCTTCTGCATTCATTGATTCCAAAACCAGTAATCCACCATTTTCTTCCTTTAGAAAATTAACAATGTTATTTTCAACATCATTCTCAATTACTGTTAACTGCTTTGGAATGATTTGTTCAGGATTGGCAATTTCAATGTCTTTGATCCATGCTTTGGCAGGAAAAATCCGTTTAAAAACCTTTACATTTCCCTCTTGGTAAGTGTTGTCGCTGGCAAAATCGTAAAGAAAATTACCTAAGCTAGATTCTTGAATAAGTTTGTAATAGGGCAGGTTTCTTGGAACTTCATTTTCAATTTCAATTGGCCCAGAAAAAATATTTGCAATACACACTCTTGCGGGGTTAATCCCTACAAAATATTTATTTTGCTCAATCATTTCTCGAAAAGCGTTTCTGTAAGAAACTAATTGCCTAAATGGATTGATAAAACTCGCCCCTGCTTTTATTTCTAATCTACTTCTATCCTTCGCATTTTCATTATGCCATTTTAATGTTTGGAATTCATTTTCATTTGAGGGCAATTTGATTATTCCTTTATAATCTTTGAAATCAATTAGAATAATTCCATTGTTATAATACAAAATGGCATCAGCACGAAAACGTGAATATGATTCATTAAATGGATTTCCAATCAACAATCCATCATAGCCAAACTTTTCAAATGTAGTTTCAATTATATTCACAACTCTCCGAAATTGTTCGTTTTCGTGAGTATGTCCAGTTCTGTTATTTAATATTTCAAGCATAGTGATGTGCTACTTATTTTGGTATGGACTGTACTTTAATAAACCAGTAAATCGTTAAAAACTTAAAATCACTACAATGGTAATGCAACAAATCGCACTCGTCCAATTATTTTCTCCCTATATCGTGGCTTATCGTACATACATATAGAGGAAAAGAATATAGTTTGTCGAACTTACCTATTGATCCAACTAACGGGGAGTATTATAGTTGATATAATTCTTTTTTATCGGCAAATGAATTTTTAATACCGTAACAACTTAATTTTAAATACTTTCGTCTAATACCATCTAATAAATTTACATTTTATTCTAATTAGTTTTGTGTTTTTGTGCTTCAATTAAATCAAATAATGACATTACAGACATTCTGAACCAATGAATAATCAGGTCTCTCGATTGATTGCATTTTGAATTTGAAATCCGTCTTGGAATGCGAATTCCATCCTTTTCTAAAGTTTGTATATGTTGAAATGCTGACCTGAGCTGATAGATATTATTAAAGTTTTGACCTATTTCTTGTTCTACACCGCCTTTGTTGATGAGATGATGATAGACATCCGTTTCTTTAATTCCGGTATGACTTCTTATAATAGTTTCGCCAATATCAGTTTGAATATACTTCAGTAAAAAATTATCATAGCATTTTAGAGCACTGTCTGTCCAGCTTTTAATTCTCCTGCCCCAAATGTGTTTAACGGACGGGCATTGCTCTATACAATCCTTTGCATTTTCATTTGATGATTGATAATAACTGGCACCGAGCCATTGTTTTATATTCCATTGAAGTTCGGTATCAGTGATGTCCTTCGTAAGAAACTCAACAAATTCATTATTTAGTCCATTTAGCAGGTCTTTAACTTCAGTTGCTATATAAGCAAGTTGATAGTCCGGGGTTGAAGCACCGGAAAATGACTGCATTGTATTTCTTAATTCCGTAAACTTCATAATCCCATTTGTTTCATAAGTTCATCCATTGTACTCAATCGAGTGGCATCCCGTTTCCAGTAGTCAAGTGTTATTAATTTTAGGTAATTATTTGCTTCTTTGGAAAGCTGCATCCTTAAGGTTGATTTTAATTGCTGATCATCAGAATGCTTGATAAGCAAACAGTAGAGTGCATAGCGAACCAATTCTGAAGTTTCAGCCTTTAAGTATTTGAAAAACTCTCGTAGCTCCCTATCAGAATACCTGAAATTGTAGGTAAGGCAAGTAATGATGTGATAGCGGTAAAATTCGTAATTCTTATCGTCTAAATAAATAGTTATAAGTTCTTCTCTCAATTTCGTATTGCCACGATAATGTTGAAGTGTTAAAACAAAATTGCTGGCTCTCCAAAAAAATTTCTTCAAAGCGAATAACCAATAGTTAAGTAATTCCTCATTAGCTTTTTCTTGTCTGAAGTCAGCAAGTGAACGCAAAGCATTACCGTATTTAGCACTTAGTCTAATGAAATCTATATCTTCTGTTTTTTCGGGGTTAGCTAGTTCAAGTGAATCACTTTTGAAAAGAGCAGGAAGTTCCTTTTCAACCTCGCTTATTTCTTTTTCCCAAAATTTAATGATTTTGTCGGGGTCGGTAATATTATCAAGATGTTTTTTGGTATCACTTTCATCGTGCTCTTCCGGTGATTGATCACTTAATCCTAGTAATGATTTTATGACGTTGCTTTCTAGTCCACTTTCCCGATACTCACTAAAAAACACTTCATCACCTGTATAGTCATTGCCAACAACTTCAAATCTCCGCAATTCTTTAACTGTTTCATCTTCTTTGGCGGCATCGATTTCGGTAATACCGGTCTTTTTAGAGTTGATGGAAAGACCATTTCCTTTTAGATAATTATCAATAAGAATCAACACATTTCTCAACTCATTTTCTGAATATCCATAAATTTTAATGTCGTCCATGTAACGGTAATACTTGAACGCTGCGCTTATCAGCTGTTTATCAAGTGGATACAAAAGGAGATTTGCTAAAAGGTAAGAAGGTTGAGGGCCTTGTGGTATTCCAACTCCGGGTGTACTACTTTCTTTTGTGCCTGACCAAGCATTTAAACAAACTGAAAGCAAATCCAGAATTTCATCTTCTACTTTAAAATGAGTACTCAGTGTCAGTAATAGGTTGTAATGAGGTATAGAGTCAAAAAAACCTGTTATATCAGTTTCAAACTTATGTGTTGCCTTGTCTTGCTCTATGGCCCTAATTACTGACTCTTTGAATCTAGGGAATAACGACTTCCAAGGTTTAAAAAAGAAAAATCTAGGATTTTCTATATTCAAAAGCTCTGCACCATATTTACTGTCTGGCGTTAAAACAGAACCGAAAACAAAATCATCATGTTCTGCCAACAAATCGTAACTTCTCGCTGCAATAATATTTGCTATTGCTTGATATACTAATGCATCTTCGATCATTAAAAGTGTTTTGGTCCTTTGAGTTCCTGAAGATTTAGGTTCGTAAAATTTAAACCCACGCTGAGGAGTATAATCACCAGATTGAAGCTTCTCCGAAAGATGCTTTGCATTTTTATCAAGCTGCGAACCAAATGCATGAATGCCAAATCGGTCTTTAACTAACCGTTCATTTGAGCAAAATATTCTGAAATAAGCAAGTTTTAGGTTTTCGACATTAAAATATATTTCAAATGTGTTATCCGTCATAATTTACAATATCTAAAAGGTTATGTCATTGGCTGTGTGATGGGAGGAACGGCTCTTTTATTTTGGCGAAGCGTTGGCTTACGTGTAGGACAAAACCTAATGTGCCATTTGTGCGTTTGGTTTTGTCCCTTTTCTTTAAAATATAAATTGTAAAATATGGTCAGTTTGTAGGTCTGTCCGCCTGGGCGATATGTTATGTATGTCAAATCCATTTTTAGTCATTGTGTTGCTTTGTCGTCGGTCTTTTTAGCATTGGTGGTAACGGTCTGCGGCTTGGCGAAGGTGGAGATTTTCGGCATACGTGTTGATGCAAAGAACCAAACTTTGATTCATCACAAATGTGTATGCGGAGTACTGAACCGCCACTTTTGCCAAACCCTTATTAGCATTCGTTTTTCTCATCCGAGATTTTGTTTTATTCTGTCAATGAGTGAGTTAAATGTTTGACCGTTTTGTCTCCAAATTTGTTCAGCTATTTTTACTTTTCTTCTAGTGTCTTCAAACAAAAGGTCAATGTCCCCCGATGAACCTAGTAATTGCTCAAAGGTCTTATCTTTCTCAACTACACTTGTCAGTAAAGTTCCAATGTTAAATTGACTATTCAAATTCGTCTTAATAAAGTCTGCTGTTGCCAATTCCCAATTTGTCGGTCTTACTAATACTGAAACTACATAGTTGCCATCATTAATTTGCTCTACAGCTTTTCTTGCTTGGGAAACTGCAAGTTTTAAACTCTTATCCCATTTAATCGGTGAAAGTGATTTTAGTTCAATGAAAAAGGATTTTTGATTTGCCGGATTGGTAACAACTACATCCTGTGAGCCAACTCCTTGATAAGTTATTTTGTAAGGAAGGTGAACAGAATTAAACGCTTCTATAAAGGCTCTTTCTACTGCTTCGCCAATCTTTTTCTTAAACTCAAAATCATCTTGTTCGTCTTTTAATTGTTGGGCAAGATTTTTAATTTCTTCTATGCTTATTGATTTAGCTATTTCAGCTATTTCAGAAAGCTGAGTTAAACTTATACCAGACTCTGTCAAAGCAACTAAGTCATTAAGTTTTTCCTTATTTGATAGCAGTTTAACGATATTACCACCAACTTCTGAATCTTCAAGAGATATGTTGACGAAGATTTTATCCTTTTGAGAAAGAAACCAGTCAAAATATTTGGCTGAAACAAATCTGTTTTCATAAGCTGAACACCAATGAATCAATTTTAATATTGCACCACTTTGTGTAGAAAAAGCGTTCTCAATTCTAAGTTTTTCAAGCTCGTCCTTTAGACTTGTTGCAAGTTCTTCTATAGTCTTGGCTGGAAGTTTTAATTTTCTAAAATAATCGTGAACGAGAATTTTATTCCAATCTTCTGCATTGTTAAGATTAAAAAGAATGTCGATGAGGTCATCATCTAATGCGTTCTCATCTGTGCCATAACTATAAACTGTACCAACAAATGCACAAAACTCATTTTTACGATTCGGTATTATATTACCATATTCCAAAAGCGTTTTAAATTCCGAACTTTCTTGAAGTAATAGCAAATGGTCGAGAAGCCAGCTGTCGGGATTTTCTATACTTAACCCTGTTAAGGTTTTTGCTCCTTCAATTCTATTGTGAAGTAGTTTAATAAGTTGCTTTTTCGTGAAGTAAAAATTAAAATCAGAAATTCCACTTATAACGATCGATTTTTTATCAGATTTGAAAAATATCTTCGCTGAATCAAATAACTTTGATTGAAGGGAATCATTTGAATTGGAGGCTGAAATACGCAAAATATCGAGTAAATATTCTGCTGCATTTTCTCTATCAATGAAAGTCCTTTGAACTTGACCATATTGATTTTTCTCTTCGTAATTAAGAATTTTATTGATTTCGTCTGATATGTCTTTTACTGTTTTTGCAGCGTGAGAATAATCAATAGTGATTAAATCTCTATGAATCAATATGTCATTCCAATCTTCATTCTTTAGTGATCTAAAAATTGAAATAAACTCGTCTGGAATCTTTGTGTCTTTTTCAATATACAAGTCATCATTAAATGATTTAA
>JACCDW011810713.1_pt1 | contig 12087 bp, 10 predicted proteins | sample 7449781 | NCBI WGS metagenome assembly JACCDW01 (sample SAMN15323449, study PRJNA562643) | freshwater metagenome | isolation source: river surface water | place: USA:Blue River Watershed | collected 2017-08-18
CGCGTGCGCAAGTCGCTGACCGAATACGGCGACAAGCGGGAAGCCGGCGAAAAGGACAAGATCGAAGCCGCGATCAAGGACCTGGAAGAAGCCCTTAAGGGCGACGACAAGGCCGCCATCGACGCCAAGACCGAAGCCCTGATGACCTCCAGCCAGAAACTGGGCGAGAAGATGTATGCCGACATGCAGGCCCAGCAAGCCGCAGGTGCCGCAGGTGCAGCCGCCGGTGGCGAGCAGTCCAAACCCCAGGACGACAACGTGGTGGACGCCGAGGTCAAGGAAGTCAAGAAGTGATGCGCATCAGGTCGGCCTGCCGGGCTGACCTGGACACCCGCCGCGATGGCCGGTTCCCTCTGGGAATCGCCGCGCGGCGTTCTTGTTGAAACGGTTGAAGAACATGGCGAAACGCGATTTTTACGAAGTGCTGGGTGTGCCCAAGAACGCTTCGGACGAGGACATCAAGAAGGCTTACCGCACGCTGGCGATGAAGTACCACCCTGACCGCAACCAGGGGGACGCCGCCAAGGAGGCCGAGGCCAAGTTCAAGGAGGTCAAGGAAGCCTACGAGATGCTGTCGGACAGCGGCAAGCGCGCGGCCTATGACCAGTATGGCCATGCGGGTGTGGACCCGAACATGCGCGGTCCAGGCGGCGGCGAAGGCTTTGGTGGTTTTGGCGATGCATTTGGTGACATCTTTGGTGACATCTTCGGTGGTGGCCGCCGTGGCGGCGGCGGACGCCAGGTCTTCCGTGGCAGCGACCTCAGCTACGCGATGGAGATCACGCTGGAGGAGGCGGCCAACGGCAAGGACGCTCAGTTGCGCATTCCCAGCTGGGAAGAATGCGACACCTGCCACGGCACCGGCGCCAAACCCGGGACCAGCGCCAAGACCTGCTCGACCTGCCATGGGTCGGGCGCGGTACAGATGCGCCAGGGCTTTTTCAGTGTGCAGCAGACTTGTCCACACTGCCGCGGCTCGGGCAAGATCATCCCCGACCCTTGCGGTACCTGCCACGGTCAAGGCAAGGTCAAGAAGCAGAAAACCCTGGAAGTGAAGATCCCTGCAGGCATCGACGACGGCATGCGCATCCGCAGCACTGGCAACGGCGAGCCCGGTACCAACGGCGGTCCACCAGGTGACCTGTACATCGAAATCCGCATCAAGAAGCACGAGATCTTCGAGCGCGACGGCGACGACCTGCACTGCGCGGTGCCCATCAGCTTCACCAAGGCGGCACTCGGTGGCGAAATCGAAGTGCCCACGTTGGGCGGTAAGGCGGCCATCGACATCCCCGAGGGCACGCAGACCGGCAAGCAGTTCCGCCTGCGCGGCAAGGGCATCAAGGGTGTGCGCGGTAGCTACCCGGGTGATCTGTACTGCCACATCACGGTGGAAACGCCGGTCAAACTGACCGAGCACCAGAAAAAGCTGCTCAAGGAGTTTGATGAATCCTTGCGCAAGGGCGGTGCCAAACACCAGCCCGGTGAGGAAAGCTGGACAGACAAGCTCAAGGGCTTCTTCGGCGCTTGAGATCGACAGGCAGACTGGTGCGGTCAGATCGTCTGATCGCGCTGGGCTGCTTGTCCTGTCGACTCTGAACTGAGGCCAGCCTCCCGGCACATCACAATCAGCTCGGCCAGCGAAGTGACTTGCATCTTGTCGAGGATTGATGCTCTGTACTTCTTGATGTTGTCGGCTGTGACGCCAACGATTTCGGCAATGTCACGGTTGGTGTGGCCGTCGAGCATGAGCAGCATGAATTCCCGCTCTCGTGGGGTGAGCCGGATCAAGCGCTGGTTCAAGGCGCGGGACTTGAGCATGCGGTCTTCCCGTACCCGGTCTTTTTCCATCGCGGAATCGATCGCCTTGAGCAAGGCGTCCACGGGGAAAGGCTTCCAGAGAAATTCGACGGCACCGCCACGGAAACTGTCGATGATTTCCTGATTGCGACTTTCGCCACTGATGAAGATGATGGGGGTGCCGCGTCCGACGGCATTGAGCTTTTTTTGCAGTTCTACCCCACTGAGCCCGGGCAGGCGCATGTCAAGCAGCAAAACAGCCGGTGTGACCTCGATGGATCTCTGGATGAAATCTTCGGCGCTGTCATAAGAGCTGACCGAGTAACCATAGCGTTGCAGCAATGCGCTGAGGTGGTCCCGGATTTCGGGATTGTCATCCACCATGTAAACATGTCCATTCAAATCTGTCATTTTTCGAGCTTACCCAGACGGCCATGCTTGTTCACCCCCCAATTGGGGGGTATGTGGCCCAACACCCGCCAACAATTACCCTCCTGTCAGGCAAGGCTACGCACAAACCAGAGTGTCTACTAATATGGCTGCATGAGCGTCAACATCACCTTTCTGGGTGGGGCCGACACAGTCACCGGCTCCAAGTACCTGATCGAGCACAACCGCCAGCGCCTGCTGGTCGATTGCGGCTTGTTCCAGGGTTACAAGCAGCTTCGGCTGCGTAACTGGTCGCCGTTGTCGGTGGTGCCCGGACAGATCGACGCTGTGGCGCTCACCCACGCCCACCTCGACCACAGCGGCTACATCCCGCTGCTGGTCAAGGAGGGCTACCACCGCCGCATCCATGCCACACCCGGCACGCTGGACCTGTGCAAGATCCTGCTGCCCGACAGCGGCCACATCCAGGAAGAGGACGCCGCATTTGCCAACCGGCACGGCTTTTCCAAACACGCGCCAGCACTGCCGCTCTACACCCGGCAGGACGCGCTCGACAGCCTGCAGTATTTCCATGCCGAGCGGCCGGGCAACTGGTTTGAGCCCATTCCTGGCTGGAAAGCACGCTATCAGGGCGCGGGGCACATTCTTGGGGCGGCCAGCCTGCTGCTGGAGGTGGCGGGCCGGCGCATCCTGTTCTCGGGCGACCTGGGGCGCAGCGACGACCCGCTGATGAACCCGCCCGAGCCGCCACCTCAGGCCGACACGGTGCTGATCGAGTCCACTTACGGCAACCGCCAGCACCCGCAGGGCAAGCTGTTCGCCGAGCTGGGACCGTTGCTGCAAAAGCTGGCCAAGCGCGGCGGGGTGGCGGTGGTGCCGGTGTTTGCCGTAGGCCGGGCGCAAGCGGTGCTGCACACCATCGCGCAGCTCAAGGCCGCGGGCGAGCTGCCGCGCAGCCTGCCGATCTTTCTGGACAGCCCGATGGCCATCCACACCACCGCCCTGTTTGAAAAACACATGGGCGAACACCGCCTGAGCCTGCCCGAAGTGCACGCTATGGACCGGGTGGCCACCATGCTGGAGACGCCCGAGCAGAGCAAGTCGCTTGCCACACGTCACGGGCCCATGGTCATCCTGGCGGCCAGTGGCATGGCCACCGGTGGGCGGGTGCTCCACCACCTGGCCCAGTACGCCGGCGACCACCGCAACATGGTCATCCTCACCGGCTTTCAGGCGCCTGGCACCCGGGGCGCACGCCTGGCGGCTGGCGAAACATCGATCCGCATCCACGGACAGGACGTGGCCGTGCGGGCCGAGGTGGTGCAAATTGAATCGGCCTCGGCGCACGCCGACGGCAACCAGCTGCTGGCCTGGCTGCACCGCATGCCCAGTGCGCCTGGCCAGGTGTATGTGGTGCACGGCGAGCGCGCCGCCTCGGACATGCTGCGCGAGCGCATCGAGCACGAGTTCAAATGGCGGGCCGTCGTGCCCGAGCACGCCTCGGTCTGGCCGGCCTGACCCTGTGCAGACAAGGCTTTGAGGCGGCTGACGCCGCCGTCCGCTGCCGCAGTGAGGGACAATCGGGATTGTGATGAAACGCACTTTTTTAGACACCCCACGCACTGCCCGCCACCCCCTGATGCTGACCTTTCTGGCCAGCGTCTGGCTGGTTGCATTGCCCAACATTCCGCTGTGGCGGCAACTGGCGCAGTTGCCCGAAGTGACCGGTCTGCGTGGCCTGCTGTTTGGCCTGGGGCTGGCCTTTGGCGTCATGGGGCTGACCCACGCCTTGCTGTCCCTGCTCAACTGGCGCTGGCTCCTCAAGCCGGTGCTCACCGTGTTTTTGCTGAGCGCGGCCAGCGGCACCTATTTCATGTGGAGCTACGGCATCGTCATCGACGCCAACATGATCGTCAACGTGCTGCAGACCGACCCGCGCGAGGCGGCCGATCTGTTCAACTGGCGCCTGCTGCTGAGTCTGGGCCTGCTGGGCGTGCTGCCTGTCTGGTGGCTGTGGCGTCAGCCGGTGCGTTCCATGGGCGTGCTGCGCCGGCTGGGTGGCAACCTGCTGGCCTTTATCGTGTCGGTGGCGGTGCTGGTCATCAGCCTGATGCTGATCTACCAGGACTTCGCCTCGGTGATGCGCAACCACACCCAGCTGCGCTACCTCATCAACCCGCTCAACAGCTTTTACGCCATCGGGCGCGTGGTCGCACAGCCGCTGGAACGCGACAACAGCAAGGTCGAACCGATTGGCCAGGACGCGCAGCTGGTGCTGCCTGCCGGCACGCTGCCGGCTACGCTGATCGTGGTGGTGGGCGAGACCGCCCGCATGGGGAACTTCGGCATCAACGGTTACGCGCGCGACACCACGCCGCGCCTGGCCCGCGAAGACGTGGTGAGCCTGCGAAACGTCTGGTCCTGCGGCACCAGCACCGCCACCTCGCTGCCTTGCATGTTCTCGCATCTGGGCAAGGAAGCCTACGTAAAGCGCAGCAGTAACCACGAGACGCTGGTCGATGTGCTGCAGCGCGCCGGTTTGGCTGTGCTGTGGATCGACAACCAGTCCGGCTGTAAAGGCACCTGTGCGCGGGTGCCCAGCATCAGCACGGTCACACTCAAGGTCTCGCCCCATTGCGACAGCGGTGAGTGCCATGACGAAGTGATGCTGCATGAGCTGGACAAGCGGATTGCCGAACTGCCCGCCGAGCGCCGCGCCAAAGGCGTCGCGGTCTTCATGCACCAGATGGGTAGCCACGGCCCTGCCTACCACAAGCGGGTGCCGCCCGCGTTCAAGCGCTTCCAGCCCGAATGCGCCAGCAATGCCCTGCAGCAGTGCGCGCGTGAGCAGGTGGTCAACGCCTACGACAACACCATCGCCTACACCGACCACTTCCTGGCCGAAACCATCGGCTGGCTCAAAAAACAGCCTGGGCCCAGCGCCATGGTCTATGTAGCCGACCACGGCGAGTCCTTGGGCGAGAACAACCTCTACCTGCATGGCCTGCCCTACGCGATTGCCCCCGACGTTCAAAAGCAGGTGCCCTGGATCACCTGGACTTCACCGGCTTTTGACCAACAGCGTGGGCTGCGCAAGCCATGTCTGCAGGACAAGCAGATGGCGCCGCTCAGCCACGACCATTACTTCCATTCGGTGATGGGCATCGCGGGAGTGCGCTCGGCCGAGTACAAGCCGGGGCTCGACATCTACGGTACCTGCATGGCATCACAGTCTCGACCCTGATGCAAAGACCGCGGCTGCCCTGAAGCCCCGCGCATCAGAGCAGCCCGCGCCGCGCCAGGTCGCGCATCAGTGCGCCTGCGCCGTAGGTCCAGGCCGGTGCGCGGTCGCTGGTGGTCACGCGGTTAAAAAGTTGGCCCAGCCTGGGCGTGCCGATGCTGACGGTATCACCCACCACATGCGTGAAGCCCTGGCCCGGGCCGTGGCGGTCCTGGGTGGGTGCAAACATGGTTCCCAGGAACAGCATCATGCCGTCGGGGTACTGGTGGTAGGGGCCCATGGCCTGTGCCACCAGGTCCAACGGGTCGCGGCTGATCTGGCTGAGCGAGCTGCTGCCCTGCATCACAAAACCCTCTGGGCCGTCCACCCGCATGGCCAGTTCGCAGCGGCGCACGTCGTCGATGCCGAAATGGGTGTCGAAGAGGCGGATGAAGGGGCCGATGGCGCAGCTGGCGTTGTTGTCCTTGGCCTTGCCCAGCAGCAGGGCGCTGCGGCCCTCAAAATCACGCAGGTTGACGTCGTTGCCCAGCGTAGCGCCAACCACTTCGCCTCGTGAATTGGCAGCCAGCACGACTTCAGGCTCAGGGTTGTTCCACTGGCTGCCCGGGTGCAGGCCGACCCAGGCGCCATGGCCGACCGCGCTCATGGGCTGCGCCTTGGTGAAGATTTCCGCGTCCGGTCCGATCCCGACCTCCAGGTACTGCGACCACACGCCCTGGGCCAGCAGCACCTCCTTGAGCTGCGCCGCCTCGGACGAGCCGGGCCTGACCTTGCGCAGGTTGTCGCCAATGACGGCCACCACGGCCTGGCGCACGGCCTCGGCCTTGCTGGCGTCGCCACGGGCCTGCTCTTCGATCACGCGCTCGAGCATGCTGGCTACAAAGGTCACGCCCGAAGCCTTGACGGCCTGCAGATCGCAAGGCGCCAGCAGCCAGGGCTTGCCGTTGTCGCGGGTGGATTCGTCGCTGTTGGCGACCACGGCTTCGGCAGGCCCCAGCGTCGCAGCCTGGCCGCTGGCCAAATACTCCCTCACGCGCGCAGCCACCTCGGGCAGTTCCAGCAGTGCGCTGCTGGTGGGAGCCAGGCGGCTGAGGTCATGCAGGCCTTGCGGACTGGCTGCGACCAGCACCGGACCGGTGCCAGGTTGCCAGATGCGGCCGATCAGCAAGGCCTGCCCGGTGTCTTCGGGCCAGCACAGGGGCAGGGCGGGGTGGCTCATGGTGTCTCCTTCGGGGGCTTGGCTGATCGTGGGGTATTGGGCGGACATGTTGCCAGACGGCGGCGAGCCACCCCGTCGCCTGGGTGGCATCGTCAGTCACTTATTATTGGCATGACCCAAGCCCAAGGAGCCGAGCGCATGGCGCAGACACAGACAGACGAACAGATGCCACAGCTGGTGGCTCTGGTGGACGATGAAGCGCAGATTGGGCAGGCGCTCAAGGCCTTGCTGTCTTTCAAGGGCATCGCCTCCAGTGTGCATGAAACGGCCGAATCCCTGCTGGCGGTGGTGAGCACGCATGACGGAAAGCTGTGCCTGAAGTCCGATGATGGCCGCTTGGCCGTAGTCAAGTCTGTGGTGCTTGATTTGAACCTGCCCGGTATGAATGGGGCGGATCTGGTGGTGGCGCTGCGCCGCATGCAACCGGAGCTGATGATCGTGATGATGACCGCCGCACTGGAGGAGCAGCTCAAGGAACGTGCGCAGGATCTGCAGGGGGTGACCCTGCTGCCCAAACCCTTTACGCTCGAATCGCTGGAGCGCGCCTTGCAGGTGGCCTGAGCATGCTGCACGGCCAGACCACGCTGATTCTTGCAGCGTTGTTATTTTTGACGCTCCCGGTGATGGTCTGGCTGGCGCTCAAGCCCACGGCTGACCGTGCGGTGGCCTTCTGGTGTGCCGGCGGCCTGATGGCGGGCAGCGCCATCGTGCTCATGGGTCTGCGGTCCTGGTTGCCGATGGTGCTGAGTTTCCATGTGGCCAATTTCTGTGTCTTGGGCAGCATGGTGTTGTGGTCGCACTCTTTGCGCACCACCCTGGGGCAAGCCTGGTCGGGTCGGCTGCTGCTCTTTTGGTTGCTGCTGTGCGCGGCTTTCTACAGTGTGCTGTTTGTGACCGTGTCGCCCTGGATGCGGGGGCTGGCGGTGCGCCTGGCGCTGGGCGGGCTGGCATGGCACACCGCCTATTGGGCGTGGCGGCTGTCGCAGCGCATGCGCAGTGGCAATGCCATCGCCATCGCCCTCAATTACGGCTTGCTGGGTTTGATCCTGACCGGACAAGGGCTGTTGACTGCCAGTTCGAGCCACTCCCCGAATCCGTTCAGTAACACTTGGGACGCCAGCCTGGTGGCGCTGACCGCGCTGCTGACCGCCATGATCAGCCACATCTGCTATGTGGGCATGATGCTGGATCGTGCCTCCAACGAACGGATCGATGCCCAACTGGCTCAGCAAGGCGCTCGCCAGACGCGTTTGCTGGAATCGGAACTTCGGCGCATGGACCGGCGCAGGCGCATGACCATTTTGTCGGGCTCGCTCGCCCACGAGCTCAACCAGCCCCTGACGGCCTGTCTGGTCAACGCCCAGCTGGCCGAGCGCCAATGGGCTGCAGAACCCCGTGCGACGCCGGCCTTTCTGGGCTTGCTTCAGCACATGGAGGCGGGCATTGACCGTACGGTGCAGATCCTGCAGCGCATCCGTGCTGGCAGCGAGACCGACTGGCCTGAACTGCATGCGATCGATCTGCGGCAAGTGCTGGAGCAGTCGCTGGCACTGGTGGATGCCGACATCCGTCGACAGAGTGTGGTGCTGAAGCTGGAGTGTTCTTCGGCGCCGTTGCCCTGCATGGGCGATGAGGTGGCACTGTCGCAGGTTCTGGTCAATCTACTGCGCAATGCGATCCAGGCCATGGCAGCTTCTGCCGAGCGCACGCTCACGGTGGCTTGCCACACTGAAGGCGGTCGGGTGAAGATCCAGGTGCGCGACACTGGCCCGGGCCTCAGCCCGGTCTTGAGCGGGCAGTGGGGCGAGCCTTTGCTCTCGACAAAGCCCGAGGGCCTGGGCATGGGTCTGGCGATTTCACGCGACATCGTGGACCGTCACCACGGCGAGCTGAGCCTGAATAACCTGGCCCAGGGCGGCGCCGAGGCGCTGCTGAGCCTGCCGCTGCTGCAGGAGGCCGCATGACCGAGATGCTGGATCTGGCCACGTCGTTCAGGATCAACGCCTGGATGTACCTCTTGATGTCCTTGACCACTTGGCTGGTCTTGCGGCGGCCAGATGCTCCTCCGGTCCGGGCATGGTGCTGGGCAGGGGTGCTGGCGGGCGTCAGCGTGTGGCTGATCAGCCTGCGTGGTGCCATCGACGACGTCTGGAGTTACGCTTTGGCGCAGCCCATGCTGCTGGCCTCTTACCTCATGTATGCACAGGCCCTTCGCATGGAGGTCGAGCGTGGCTGGTCCTGGCGCTCGTTCACGGTGGTGGTTCTGCTCTACGCCGGTGTGATGGCCTATGGCTTCGAGCATCGGCAGTCCTGGCACATGGCGGTGCTGGTGCGCAGCGCCAACAGCATGGTCCTACTGGCCCTGACTTTGGCTGCCGTGAACTTGGCACGTCAGGAGCGCAGCCGCAATGCGTATTTCATCGTCGTCGGCTTTGGCCTGTTCACGGCCAGCATGTTGACCAACGCCACGCTGACTTGGCTCGGACACTCGGCTTTGCATGCCTTGCAGCAATGGGTGATCAGCCACGTCATGGGAGCGATGTCGCTGCTGACTCTTTTGATGACTTCGATGGGCTATCTGGGGCTGGCACTGGAGCGATCTGAGCGTGTCAATACCGGGCTGCGCCAGGTCCAGTGGCAGGCCCAGCAATGGCGGGAGCAAGTCCGTGCACTCACCTTGCTCGATCGCCAGCGCACGCTGGCGGTTCTGGCCAACTCGCTGGGACATGGCCTCTTGCAACCCCTGACCGCCACACGGCTGCATGCACAGCTGGCCGCCCGCATGGCAGCGTCGGCGCAGGCGCCAGCCCAGGTGCAGTCTGTGGGGGCCCTGCTCAGGCAGGCGGTCGAGGGTCTGGGGCGCAGCACAGCCCAGGTCGAACGCATCCGCAGCTTTTTACGTCCGCTGCCCCAGCAGGCGGCCACACTGACCTTGCAGGCGGTGCTTGGCGATGCCCATGACCTGCTGCGGCAGGAACTGATGCACCGGGGCATTGAACTGAGCGTGCAGGGGCCGATGCAACCTGTGCAGGTGCAGGCCGAGGTGCTGCCGTTGACGCAGGCGCTGGTGCAGGTCATGCGCAATGCCATGAATGCTGTCCAAGGTCAGACGGTGCGGCGAATCAACCTCACGCTCTCGGTGTCCGAACGGGAGGCCTGCATTGAAGTGCTCGACTCTGGGCCAGGTTTGCCGGCGCACCTGCTGGGGCAGAGCAGTCAGGGGGCGCAGCTGGTGCAGGACTGGCTTGGCGGGCTGGGGCTGTACATGACCCACGGCATCCTCTCCCAGCTCGGCGGGCGCATGGCCCTGGACAACCCCGAGTCCGGCGGTGCGCGGGTGCGCCTGACCTTGCCGCTCATCCATGCAGCGCCCTCCTGGGCGTCCTGACGCACCGACAACATTTGTTTACAGGCACAGCATGGCTTTTGTCTAAGCTGCTGGCATCCCGCATGGGCGGGAGGCTGCAAGAAAGGAATCCCTCCATGAACACCATGCCCTCTTCCCTTTTGAGATACGCTTTACTCGCCAGCCTCTGTGTTGCGGCACTCAGCGGTTGCGACACCATGACGCCGGAACAGCGAGGTGCTGCCACCGGCGCTGTCATCGGTGCGGTGGCGGGTCAGGTGGTGGGCGGCGACACACGGGGCACCGCGATTGGCGCTGCACTGGGTGGTCTGGGCGGCTATGTCTGGTCGCGCCAGATGGAAGACAAAAAGCGTCAGATGGAGCAGGCGACCGCCGGCACCGGAACGGTGGTCACGCAAACCGCAGACAATCAGCTCAAGCTGAGCATCCCGAATGACATTTCGTTTGCCACAGGGCGCCACGACATCCAGCAGCGCCTGATGCCCATCCTCGACCAGTTCGCGCAGGGCCTGAACCAGCAGCCCTCGATGGAGGTGCGCATCGTTGGCCATACCGACAACACCGGCAGCGATGCCATCAACAATCCGCTGTCGGTCAACCGGGCGCAAAGCGCACGCGACTACCTGGTTTCGCGCGGTGTGGCGGCATCACGCATCAGTATCGACGGCCGAGGCGCACGAGAGCCCATTGGCGACAACAGCACCGAAGCCGGCCGTGCCCGCAACCGCCGCATCGACATCTTTTTGGCCGAGCGGGCGCGTTGACGTTCGATGGATCCTCGGGGCAAGCCCTAGGATGACAAACGGGGCGCCACTCCCCGGCACATGTTCTGTAATTACCCGGCACATGTTCTGTCATTCCCCGGCTTGACCGGGGAATCCGCCACCGATCAAAGGTAAATCTTCTGCAGCAATTCCAGCAGCGTTTTGCGCTGGGCAGGCGTCAGGCGTGCCGAGCGTTCCACTTCCAGATCGGAGGCGGCCTGCTCGGCCTGAACCATCAAGGCCTGGCCTTGCGGGGTGGGATGCAGGCCCATGGCACGGCCGTCGGTCGGGTGGGGCAGGCGGTGGATCAGGCCGCGCGCTTCGAGCGACTGGATCAGGCCCACCAGATTGGGCGGCAGCAGGTTGAGTGCGGCACACAGCTGGCGTGAGGTCACCCCCGGGTTGTGGTGGATGACCGACATCACCGAAAAATCCACCGGCCGCAAACCGAACTCGGCCATGCGTTCCAGAAATCCTTCGATGATGGTGAGCGCTGCGCGGCGTGCGTTGTAGCCCAGCAGGGTTTGCAGGTAGCGGGTGTCCACCTGGTCTACCGCAGAGACGACAGGCAGCCGCCCTTCGCCGCCCTTGCCGCGCAGGGCCGGGCGCTTGAAGCTGGTTTGTGCAGAGACGCGGGCCATGGCGCGCGATTATGCCGGCACCGCGGTGCACTGCTGCACGATGATGAAGGTGCGCATCTGGAATTCGGGCAGCACCCATTGGCGCATGGCCTTGGCCGGGGTTTGCCAGCGGGTGGCGGCGCTCGGGGTGCGCTCGTCCACTGCCGCGTCGATGCGCAGCCATGCCCAGTCCATCAGCACCAGCGCGCAGGCGCGCAAATAATCGTCGGCTACGCGGTAGGGTAGTTGCGCGTCCCTGGGGGCAGCGTCCAGGATCTGTTTGGTCACGGCGCGCAGCGTGGCGATGCGCGCGGCGGCAGCGGTGCGGGTAGGGGCTTGGGTCGGCAGGTCGGCTTCGACAAAGTCGAGCAGGGCGTGGATGCCCTGGCCGCCGTCGGCCAACACCTTGCGCACCAGCAGGTCGATGGCCTGGATCTCGTTGGTGCCTTCGTAGATCATGGCCACGCGTGCGTCGCGCACGATCTGCTCGATGCCCCATTCGCGCACATAGCCATGCCCACCAAACACCTGCAGGCAGTCGCTGCCACCATGGAAGGCCTGGTGGGTGAAGACCGACTTCATGATGGGTGTGACGAGGGCACACCAGCGCTGGGCAAAGGGCTGTGCCTCGGGGCTGCCGTGCTTGATCTGGTCGAGTTCGATGGCCGTCTTGTAGGCCAGCACGC
>JACCDW010453652.1_pt1 | contig 12086 bp, 19 predicted proteins | sample 7449781 | NCBI WGS metagenome assembly JACCDW01 (sample SAMN15323449, study PRJNA562643) | freshwater metagenome | isolation source: river surface water | place: USA:Blue River Watershed | collected 2017-08-18
GAGATGGCCTTCTCTGGCGACAAGGAGAGGGCAGAGCATCGGAAGGCGCGCGTGCTGGGCCCCGCAGACGGGTCTTGCTGAAGGACCCTCTGCAACACAAAAAAAAACCAGAAAAAACCAGAACACTTTTTTTGGGTCTTTTAAAATGTAAAATTGAACTCTCTGTCCTGTACTTCTGCAAGTACTCTTCTCCTCCTCATCTCTAACTTATTCTCTTCTCACTATGTCTTCTACTGGCTCTGTCTCTGTATCTGTCTCTACTCAGACTCCCGCTCGTAAACCTCGTCGTGTTCTTACTGAACAAGAACGCGATGTGCTTCGTGAACGTCTTGTCAAAGCGCGTGCAATGAAGAAAGTTTACGCGGAACGTCGTGCTGCTGCAGCTCCACAGGTCACTCGTCAATGGACTGCGCAGAGCACCGATCTTCATCCTGCTCTGCGGAATGTTCTTGCTGCTCTTGGCCCTGTCCGACGTAGCGGCGAAGGATGTGACTGCGGGGAATGCTAGGTCTGTGTCTCTATGTCTGTGTGTCTGTGTGTCTGTATGTCTGTGTGTCTTTCTGGAGAGTCTTCTGCTACCCAAAAAAAAACAAGAAAAAACCAAAAAAACTTTTTTTTTTCTTTTGGTTTCTGGGTTTTTCTTTTCTTTTTTTTTTTTGAATTTGAGGCCTGAAGGCGCCTACTCGTCATCGTCGTCGTTGAGAGCGGCGAAGGAGTTGGTGGTCTTCATCGTCTTGGTGTTGGTCTTAGGGTGAAGAGGGGGCTTCGCGGCCGTGACAGGAGGAGACCACGTGCGCACCACAGACTCGGCCTTCGCGATGTTGGTCTGGGTGTCGAAGCGGTGCAGCTCTTCGAGAAGACTGCTGGCGCGCTCAACATCGCCCTTATTGGGCTTTCTGGACGTCATACTGGTCAGCTCCGACCAGATCGCGTCCGAGCGGATTTTGTCGTACAGCATACACGCATCGCCCCAAGACCCGATGTAGTTGCGGTTGAGGATCTGATAGACCTCGCCATAGAGCGGGTCATCAGAGAATGAGAGAAGATTGAAAGAGGTGGTGGAAGACATTTTGCTTGGAGGAAGAGAGAGAAAGTGTACATCTCTTGGACACCTTTCCCCTTTCAATTTTACACAAAATTGAAGCCACAAGCCAACCTCCCACCAGTACTCTCTCAGTACATTATCAGAAATGGAAGGCGCTTGCGGAAAGATCCTCGATACAGACGATCCCACGATCGTCTTGAAAAAGTTGCACAGGAGGAACAGGGCGCAGCAGCGGACCTGCTCCCTCAAGGCGGATGAGCAGGCAAAGATGCAGATGTGGGCGTCTAACGTTTGCTCTGCAGCAGGCTTCTCCCTGCTCTTCGTGCCCCGAGCCTGGGCACTTGACACGTACAGCTACAAGATGGAGCGCATTGACGTCAGCAAGCCTCTACAACTTACAGAGGTAAAGAGCCATCCTGTCTTGCAGGAGCTGCAGCGGTTCTTCCAGCTCGCCAAGAGGCAGGGAATCTTTCCTGCGGACTTTGAGCTGTACGAGCAGCCCGATGGTAAAGTCGCCCTGGTGGACTTCGACAAGTTCGCCACGTGGTCTCAAGACGGGACGATCGTCTTCCCCTGGGGCCTGCAGGCAACGGACGCCGCGATCAAGCAGGAATACCCCTTCTTGTTCTTGTAACAACCGGTAAAATTGAAACGGGGCGGGTGCCCCAACACAAACACACTTTTTTATCAAGCTCCAAGAATGCCTTCTTTAAAACCACTTTGGAATGGATTTCGGTACCAAGATCACCAAGTCACGGGAGTCGAATGGATGATGGAGCGCGAAGCTCTGACACCCAGTGGCGGCATCCTCTGTGATGAGATGGGATTGGGAAAGACCATTCAGCTTCTGGGTGTGATGAAGGAAATGAAAGCCAATGCAACTCTTCTTTTAGCTCCGCTCTGTACCTTGGATCAGTGGCAGGACACGGCGGAGCGGTGTGGATTCTGTGTGTGGCGGTGTCACTCGGCCAAGCAGGAATGGGAGCTTCCCAAGAACTTCCGTCCTGGAGCCAAGCATCTGTATGTTCTGAATTACGAAAGGGCCATTGCACGGCCGCTTCTCGTCAATCAGCGGATCTGGCCGCGCGTGGTCTTTGACGAAGCACACAAGATGGCGGACCCCCAGGGCACCTGTCACCTCCTCGCCAAGGAACAGATCAGTGCCAAGACACGCTGGTTTCTTACCGCGACGCCGATTGTGAACTCGCTCAGAGATGCGCTCTCCCTCTTTCAGCTGTTGGGTCACACAAACGTCTCCGCATCTCGCGTGGAGGAGATTGATAGTCTCGTGAAGAAGCACGTCCTGTGTCGTCAGATGGATGATCTTCGCGGGATTGTGAGCGGTCTCCCTGCAGCAGCAAAGGAGCACAATCACGTCTTGGACTTTGAGACATCAGAGGAAGCCGAGTTCTATCGCGGCATCCAGGGTATTATCCAGCGTCGGTTCCGTATGCTTCAGCACGAAGAAGGCGGACAGCAGGAAATGTTCCGCCTCATTATGCGTCTTCGTCAGATCTCCATCCACCCCCAGGTCTACATCGGGGCGCGGAAGAAGGAGTGGCGCACATACAATCGTCCTGACTGGGAAGATCCCAGCACGAAGTTTGTTAAGCTCAAGGCTCTGATTGAGCGCCAGTCCAGTTCTCCTCACCGCTGGCTTGTCTTCTGTCACTTCCACGAAGAGATGCAGCTCCTCCAGGAATATCTGATGAATGAGTGTGCAGTCGTGCGTGAATGCTCATTGTATAGTGGAGCGATGTCTGCCAAGCAAAAGGCGGCCGCAATTCAGACCTCCAAGGAGATGCTCGTGGGCTCTCAACAGGAAGTCTTGCTTGTCCAGCTTCAGTCTGGGGGTGTGGGTCTCAACCTCCAGCATTGTGATCGGATCGTCTTTATGGGGCCGTGGTGGACGGCCGCTCTTATGGATCAGGCCATCGGTCGTGCTGTCCGCATCGGGCAGAACGAGCAGGTGGAAGTCCATCGTCTTATCTTGAAGGAAGAAGCAACTATGAACATTGACAAGAAGATGCTCTCCGCCGCTGAACGAAAGCGGGACCTCTGCACGCGGTTCTTGGATCTCGCACGGGGGTCCAGTGCTGGGTCCGATCCTACCGAGAATTCCGATAGCGAGAGTGACGACGAACTAGTCTTTGATACCGATGAAGATGGATTCCAGCGGATACCCCAGATTGCTGATGACGAAAACCCCAACTAACCCAACAAAAAAAAAAGAGCCCAGGTGGGCAAAACCAAAAAACCTTTTTTTTTGCAAATTTGAACAGTGACTCCCACATCAACGATGTACTTTTTCCGCATCTTTTCAAAATGACAAACCATTGGATTCTCCGCGTTCGTGACGGAAAACATTTCTGGAGCTCCTCCAAAGATTCCCTCTGGGGCATCAATAAAAAGTTGCACTCAGGTTTCCTAAAGAATGTTCGAGAAGGCGATATTCTCTGGTTTCTTACGAATAAGCTCAGTGGCGGCAAATTTATTGCCGTCGCTACCTTCCGCCTCAAGAAAGACCGCGTCCTTGGCCCCCTCATTGCACTGACAAAAACCAATGAGGAGCTCGGTTGGACTCTCACTCCTGGTGATTGGGATGTAGAGATCCACTACAATGATCTCTATGATCTTTCGAAGTGTAATCTTGTACCAGAAATTAAAGGCCAAGTGGGTATCCGCCAGTACAAGCCCAATACTACTTCACTGGTTCTTCCAACGGAGTACACCTTCATCGTGAAGTATGCCGCTGCCGAAAAAAAATGAACAAGAGTGTGTATCTTTTCAAAAACAAAAGCAAAAACAAAAGCAAAAACAAAAAAACCTTTTTTTTAGTAGAGCAATGGAAGGTCAGACATTAGATAGTTGTTGTAATATCTTAATTGCCGTGATTGGTCTCCTGATTGTCTATATGACCGCCAATGTGGCAGGAATCAGCAGCGGATATATTCTCCTTACGGTGATCTCCTTAGCGACGATTATGGGGGTTGCAACCTTCTCAGGACTCAGTGGAAACTCTGTCCTGTTTGCAGTCATTGCAGCAGGTGTTCTCTTAGCGATGGGTTCCTCCACGGGCATCAATACGATGTACTTATTCGTCGGTCTTATAGTAGTAACAATGTTTATGGGATTGGCCTCGTCCCTTGGTCTCAGCGGTGCCTACATGGGTATTGCTCTTGTTGCCATTTTAGTGGTTGTGGGAATCGGCTGGTATATCTTAGGAGGCAGAGCGGGAACAATGCCTACTCTGTCACCCTTTGAAGATATGCAAACGAAAAAGAAAGAAGGATTCTATGGAGGCGTTGCTGTGGGCGCAGGAATCCCCGATTGTCTTCGTACGTCTGTAGAGGGATCTCGCCTCTATGAAATGTTTGCAGGAAAGACAACCCAATTTGAAGAAGGATCGGCTGACTTGCAAGAGCTCACGCTTTTGCTCAGTCAACTTAGTTGCTTCAAGAAAGATCTAATGGGTGTTGCCAAGCAAGTAGAAGCTACACGTTACCAGCCGTTTGCCACACAGCTTGATATGGAGCCTATCGCAGAAACTACGGCACGCTGCTTTGCAAAGACCATTCCTCCTCGTGATCTAGATCTCGCCTTTGATAAGTGGACGAAGCGTGGGGGGTTCTTGATCACTCGTCTCTGCACATCCACCAATCTAACAGAATCAGAAGTCCGCACTGCTGAAACTTTATTTAAGAGTTTTATTGCTGATATTAAAGATGTCGCACAAGATGCTTGTCTCACAGGAACACCGACAATTCAAGCACAGCCTCAATTAAATCCTCGCGATGCCAAGGCCTATGATCCTGGCTCCTCTGGACGTGAATATTTTGGATACTATTAAACAGATTCTATTGATTGTAGAACAATCACAGGAACGTGTTTTTGTGTTTTGTATTTAAGGACGAATTAAACTTAAAAAGATCATCAAGCCAATAATCTGCCAGACAGAACGAGCAGGTTTGGCAAAGGTGAACAAATCCATCACGACATTGTTCCATAAGAGTTGACCTACAAAGCCCAAGATGACTAAGGAGATCACAAAGGCTAATAAAATAGCTAAGAGTTCCATATAGATATCTTTTTTCTTGGCAGGATCCTGATTGGAGGATGTGAAGCCTTCGACGGCAGCCTTCGCAGCAGAAGTAAGCAAGGACATTCTATATAGATCTAATCTTTTTCATAGAGAAGACTTTCCTTGACCTTGGTGCCACGATGCTCCGCAATGTACTGAAGGGCCGTTACAGCAGCCTGTTCAGACTTCAAATGGTCCGCAAGAAGACGTGCCATATCTTTCTGACCCAAACCCGCCTTCGTGGTTTGACGACGATACAGGAGACGGCCTCCACTGCTTTGAAGATCTAATGCACCGATATTGTTTTTCTTCATAATCCGGAGAATGACTTCTTCCATTGCCTTGCAGCGCTTGGTCTTCTCTTTGATTTGCGTCTTCAGATCATCAGCCTCTTTTTGAACTTCACGCCAGGCCTTGATCATTGTGGAAAGCTGGGTCAGTTCATTGGGATCGGGAGAAGCTTGAACGACTTGGCTTTCAACAGAAACTTGATGTGCAATTTGAAGGGTTTGGTCTGCCATTTCTACTCTTCTTTCTCACTACCCGTTTAAGCGTACACCCTTCCCATCAAATTTGCGAGGGCGCTCGCTCCCTTTCCCAGTATATCCCTATGAACGATCCAGATCTCCAAAACGGCATTGATATTTTAGAAAGTACCTGGTACCTCTTGGCGATTTCCATTGTGGACCTCGCTATCCGAACATACAATCTCTCCAGGGAACAAGCACAAGCTCTTCGTGATGTGTATCTTAAACAGAATCATTATTATGTTGCATTGGAGACTTAACCAAAGAACACCTTTACACGATCTTTTATGTGTGAGCGACACATATAACAGGCAGTTGTCTGACGTTTTAGACACGTTCCACAAAAGGTGTGACCGCACGGAACCACGACAAAGCCCACAGATTCTGCTAAACAGATGGAACACAAGGGCTCTTTGTCTTGCACATCGGTAAACCGCAAGAGTTGAATGATCTCTTTTAAAGCAGCAAAGCGCCTGTACGCTTCAATCGTTTTCTTGTAGTCTTCCTCAATGTTGTTGTCTTCATAGAGTTTTTTCACATAGGCTTCAATTGCTTCTGCAACTTTTTCAGAGTCTTGATTGATGGGCAATTCACAGAACCCTATGATTTTTTGGTAGGTCTTGTCTAGAATATCCAGACGAAGTTTCAAGGCCGCCTCTTTAGTTAAACAATCATCGCCTGCTACTCTATACATATCATAAAGCCATCGTACTTCTTCTAGAATCTGTTTGGGAGATGCAGGACCCACTCCTTTTAGTTCGTGTTCAATCTTCTCTACATCAGAAGATCCCGATATATCTAAAAAGGCATACTGCAGACTTTGATGGGTAGGAGTAAAATCGGAACGACCAAATTTCTGTACAAAGACCTCTGCACGAGATAAGGCCGATGAGGATGCAAGGGGCTTCTTTAAAAACGTGACAAGATCCTCATTTTTTAATTGCATAAACTCTCGGAGTCGTCTGCGCCAATTTGTAGGGGTCGGGGAAGGTGTCGTGGTTTTGTCTTTGATCTCTACAAGAGTCCGACTCAAGGCATTATTGACCAGAGTGGAATACGGAAGAAGAGTGCCCGTACCTGTAATATCCATCTGGATTTCCAGAGGACGCGTGTCATCAGCATCTTGAAAGTCCGCTGGAGAAAATCCAGCAATATCGCTGCTGTTTCCGAGGGGGAGGGAGGACATCTCTAAAAAAGTTTTTTTTGTTTTTTCTTTTTTTTTACAAACCACAGAAGAGACTTCAAGTTTATTCAATAATCATAGGAATATTGTTTGCAGAGCAAAGGGCAGCCAACTGAGACATCTTGGGAAAGCCAATCAGACCTTCCCCCGTACTGATGTGAGCGTGACGATCGACGCACGATCCACACTCACCCAGACTATCATTGTAGTGCACAAGATGAACAAGACCAGGGCGGCTAAATGCTGTTTCCAGATAGACTTTCGGATCGTGACCTGCGGCAAAGACGTGACACGTATCAATGCAGGCACGGAGCTTCGGTGTCGCAAAGCTTTCCACGAAATCCAAGAACTCTTTCATATCGGTAAGCAGCTCTGTTCCTTGACCCGCAGGCGTCTCCAGGAGAAGAGGACATTCAGGCGTGGCGTGTTCCAAGCAACGTGTAATTGCACCACGCATTACTTCGAGAGCCTCGGCTTTGTCGAGCTTAACAGATTTGCCGACGTGAACCACGACACCTTTGCCACCAAAGGCTCTGGTGACCTGAAGATTCTTGATCAGAAGCTTTTCGTGCCACGCATCTTGGTTCTCTTTGTTTGCCAGATTAATCAAGTACTGGCTGTGGACAAAGATGCGCGCACCCGTTTGCTGCACCAAGGCAAGGGCCGAGGCAAGATCCTTGTCATCAGCTTTGATGTTGGAGTTCTGCGGACCTGAGAGAAGGATCTGATAGGGAGCAGGCGAATGCGCGACTGCCCGAATCGTATCGGTGATCGTCTTTGCTTTACCCACGTGACAGCCAATCTCGTGAACAGCACAGAGCATTGACGCTTGAATGCCTGCAGTGACACGATCCGTTTGGGCCGTCGTAGACCACGAGGTCAAGAAGGTGCGGAATTGCTCGCGCGTCTTCCAAGTCGCCAGATTGTAGTGCCACACCAGTTTCTGCAAAGGAAGAACCAAGTACAGATCTTTGACCTCGGGCATCAGCGCACCATAGGCAAAGACCTGGAACAGGAAAGACGTCCAATTGTCTTTCAACATTCCAGTGGTTTTCACTTCAAAGACCTGCGTTTTGTTCCACATATCCGGATGGCCTGCGACCGATCCAAAGACAATTTCCTCTTCGAACTTCAACTCCCCTTCGTCTGCAGTAGACCGCAACACTTTTTCCAAAGCGATACGCGTAGCGAGAACACAATCCAGATAAGGCTGCGTCGTCACAGACTTCGTGATCTTCGCTTCCATGGCATCGTCGCACTCAGCAAGAGATCCTCGCATTAGCGCCAGCAGGGACTCAAGATGAATCTCGGTGGACTGCATACGGAGCAGATACTCCGTAAGGATACCCAGGTGAGCATACTTGCCCACCTCATCGTCAGGAAGACAGCCAAGGAGAGCAGAAGGATACTTCTGGGTTGCAACATCAGGCACAGAAAGTTTTGGCGGAAGAAGCTTCTTCAGCGCGGTTTTCTGATTGACGTTCAAGTTAGAAAGAATTTGACGAACTCGGATGGTAGACATTTTGTTACCTTCTTCTGTTGGCGAAATACTTTCAATTTTACAAAATTGAAGCGTTGGTTCCCTAGGGAACTTGTATACTTCTTTCTCTGTTCAAAAATGACCTCCACGATCACCACCTATCGCTTGCACAAGGCTGAACAGGGGCGTGTTGCCACAGCCACAACCCTCCGAAATGGAAAAATCCTGCAGGTCTATCCTGTAAAGAAGTCCTTTGACAATGTGGGGGAGTGGCGTGCCGAGTGGCCGCAGTGTGATGTACTGAAAGAAGAGTCAAGGCTTGTAAGGAAGCAGCCTAAGAACTCTCCTGTGTCTGTGCGTCGTCGCAACAAGGAAGTTATGGAGTTCTTTGAGCCTGAGTATCAGGAGCTCTTTCAGAAACTAGAAGTTGTTGCCTTTCCTCGTCGCAGTACTCACGGAGAGCCCTATGTTCACTTTGACACACACGATGGGGCCAAGTGGTCTGTCTTCCGATCTCTAAACTTTCTGGAAGCACCAAAGGTTTGGAAGAATGGTGAGCGCTACTGCAATTCCTTTGACGAAGCAAATTATTCTCCTGCTCTTACTGCGGTTCGCTGGTGGATGATGCTAGCATTTACTGCTCCTGAACTTAGCAGCTAAAATTGACCCCCCCTGTCCTTCATACTAGACGAGTAGAACCATGGTAGAGCTCTATATCTTTGGAAGTAGTGTTCCAGTGCCAAGCAACAAAGACGACTTCCGCTGGTACCAGTGTATAGAATCAGGCCCTCTCAAATGGAAGTGTGTTCGCACAACAGGAGACGACGCTCTCAATTCGCATTTCCCAAATACAAATACAAAAGCGATTTTAATCTCCAAATGGGTGCCTAGGATGTTGGATCCTCTCATCCTTCACAAAAAACTCCACCCCCAAATCGGAATTTCCATGTAACTAGATGTCATCAATGTTGACATCATCTTCCTCTGTTTGTCTGTCTTGTTGCGTGGCTGCAGCTGCCTTGTTGGTCTTCACTGGTTTGTTCCCTTTTTCTACCTTGGGTTTCCCTGAATCGGAATCTTCTCCTGATTCTTCATCATCCTCATTACCTCTATCAAACTCAATTCCACAATCGTCATCTTCTCCTTGGAGCTTGATTTTGCTTTGCTCCTTGGCTTCTCTATCACCAATCTCCGCCAACACCTTCCCATCCATCGTTTCCAACTGCATAAACAATTTGGGATTGGCATCAGGCATTTTTTTTAACTTTCCCAAATGATCGGAATCGTACTTGGCGAGAATATCTCCCTTTTCATATTCTTTGGATCCTGCTTCGGGTTTCTTTTCAAAGTCGCGCAGACTAATTAAGACTAAATCACCCACACTGAGCCAGTTAAATTTCTTCATTGCACCACAGATATGGCAAAGACGAATTTTATTATCATTGCAGTACACTAACATATTTCTACCTCCAAGATTGCGGAGAACACGTCCATATTGCTGATCGGGTTGACGATCAAGAAAAGGTTTTGAAATCGATCCTGTCTGTTTGGACTTCTTGTAATTCTTTCCACCGGTGCGGTTGGGCATCGTTCTATACAAAAAACTACATTATTCCTCTAAGCTGCCATCTGCTTGCAATTCCTCCGCCTTTTCTTTGCTCATTAAGATAGGTATTCCATATTCTCCCCCTGTGCTAATCGCGACCAGAGCCCCTGGAGGAACAGGTAACCCTGCTCCTCTCTGTCTCCTGAGCGTTCGTTTTCTATACCGACGCGTGTTGCGTGTTCGCTGTCTGCGCTGCAACTTTCTCCGTAGTGTCTTCTTGATAGACTTCATCTACTTAGCCTTGATATAAACTAATTTCCGACCCTGTTCATCTGCAAGAACTTTGAGTAATCTGCGATTTTCTTTCATCTTTCCTGAGGGCTGAATGCTGTAATTCATTAAGACTGCACGAATGGCTTTGTCTGTATCTTCAATCTCTAGGACAGGTTCACATTTGGCTTTTGCATCGGATTTGTAGGGACCAACAGGTGTTCTTGACGTAACATTGTACCTTTTGAGGAGAGAATGCGGAATGAGTTGTTCGGCATATTGGACAACCCTGTGTTCGAGGATTTCATTGTCAGGGCAGTCTTCTGTGAAATGACCATAGGAACAGCATACACTGCAATAGCTTGAATGAAGAAGAGGGCAAGTCTTTGTCGTGTGTGGAATGGCGAAGCCGATGAGAACATCTTGACACTTTGAACACATATAAGTAGGGAGGTACAAGCCATGTCAGCCGCAGCGATTCATTTTTTTTTCCAAATGAGGGAGCAGATCAAACTTTACCATTGGCAAACCCATCTTTACAGCAGACATAAAGCGACGGACGACGTGTTAGATTCTCTGGACAAAACCATCGATGAGTTTGTCGAAGTCTATATGGGCAAATACGGCAGACCCAAGATGACAGAAAAACAAGGATGCATCAAGATTACCAATCTGTCAGAAAAGCAAGCTGTTGTATTTATTAAACGATGTGTACAGCACTTGCTCACGGATGTCGTGAAGGGGTTGACACCTGAGAAAGACTCCGACTTAATTAACCTTCGTGATGAAATGTTAGGATCTCTGAATCAGTTATTGTACCTTTTTACGCTCAAATAAAGAGACAAAGTCTCTTTTGTAACATCAAATGCCGTGTAGCTGCATCGTTGATAAACCAGAATATCCACAAAATGAGGAATGGGGTCCTCTTTTATGGTTAATCTTTCATACCTTAGCCGAAAAAGCTGGAAAGCAAGACAATCTGATTACGAAAGGTGATGAACAAAGAGCCTGGCCTCTCTTTATGAAGACCTTGGGTCCGATTATTCCGTGCCCCTATTGTCGTGATCACTTTCAAGAGTATTTGCAAGCGCATCCCTTTGAATTACCGATGGACTACACGATGTGGAAATTCTATGTTCCGATGTATTTTTATATGTTGCACGAAGATGTCAACAAGCGCCTAGGCAAACCGAGTTTCCCCGCCACAACTCTCAGCACAACCTATAAGGATCCTAGTCGTCTCAAATCTACAATGAGCCAATTGGAAAAGATTCAAGAGAGAGCAATTAAAATGGGCGGCGTCAGCCTACTTGCCTGGAAAGCGTGGCTGAAGCAATACAATATGCTCCGTGCAGCCATAGCATAAAGGCATCCTTTGTGTCTAATGAAGTATGCAAGGAACGAGTTTAGATGAAGTCTTTGGAGGGTTTGTTGATATGTCACAAAGTAGCTATCCTCCTCCGAGTATAGTTGGAATCTATTCAGGCGGATTCTATTCAGGATTATTACAACCAGAACAAGATGTTTCAGGTTCTGTTTTATTAGAAGTTGAACGGGAAACGTATTTGAAGGATCTCACAGATAATCCTCTTCCACAAGATGAAAGTTTTTATGATCTTCAAGCACTTACGGAACGCTATAAAAAACTCAAGCAAACTCAAAAGAATTTAACCAATGATATTAACAATGTGAACAAAAATATTAATGAGCTAGAAGCATCACAAAGAACATATAGAATAGCTGCTGCAGACTATACAAATTCTCTTCTTCGGAACGGAATCCTATCCAAAGAAGACTTTACTATTCTAGAAGAAAAAATAAAAGAGCTTCAAACGATTCAACAAAGTTTCTCACAAAAGTGTTTGAAGCATTATAAAGATCAAGCATTAGATCTTAATTCAAAGTTTACTACTACACAACAGACTCTTGCAGCTTACACTGAGTTTATCAAGAC
>JACCDW010132675.1_pt1 | contig 12083 bp, 13 predicted proteins | sample 7449781 | NCBI WGS metagenome assembly JACCDW01 (sample SAMN15323449, study PRJNA562643) | freshwater metagenome | isolation source: river surface water | place: USA:Blue River Watershed | collected 2017-08-18
AGTAATAAAGCATCTGCACAGGATCCAGCTAGACAACAATATGTTGACCAAAATTACTCACTTCCACCGAATGTAATGGAGAAACCAACTGAGCAAACTCAAATTTCAGGAAACACAATAAAAATCGGAACAGGACTTTTCAATAAATAAGTATAATATATGCCTTATAAAATAGAAAATGGTAATATTGTATCTAAAGATACTGCCGGATCAACAAGAAAGTTTATAAAACAAAATGTTGATATAATAATTGGTGAATGTAAAAAAAGAGGAATCACCAATAAGTATCTTATTGCTGGTATTTTAGGAACTATATCAAAAGAGTCTGGATTTGTACCTCAAAATGAAAATTTAAACTATTCAGAGAGTGGTCTTTTAAAAATATTTCCATCCAAATTTGGTGCTGGAAAAGCTAGCGCACAAGAGTATGCAAAAAAGCCAGAAAAAATAGCCAATTATGTATATGGTGGTAAATATGGAAACTCAGCTCCCGGTGATGGTTATAAATTTAGGGGAAGGGGTTTTAACCAAATAACATTTAAAGATTTATATAAAAAATACGGAACTAATATACCAGGAATTCTGGAAAATCCAGATCAATTAAATAATGTATCACAGGCAGCAATAGCAACAATCGCATACTATGTTGAGGGATTTAAAAGTAAGCAAATCAAAAAAAATTATGGAAAATCAGCATATGATATGTCCGACTGGAATGAAGCGCTATTAATGGTTGTTAACGTAACTGCCGGTATAGGATTCTCACCAAGTGCTAATAATGTTAGATATAATTATGATAAGGCTAAAAAATGTCATGGATTTTTAATAGATTATCTAGAACAAAATCCAGAAGGCACAACAACACCACCCGATAATCCATCAAATGTAGATAATGGTGCTCAGAATCAACAAAATGCTAATCAATCTGATCAGAATTCAAATGGAACTCAACAAGACGATTCAGGTTCAAATAGTGGATCCGGTGAAAATGGCCAATCTAATAATACACCACCTGTAAAAAATTTAACTCAGTTTTTTAAACCAACTATTCAACCTACTGAAATTACATTTGATGTAGATGGTGTTTCTAAGAATGATAAAGAAAAAATTTCAAAAGAAGCTGGATATCAACCATTTATTTGGTATAATGGTGTACAAATATCATATCAAGATGTTCATAAATTTAGTTTATTTCATAGAGGTATTTTACCTGCACTAGAAATTACAGTTTTTGATAGCTTTGGTATATTAAGAGAAGATGGATTTCCACATGATGATACATTAGTTACGGTATATTTAAATTCTAAATCACTAAATTTAAGGTCTATTCATATGGATTTTAAAATTTTAGAATTTAAAGATAATGGTAATAATAACTACACATTAACAGGAATATGTAATGTACCTGAAATATATCTTAGAAGATTTTCTAGTTTTAACTCAAAAACATCACATGAGGCAATTCAAGACGTTGCTAAACAATGTGGGTTAGGATTTTGTTCAAATATAAATAATAGTGAGGATAAAATGACTTGGATTAATCCAGGTTTTAAAAATTTAGAATTTATAGAAAATATTATAAGTAACTCATATGTTTCTGAAACATCTTTCCAATATTGTTATATTGATTATTATTATAATTTTTGCTATATGGATTTAGGCAAAGAGTTGGAAAGAGATGTATCACAAGATAAAATGGTCGTTGGATTTGGATATAAATTTTTAAATGGAACTGAAGAGGATAAAGATACAGACGAAGAAACAACAACAATGTTATTATCAAATGATAAATCCTTAAAAGAAACAGTTGCATATTTTCAACATTTTGATATTATTAACAAATCAACAAAAGTATCAATAGAAAAAGCATTTAGAACTAGAACAAAATATTACGACTCAATAAAAAAAGAACTTTTAATATTTGATGTTGAATCACAAACAAGTGATGGTAGTAAGTCGATAATATTAAAAGGTGGTATAAATGATGAAAAATATTTTAAAGATAATACATCAAATATTTATGTAGGTAAATTAGATATGTTTGAGGATGGAAAGGGAAACGTTCATAAAAATTACAACTATTCTATTTCACAAAATAGACAAAACTTAGACGATATAACTAAGATAAGTTGTATTTTAACATTACCATCAAATAACTATAACTTATATGTTTATCAAAAAATACCAATTTATTATTCACCACAAAAACAAACACCAACAATACAAAATGACTTCTATAAGAGAATTTCAGGAGATTGGTTAATAACAGAAATTGAATTTCATAATGAAGGTGGTAAAAATACACAAATAGTAAAAGCTATTAAGAGAGAATTATCACTTTTACCAGAAGAGGCTAAAGATTCTAAACCAAGAAGTCAGGAAAAAAGCCAGGGAGTTAATAACAATGAAAATAATGTTAATGAACTTGCACCAGGTGATACACCAGCACCAGAACCAACTCCTAATCAACCGGTTAATAATAATCAACCACCTCCACCAACACAGGTAACACCGGAGGATCAATCCTACTATCAACTGGATTATATAATAGGATCTGAAAACTTCAGAGATAATGATGGAAAAGTAAGAAACTTAGTATTGGTTGAAAGCCAACCAGTTGATGAATTAGTCGCGATAGCTTATTTAAAAATGAAAGAGGCCGCTAAAAAAGAAGGTATAAACCTATCTATAAGCTCAGGATTTAGACCTGCATATGGACCAAATCTTAAAGCAAAAACTAAAAAAGGTAAAACAGTAACCATAACTACACAGGAGTCATTAAGAAGAGATAAGAGTAGGTGGTCTAAATCAGAAAGAGCCAAGTTCACAACAGATGATGACTTTGTATTTAAAGCTAGATCAGGTGCTTATAATCCAGCGACAGCACCACCGGGTAAATCAAATCACGGTAATGGTATTGCATTAGATTTAAATAGTGGAAGTAGAATTGCATTCAGTAGAAAATTAAATAATCAAGTTTATACATGGCTTGTTAAAAACAGTTGGAAATTTGGATTCGTTAGAGCGGTAAAATCAGAAGAATGGCATTTTGAATATCATCCATCAAAATCTAATAAAGGACCATATGTAATTATCTCTGATTCTAATTCAAATCTATTTTATTCAGATTTAGGACTGAATAATATTAAAGTGGCATAATAATATATAATATTATGAAGTGGATTAGAACATTCAAAAAATATCAAGAGTCATTGAAAATAGATCTAACATTTGATCAAATTGATCTTATGGAATCATTATCAATATGGCACGATGTTCTATTGAACTCAATATCTGCAGAAAGTGTTGATATATTGGAAACTTTAAATCTATCTAAAGATTTTATTGATAAATTAGATATAGACCTATTATCTGAAAATACTGAATTTATTAATTCACTATCATCAATTGGACTAAAAAAATCACCGGTTCAAAACACGGATGACTTTCAAACATTTATCAATAAACCTTGTAAGTTCTTATTAATTTATGATTTTAACTCATCAGAGCTTGAAAATCCAGAGTATATTTTATTTCAAACTTGGAATGAAACATTAAAAAAGTGGGAAGATGCTAAGTTATACAAGGTAAATGATGATATAAAAAAATTCTATGATAAATTAACTTCAAAAACAATTGAAATTATAGATGGTAATGAAAATTATATTTATACAACATCAAATGGAAATGACTGGGTTCTTCAGAACTCACAAAAACAAAATGATAAATTTCTAAAAACTTTTAGAAAAGAAGAGCTACAAAAGCTTCTTGATGAGAATCAAGTTAAAATTAATATTATTTAATTTTATTTTCTATAAAACTTAAAATAACTTTATTCTTATCTTCTATATCAATAGACTTTAACCATCTATAAGTGTAAGTTGACTCAAGAAACTTAATTCGATTCTTAAAAACATTAATTTTATTTTTGATCTTATCAATTTCCTCATCAGTCAAGTCAATTTTTATATTTAAATCTAAACATATCCTATAAATTGTTATTAAATCACCAGATTCATAAGCCGAAGTAGCCTCTAAATATGTATCATTAAGTTTTGAATTTTTTACTTTATCAGGATGTGTATTTTTAACAATTTCTCTATATGCTTTTTTAAATTTAGAATCATGTGATAAGTCATTATCATCTATACTATTGTTAGAATTTTGACTTACAAATTCATATTTTTGATCTTGTTTCTCATCCCAAATAATCTTTAAATTTGGAAATTTATTTAAAATGGAATCAACATTTTCCAAAAATTTTTCATCAGATTGTTTTATAATCTCTGATTGATATATGTAATCAGATTCAACAAATTGTAGTTCTTTAATTAACCTTTGTAATTCTAAAAATTTCAAATTGACCATCTCTATATTGATATTAAATTATTGATACTATGTTTTTAATATATAATTAAAATCAATACTTACGATGGCTGATATTTCATTATATAAACTTTATAGAATTCTTGAGAACTTGAAAAAGTCTGAAATTTATTCAGAAGAAGAAATAAAAATAGTTGAAAGTCTTATTGCAGAAAAAGAGATTCTTTTGGAAGACACATCGGCTACTGGTGGGCCTGCTGGTGCAGTTGGTTCTTCTAGTATAGGAGTAGGCAGTATTGGTGTATCCTTAGCAAACGCAACGACAGCTGGAATGGGACCGGTTCAATCTTCACAACCATCATCAATTCCAGGTGCATTAAATGGTCAAGCATGGATATCAGGTGGTGGACAATCAGGAAGTGGTGATATATCTGTTCCTTATAACCCAAGTGGTGCAAATAGAATGTTTCAAAAACTTCCAGCTTTTTCAAAAAGGAAACAAAGTGATCCAAATGTGATTACTAAAAAATCAAGACATAAACAATTAGATATGAAAACATTAAGAGATATGATGACTAATAAAAAAGCATCTGGTAAAATTATGAACTTTAATGACTTTGAAAAGAAAGACATTACTACTAAAGTAACAAAGGTTAAAGAGGGTAGAACATATGATGTTGCCAAAAAAGGTAAAAAAGAAACTCATGATGTTTCTAAGTTCCAAGGTATGATTGAAAGTCATGTATATGGATTAGGTGCAAAAATTAAACAAGTTGGTAATGATTTCGAAATCCATTACGGAGGAGAACATATTGCACAGGTTATGTTTAGAGAAGACTATATCGGTGTTAAAAAAGAAGGAAATAAATTTCCAAAAGAATTTGAATATACTGAACTTGGTAAAATTAAATCTGAAATTAGCGACCTTATTAAAAAAGCGACCAAGTTATCAAAAGAGCTTGGAAATGGTTGGATAGAAAAATTCTAATTTATAAATGAGAATAAAAAGCAAAATATAATAAATGAGACACTTAAAGAAATTTAATGAAGAGATAGGTAACCCAAAAGAAATAAAATACTTAGACTTCTATGAAAAATATAAAAGTATAGTTGATTTCAATGAAGATGAATACGATCAAGGTGATGAACCTAGTAATGTTGATTTGCTTAGTGAAATCGGTGACTTATGTAATGAATTAGATATGTCACAATCTGATATTAAATGGGTATTGGATAATTACGATTGTTCATTTGATCATGATTCACTATTGCAAATTATACATGATGAAACTGTGTCAAATGAATCATCTTCAGTTATGAAGAAATTTGTTTTGGTTACAAAAAGTGAGAGTGGGGATGACTACATCTATTTTATTGAACATGCAAAAAAACCAACAGATAAGGAAATAAATAAATTCTTAGTTGAAAATGGAAGTGATTTTGAAGATGATTATACATATGAGAATGTAGTTTTCTGTGAAGAGATAAAAGACTTTCAAAAAATATGAGAATAAAACTATTTGAAAACTTTAAAAATGAAGAGTTACTTCAAGTTGTGAAAGATTGTTTTCAAGATTTGTTAGATGAAGGATTCGCTGAAATTGCTGACTCTGAAGAATTTATTGAAGAATATAAATCTTCTGTGATTATCTGTTGCACTGTTCCTAAAGATGAGACAGAATCAAGCTCATTTGATAGTTTTTATAATCAAAAGAAAAAACACTTTGATGTAGTTTCTCAAATAAAAAGTTGCTTGGATAGAGTAAGACAAGCACATACTGAAGAGATTGATGTTAACTTTGAATACGGTATAGATGGCGGTGGAGATCTTCAAATAGACATTTATATTAATGAAGGATCACCAGAATCTGGAGAATTTTGGAAAATAGGAAAAGATGGAATGTTGAGGCTAGATTTTGAGAATCTTAAAGAATACTTAAAATTACCTAAAGATTGTAAAATATCTATGTCCTCTACTGGCAGAAATAAATTAATATCAATTTATTTTAAATCCTCAGAAGAGCTAGAATCGTATCAAAAGAAGGTCATTGATGAGTTTTCAAGTATTAAAATAAACGATAAAGATTTAGCAGTACCAAATGAATGGGCATATCCAGCATCCAAAGAAAAATATAAAATTTATAAAAACTATAATAGACATAGAAGCACAGGATACTATGATAATCAAAAAGATATAGTTCACTGTATTGAATTCGCTTTAAATCCTGAACTCAATCCAAGTTGGTAATTTAAACATTTTAGCTTATTTAATATATCATATAAAAAATAATTTATTATTTTGCTAAATAAATCTGAAAAACTAATCATTTTAGGAAAATCTGGATCAGGTAAAGATTACCTAATGAGAAAACTTATAGAAGAGGGTCTTAAAGGATGTCTCAAAATGACTACAAGACCTATGAGAGTTAATGAGACTCAAAATGTAACCTATAATTTTGTCGATTTTGAAATATTTAAAGAAAAGATAAATAATGACGAGTTAATTTGCTATCAGAGATTCGAAGTAACACCCTTAGATAAGTCTCCAGAAATTTGGTATTATGGTGTCACTAAAGAGGAATTCAACAATTCACAAGTTTTTATTATGACACCTGGTGATCTTTCTCAAATAGATCCAGAGACACGAAAGAAATGTTTTGTTGTCTATTTAGATATTGATAGAAAGATTAGGGAGAGTAGAATTGTTAAAAGAAATGATAATAATGACTCCGTTTTAAGAAGATTAGATGCTGATGAAATAGACTTTAAAGAATTTAGAGACTATGATTTAAAGATAACTGATCCGGAATTTTTAGCATCCGATGTACTTAGTCTAATGGATTAAGGTTCTGTATAGGTCTTACCATTCTCAATGATACTTAGTCCTTTTAATTGACCATTTATTGAGTTACAAATAGTTTGTGAATTTGATATTGTATTTTCCAGTATTGATAGAAGTATATTTAATATAGAATACATCTTTAATAGATTTTTCTCACTTTCATAAAATTGAGAATTAGAAATACTTTCAATTAAATCAATTGTTAATGTTATTGTATCATTATTTTTAGATTTCATTTTCATGGTAACAATTTTAGGAACACCTTGTTCCTCACATTCTCTTTCATATTCCCAAACAATTTTATTAATCAAATTTAATAAACTTTTCCAAAGTTGAGATTGATCCATATTTTGATAATCTTTACTTTGAACAAACTCTGAAAGTGATTTCTTGTAAGCTTTTAAAAAAATTGTTAGATATTTTTTAAATACAACTGTTCTATATTCTGTCGAAAATTGAAAAGTTGGAACTTTAGAGTACGTCCAGAAATCAATATAGTTAAAAATGTCATGATTTAAAATATCAGATTCAGAAATTTCATTATTTGGAATTTCTTTTACTTTTTTTTTCATAAAAAATTCAATAAACTTATCTGTAAATTTTGACCACCAATCTCCAAACCACTGGCTTTTTATAAATGATGTTATTATAAAAATAATAACAGCGAAAATAAGACCTGATATACCATGATCTTGAAACATTTTGATGACATCCTCTATTCCCATATAGTATATATTAATTTATCCGCAAAGAAAAATCCAGAGAGGAGCGAATTCCCTGGATTTTTAACCCGTTGCGGTGCAACTTTGACGGTCCTAAGCCGTCTTAATATATAACATTATATATTATAAAGGTCAAGTTCTAAATTAATATATAAATAAAATTAAATATAGAAATGGATATTCGTTTTAATATTAACAGAATTGATAATCTACTTAAAGAAAAATTTCAAAGTGTGGAAATTAAAGAAAAATCTTCAAAAGAATTCGGAAACTATTTTGAAATATCTATAAAAGAATCAAAAGAGGTTAAATTGATTTTACCATATAAGAACATAGACAATAAAATAAATTTTGAGTTCTATTATTTTTCAAATCCTATGAATGAAAGTTCAGATTTAATACCAAGATCATCAGATGTTGAGAATATTAATTTTGTTATTTCTGATATTTTAAATAACAATAGATTTTCGGAAGAATATTTAAAAAACTAATTGAATTATGAAATTTATTGAGATTTCATTTAATAACATTAAAGGAGAAATAGAAAGATTTCTAAAGACTGAACATAATAAGTCTGCCTTTTTATATTCACCAGCATCACCATATGGTCAAATATTAAGTGTGCTTGAAAATTTACATCAGTTATCATTTCTATACCTTAAAAACTCTATAAATCAATTTGATTTAAGTGAACCAAACTCCTTAAATGAGATGATTATTAAAAATGCTGCCATATTTGCTGGACATTTACCAGGTAGAAATATATCAGCAACCGGTAATTTAAAATTAACTGTTAAGTCAGGTATTGAGTTAGAGAAAGAATTAAAAGGTGGTAAGGTAACTTTCATGAATCGAAATGCATTGAAGAATAAGACCAACGCACTTGAGTATGCTTTAAATATAGGACAGGATAAAATAACATATATGGTAAATAAAAATACACAAATTTTTTTACCAATAATACAAGGAAAATATAAAACAACACAGTTTACAGGAACTGGAACACCAAATCAAACTTTCCAAGTAACATTAACAGGTAGACAAGATGTTGAGAATTTTAATGTTGAAGTTTTAGTAAATGGATCTTTTTGGACTTTAAAAAAACATATTTATGATATGAAGCCAAATGAAGAAGCGTGTGTTGTTAGAACTGGATTTAATAGTGGAATTGATATTGTATTTGGAAATGGTGGTTTTGGAGCAATACCACCAATAGGTTCTAATATTTCAGTTACATACTTAGTATCAGATGGTGCTGATGGTAATATTTTCAGAAGAACATTTAATGATTGGAAGTTTTTAGATGATCCAACAGATGGATTTGGATCACCAGTTGATGTAACAAAAGTATTTGATGTTGCAATTTTTAATGATATAAATTTCGGTGCCAATAAAGAAAATGTCACTTTTACAAAAAACATACTACCAATTGTTTCTAATAATTTTGTACTCGGTCTACCTCAGCAATATGCCTATGAAATAAAAAAACTTGGAGTTTTCTCACACGTAAATGCTTATGAAGATTTAGGAATAGTTTATATTGTTGCAACTCCTAACATACAACTATTTAAAAATCAAAATGCGGATTACTTCTCTGTTGGAACAAGAGCATTTGAATTAGATAGATATGAGAAATCAAAAATAGATAAGTATCTAAGAACAAACGGAAATATTCAAATTACTAAAAAATATAGAATAGATTCTCCAGTTTTATCATATTACATAATGAATGTATTTGTAATAAGATATTCTGATTCAACAGATGATTCTGTTCAATCTCAAATAATAGATAAGGTATCTGAATACTTTTTAAACTTTAGTAGAATAGATAGAATTCCAAAATCTGATCTTGTTAAAGTTATATCTAATATAAACGATGTCCATTCAGTGGACGTTCAATTTATATCTAGAAAGAATGAAGATTATCATAGATCAGAGATAAAAAGACAGCAAAATTTACAAGCTAGTTCTACAAAATTTGATGTTAATATTAGTAAAAATGCCTCTAAAAATAAACCGCTAGAATCTGGTATCAATCCAGTTAAGGTTAATGTCGATTATAAACCAAATGCAACCTTAGGACTAGATCCAGTTCTAGGTGATATAATTTTTGAACCTAAAGAAATTCCTATTATTAGAGGTGGTTGGTATGATAGAAACGGAATTTATTTTGCAAATACAATGGATAGTACAGGATTAAGATCTATTAATATTATTAAAAAAGGTGTTGTAGATTCTAAATTAAGAAATAATCAAGTATAATGTTATATAGAAGAAAGGAAATACCTGAACTTTATAATCTTAAACATAGACACGATAATTTTGATGAATATGTTGATTATGAAAATAAAATTTTAAATTCATCACTTTCACCATATATGTATGAAAATGATTTGATGAACTCTTGGTTAAATAGAATGCAACCATTAGTTTCTATTTTAATAGATCAAATGAATGTTATGAAAAATTTTAAAAATTTTATGGTTGATAAGTATTATTACAAACATAGTAAATAAACAAAAAACCATTATTTTATTATAATATATAATAGACAAAGAAATAGAAAGAATATGTCAGATAGCAATAGAAAAATTTCAGGATTTAAAAAGTTTACCGAGATGAAGACTGAGAAAAAAGAACTAGAAGAGGTAAACCTTAGCGCAGAACCTATGACTGATTCAGATAGACCAGGTAATCCTAATTTACCAAAAGATTCCAATAAGGTGCAGAAAATGGCATCAAGAAAAGGTATTATCCCACAAGATCAAAATATTGATCTAAACTCTCCTATAAATAAAGAGGAAGAAACTAATGAGGATAATAAGGTAAAGCTTTATGGTAAAGTTGCTAAATTTCCTAAAAAGACTAAAGCGTCTAAAGCATATAATTTCTTAGAAAATGTTAAAATTTCTAAAAACTCTATTTGGTACATTCTAATTGAGAAGCAAGATAATGAGCTTCAAATGGTTAAGTATAATAACAAAAAGGGATTTGATATGTCTAAATTCGTACACGAATTAAAAACATTCTATTTGAATCAATACTCTAGTGATCCAAATATGATTAAACTTATTGAGTGTATCGAAGTTGGTGGTGCTGAAGAATTCTCAGCAATTAAGAATATTCCAAATGTTGAAATAAGCAAGGGTAAAAAACTTATTTCCAAAATAACTGAAGATTTAATTAAACTTTTAAGTAAGTAATGATTACTCTATCTGAAAAAGCATATCAGAAAGTAAAACAACTCATTCAAGAATCTAATTATGATTCAACCTATTTTTTAAAAGTTGAAGTAGTTGGTGGTGGTTGTTCAGGTCTTAAATATAATATGGACTTTACTAATCAATCTAATCCAGATGATCAAATTTTTGAACATCTGGATTTAAAAATTGTAACAAATAAAAAATCTCTATTGTACTTAATAGGTACAGAATTGGACTATTCTGATGGTCTAAATGGTAAAGGATTTGAATGGAAGAATCCACAAGCCTCTCGTGTGTGTGGATGTGGTGAGAGTTTTTCTATATAAACTTATTCATTTTTTTATCTATAAATTCTGTTAAAAAATCAAATAAATTAATGTCTAAAATCGATGTTCTACTTGGTCTCCAATTTGGAGATGAAGGAAAGGGTAAAATTGTTGATTACTTATCACAAGATTACGATGTAATTGCTAGATTTTCTGGTGGTAACAATGCAGGTCACACTATCTACACCAAGTCTGGTGAGAAAATTGTTTTACATTTGATACCATCTGGTATTTTAAATGATTGTATTAATATTATTGGTAATGGTGTTGTTATAAATCCATTCGCATTAAAAGAAGAAATTGAAATGCTGGAATCATTAGGTGTTGATGTTAAATCAAAGCTTATAATTTCGGATAAGGCGCATATTCTTCTACCAACTCACATTAAATTCGATACCTCTTATGAAATACAAAAAGGTAAATCAGCAATCGGATCAACACTGAAAGGAATCGGACCTTGTTATACTGATAAAATTGCAAGAAAAGGATTTAGAATCAAAGACATCTTTAATGAGGACTTCAAACAGAAAGTTAGAACCAAATATTTAGATGATTTGACTTTAATTTCACATTTAAATCGATCAGATTTAGATTATTCACAGTCAGAATTAGAACTATTTTATGAGGCTTGTGAGTTTATGAAAAATTATAAAATAGAACAAAC
>JACCDW011333159.1_pt1 | contig 12083 bp, 9 predicted proteins | sample 7449781 | NCBI WGS metagenome assembly JACCDW01 (sample SAMN15323449, study PRJNA562643) | freshwater metagenome | isolation source: river surface water | place: USA:Blue River Watershed | collected 2017-08-18
ATCGTGACGGATTTGAATCTTTATGGAAAGTAGTTGTAGAAATAATGTCAGTCAAAGAAGAAATTATTAATCAAATCGATAATCAAGATACTGAAATTAAATCATATATAGGCAATGAACCAGGAGGTGAAGGTTATGTATTCTCACACCCAGAAGGTGATATTAAGTATGTTTCTCGTTCCAAATTCAGCGCAGCAAATAGAGCAGCACATAAACAACCTATTGATGAAGGTGGTTGGTTAAAACCAGAATTAACTTCTAAAACCGTTTTGTCTCCAGATACCATTGAAAAAGCAACTGAAAAATTTAAAGATTTTTTAGCTGATTTGAATGTGTTTTTAAGTAATGTACCGTTGGCTCCAATAAAGGATTATCAAATATTAGGTTCTGCTGGGTATTATAAACAAGACCAACAAGACAAAAAAGAAATAACATATGGTGACATTGATGTAATGGTTGTTATACCTATTGAATCAAAAGATGATGTCACCGATACAAAAAAAGAATATATAAATAATGTAATTAAATTTATTGAAACAAGTGGTCAAAATTATATTGACATTGAAAGTGCAAAGAGATCTGACGGTAAACAAATTATAATTAAAATTGAAGAAGACACTTGGGTTCAATTAGATTTATTATATACTACAAAAATATATAAAGATTGGTTTGCTACTAGATTTACTCCGGAAAGAGGTATAAAAGGATTTACAATGGGAGGAATGTACTCTGCATTGGCAGAAGTTCTTAATATTAGAATTGGTGATACAGGTGTAAGAGCTAAATTTAAGGATGGTAAGATTGTATCTCCAATGTTAAGAAAAGATGTTGTAGATAAATTAATATCAAGTAGTCCTCGTACATTTTTAAGAGATTTGGCAGACTTTTTGGCTGAATTGTTTAATAAAAAAATTACTATTATTGACCCAAATTTATCTGCACATAGTGGTGTAAATCCACAGGATGTTAAATTAAAAGATTTGACTACAGGAGTTCTAGGATTTGCAAGAACTCTTGATAAGAATGGCATTCTTTCAGATTTAGGATTTGATTATGCATCATTTATCAAAGCTATAAAAGACAAATATGCCGAAAAAATGATTGAACAATATTCAAAGAAAGAAAAGAAAGCAACCACACCTGAAACTCAAGCATCAATTGATAAAATCAAAAAACACGCTGATATAGGAAACAAAATCGTAAACGATATATTGAGAGAATTTTTAATTACGGAAGGTGGTAATGCAGTAGCTGCAAATAGTGAATTGCCAAAACAGTATTTGGATTCTACCGTAAAAAACGGTTTGAAAATATGGAATTTTGATTCTTTAAAATATGAAATAATTGGAAACAAATCAAAACCAATATTGGGTGATATTGATGTTGCAGTATCTACAGAACAATTGAATGAATTGCTTGGTATAAATTATGATTATGATAAAAAGTCATTTTATGAAAAATTAAAACAACATGTAGAATCAAATACTCCATCAAATATTCCAACACCTGCTTTTAAAATAAATACAGGATTGGACCAATTGCATTTGAATGTTCCTATTATAGATGAAAATGGTAATAGTGTAAAATCTACAGAAATACCAAATGAAGATGGTTATGTACAAATTGATTTGATGATTGGTGATTTAAATTTCATGATTAAGGCTTTATCCGGAGCACCAGAATCAAAATATAAAGCTGCGTTAAGAAATATTCTATTAATGAATATTATGTCACATAGTTATGAACCAACCGAAGATCCAAATAAGATGAAGAGATATCAATTTAATTGGAAAAAAGGTCTTCAAAGTGCGGATGTTATAACAAATGAAAAAGGTAAACAAGAAAAACAAAATATAAAAACTGTTTATACTGATATGGACGATGTTGCTGAATTTTTATTTGGCAAAAATGTAACATTTAATGATATTAACACTTTAGAAAAACTAATTAAATTAGTGAAAGGTAATACTTTTCGTTATAAAAACAAAAGAACTGAAATCTTAAATGATTTCAAAAAGGAATTGGATAGATTAAAAGTAAAGTTATGAAAAGAGCAACAGGAAAAAGCAATCTCGACATAGTTAAAGATTATGTTGAGGGAAACCGCCCATTTATTCAAGTTGGTTATGATCCTAACTTGAACAACAGTAAAAGAAAAGAAGGTGAAGAATGGGAAGATGGTCAAGGAAATAAATGGGTTTGGAAAAATGGAAGCAAAAGAAAAGTATCCAAACTAGGACAAATAAAAATTGATCAAAGATGTAGTATCTGTGATGCAGATATGAAATTTGGCAATTATCTTGATGATAAGTTTTATCCTAAAACAGGCAAGTGTTATGATTGTACCATTTCATTTGATAGCAAATTAAAAGTGTTAGGTGTTTATGCGGACTATGAAAGATATAAAATCTATAATAGTATGCTTTCAGAAATGAAAGATTTTAAGAAAAATATTACTGATAGTATTGAATATTTGGAAAAGAATCCAGAAGAAAAATTACAATTTTTTAATGATGATGGCAGTCAAGAATTCTGGACGGATGATACTACACAAATACAAAAAGTATTGTCTGATTTAAAAGAAGATTTGAAAAATGTTGAGGAAAATATTGCAAAAGCAAACGAAGAGTTGGGTAAATTAAATTATAATTCCGAAATTGAAACTAAAGCCAAACAAATGGTTTTGGATAAATTAAATCAATGAGTACACCAAAGACACTTAAAGAAGTAATTAAGGAGGAATATAAGAAATGTCTTGTAGATCCAATTTACTTCATGAAAAAGTATGTTAAGATTCAACATCCTATTCGTGGAACTGTAAACTTTGATTTATATCCATTTCAAGAAGAAGCTTTAACAGACTTGGTTGAACATGATTTTAATATTATATTAAAGTCTAGACAAATGGGTATTAGTACATTAACAGCAGCATATAGTTTGTGGTTAATGGTATTTCATAAAGATAAAAATGTTCTTTGTATTAGTATTAATCAAGAAACATCTAAAGAAATTGTAACCCGTGTTAGATTTGCAAATGATAATCTTCCTTCTTGGTTGAAAGTAAAAGAACAAGAAGATAACAGATTAAGTTTAAGATTGACAAACGGTTCACAAATTAAAGCTGTATCATCCGCAGGTACATCAGGTCGATCATCTGCATTGTCATTGTTAATTATTGACGAAGCTGCATTCATTGATAATATTGAAGAAATTTGGTTATCTGCTCAATATACATTAAGTACTGGTGGTAGAGCAATCATGTTAAGTACACCAAATGGTGTTGGTAATTTCTTTCATCAAACTTGGGTAAAGGCAGAAGCCAAGGAAAATAAATTTAATACAATTAGACTTCCATGGCATTTACATCCAGAAAGAGATCAAGCTTGGAGAGATAAACAAACCGAACTATCAGGTGTAAAAGGTGCGGCACAAGAATGTGATTGTGACTTTGCAACTACTGGTAATGGTATTGTTGATGTTGCCACGATTGATTTTTATAAACAAAGCAAGGTAAAAGATCCAATTGAAATGAGAGGATTGGATCATGGTTATTGGATTTGGGAATATCCAGATTATAGTAGAAACTATATAGTTAGTGCTGACGTTGCAAGAGGTGATGGTGCAGATTATAGTGCATTTCAAGTTATTGATGTAGAATCATTGACTCAAGTAGCAGAATATAAAGGACAGATTGGTACTAAAGATTATGGCAATATGTTGGTTAGTGTTGCGACTGATTATAACAATGCTTTATTGATTGTAGAAAATGCGAATGTTGGTTGGGCTGTTTTACAACAAATAATAGATAGACAATATCCAAATACCTTCTATAGTAGTGCAGACCTACAATATGTAGATGTAGAAAGACAATTGACTAATAAGATCAATAGAGATGAAAAGAAAATGATTCCTGGTTTTACTAATAGTCAGAAAACCAGACCATTGTTGATTTCAAAATTAGAAACTTATTTTAGAGAAAGATCTGTAGAAGTAAGATCTATTAGATTTTTGGATGAATTATCCGTGTTTATCTGGGATGGTAATAAAGTAGCTGCAATGAAAGGTTATAACGATGATTTGGTAATGGCAATGAGTATTGGATTATGGGTAAGAGATACAGCATTGAAGTTAAGACAACAAAGTATGGATCTAAATAGATCAATGTTAGGTGGAATTACAAGAATAGGCGGAACTCAAAACATTTATAAAGCACAAACTATTAGTAGCCAAGAAGCATGGCAAATGACAACAGGAAAAATAACAGATAAAAAAGAAAACCTAACTTGGTTATTGTAACATATTTATATATATAAAACTATGGCAAACGAAGAATTTCAAATATTAAAACAAAGATCTTTATATTCAAAATTAAAGAGACTTTTTTCCACCGATGCGGTAATTCGTAATGTAGGTGGTAAGAAATTAAAGGTAGTAGATACAGATGAAGTAATGTATGCTACTGACCGTAATACACTTAGAGATCGTTTTAATAGAATTAGAACATCTTCATATAATCAATACAGCAGAGACTTTACATTAAGTTATCAAGCTGCTCGTATTGAATTATTCCGTGATTATGATACCATGGATATGGACCCAATCATTGCATCTGCATTGGATATTTACGCAGATGAATGTGTTACTAAGAATGAATTGGGAGAAATTCTTGTAATTCATTCAAGTAATGATAATATCAAACAAATTCTTTATAATTTGTTCTATGATATTCTTAATATTGAATTTAATATGTGGAGTTGGACTAGAAATCTTGTAAAATACGGAGATTTCTATTTGAAAATGTATATTAGTCCAGAATATGGTGTTTACATGGTAGAACCAATTAGTGCGTATAATGTTACCCGTGTAGAAAATAGTGATTTAACAAATAAGAACTATGTTAAATTCCAAATCAATTTGCCAGAGGGTGGAAGATTGGAAGAATTGGAAAATTATCAAGTTGCTCATTTTAGAATGTTGAGTGATAGTAATTTCATTCCATATGGTAAAAGTATTATTGAAGGTGGTAGAAGAGTTTGGAAACAATTATCTTTGATGGAAGATGCAATGTTAATTCACCGTGTAATGCGTGCTCCTGAAAAGAGAATTTTTAAGGTTGATGTAGGTAATATTCCACCATCTGAAGTAGATCAATATATGCAAAAGTTGATGGACAAGATGAAAAAGGTTCCATACATTGATGAAAGAACAGGTGATTATAATCTTCGTTTTAATCTACAAAACATGGTAGAAGACTTTTATCTACCAGTTCGTGGTAGTGATAGTGGTACTAGTATTGAACCATTGAGTGGTATGGAATTTAATGGTATTGATGATATTGAATATCTTCGTAACAAAATGTTGGCTGCATTAAAGATACCAAAGGCATTTTTGGGTTATGAAGAAGATTTGAGTGGTAAGGCAACACTTGCAAGTGAAGATGTAAGATTTGCAAAGACAGTAAACAGAGTACAAAGAATTTTGATCAGTGAATTAAACAAAATTGCAATGGTACATTTGTATGCTCAAGGGTATAAAGATGCATCATTGGTTGATTTTACATTAGAATTAACTAATCCGTCAGTAATTTTTGAAAAAGAAAAGATTGCTATTTGGCAAGACAAAGTAAATCTTTCTAAAGATATGATGGAAACTAAGTTATTTAGTAAGAAGTGGATATATGAAAATGTATTTAAGATTTCTGAAGAAGATGTAGATATTCAAAAGAATGATTTGGTTGAAGATGCTAAACAATCTTACAGATTCAAACAAATTGAAGATGAAGGTATTGATCCTGCTAAACCATTCAATAAAATTAAACCAGAAGAAGGTGGTGAAGGCGGCACTGGTGGAGGTGAAACTGGTGCAGAAACTGGTGCAGAAGCTGGTGGAACTGAAACAGGTGGTGCAGAGGCCGGAGCGGAAACAGGAGGTGAAACAACAGGAGGTGAAACTGGTGGTGGTGAAGCTCCTGCATTAACAGAAAAATCTCTTAGATCATATAAAAGACCATCACAAAAAGGATCTCACAAAAAGAGAAAAGATATTGCGTTTGGATATGATCCATTAGGAAGCAAAGAAAATGTATCGCAATCTCAAACTGATCCATTAAGACAAGGTTCCAAAACCAAATCTCCATTGAGTTTAGAGGGTTTAAATGACTTTTTAAAAACTACTTCTCAAATCAAAACAGAACTTTTAAACGAAACAAAAAGTCTATCGATGTTAGACGAAAAAAATATTATTGAATAATCCATGTAAATAGTATATTAAAAATGATTTTTACTATAAATTTACTATATTTATAAAATAACGAAGATTAAATTATATGCACAAAGCTAAGCATTCAAAGTTTAGAAACACAGGAATATTGTTTGAATTGCTCACTCGACAAGTGACATCAGATATTTTGTCTGGAAAAGACGAATCTTTTGCCAAGAATATTCTATTTAAATACTTTTCTGAAAGTAAAGAATTAGGCAAAGAGTTACAATTGTATAACTTTTTAGTTAATGAAGTTGCAAAAGACGAAACACAAGCTGAAAAGTATATTGAAATTGTTTTAAAACAAAGAGACAAACTAAATCAAAAGTCATTAACATCTGAAAAATATAATTTAATCAAAGAAATCAAAGATGTTTATCCAATTAATGATTTATTTAAGTCTAGTATTAAAAATTATAAAGTCTTAGCTTCAATATATAAAATTTTTGAAAATCACGGTGATAAAAATTCTAAGTTTGATGTAAAAGAAATTGTTACATCCAGAACTTGTATTGTTGAAAATTTATGTGGCATTAAAAAAGTTAATAAAGAAACCGAAGATGAAATGATTAATGTTTATAAACAACAAAACGAAGAAGTTCGTCTTTTGAGTTATAAAATATTGGTCGAATCTCTAAATGAAAAGTATAAAGATTTGGATTCAAACCAAAAGAATTTATTAAAAGAATATATTAATAGTATAAGCAATACAAATTCATTGAAAACATTAATTGACAGTGAAGTAACTAATGTTAAGAAACAATTGGCTGAATTAACCAATAAAATTTCTGATGATGTCATTAAGATTAAAATTAATGAAACTGTAAAACAACTTGATAATGTTAAAAAATTTAATCTCGTTAAAGATAATCAAGTAATGGTTCTATTGTTATCATATGAATTGATAAAGGAAATCAAAAATCAAATTTAATATGAACGAAGCCAAAGAAATTATTAAGTCAGATGAATCTTTGAAACAAAAAATCAAAGAATTAATTAAACAAGTAATGGACGAAATTACTACTTCTGCTGCTGCAGGTAGTGGAGAAGGTTCTGCCGGTGTACCAAGAGTTCCTACTTGGGTTTCTAAAAATAAAAAGGGTAGACCAGATGTAGCTACTGCTCTTGGATATACTCTTGCAAAACCAGTAAATGAAGCTGCCGAACCAGGAGCTGTTCCACAACAAGATCCAAACGCACAACAAGGACAAGAAGATCCTAATTTATATGATGCTAAGTTTGATTTGACGGATTTTGAAACTAGAGTATCTCAATCTACTTTGCAAAATAAAACAAGTTTTCAAAATAAAATAATGAGTAAAATTGGAAACAAACAAGTCCAATTAAGAGCGTCAAAAGGATATGGTCAACCAGAAAAAGATTATATAGTGAATGTTTCTGGTGTAAGTATTGATTTTTACTATGAAAAATATGTAATAGTAGTCAAAGGTAGAGAACAAGGTAAACAAAAAGAAAGTGAATACTTTGTTAAAGCACCATACCAAATCAAAATTTTAGGTAATGCAGTTGTTACACCTTCCGTAAAGAAGAAACAACAACAAGCTCCAGCAACACCAGTTGCTCCTGTTGTACCAACAAACACTGCAACAAAAGGAGTATAATATATATGAATAAAAAACTATTAGTAGATTGTATAACATTTGATGTAGATAAATCTGTACTTAAAGAAGCAATGTCTAAAGGTGGACCATTGGTTGTACAAGGTGTTCTACAAAGAGCCGAAGCAAAAAATCAAAACGGTAGAGTATACGGCAAAGAAATTTTACAAAGAGAAGCTCAAAAATATGATGAAAATTTCATCAGAGAAAGAAGAGCACTTGGTGAATTAGACCATCCAGATAGTAGCGTTGTGAATTTAAAGAATGTTAGTCATAATGTAAAAAGAATGTATTGGAATGGTAATGATTTAATGGGCGAAGTAGAAATTTTAACTACACCAAGTGGCAATATTTTAAAAGAATTACTCAACTGTGGTATTAAGTTGGGTATTAGTTCCAGAGGAATGGGAAGTGTTAAAAAGAATGTACATGAAGGTACCGATGAAGTTCAAGATGATTTTGAATTGATTGCATTTGACTTTGTTAGCAATCCATCAACCAAAGGTGCGTTTATGTTTCCATCTGGAGAACAATCTTTACAAGAAGGAGTTGTAAAAAACCCATTAACAAACAAATGGGAAAATGTAGAAAATTTAATCAGAGACATTTTAGGAGAAATTAAATAATATGAATGATATTCTAATTGAAAATATTAAACTCAAATCAGAATTACAATATGATATTTTATTTGAATCAACCGAATATCATAGTTTAGATTCTAGTACCCAAACATTCCTAAAAGAATGTTATGATATGGGTGTAAACACAGGTATTTACTTTCATAGAAACGAACAAATGCTTATTGAAAGCATGGACGAGGGATTTTTTGACCGTCTTAAGGCCGGCGCAGTTCGTGCTGGTCAAGGAGTAAAGAATCTTTCTGGATTTGGTTCTCAAACTGCAGATAGTAAAGATGCGGGAGTTGATTCTTTATTGAATAATTTCAAACAAAAGTTTGAAAAAGCTAAACAAACTCAAGGTCAAGGATCTAATCCAAATGCCGATGCGTTGAAGGATAAAATCGTCGATGATATTGAAATTCTTGATAAAAGAGTTGTTAACGATCCAACTCCTGCTCCCGATCCAAAAACAGCGGAAGATATCGTAGTAAAAAATCCAGGTATTCCAAAGTCTCTAAAAGATAAAATCATTCAAGGTATAAGAGAAAATCCAGGTAAAATAAAATTTTTATTAGCCGCTGCATCATTTGGTGCGGGTGTAGCAGCAGCAACTTATAGTTTAGGAAATCCTATTGCAATAAAAGCTGCTGGTGCAGCAGTAAACGGTATTGGTAATGCTATTCTAGCAAAGATTCAAGGTCGTGGTACAGGCGATGCAGTAATGTCTGGTTTAACTCAAGGTGTAGCCGGTGCTGCTCTTGCTGGTGCAGGTGCAGCAACAGTAAATGCTATATCATCATATATTGACCAAGCAGGCGAAGTTAGTCCAAATGCATTTCAAGTAACTAAACAAAAAGCAGCAAAAGTTCCAACAGCTCCAAGAACTCCAGATGATGTTGAACCAATTGGTCCTGAACCAACTCGTTGGGACCAAGTTCCACCAGGAAATACAATGCCACCTGATCCAGCAGCAGTTCAAGGACAAAATATTCCTGCTACTCCAAGTGCAGCAGGTACTACAACACCAAAATATGTAGAACCAGGTACAAGAGCAGCTAGAGTTGATTTTGATGCGAATCAACAAGCACAATATTATAAGTCTAGAGGATATACTGGTCCAAAGGATACTTTGGGTAGACCAAAAGCTTTGTTTAGAGAAAATAAAGAATCAATGTTTGTTAAATCATATAACAACACATACACTCTTAAGAAATCTTTGAATGAAAACATTGAAGAAAAATGGAATGAAAGTGTAGAAGAAACATTAGAAGAAGCATTAAATGCTGCACAACAAAAGGCATACGACGAATTTTTGATTGACTTGGGTAAGATGTTCAATAAATCAAAAGATGAAGTAATTCCATTTATGCAAAGTCAAGGAACAAGATTCAAAAATGTTCTTGATTATTTGAATCAAAATGTTACTCCAACTCAAGCTCCAACTGCACCAGCTCCAGAACAACCAGTTCAACAACCAAATCAAGTAAAACCATCATTGGCTAAATACATTAATGGAATTAAAGGAAGTGCATTATTTGCGGGGGATTTAGCTGCAAGAATTCAAAAAACAATTGATTTCCCAGTAGATAAAGATGCAACTAAAAATGTTAGATCAATGATTGAATTGAGAACATTTTTAAAGTCACTCAATGGTATTTTGAATACAAATTCTGCCAATTATAGAAAACAAATTGGCGATCCATCCGTATTATTACAACAAGTTAATGAAGACATTAAGGAATATAGTAGTTTAGCTAAACAAATTTCTGATGTAATGCCATCACTTGTTGGTGCAACATTTGAATTAAGACAAATGTATGGTAAGAGACAATCATCTGCTCCTGGCGGAAAAGCTCCTGCTGGTGCAGTTCCACCAGTAATAAAAGAAGAAGATATTAAACTTGGAGGTTCTTTGGGTCAAGCAAAATCTAATTTGAGTGTAGAAGAATTATCAAGAGCAAAATTCTTTTTATCTAAGTTGGTTGATATTGGTCTATTAGTTAAATCAATTAATGTAGCTCAAGCAGATCAAGTTCAAATGAAGAATTTGTATAAAAATCTTCTTGAATTGGCAAATTTAGTAGTAAATAAAAATGTCAAAGGAATTAAATTAAATAAGAAAATTGATTCTGCTTTCCAAGGCAAAGATATATTAGGTCCAAACGCAGTTGACAAAAAACAAAGTCCTGTTAAACAAGGTCCTGGAGATATATTTAAAGAAGGAAAAAAGAATAATTTCAAATTAAGATAATATTTATATCATATGATCAAACTAACTGAAATAGCAGAAACATTGGGAATTAAAAATCAATCCCAATCTTCACAACCAGTTCCACAAGCTGTTGGAGAATCACCTGCAGCAGTAAAGACACTTACCAAGGAAGAAAAGAAAGCTCTTTATGAATTGGTACATAATTATAATGAATATGGAAAAGTTCTTTATGAATATCATCAATTGATGAAAGTTGCGGAAAATATTGATAAAATATCACAATATGCCGAAACATATGCATTGAATGAATGTGGTGATTGGATGCAAGAAAATACTGCTATTCGTCATTTCAAAGAATTGAAGAAGATGTCTGAAGCATTTAAGAAAAATGCTGCTAAATGTCAACAACAAAATAATGAAATGGTTAGTTTGTATGAAGATATGGGCAATATTTTAGAAAAATATTTTGAAATTAAAAGTCATTAAAACATTATAAATAGAAACGAAAAACCCCACTTTTTACAGTGGGGTTTATTTTTTTAAATTTCTACTGAACCAAGTTCATCTATTTTATTTAACATATCACTGAACGATTTAAATAAATGTTTGGTATCATTTATTAATAAAATATAATCGTCATCTGTTTTATATATTTTATAAGTGTAATCATCCATGTCTTTTTGATTTTTTACTTTTAATACAAGTCGTGCATCACCTTCTGGTTCAAATCCCATTCCATATAACATATCCAATTCTTTCCAATCCCATCCATTTGGATGATCTATATCATCCAACTTATATTCTTTTTCTCCACTTTCTTTTGTTAAGAATGATTTTAAGTGTGTCATAATTAATTATTAATTTTAATTGCGTCTTTTATGAAGCTATATAATTTATTTTTTATTTCTCCTTCACCAGTATCATTAGTAATTGGATCGGATAACTTATAACGAATTTCTGCCGAAGGTTTATCAAAGTCTTCTTCATTTTGATATTCAGTGTACCATACACCATATTTGAAAGAATTTTTTGTATCATCTTCTTCGTTTGTTAATTTCTTAATTACAAACTTAATTGTATTTTCATTGAATTCTTTATCAAAACTCAATTCCATACCAGATCCAGCGTTTTTATTATTGACTGGACCTGTTACTTCTGCAATTTTTGCAACTTCATATGGTTTAAAATCAAGTCCTTGATTTTTATTTAATTCATCTCTAAACTTAACATTTTTCTTATTAAGTTCAGCAGTTTCATTAATGATATTTGCGAATGATCTACGAAATATTTCTTTCAATTTGGTTCGTATTTCGTTCTTTTTTGCGTCTGGTACATTTGCATACAATGCACGCAAATATCTTTGAACATCAC
>JACCDW011431935.1_pt1 | contig 12080 bp, 23 predicted proteins | sample 7449781 | NCBI WGS metagenome assembly JACCDW01 (sample SAMN15323449, study PRJNA562643) | freshwater metagenome | isolation source: river surface water | place: USA:Blue River Watershed | collected 2017-08-18
GACATGGATCAGTTTAAGATGGTGGATGTAATTAACCTTGTGAGTCGTTGTGGCTTGCAAGTAGGAATTGGTGCAGGCAGACCCGACAGTAAGGCAAGCGCTGGATGTGGGTTCGGTCTGTTCCAAGTAGTGGAGAGCGACCGAGAGGCCGCTGTCAAAGCCAAGTTCAGCATTGACTAAGCTGAACACCTAAGCAGGCAACGCGGGGACTGGCGCGGCTAGGTGTGTTGTAGCAGGGCGTGGTTTGTTTCGGCAGGCTAGGCTCGGCTTGGCACGGCGTAGCGCAGTTAGGCTCGGCAAGGCAGGCTAGGCGGGGCACGGCCCGGAATGGTTGGGCCCGGTATGGCGCGGCAGGCAAGGCGTGGCGAGGCAATGCTAGGTTTGGTATGGCGAGGCATGGCAGGCGTGGCCGGGATTGGCTAGTAGCGGTCGGGTCCGGTTTGGCAAGGCAGGCTAGGCATGGAGTGTTCTGGCGGAGTTGGGCAGGGCACGGTACGGCAGGCTAGGTGAGTCCGGGTTAGGTGTGGCATCGCAAGGTTTGGCAGGCAAGGCTCGGAACGGCTAGGCGGCGTAAGGCGAGGCACGGCAGGCGTGGCTCGGAATGTTGCGGCAACGTATGGCACGGCAAGGCGTGGCGCAGCAAGGCAGGCACGGCAAGTAGTATGGCTCGTTTAGGTATCGCGTGGCAGGGCAACGCAGGCATGGACGGGCATGGCGAGGTCGGGCAGGGCATGGAGCATTACTGCAAGGCAGGCGAGGCTCGGAATGGCGGGGCTTGGCGCGGAATGGTGGGGTGTGGCACAGCAAGGCATGGAATAGCAGGCACCCCTTTTATTTTTAACAAGGAGAAAACTATGAATGAAGAACGCAAGTATTTAGAACAGATGGCACGCCGCAATGGTGGCGTGCTGATGATTGATGATGTTCTGAGGGCGGCGCAAGACGAGGACAATGTTTTGCACCGACACTTTGAATGGGACGACACAGAGGCGGCCAAGCAGTTCCGCCGTGAACAAGCACGCTCATTGATTCAGAAGTGCAAGATCACAGTGCTGGACAGCACCCCTACCCATGTCCGTGCATTCATCAGCTTGCCATCTGATCGTGAAACAGGTGGAGGCTACCGCATGGTGGCCGAGGTGATGGGCAACGAGAGCATGAAGGAAGAGTTCATGCACGACATCAAACTGACCATCGCACGCTGGACGAAGAAGCTACACCTGATCGACTCAGACATCGCCGATCTGATCGTGAAGCTAGACACAGAACTTAGACACCGCCAACTTGAACAGGAAACAGAGGCACGCGTATGACAGACATCAACATCACCATATACACCAAGACGCACTGCCCCAACTGCACCACGGCCAAGATGATTATGGACATGGCGGGGCTTGACTACAAAGAGATCGACATCGAGGTGGGTGACCGTTTCGCCAACTTCGTGGCGCACTATCCCGATGCTAGGCAGATGCCACAGATATTCATCAACGACCAGCGCGTGGGCGGTGTGGCTGGCCTGCAAGCAGCACTCAAACAGTTGGGGAAGTTATGAACAGAGAAGACATTATTCGCATGGCAAACGAGGCGGGGATTATTCATCCTGAGATGGTGTATCAAACCCTTGAACGCTTTGCCGCCCTTGTCGCTTCTGCCGAGCGTGAGTCTTTGCGAGAGTCTTTTCGTGTTGTAACAGCCGCAGAAGCAAGTGCTGCGATTTTGCATGAGCGTGAGGCGTGTGCAAGGTTGTGTGAGCAAGACGATTCAATGCGTTGGGCTGGTGCGGCTAACGCCATCCGAGCAAGGGGACAAGCATGACCAAAGTTTTGAATCCATGGGAAGAACTTGCCCAAGTACAACGCCCAAGTATCTTCATGAAAGACCCGTACTTCCGTGCGAAGAACCCGAGCAGCCAACTCAAGACCGAGGAGGACTTGGGCTACAAACAATTCGGCACGTTCGCTCGTGCCAAGGAACGTCAACCCAACAAACATGAAGGAGTACTTGTACATGCCACGCCCAAAGCCCCCCGCCCCCCTAAAGGTACGATACGTACGTTTAAGTGACAAGCAGTGGATGGTGTTGCAACAACTGGGCGGACTGGATTGGTTGCGTGAGTTGCTTGAGAAGAAAGCGCCCATGCCCAAGCAGTATTACGAACGAGAGATCGAGCGCCTGAACAACCCAGCAGACGCCATATTTTTAAAACGAAGACAAGGAGAGATCAATGATTGATGTAGCTAACCAGATGGAACTATTCCCAACAGCCAACGATGTGCAAGTGGCCGGCACTCACTACAAGGACAAGGCCATTCAACCTTGGGACTACATTGTGGCTAACAACCTTGGATACCTCGAAGGCAACATCGTGAAGTACGTGTCACGTTGGAAGGACAAGGGCGGTGTTGATGACTTACTCAAGGCTCGGCACTACCTAGACAAACTGATCGAGGTACATGATGGCACAAACACCTGAAGCAAAAGTAAAAACAGCCGTAAGGAAAATGCTTGATGCCTTCGACATCTATCACTTCATGCCCCCCGCTAATGGCTTCGGCCGAGCGGGTATACCTGACATCGTTGGCTGCATGGACGGACACTTCATCGCCATCGAGTGCAAGGCCGGCAAAGGACAGACCACCGCTCTTCAAGACAGGGAACTCAACGCCATCCTCAACCATGGTGGAACCGTGTACATCGCACGGGAGCACAACCTTGACGACCTGAAACTACTACTGACGGAGCTACGCAATGAGCTACACCGACCATGACTTCACAATGCCAGAGGAAGAACTCGAACGCAGAGTCGAGGCCATGTCAGACGAGGAGCAACACCACTTCAGGCTACTGATCCACAAACTGGTGATGTGCTACGGAGAAGGCAAGGCACAGGCCGTGGTCATCATTGGCCGTGCCGAAGATCAGATGGCAGGAGTCGTTACCCTAAACTGTAACGAGATGGAGGCGTCGCAACTCATGTTGGCGGCAAACGATTTTTTCGGCTTTTTAAATCTTTTAGACGCACCACCCAAGGAGGAATTTAATTGAACACAGAAGAACTAACCGCCAAGATGTTGGAGTTTGTCGAAACACGAGACGGCGACTACGACGATGAGTGGTACGCATCGCCTAGAGATTTTGCCGCAACCATACTGACTGACTTTGCTGAGTACCTTGGCATTGAGTTGGTTGTGCCGGAGTACGTACCGCGCTTGCAGAAACCAGAGGTGGATCGCAATGAGTTGTTTAAAGCATTGATGCCGCAAATCTGCACGCTGTTTAATATTGAATACAACAAAGCAAAGGAGAAGCTATGACAAGCAGAACGCACACGCCAGAAGATATTCAGAAAATCACGGAGCCTTGGTCACCTGTGTCGATTGGCGTTGATGTAACTGAGGAAGGCGCTCATGTTGTTGGTATCTATGCTCTGGATAACGATACATCTCAGATTTTTTATTCCAAGTTTTACCCTGCACCACAGCGCAAGCCGCTGACGGATGAGGAGATATGGGTACTCACAAGCGAATACAACGACTATGACCAACACGGCGAATATTTTGAAGCCGTGTTCATTGGCAAACCAACATCAGAGCAAATACAAAAACACTGCCATGTTACTGAGCAAGGTGCGGTTCATATCTTGAATGGTGGCGGTAGGGTCAAGTATGAAGACCAATGGTACAACCTGAGAAAAGAAAAAGCCGCACACGGCATTAAGGGGGAAGCATGACACCACAACAGCAAAAACTTATGGAGTTGTCACTTGAGACTTCTAAAAACACACTCACAGCATTGAAGTTGGCTAATGAGCAGGGCGCAATTGCGGATACGATTTGGCTCAGTAAATATGAAACATTATTTGATTACATTGAATCTCAAATTGATGCCATGCAAAGAATTTTGGTTGAATCCAAAGAGCCAAAACAGGAAACTTTTATGGCGTCCTACGAGTTTAAGCAATATGGCTACTACAAAGATGAAAAAGGCACATTGAAACTTGGCAACATACAAGTCCCACAGCCGCCACAGCGCACATGGGTTGGGCTGACGGATGATGAGATTGACCAAGGCTTACTGCGTTCCGATTACGCATTCAAGACGGCAGAGGCATGGCGTGCTGGCGTTGTTTTTGCAATGACCAAACTCAAGGAGAAGAACAATGCCTAAAGGACTACTCGACGACATACCAATCTACAACCAAGCCCGTGACAAGGCATGGGAAGCGTTTATCAAACGCAAGGACGTGAAGAAGTCAGGCATGTTTAGCCAAGGCTTTCCTCTTGACCGCGAGTATTACGAACTGTGGTGTCAGGCTTGGGATCGTGCATGGAAGGACGGCTTCAACCGAGGCTTCAAGTCAGGGCACGACTGGGCTAAGTTAATGAAAACAAAGGAGAAGAAATGATACTGAACCAAGGAAAGTTAGCAGGCGGCTTAGCCGATGAACTGATTGAGGTCGTCCGCAAGTACGACGAAACGCTTTACATGTCTACCGTGATAGGTGTACTGGAGCTGGTCAAGCAACAACTGATACAAGAAAACGTGGAGGGGCCTGAAGATGACAGCACCATATAAACAGATCATCACGATCGACTTCGAGACCTACTGGGATACCAAGGAAGGTTACACGCTAACCAAGATGACAACAGAGGAGTACATACGTGATGCACGATTTAAAGCCTTTGGAGCCTGCGTACATGAATATGGAAGTGACGAACCTATTCGATGGTTTGGAGACGCAGGGCTACGTGAATACCTTGATGGGGTTGACTGGGGACGAACCGCAGTGCTTGCCCATAACGCACAGTTCGATGTATCAATTATGGAGTGGAAGTACAACGCCCATCCATGTTTCATCTTTGATACGCTATCGATGGCGCGAGCTTTACGAGGCGTGGAAGTTGGAAACTCACTTGCAAAGTTGGCCCGTGACTTCGGACTACCCGACAAAGGGACAGCTGTTCATTCAACTAACGGAGTTCACAAGCTGGACGCCACGCTCGAAAGAGAACTCGCTGAGTACTGCAAACATGATGTGTTTCTGTGCGAGGAAATATTCACAAGGCTGGTGGCTACCTATCCATCGAAGGAGCTGAGACTCGTCGACATGACCTTGAAGATGTACACCCGTGCGTGCCTACAGCTTGACCCCAACATGCTGACCGACGCCATACTAGATGAAAGAGAAAAACGTGAAGCCCTCCTACAGAAGCTCGACGTGGTGGAAACTGCACTCGCGTCGAACCAACAGTTTGCTGCACTACTTGAGAAACTCAATGTGGTTCCGCCAACCAAGGTCAGTAAGACAACAGGCAAAGAAACACTTGCCCTTGCAAAGAACGACGCCCTATTTCAAGCGCTACTCAACGGTGAACGTGAAGACGTTGCCCTTCTTTGTGAAGCGCGTCTTCGGGTTAAATCGACCACTGAGAGAACCCGTGCGCAGCGATTCCTCGATATTAGCAAGCGTGGTGCGCTTCCAGTCCCTCTGTCTTACTATGGGGCACAAACAGGAAGGTGGACGGCAAGCAAAGGCTCGGCCATCAACATGCAAAACCTCAAGCGAGGTTCGTTCTTACGCAAAGCGATTATGGCTCCCGCTGGCCACCAACTCGTCGTCGGCGATTTATCGCAGATTGAGCCACGAGTTCTCGCATGGCTTTCGGACTACACAGACATGTTGGAAATCTTCAGGGCCGGCGGTGACCCTTACGCCGCGTTCGGTGCGCAGATGTTCAACATACCCAACCTTAGTAAAGAGTCTCACCCTGACCTTCGGCAGTCTGCGAAGAGCGCGTTGCTTGGCTGTGGATACGGTCTTGGCTGGGCGGCTTTTGCTTCTCAACTCCTCACGGGATTCCTTGGGGCACCTCCACAACGCTACGATTTGGGCTTTGCGAAGAAGCTGGGGGTCACGCAGCAAGCCGCGCAGAAGTTCCTAGACTGGGATGTGAACGTTGAGAAGCTCCAGTCAATACCCCACACTTGTACAACCAAGGAGTTAGTCATCCACTGCCTAGCGGCCAAGGCCATCATCGACAAGTACCGCGCTACGGCTACGCCTGTGGTGGACTTCTGGGCGCTTAACACCGAGCTTATCCATGAGTCGCTATACAAGGGCAAAGAGTACAAGCACAAGTGTTTGACGTACCGCAAGGGCGAGATCGAGCTGCCCTCTGGCATGAAGCTGTTGTATCCAGACCTCAACATCAGGCGCTACAAGGATGAGGCAACAAAAAAAGAACAAACAGAGTGGACATATGGTCCAGATCGTACTAAGATATACGCAGGAAAAATAACCAACAATGTCACGCAGGGCGTAGCGAGATGCGTGATGACTGATGGGATGGTACGTACTGCAAAGAGATACTTTGTGGCGGGAACAGTACACGATGAACAGATCGTTGTGGTTCCTGATGCAGAGGTGCAAGAAGCTAAGACTTGGGTCTTGGCACAGATGACTATGGAGCCGCCTTATATGCCGGGCATTCCATTGGACGCTGACGGTGGCGCACACCGTCGTTATGGGTTAGCAAAAAACTAAGGAGAAAGTATGAAGTACAGAAAGAAACCCGTGGTCATTGAGGCCACGCAGTGGTTCAAGAATGGCGACCACCCAGCGGTAGTTGAGGCAAGCCTCAGCGGTATGAACGTTAATTTAATCGAAACACTGGAGGGCGATCACATGGTCACCCCCGGCGACTGGATTATCACCGGCGTGAAAGGCGAGCATTACCCATGCAAGCCCGACATCTTTGAGATGACGTACGAAAAAGTAGAGGAGAAGCAATGAAGCTACCAACACGAATGCGTGTGGGCAAGAAGTGGTACAGCGTTGAGGTGGTGGAAGCCATGCTCCACCGCAAGGACATGGGACGCACGTTCTACCCAGAGCAGTGCATCCGTCTTGGCAAAGCCAGCAATGTGACGGGGCGCAAGTACACCAAGGACGAGCTTGCCGATACGTTCTGGCACGAGCTTACTCACGCCATCCTTGAGGACATGGGACAGCATGAACTCAACCGCAACGAGGCATTCGTCACACAGTTTGCCAACCGATTAACAGTAGCCATCAACACAGCGAAGTTCGAATGAAAAAACCAGCATGGTCACACAGCAGCCTGAAAGATTTCGAGGGCTGCCAACGCAGGTATCACGAGGTCAAGGTCTTAAAGAAGTACCCCTTCCAAGAGACTGAGGCCACGCGCTACGGCAATCAGGTACATCAGGCTATCGAAGACTACATCAGGGACAAGAAGCCGATACCGCCTGAGTATGCGCAGTTCCAGCCTGTAGTGGACGCCATGCTAGGCAAACCCGGACGGGCTTTAGCTGAGTACGAGATGGCGCTCACCATCGATCTTAGGCCAACCAACTGGAAGTCTCCTGACGTATGGGTACGCGGTATTGCCGACATACTTATCATCGATGACGAGAACCTTACAGCGTGGGTTGGGGATTGGAAGACAGGCAACAACAAGTACCCCGACAGGGATCAGCTTGTGCTCATGTCGCTCATGGTGTTCGCACACTTTCCGCACATTCGCAAAGTGAACTCTGCGTTGCTGTTCATTGTCAAAAATGATATGGTCAAGATGCAGATGACACGCGATCAGACCGAGCAGTTCTGGTGGAAGTATCGTGAGCGTACTGCGCGTCTTGAAGCGTGCTTTGAGAACGATGTATGGAACCCCAATCAAACCCCACTCTGCGGATGGTGTCAGGTCACCGGATGCGAGTTCAACCCTAAACATTAGGAGTAAATGATGACACAGGTAAACGGCAAGCGTGACTACAAACACGCCTACAAACTTCAGAAGGCTTCTGGAGAAACTAAGGATCAAGTCGAGCGTCAACGTGCACGCCGTGCCTATGACAAGAAGGGCATCGATCGTGCAGGCAAAGACATCGACCACATCAAACCCTTGCGTGCTGGAGGCAAGTCAACCCCCGGTAACACAAGGCTCCGTAGTAAGAGCGCCAACCAGAGCGACAACGGAAAATAAAAGCTTGGAGAAGCAATGGAAATCGTAGAAGACAAAGCACTTATCTTACGCACAAGGAACCCGAACAAGTACTCAATCATCCCTAAGAGCAAGGCCATGCCCCGTGCAGACGGAGGTTTCGACGTTGCTGTTTACTGGGGTCTTGACGAAGCGCGGGTCTTGCGTAACCTAGGTGTGAAGAATGTGCCATCGCCGATCACTCGGCGCTATGACTGGCCGGGGCGTTACAAGCCCATGGCGCACCAGATGGAGACGGCCTCTTTCCTTACGCTGTATCGCAGAGCATTCGTGTTCTCAGAACCAGGAACTGGCAAGACGCTGTCTGCACTCTGGGCAGCCGACTACCTGATGAAGCTAGGTAAGGTGCGTAGGGTTCTCATCCTGTGCCCCTTGTCGATCATGCACAGCGCGTGGATGGGTGACATCAACAACAGCGTGATACATCGCTCGGCCGTTATCGCGCACCATGCGCAGGCTAGTCGCCGCATCGAGATGATTCAGCGTGACTACGAGATTGTCATCACCAACTACGAGGGGCTTAACCTCATCGCTGACGAGGTGCGTAACGATGGCCGCTTTGATCTCATCATCGTGGACGAGGCCAACGCATACAAGACGCCCACGACCCGCAGATGGAAGTCACTCAACTCCATCCTGACGCCCAACACATACCTGTGGATGATGACTGGTACGCCTGCGTCGCAGTCACCTGTGGATGCGTACGGCTTGGCCAAGCTAGTTAACCCTGATGGTGTGCCTAAGTTCTACACAGCGTGGCGCGATCAGGTGATGAACAAGATCACCACGTTCAAGTGGGCGCCCAAGCTCGATGCCAAAGACAAGGTGCACGAAGCCCTACAGCCCGCGATACGCTTTACCAAAGCACAGTGCCTTGACTTGCCGCCTGTCGTGACGATGGTGCGCGAGGTGCCGATGACACCACAGCAAGCCAAGTACTACACCATGCTCAAAGACCGCATGCTGGTGCAGGCCGCAGGAGAAACCATCACGGCAGTCAATGCCGCCGCTGGCGTATCCAAGCTGTTGCAGATCAGTTGTGGCGCGGCCTATACCGATGACAAGGAAGTGGTTGAGTTCGACTCAGCGCCTCGCCTTGCAGTGCTGGAGGAGATACTGGAGGAGACGGATCGCAAGGTCATCATCTTCGCTCTGTTCCGCAGCACCATCGACACCATCAGCAACTACCTCACCAAGAAGGGTATTGTCAATGAGTGTATCCACGGGGACATCTCTCCAAGCAAGCGCGGCTTGACGATCAATCGCTTCCAGACCGAGACAAACCCACGAGTGCTGGTCATGCAGCCTGCGGCTTCAGCCCACGGCATCACGCTGACTGCCGCTGATACTGTGGTGTTCTATGGCCCTCTGATGAGCGTGGAGCAGTACATCCAGTGCTGTGCGCGTGCTGACCGCAAGGGGCAAGACTCTGACAAAGTTACTGTGATTCACATTCAGAGTAGCCCGATCGAGAAGAAGATGTTTAAAGCGTTGGAAGGGAAAGTTAGCGACAACTTACTACTTACCGACATGTTCGAAACTGAAATTAAATCTTGAAAGGGGGTTGCAACGCTAGAAATTACATGTAAACTGTCCAACCTTAGACAAACAAAACAACAGGAGAAGCTATGGAAGAAGAAGCAGTACCGCTTGATAAGCTTGTGAAAATCTACCGCAAGCTACGCACGAAGATGACGGAACTGACCCAAGAGTACGACACCCAAACGGAAGTGCTCAAGGCGCAACAGGACGAGATCAAGAATGCGATCAAGGAACAGATGAAGGCGATGGGCGTCACATCCGTTCGCACTACCGAGGGCACGGCAGTCATGTCCGTGAAGACTCGCTACACCACACAAGACTGGGACTCGTTCAAGAAATTCATGATCGAGCACGAGGCCATTGACCTACTTGAGAAGCGCATCGCGCAGACCAACATGGCGCAGTTCTTAGAAGAAAACCCCGGGGTCGTACCGCCCGGACTCAACTCGTCGTCTGAGTACGACATCTCTGTACGCAAACCAACTTAAATGGAAATCAAAATGAGCAATATTGCAATGTTCAACCCCTCAAACGTGCCTGCCTTCGCTAAGAACGCAGAGCTTTCTGCAACTACTTTGGCCTTGGCTGGCGGTGTAAGCACCGGCGCCGGCATGAAGCGCGTATCCATCAAGGGTGGCGTGTTCCGCCTGCTTTCTGGTGGCAAGGAGATCGCCTCGATTGAAGACCGCCACTTGGACGTCATCGTTGTGAAAGCTGCCCCCAAGGTCAGCCGTATCTTCTACGCGGGTTCATACGACAAAGACGCGGCTGCTGCCGCCCCTGACTGCACATCTGCCGACGGTGACAAGCCCGATGCAGGCGTGAAGAACAAGCAGTCCTCAAGCTGCGCTACCTGCCCACAGAACATCGCTGGGTCTGGCAATGGTCAAAGCCGTGCCTGCCGCTACCAACAGCGCTTGGCTGTGGTCTTGGCCAACAACCCTGATGGCGATGTGTTGCAGGTCACTCTGCCAGCTACTTCCATCTTCGGCAAGGAAGACGGCGACAAGCGCCCACTGCAAGCCTACGCTCGTTACATGGCGGCTCAGACGCCTCCTGTTAACTTGGACGCCATCGTGACTCGCATGAAGTTCGATACTAAGGCTGAGTCACCCAAGCTGATATTCGCCCCTGTGCGTTGGTTGACTGATGACGAGTACGCTTCTGCTGTGGAGCAGTCCAAGTCTAAGGATGCAGAGAAGGCCGTAGCGTCTACCCCTGCCGCCGCTGACGGCGTTGTGGCTCCTGCGCCTTTGGCTCTGGAAGGTAAGCGTCCTGCTCCCAAGGTAGAAGCCGAGGAAGAAGACGAAGCGCCAGCACCCAAGCCCAAGAAAGCTAAGGCCGCACCTGTGGAAGCAGAGGCGGAAGAAGAACCCGAAGTGCGCAAGGCAGCGCCCAAGGTTGAATCCGTTCCAGCTAAGAAGAACAAGCTGGCCGACATCGTTGCTGACTGGGACGATGAGTAACTAAATCGGGGGAACGTCGTGCAACATGCTTGCGGACGAGCGGCTAGTACCCCCACCTATATATGGCCTACTCACAAAAAATCATTGACGAAGTAGCTAAGACACCCAAGTCTCTGGGCAACCAGCTTGGGCGTTGGGCGATCCATCTTGACTTCCCTGTCACGAAGATTGCCTATGCTCTCGGCGTATCCCGACAGACTGTTTACAACTGGTTCACAGGCACAGAAGTGTTCGTGGCCTATCGTGACCGCGTCGAATTCTTAACTCACATAATGAAGACCTCACGCACAGCGGACGAGGCATGGAGAAAAATATGTACGGAATACAACCTCGATCCCTCACCACGCAAGAACTGATTTACTTTGGTGCGGAGTTGCTTGAGTTGCCTACTGGCATGCCCAAGGATTTCCAAGCAGAAGTACTGCGCCGCCTGACTGCATTTGCTCCGGACAACGAGCACCAGCAACGCGACCCTAGACAGCTCGACCTGTTCCTGTAACCCCACCAAGGACTTCAATGACCCCGCTTGATTTTTTAGCGGTTGTTCTGCCGCCGCCAGAATTTGGTCGGTATTGCGTAGCAGAATTTACAAAGAAGAAAGAGCACGTCTTCGTCGACACGCTCGATCAAACAACAGCGCCAATTAAGACTTGGCACGACAACAAGTACGACGTTTACTTTGCCTTGGCTACCTTTGGTGAAGATGACAACCGCACTGCCGCAAACGCTAGGTACGTCAAGGCCATGTTTATCGACATGGATGGCTACGCCTCAAAGAAAGACGCCGCTCTTGCGCTTCACGCGTTCTTGGATAAGACTGGCCTTGATGCCCTTGGCACGCCATATGTCGTTGGTTCTGGTGGGGGCCTGCACTGCTACTGGCCTTTGACTGAAGCCCAGCCTATCGACACATGGAAGCCTGTGGCCGAGAACTTCAAGCGCCTGTGCAAGCAAGAAGGCTTGGCCATCGACATGACTGTGACGGCTGATGCCGCCCGTGTCCTGCGTGTGCCCGGCACAACCAACTTTAAAAAGAAGTACGCGA
>JACCDW011887725.1_pt1 | contig 12079 bp, 7 predicted proteins | sample 7449781 | NCBI WGS metagenome assembly JACCDW01 (sample SAMN15323449, study PRJNA562643) | freshwater metagenome | isolation source: river surface water | place: USA:Blue River Watershed | collected 2017-08-18
AATCCGTTGACACGTCTCCAGGAGTTTTCCATGCCACACAACCTTCACAACACGCTGCAGGAATTCAAGTTTGCCGCCAAGACCGGCAAGTACTACTCGCTGCCCGCGCTGGCCGAAGAGTTTCCGGGCATCGCCCGCTTGCCGGTGTCGATCCGCATCGTGCTGGAATCGGTGCTGCGCAACTGCGACGGCAAAAAGGTCACCGAGGCGCACGTGCGCCAGCTGGCGAACTGGAAGCCGAAGGCGGCCCGTACCGACGAGATCCCGTTCGTCGTCGCGCGCGTGGTGCTGCAGGACTTCACCGGCGTGCCGCTGCTGGCTGACCTGGCCGCGATGCGCGGCATTGCTTCGGCCATGGGCAAGAACCCGAAGAACATCGAGCCGCTGGTGCCGGTTGACCTGGTCGTCGACCACTCGGTGCAGATTGACCACTTCCGCGACAAGAACGCGCTTGACCTGAACATGAAACTGGAATTCCAGCGCAACAACGAGCGCTACCAGTTCATGAAGTGGGGCATGCAGGCGTTCGACACCTTCGGCGTCGTGCCCCCGGGCTTCGGCATCGTGCACCAGGTGAACCTCGAATACCTCGCGCGCGGCGTGCACAACAAGGACGGCGTGTTCTACCCTGACACGCTGGTCGGCACCGACTCGCACACCACCATGATCAACGGCATCGGCGTGGTCGGCTGGGGTGTGGGCGGCATCGAAGCTGAAGCCGGCATGCTGGGCCAACCGGTCTACTTCCTGACCCCGGACGTCGTCGGCGTGAACCTGACCGGCGCGCTGCGCGAAGGCGTGACCGCGACCGACCTGGTGCTGACCATCACCGAGATGCTGCGCAAGGAAAAAGTGGTCGGCAAGTTTGTCGAATTCTTCGGCGAAGGCACCGAGTCGCTGTCGCTGACGGACCGCGCGACGATCGCCAACATGGCGCCGGAATACGGCGCGACGATGGGCTTCTTCCCGGTCGACGCAGCCACCATTGACTACTTCCACGGCACCGGCCGCACCAAGGCCGAGATCGACGCCTTCGAAGCGTACTTCAAGGCGCAGAAGATGTTCGGCATCCCGAAGAAGGGCCAGATCGACTACACGAAGGAACTGACGCTGGACCTGTCGAAGGTTGCGCCGTCGCTGGCCGGCCCGAAGCGTCCGCAAGACCGCATCGAGATCGGCAACGTCAAGGACACCTTCCGCGACCTGTTCGCCAAGCCGGTCGCCGAGAACGGCTTCAACAAGAAGGCCGAGGACCTCGACGCCGAGTACGCCACGTCGGACGGCGTGAAGCTGCATAACGGCGACGTGCTGATCGCCGCGATCACGTCGTGCACCAACACCTCGAACCCGAGCGTGCTGCTGGCCGCCGGCCTGCTGGCGAAGAAGGCCGTCAAGCTCGGCCTGACGGTGCCGAAGCACATCAAGACCTCGCTGGCCCCGGGATCGCGCGTGGTCACCAAGTACCTCGAAGCGGCCGGCCTGCTGCCCTACCTCGAAGAGCTGGGCTTTGGCGTTACCGCTTACGGCTGCACCACCTGTATCGGCAACGCGGGCGACCTGACCGCGCCGATGAACGAAGCGATCGTGAAGAACGACGTCGTCGCTGCCGCTGTCCTGTCGGGCAACCGCAACTTCGAGGCGCGCATCCATCCGAACATCCGCGCGAACTTCCTCGCGTCGCCGCCGCTGGTCGTCGCCTACGCAATCGCCGGCAACGTCACCATTGACCTGATGACTCAGCCGATCGGCAAGGACAAGAAGGGCCGTGACGTGTTCATCGGCGACATCTGGCCGAGCTCGGAAGAGATCAACAAGCTGATGAAGCACGCGATGAACGCGCGCACCTTCAAGAACAACTACGCCGACGTCAAGGGCGCGCCGGGCAAGCTGTGGGAGCAGATCAAGGGCGTCGCCCAGGGTCAGGTCTACAACTGGCCGAAGTCGACCTACATCGCCGAGCCGCCGTTCTTCGAAGGCTTCGAGATGCAACCGAAAGCCGCGGCAACCGGCATCGCCGGTGCACGCGCGCTGGGCGTGTTCGGCGACTCGATCACGACCGACCACATCTCGCCGGCCGGTTCGATCAAGGACACGTCGCCTGCCGGCAAGTTCCTGCTCGAGAACGGCGTCATCAAGGCCGACTTCAACAGCTACGGCGCGCGCCGCGGCAACCACGACGTCATGATGCGCGGCACCTTCGCGAACGTGCGCATCAAGAACCTGATGATTCCGGCCAAGCCGGACGGCTCGCGCGTCGAGGGCGGCATCACGATGCACCAGCCGACTGGCGAAGAAATGTCAATCTATGACGCCGCAATGAAGTACATCAAGGACGACGTTCCGACGATGATCTTCGCCGGCGAAGAGTACGGCACCGGCTCGTCGCGTGACTGGGCGGCCAAGGGCACCCAGCTGCTGGGCGTGAAGGCGGTCGTGGCGCGTTCGTTCGAGCGCATCCACCGCTCGAACCTGGTCGGCATGGGCGTGCTGCCGCTGCAGTTCCTCGGCAACGACAGCGTGCAGTCGCTGAACATCACCGGCAACGAGAGCTTCGACCTGCTCGGCCTCGAGAACGACATCAAGCCGCAACAGGAAGTGACGCTGGTGATCAAGCGTGCCAACGGCGACAGCCAGAAGGTCAAAGTGCTGCTCCGTATCGACACGCCGATCGAAGTCGACTACTACCGCCACGGCGGCATCCTGCCGTTCGTGCTGCGCCAGCTGCTCGCAGCCTGATGACAGCGCGGCCGGCGGGTTCATCCCGCCGGCCGGCGCTGCCTCGTTGACCAGAAACCGGAGACAAGATCATGTGGAAAATCCTCGTAGCATTCATCATCTTTGCGGCCATCGCGCTGACCGTCGTTTTCCAGATGGGCGATAAGGCGAGCATGCAGGGCGAGTCCGGCGGCCATGAGTCGTCGGAAGCCGAGAAAAAGCCCGAGGCGGCTGCGGACGCACCGGCCGCTGCGCCGGCGGCTGCACCTGCGGCAGGTGAGGCCGAAAAGAAGTAATCAGTCCGGCTATCGCGAAAAGGCCCGCTTCGGCGGGCCTTTTTCATGGCGACTGCAGCTGGTCATGGCCGTGACGAGCCGGTGCATCCGGTACAATCTGCGGTTCCGCAGCAAGCTACCGAACCATGCGCCGCACACCCAAGAATCCCGTCCGCAAGTTTTCCGCCGAGAGCCAGCGGCTCGCCTCGCTCGCGCAATCGATGGTTCGCGCGTCCAGCCGCATCGAGGCGCGCAGCTGGGAGGCGCGCCTCGATGCGCTGCTGCAGAAGCAGCTTGCGAACCAGCAGCAGCCGGCGATCGACAATGCGCTCGATCACCTGTTCCACACCGACCTTGATGCATACGACGCCCTGCTCGACTGCGTGGAGGCAATCAGCAGCAGCTGCACGCTGGAACACGAAGGCAAGCGCTTCGATGCGCTGCTGGTGGCCGTGCCCATCCTCGCATGGACGCGCTTCAGCATTCCGTCGGGCCGGGTGAATGCGAGCGCGCTGCAGGCGATCACGGCCCAACTGTACGGGCATGTCCTCGCCGCGAATACGCGAGCGGCCGTCGCGCCGGTCCTTTTCTCCGTGGACCAGCTGCCGCGCAGTTACTGCGAAAATTTCCAGCTGTCCCGCAAGATGGCCGAGGCTGCGTTGTCAGGCAAGCCGGCCCCCGCGCCTGCGTCGCTGGCAGAGACGGCCCCATTCCTGGCAGACACGCGCTACCTGCTGGTGGCGGTGACAGCGGAGGCCGGGCAGCCTTTGCTGCGCTGGCAGGAAGACGAAGCTGGCAGCACGCGACAGTCGCTGAGCCAGACGGCTCTCACCCAATGGCAGCTGCAGGCGGGACCCAACCTGCAGGCGCTGCTGCCCGGCTGCGGCGTCGAGCTGCTGCTGCCGGCCGCGTACTACGTTGCCTGCCGCGACGCGGACAAGGCGATCCGGCCAATCTCGCTGCGCGCCGCAGTCCACTACCTGACGAACACGCTGGCTGTGGAGCCGGCCCAATTGTCGGTCGTGATCGCCCCGGTCGGCGACGAAAACAGCGATCTCCGCATCGACGAATTCCGGATCAGCTACAGCGTCGCGGACAGCAAGGACGTGGTGTACGGCGTTGTCTGGCCGCTGTATGACGAGGAAAGCGCGGAGGAAGTCATTTCATCGATCGGCAATCGTCCCGGGTTCGCCGGCGGCGTCACGCCGATGCAGCAGATCATCGCGGTACTGCGCGAGACGGGCATCACCCGCATCCAGCAGGTCGACGGCGTGTTCTCGCCGGAATATTGCGACGACTGCGGCGCGCCGCTGTTTGCAGATACCGATGAGGAGATGGTGCATGCTGAAATGCCGGAGGATGCCGGACAAAACACCGGACACTTGCATTGATGTATCGGAATTGCCGAAAGGCTCTGCTATAATCTTTGGTTCGTCGGGGCGTAGCGCAGCCTGGTAGCGCACTTGCATGGGGTGCAAGGGGTCGCGAGTTCGAATCCCGCCGCCCCGACCATTAGAATCAAGCATCAAGGCCAATCTCCGGATTGGCCTTTTTGTTTTGTGTCCTGTCTTTCGCGGCTTTTTGATCGTGGCCCGTCGATCAGTCGATCGCGATGGGTTGCGGCACCTGAATCGCCTCGACTTCGCGTTCGGCCAGTCTGCGGAGCTCGTCGTTGAAAAACCAGTGCGCCTGATACACCGGCACCGGCTGCCAGTCGCGGAATCGCTTGTGCACGGCGTCCAGCCCTGAGTCCACCCGACGGAGCCCGTTGTGGATCGCGTATTCAATCGGACGAAAGCAAACAAGATCCATTGCCAGCCCTGCAAGCGTGGCACGCTCGCTCCACTGCAGAAGATACAATTCCCCGCCCTGCTCTAGCCCAAGGATTCCTGCGACGAATTTCCCCGCATCGGCATAGGCCATCAGGATCGCCGCCTCCGGCATCGCTGCCACCACTGCCCGGTACGCCTCTTCAGGCAACCATGGGCGTCCGCCGTGGCGCGCACATACCCGGCGATGCCCGTCATAGTAATCAGCGAGCACTTCGTCCCGGATGTCGCGGCCGCGAAGCACCCGGAATTCCAGCTGGTGCGACTCGGCCTGATGACGATCGATCCGTGCCTGCCTGCGCTTGCGTGCGGGCAGCGCGAGAAGATAATCGGCATAGGTGCGATGGCCGGCATTGGCCCAATGCGAATGCCATTCGCACGACAGCAACGCCCCTGCCGCGCGACACTGTCGCGCCTGCCTTGCGTCGATGTGCATGACGTTGAACACATCGTCGCCGGACTTTCGCCGCCACTCACGCAGGCCAACGAGCAATGCCGCTCGCTGTGCGTCGGCAGCAGGTCCGCCGCGGGCGAGCAACTTCGGACCCATCACAGGGAAAAATGGCAGGCCAACCTGGAACTTCGGCCATGCAAAACAACCGGCAGCCGATCCTGCACTGAGCCAGCGCACCTCCGGACCGAACTCTCGCCGTGTGCCCGACTTCTGCATGACCGGCGCGCAGGCAACGAGTCCGCGCGGCCCGTCAGACAATAACGCATAACCGGGCAACACACCACGTGCCGCACAGACCGCACCGGACGCTTCGAGCGCACTCAGGAATGCATGGCGAACAAATGGATGGCGCCCGGCACAGGCATCCCATGCAAGCGGATCGACGTCGCGAATCGATGGAACGACCCGCAGCTCAAGTGACATTGTCCGAGCTCGCCAGTTGTGTTCGCAAACGCTCGACCATCGGGAGGACATCGCTGGCCTCGGCCAGAATGACCAGCAAGTCGCCGGCACCGCAGGAACGAAGGCATGACTCGAGCAGGGCCAGGTAATCCCGGCTGGTCGTGAACGTCTGTCCTTCGCGCAGTTTTGGCTTCGCCTGCTCCTGCGCGCATGCCAGCAAACCACCAAGGGGATCCTCGCTGCCGAACCCATGGCCATTATTGCGGAAATACGCTTCGTCCTGCGACAGGAAAACACGTTCGAAGGTCTCAAGCATCCAGGGAAGCTGGGCCTCGAGATGGTGGCGGAAGCGATTTCCCACAATGCTGACCAACACACGCTGCCCGGCCACGGGCAAGCGCGACACGACATCAAACAGTTCGCGCAGGCCTTCCGGATTGTGTCCGTAATCCAGCAATATCCGGAACGGCAGACCCTCGATGAAGTTGTAGCGGCCGGGATTCTGCTCCGGCGAATTATGAAACTGCGACAGTGCATCGCGGATCACCGCCGGTGGAATCCCCTGTGCCCATGCGAGCGCCGCTGCAAACAGCGCATTGCTTTCGTTGAAACGCAGCAGGCCGTTCATCGTGGCGGGAACCGCATCGACGGCCATCAGGTCGGTTTCCATGCCGCCTTCGGCGAATATGATCCGTCGCGCCCCCTGCTTCTCAGCGATGAATACGACCTCGCCACCGGATCGACGATGTTCGGCGACGGCAGGGTTTCCTGCGCTTTGGGCCACCAGGATATGGCGACGGCAGCCGGCCCTCTCCCGCATTTGCAAGCACAATACGTCGTCGGCATTGACCACGATGGCGCTGTTGGCACGCTCCAGCACCTCGGCCTTGAGTCGGGCCATCTGCTCAAGCGTTTCGACGCCATCGACGCCGATATGGTCATCCTGTACGTTGAGCAGTGCAGCCACGTCATAGCGGTCACAAGGATGTCCGAAGCGTAGCAATCCCTTGCGGGGCAGTTCGAGCACGGCTGCCTCCACTGCGGGATCATTGAGCAGAATCTGCGCACCCGGCAGGCCTGACAGGTTCGACGTCGTCACCAAGTCATCGCCAATCCAGACGCCCTGTGAAGTACATACGCCCGCGACCTTGCCGGCAGTGTTCCAGATGTGCTGCAACATTTTTGCCGTGGTGCTCTTGCCGTTGGTGCCGGTAATGGCCGCCGTCGGTATGCGGGGCGGGCGTCCGGACAACAGCAGCTCAAGGATCTCGCCATTCAGATCACGCCCGGGATCGCTAATCCAGTGCGGACGAAATCCGGGCTGCGCGTTGATTTCGCAAATCGCTCCGCCCACGTCGTGCCACGAACGCGTAATGTCAGGGCAAAGAAAATCCACGCCGGCGATGTCCAGCCCGATGATGCGCGCGGCACGCTCGGCCAACAGGCGATTATCCGGATGGATCACGGCGCTCACATCCACGGCAGTGCCGCCGGTACTGATGTTTGCCGTTCGGCGCAGGCGCACGAACCGGCCGGCGGCCGGCACGGACTCCGGCGTCAAGCCTTGCTCGGACAGGCAGCCAATGGCTTCGGCATCCGGCGCAAGGCGAATCATCAGACTGCGCTTGCCGACGCCACGTCGCGGATCGGCATTCGCGAGGTCGATTAATTGCAGAACGCTCATCGTTCCATCGCCCGTGACGCCCCCTGGAATCCGCCGCGTCGCTGCCAGCAGGCGGCCACGAACCACCAGCAAGCGGTAGTCATCGCCATCGATATGTTTCTCGACAATGACTGCGCCGGGGCTGAGCTTGGCCGCTGCTTCGAAAGCCGCATCGAAGGCCTCGTCGCTGTGAATCCCCGGCACGACGCCAACGCCCTGATCCATCGCCGCGGGTTTCACGACCACTGGCCATCCCAGTTGCCGGACGACGTGTCGCGCATTCTGCAGGTCTCGCACTTTTGCCGTGGGCGGCACGGGCAAGCCGGCCTCGGCCAGGCGCAAGCTGGTCTGGTACTTGTCACGCGCAGTACGTGCTGCCAGATGAGAGCTCTGCCCGGTAAAACTGCTATCCAACTGCTGCTGGCCCGCCCCCCATCCAAGGTACAGCATGGGCCCGTCAGTGCGAATAGGCCAATCGCGCGCCATGGCAGCCAATGCAAAACGCAAGGTATTCGGCGCCAGGGCGCCGTTTTGCGCCATTTCCAGCCAACGGCAGTAGCCCGCTTGCAGCGCTCTTACCTGCGCTGCCGTGACTGCCGGGTCGGTTCGCTGCACCAGATAGCGCAAGCACCACCGCAAAGCCTCCCTGACGACCGACTCGCGGCCATAAGGAAGGGCAACGACAATGCGTTCGCCAGCATCTTCCATCACGACGCCACCAGCGACAGCCTCGCGTGCCTCGCGCAACATTGCGACCGTGAGCGCGACCACCCAACCTGCAAACGTGGATGGCCAGACAACCGGCCATTCCGCAACCTGCACAGGCAAGACCTCGGCAAGCAGTTCCGGCGTCGGCTTCCGGTTCAAACACCAGTCAGCCGTATTGCCCTCGACCCGCAACGTGGCCAGAGCGGTTTTTTGCAGCAACCCTGCAGTCGCGCCGCGCAGGCAGCGCAGGGCTTCAATTTGAACAATTACAATCATGCACGAGGTTCGCTGACGAGCGATGGTGGCAGTCCGCTGCTCGCGAATGCAAGGATGCGGCGGTTCAGATCGACAGCAGAAGTCGACGGTTGATTTATCAGCACAAGAATCTTTCCGTCCAATTCGGACAGGCGCGCACGCAGCAGGGACTCGGCCTGCTCCCAGTTTTCGACTGTAGTGACAGGCTTCGTAATGCCGTGTCCGGCATTGAGGCGCTCGAATTCGTCTTTCAACAGCTGAGGTATGGCACCGGGTCGGTACAGCGGCAATGCCGTTGGAAGCAAATAGGAGTCGGCGCGGTCGAAACAGATGAATTCATCCATGAAACTGTGAAGGTGCAGCGCAGACTCGCGGTGGCGATCCGGATGCTCGCCAGCCGAGCGCGCCACCGCCGCAATGCGATAGCGGCACCCTTCGATTTGCGCCAGCTGCTCCACAGCCTGCTGCATTGACTGCATTGACGCAGCCTCGCCGGCCTTGTCCAGAACAAATGTCACTCGCCCCTGCCGGTGCACACTGGTACGAAAAACATGGTTCTCATGATCGAGTCGCAAGGCGCGCAAGCGTGACGGCCAGTCATCCAGAGGCAGCGGTCCAAACCACGCAGCCGCCACCGCTGCCAGCAACTCTTCAAGGGTCTTTTCACCCAGCATGCCATGATAGGGAGCTACACCTTCGAGCCCGATCTGATCCCGCGATTCACCGCCCTGCCAAATGGTCAACGCATCGGGCTCGAGCCGGTCGTTGCGCAACACGCCCACCGTCGCATGAGCGCTTGCACTGATCTCCTGCAACTCGCCGGCAGTCGCTGTGGCGCTGAACCAAATGCAAGTGGCCGGATCACGCTGGCTGCCTATGCGGCGGCACTGCGCATCGTCATGATTGAGTATCGCAAGGCGCGCCGGCCGGATGCCAGTGGACTTTACGTCCGCCATCTGCGCCGGTGTGCCGATGCCGTCCAGCCCCAGATGGACTGCTTGCACGTTGAGAAGTATGCCCATGTCACTTCGCGCGTAAGGCAAACCCTGCTTGAGGAGGCCGCCCCTGCCTTGTTCGAACACGGCGGCCTGTACCGACGGATTTCGTAACAACGCACGTGCGCTCACGCCGCCAATGCAGTCGCCCTCGGCAACGCGCTGGTCGCCGATCCATGCGCCATCGGAGGCCGCCAGCGCGATGCACCGCCCGCTCCCCTGGAGCAGGCTCCATAGCAACCTTGCGGTCGTGGTCTTGCCTACGCTGCCCGTCACGGTATAGATGGGCACATGGAGGCTGTCGCGCAGATCGCCGAGATCGTGCTCCGTGCCTTCAGGCACACCCTCGAGCACACGCTGCCGCTCACCTTCACCGATGACCGTCTGTTCCTTGCCCGGCCATTGCCAGCTGATGCCACGTTCCCACAGGCGGTGGTGAAGCGCGATCAATTGCGTCGAAGGCAACCTGGACCGCAGATTGCCGAAGGCATCCAGCCAGCGCCGCAAATCTTCCTTGCGCACATCCAGACTTCCCTGCTGCCAGGCTGCGTGACTCCATTGCAGCCATATGCCAGTCAATTGAACCCCCTGCTGCACGAACGCTTCGTATGGGCACGCGCTGTAGAGCAACATGCCAACCGGTGGCGATTTTCCTGCGGCGTCCACCTGCATCGGATAAGCAGGCATGCCGAACGCGGCCTGCAAAGCAGCCCATCCTGCGATGAGCGGACCAATACCTTCAGATGCAAACTCCTGCATTTGCACTTGCCGCCACCATTCGCACAGTATTGGATGGGCTTCTGCCAGTTGCCCCATCACCCGCTGTGCGGCCCGCCACCACGCGTGCATGTCGGAGGGCACCACCGCCGAGTTGACCGAGATGCATGTTCCCGCCCACGGAAATGAAGGGGTGGCGCCGCAGCATTGCCGGAATTGCCAGCCATGCAAACCGAAATTTTCTGCCAGCTGCTTTTTGTGCGAGGCCGCGCTCATCTGACTGTTTAAAAATATTCGAAAAGACATCGGGACACAGGCGCAAAAAAACAAATCTGAGCGCAATTGCGTCGGGAGCAGATTATATTGAGTCGCTCGCCGGGATTCCGGCAATTTGCAGAAAACAATTCAGGCGGCCGCTTGCGTCGACATCAGGCCGGAATCCAAGATCATGTACATCCCCGCCCACTTCGCCGAATCCGGCACATCCGAAATTCACCGGATCATTGAGCGCTTCCCATTGGCCACGCTGGTGACCACCGGACAACGAGGTCTGGATGCCAACCAAATACCGTTCGAACTGGCTCCGGCAGATGGCGAACCCGCACTGCTGCGTGCACATATCGCGCGGGCAAATCCGCTCTGGCAGGAGACAGCGGAAGGCAGTGCTGCGCTGGTCATTTTCCGAGCGGAAGACGCGTATGTTTCGCCAAACTGGTATCCAAGCAAACACTTCACGCACCGCCATGTACCCACCTGGAATTATCAGGTAGTGAACGTTCACGGCACCGTGCGGTTCATTCAGGACGAGAAATACCTTCGTGCGCTGGTGGGTCGCCTGACCCGCACACATGAAATGAACATTCCCGGTAATAAGCCATGGCGAATGGCAGATGCGCCGGCAGAATATATTGATTCGATGCTCAAGGCGATTGTCGGAATCGAGATCGAGATAAACCGTGTGGAAGCCAAATCCAAACTGAGCCAAAACCGCGAAGACCGCGATCGGCTGGCCGCTGCAGATGAATTGGACAAGCAGGGACATACCCGACTGGCTGATGCGATGCGCAACCGATGAACTGGCCCGCCATTGCCGTCAGCCGGCAGAGCGACAAACTCGCATTTGCCGACGCTCGACCTGAAGCGAATCCCGCCCCGGACTCAAACCCCGGTCGCCCCGGCGACAGATCGCAGCGCCTTCAAACATCCTCGACAACCGGCAAAAATAGTTGCAATAAACATCATTAAATACAAGTTTTCGGGCAAGAACTTACGTCAAAGCAATATAATCGAGGGTTCTTGCGAATATTCGAATAAAGACCTCAAGGATGCGGCAATGCAGTTGATGTGGGTTTCCGGTCCGACCGGCAATGTCAAAACGATTTCCATCACGGCCAAAAAAGTCTTTCTGGCCGCTGGCGCGCTGTCGGTTGCACTTGTCGTGGCCGGATGCCTGCTTTATCTGATTGGATTCAAGATTGCCATTGAGGTCAGCCCCGAACTGGCCCGCAGCTTGGGAGGAGTCACCACGGAAGCCGAGCAGCAGCGCATGGAGTCCGTATACCGGGAACGCCTTGCCAAAATTCAGGGCGCATTGAACGCGACCACCCAGGAAATCCGGCAGCTGCAACAGCTCAAGAACCGCTTCATGGAGCTTGCGACGCCTGCGTCCCTGCGTGAAAAAGGGAACGCCAAGGAAGACGGCAAAGGTGGCCCGCTGCTGCCGACCAGCCATAACGACGCCCCCCGCGATCAACCGCTTGTTCACACGATGGACGGCGCCATGAACGATATCGGCACGTTCGAAAAGGTCATCAGCAACATGCGCCAGGACTGGGGAAAACAGCTGGTCTGGCTGGAGACTCTGCCTACGGGTGTGCCCATTGGCGGCGATTTCCGCGTGACCAGCGGTTGGGGCATGCGGCTCGACCCGTTCACCGGCCAACTCGCGCGCCATGAGGGCCTGGACTTTACTGCAGCCAGCGGCACCGCGATTCTTGCGGCGGCTGATGGCGTGGTCACCCGATCCAACTGGGAGAATACCTACGGCAATATTGTCGAGGTTACCC
>JACCDW011184412.1_pt1 | contig 12076 bp, 10 predicted proteins | sample 7449781 | NCBI WGS metagenome assembly JACCDW01 (sample SAMN15323449, study PRJNA562643) | freshwater metagenome | isolation source: river surface water | place: USA:Blue River Watershed | collected 2017-08-18
AAAAAACAACTAAAAGTTCTGAAAATTGGATTCTTTGGACTAATTGCCAAATTATTCTAAACCGTATCAAGCTTTGACAATATTATATTTTTAAACATACTCTTAATACTATAAAAGGCTATTTATCTTTTGCTCAAAAACCTGACCTAATTCATTGAATTTGATTGAAAATCTATTCTCAAACCAATCCATCATCAATGCTCCAAAACTACCTCCAAGTTTATAATTATAAATTAGTTCTTCGTTACTATCTGGAATTATACCAGGTAGATTTGTCTCATAATGTTCAAGAGCAATTTGAATAATAAAAGGTGGATTAATTTGCTCTCGAAGTGCTTTCAGTTCGGAGGTAAACTCTGCAGCCAAAGTCTTATTCTCCAGCAAAAGCATTTCTATCAATTTTAGTTTTGCCTCACTAAAGTCTTGCCTCAACTGTTCGAGTTGTTGCTCTTTAGATAGTTTTTGCTCTTTTAATTTTAGTTCTTCTTTCTGTTTTTGTCTTTGAGCTTCCTGTATTTTTTTTTCTTCTTGAATTGGGTCAAAAATATTGGGCTGAGACATCATCGACTGAATAAAACCCATCGGATTTGCCACCTTCTGCCCTACTTGTATCAAATTTTTCACAAGTATAATTCTTGATTTTATATATTCTTCTGGGTAAAGCTTCAACCATTTTTGTACAGTTTTCAAACTCGCTCCTTTAAAATCACGAACCATCGAAAATATCTCACGCTCTACTAAATTCTGAACATTGATGTCGAGTTGCGGTAAATCAAGGACTTCTTCTTCATTTCTCGAATCAACAACTTTATTATTCTTGAAAATATTAAATACTAATTCCGAAATTTGTTTTCCATATTTGATTTCATCAAAAGTAAAACGAATATCTGTACTTTCTTGAAGGTCTTCCTGAGCCTTTAAAATTACTCTCTGTTTAAAATTTGCGTAGAGCGGATATTTATCTGAAATATCAAGCATCTCTTTCAACTCTTGCACGCTAAACCTTCTCTTACCAATTCGCTCATATTGTTTTAATAACTCATAAATTCTAACAGAGAACGAACTCTGAATCCCCAATACGTTACGTATATCATACATCAAATATTGGGTTTGTAATTGCAGTAAAAAGGGTTTCATCTTGGGATGAAAAGAAATATCTACGTAATTTCCATCTTTCACAAAGCTGTCCACCCCTACTGCAATATGTGTCTGAAATTCTTTTAAACCTTCGGGCGTATCTCTAATTATTCTGATTTCTTTTTTTGTTAGCCCTTTCGCCCCATCTTTCAACATTTTATAGGAATTTTTGTGCGATAAGCCAAAATCTTTAACTACATCTTTCAGATAAATACGATATTCTTTAAAGTCTTCATCATCTTTTTTTATTAACGTGAGCATTTTGGTAAATACTCGTGTCTCCCAAATATCAAATCTATATCTACCTTCTACCAAATCATTTGATTTCCTGATGAGTTTGATTGAGCCACTTCCTTCGTTTTTATCTTTCTTCATTTTAATTTAAAATAAAACAAATATAACAATATTTTTAAATGTGTTATATAATCCTCAGAAATGTTATAGTTAGGGTATTACTCCGTAACTATTGTTTAGTTTTATGTATCCCCACTTTTGTTATAGAAAGATAACGAAAATAAGAAAATCCCCATTTTCGTTATAAAATCCCCAAATTTGATATAGTAATCCCCACTTTTGTTATAGTATTCCCCAGATTTGATATAATAATCCCCACTTTTGTTATAAAATACCCCACTTTTGTTATAAAATATACTGTATCTTATTAATAATCAATCAATTATGTGCCTGGAAAGCTTTTAAATAGAATAAAAGTAAAATAAAAGCAACAAAACACTGATGTTGGTATTTTAAAAATTTCTTATAAATATTCAATAGATATAGAACATATAGCATATCCCTAAACTTCTTTTAAATGTTTTTTTCCGCTTCCCCAAAAATGTTATAAAATAACTTAGTATAACTTTTTTGGGGAAGTTTACTATTTAGTTTAGATACTCTAATGTGTTAATATTCAAAATAGTTTGATTTTTGACTTGAACTAATTACTATGAAAAACTTGAAACAGTGCTAAGTATAACATTTTTGGGGGTATATGAAAAAATAGATATTTTAATAAGTTTAAGTTCCAATTTTGTTGTATGTTGTAAAATTAGACAGGTCAGTTTATATAACAAAAATGGGGAAGTGGAAGCTTCTCTCCTCCCCTATCAATGGTATCGAACTATTTCAGTGTTTTTAAAATCTCTTTGGCTGTTTTGATTAGTTCTTCTAAGTCAGTTTTCTGTTGAGTCTTAGAAAATTTCTTAAGTATACTATTAATAATTTCTACTTGTTGTCTAATTGGATTTACAGTATTAGCAGAAACAACTTTACTCAGATTTTGGATTTCTTGGACTGTAGAAATTGGAGCAATGATTGCTGTGTTTTTTCCCAATTCCTGAATTATTCCCTTTTCAATTTTTTCTTCACCAATCAAAATTTTATTTCGTAAATCAGAGCTAAGTTTTTCAAGACCTTTTGCAAATTCAGCATCTCTTTTTATAGTTTTTGCATTGACTTTGTATTCTTCGGCAAGACGTTCGGCAGTTGAAATTCCCGAAGGGACATTTTGTCCCTTCGAAGAATTATCGGCTATTATTTTGTTACTTTCTTCCGAAAGGACATTTTGTCCCTTCGAGAGATTTTCGGTTTTATCTGCCTTTTCGTTGTTATATCGTAAGCCTCTGAAATAGGCAATTTGGGTAGGGTTTAGATTGCGTCTTCCCAATTGTAAATTAATCATGTAATCTTTTGCGTCCTTGAGAGAATTAAAAGATAATTGATAAATTTCAAAGGGTAAATTATGGTTCGAACAAATATTGAAACGATTATGGCCATCAATCAAAACATAAGCGAGTTCATCTTCTTGGGTATATGGAAGGTTTAAAGTTTTCTTGTTAACCTGCCATAATTGAAGTGGACTTTGGCAACCATGCTCCAAAATATTATTCTCAAGTTGCTTAAATTCATCCTCTAAAAGTGGTGGAATTAGGCTCTGGAGTTCTTCTATAATAATAATTTTTTTTCTAATTGAATCTGCTTGTAGAATATTACTCGAAAGTGCTTGTTTGGTTTTAGCAGCCAAAATATCTTTTATGTTAGTTTTCATTTGATTATTTTACGATTTGTAAGTAAGCAATGTATTCATCGCAGAATTCTTTATAACATTTTGCCGCTTCCGAGCCTTCGGCAAATTTTGCAATTGCGTTTTGTGCAATCTGCGATTTCTGAAAATCAATTAAATGTTTAATTTCTGACTCAAATATTTTTACGTTTGTTACTTCTTCTTTTACGTGTGCTTTTATTCCGTCGTGTACGGTATTACGTTTCACCATTGTAAACACAATTCCGTCAATCACTAATGTTGCGTTTAGGTCTCGCCGGACTTCTGAAATTTTTCCCCAAATAGAATTTAAACCCTTGACAGCGGACATTTCAGGTAGTAGAGTGATTAGACAACTCGAAGAAGCAGTAAGGGCTGAAATGGTAAGTTTGTTTAGGGAAGGAGGACAGTCGATGATGATATAATCGTAGTTTTCGAGTAAATGGCTCATTCTGTTTTTAAGACGAAACTCCCCGCCAGTGAGTTCATGAAAACGCATTTCTACATTGGCTAAGTCAATGTCGGAAGGAGCAAGGTCTAAGTTTATATCAATATTGACCACTGGAAAAGGAGCGTTGTCAAGTAAGGCATCGGCAACTTGCACTTCAGGTAAATCAATTCCGAGAACTTGACTAAGGTTTCCTTGTGGGTCAAGGTCAATTAATAGGACCTTAAACCCGATATTAGCCATGGCTTCGCCCAGAGAAACTGTAGTTGTAGTTTTTCCGACCCCCCCTTTATGATTGACTACCGAAATAACTCTTGCTTTTTGGTATAGGGTAGGAGAGTAGCCATACTTTGTGATGACAGGTAAGAGTTGATTCAAATGTTTTTCAGGAATTGCTCTGCCTTCGTTTAAAGCTCTGGTAATTGTTTGTCGTGGAATTTCAGCTTCTTTTTCGAGCGTGCTGATTGATAATGCTGGATTATGTCTTATAAACTTTAATATCTGTTCTTGGTTAGCCATATATGATAAATATTTTACCCAAATATACTAAAAAAATGTATATATGTACCCAAAGAATAAATATTATTTTGTATTGACAAATTTACGGATAGTGGGAGTTATTATGAATATTTATGAACTAATTATTGAAATTATAACGTAATTATATCGACATAATATCAATAATATTATATATTTGCACTATCAAAACATACATATCAATGCCTACTCTCGACCGTAGTAAACTCAAATATAATGCTAAAGTTTTTGAAAAAACTTGTTTGTATTGTGGAACAATTTATTTTGCCAGTCGCTCAACGGCAAAGTACTGTTCGTCCACTTGTCGTGGATATGCCAACCAAGCCAAAAATATCAATGAGGCTGCACCGTGGAATGAAGAAGAGCGTACAGTTGATGCTTTACTTTCTCAAGTTGCGTACCTGAAAGGACAATTACAGCATTATATCAACGAAAATGAAGAATTAAAAAAAATATTGCTGAAATACAAAAGCTCTGACGAATTATAATATAAAATTACTGAATAATAACACGGTACATAAATAGTTATAAACTGGTACCATGCATGTAAAAAATAGTCTAATTGGTTCAAACCAAGATGAATTTTAAATTTTATGGAGACCCAAGAAATAAAAAAGTAAATTCGGAAGTTCAATATCGTCAAAATTGGGAATATGATTTTTGCTTTAGAGTATCTCATTAATACAAAGAAAGCCCGTTTGATGTGTAGCTCGATTAAATTAAAGGTAAGATTAAAAGTAAAACCAGCCAGTTTTTGTAAAGTACAAAGTAATATCCTATTGTGTTAATCAAAATCTTGATTTTAACATGGCTGAAACATACTTACAAAGTTATTCTGATAGCTTAATTCCATATTTTTCTTTAAATATTCTTGAAAAATATGATAAAATCTCCCCCTAATAAGGAAGTAAATGTTTCTTTGTTTTAGCAAAAAACGGTACATTTTTCATTCTTTCAGCACTTTAAGTGGCTGTAAATACTCCCAAATATTCTCAATATTACAAACCTGCCACAGCGAATTTATAGTAAAAGCTTCCGATGATGGTGTGACAATAAAATTATGCTGCGACTTCAAATCCTGCACAGCTTCAGTATTTCCTTTACTTGTCGATGGTTTATTAGAAAGTTTGATTTCAAAAGCAGCTACAATCTCATTCCCTTTCAAAAGGCAAAGGTCAATCTCAGCCCCATTTTGTGTGCGATAATAATACGGATGAACGTTTCCTGCTAATCGACTAACAATCTGCTCAATTACGTAACCCTCCCACGAATGTCCCGCAATGATATTTGTCACTAAAGAATCATAATCATCTATATTCGACAAATAATGAAGCATTCCCGTATCTCTGAAATATAATTTAGGCGATTTTACCAAACGCTTACCAACATTTACAAAGTAGGGTTGAAGTCTACGAATAATAAACGAATGCTCCAGATAATCCATGTAATTCTGAATCGTAACACCCGAAATACCCATCGAATTGCCTATATTTGAATAATTAACGGTCATTCCTTGAATCGTCACCAGCATTCTGAGTAGTTTCTGAATCACAATCGGTGAAGCTTTCAAGCCTAACAAACGTAGGTCGGTTTCTACGTAAGTTTTCATAAATGACTCTTGCCAATCATACCATAATTCAGCACCAGGGGCCAACAAAGCCCTCGGAAAACCACCTCTTAGCCAGTGTTGCTCCAAACCAATATTGCTTTGTTTTGCTTCATCAAGTCTGATAGACGTCAATTCTCTATACACAATTCTGCCAGCCAAGGTTTCCGAACTTTTGGCCAATAATTCGGGCGAAGCCGACCCCAACAAAATAAACCTGCCACCTTCAGGTTTTTGGTCAATCAGCGACCGTAACAACGGGAAAAGCGATAACATTCTTTGTACTTCATCAATGACCACTATTTTGTCGGTTTGTTGTTCGAGAAACCACTGTGGGTCTTTTTCCAATAATGTATAATCGTTTAGATTTTCTAAATCTAAGTATAAAATAGGCTTGGGTAGTTGCTCCGAAAGAACTTTTACTAAAGTCGTTTTTCCTACTTGTCTGGGGCCAATCAAACCCAATACAGGGAAGAATGAAAGTAGCTTTGGTATCTCGTTTATTAATGTTCTTTTTATCATTATTCAAGTAAATTTTAAATTAATTTACAAATTTACTTGAATAATTTCGATTTATTATTCCCTGTTTAACCAAAAAACAAAATAAGAGTAACTAATTCAATTTCAGTAGCTTAGGAGAGGAACATTGATATAAATGTTTTCGGCACGATGCATACTGATATTTTTCGTTGGCTTTAAGATGAAATCAGCATCATGGAGTGAAAAAAACGGTATTGTGATTTTCAAGGTTCTCCGTCAAATTAGAACGAATGTTGAATTGCTTTTTTATATCTTTTTACACTCGAAATACTTATCCCCGTTAAACTCACAATTTCGGATACTGATAAATCTTTCTCAAGTGCTTTCTTGACTTTATTAAAGTTATCTTGGTTTACCCCTGACGGCCTTCCGATGTGCTTCCCTTTAGCTTTCGCCAATTGTTGACCTGCCTTGGTTTTTTCTAAAATTACCTCACGGTCATACTCAGCCAAAGATGCAAATATTGAAAGTATCAATTTTCCTGCGGGGGTGGTAGTATCTATCCCTACATCAAGTGCTTTGAAAATAACTTTACGATTAGCAAAGTCATTGACCAAATTTATTACATGGTCACGGTTTCTTCCCAAACGAAAAAAGCGAGCAACCACAACAGTATCACCTTCACGTAATTGCGAGAGCATATCATCAAGAGCAGGTCGTTGAATGGCAAGTCCCGTTATTTTATCTTGGAAGATTTTATCACAACCATATTTTTCTAAAAGGTCAATTTGGGTATCAAGATTTTGGTCAATAGTCGAAACACGGGCGTAACCGAATATTTTATTCATACTGTATCAAAAAGTTAGTCTCACAAATATAAATAAACATTTTATATTGAACCTACTTTTTGGACTGTATTTCATACGATATATATGTAGATGATTTTTCTAAATGGTCTGGTTCAGAAAGTTACGACTTGTTGAACCAGGCATTTTGAGAACCTTGTGAGTCTTTAAATGTTATTTTGACTACTTGCATCAACTAATTCGCTCCCAAAACACCTTTTCATTGGGTATTCATCGGTATTTAACGCAAAGAAATATTTTAAATCTACTTATTTAAAATTTTGACAAATGCTTTTTGACAACTTTACATCTTGTAAGGTGAAAGGTTATATTTATAAAGCGAAGAAATAAAAACAAACAGATAGAAGAATACTAAATGAGTTTTTCGAAAACTCAAATTTATCTTAAATAAAACAGGGGTAAAAATATTGATAATTTACTTTTTATAAATAAGTCATCAACTTCTATTATCAGAGCCAATAAAAAAGTACCATATAACTGCTGTTTTGAACAATTATATGGTATAACTCTTTACTGTTTAGCAAGTTTCATCTCGCCACGCTCATTTTTTAAAACTATTTCTTTTTCAGAAACTAACTCGCCCGTGTAGCTTATTTTACGGTCGCCAAGAGAAACACTAAACGAAATCTTCTTACCTTCGACAGTACCTTCTTCGATTGGAGACTCTCCTCTCTGAGTTTTCCAAACTCCTGTTAATTTGTTTTCTTCTACCTTAAAAGTATAATTTACTTCAAATATGCCGTTTGGTGTTTCTCGGCTGCCTTTCCAGCTACCATCAATTGGATTTTGGGCAAATGCCACGATACTGAAAATTGACAAAAATAAAGAGAAAAATAGTTTTTTCATTGTAAAAATTTGAATTTTGGTTGAATAGTTATTTTGAAAAAATTTAAACAAATTTGTGTTAGGCCCTGTGAGCCGCAATTAATGCACCCTAAAATTCCATTTAGAATTATCGCTATCAAAGTCAAACTCGGCAAGCGTTGGTGTGCTATCTCCTGCTGAAATCAATGCTAATTTTTTACCCGAATTTGGCACTACTTTTGGCATTATTCTGTACGTTCCATCAGTCAATTGGTCAATTCTCCATAATTGTTCTGGACTACCCGTAAAGGCAGGCACAGTTATCACACGAGCATCGGCAGTTGCGGCTAAAGCTCTTTCGGTACCCGCTAATACTATTTTATAATACGGCCCACCTAAATAACCCGTAGAATCTGGGGCATCTGTAATAGTCCATTTTTGGTGCGGTCGAAACATATAGTCGCCTATGCGTACATCAATATTACCCGTTGGCCAACTTTTGATTACATCGGCTAATTCTTGAGCAGGTACGGGCTTGATGGGTTCGTTATTTGTCTGGTTAAAGCCACGCTGAGCACCAGCCATTCTACTAAAATCTACGGCAAGCTCTAAACCATATCCTCTTCTTACCGATTCTATTTCATAAGTTCCTTCTTTAAATTTTTCACCCGCTACTGGCCAGCCATCTTTCCATACTATAGGAAGGATACCCAATACACTTCGACCGCTTTGGTCTAAATCTGCCTCATAATGAATTGACATTTTTTCAATACCTTTCTCAAGAATTATTCGTCCAAAATGGCCAGGCCCTATCTGTCGCCCACGAGTAGCTACGACCATTTTACCACCGCCCTCCATCATACTTCTGCCTACGTTATCAATGTAAGGCCCAGTTACTTTTCTGGAACGACCCACTACTACATTATACGTGGAATTGGCACCATCACAACAACTACCGTGGGTAGCAAGTAAGTAATACCAGCCATCTCGGTATATCAAATCGGCGGCCTCACACACAATTGCCACATCTACGGGTTTATTTCCAGCTTTGATTTTTCCAGTTTTTGGGTCTAACTCAATAATGCGAGTAAACCCATAATAAGTACCGTAGGCTAACCAAAGGCGACCCGTTGTAGGGTCTAACATTATACCTGGGTCGATGGCATCGTTTTCTTCATAGCCATCGGAAGTAGCCACAATTATTGGTTCAGAGTATTTAAAGTCGGGCGATTTTGGGTCAAGCGTCTTATTCCACATGGTATATATAATGCCTTTGTGCGAAGGGCTACCGCCAGTTGCTCCATAAACTACCAAATAGCGGTTGCCAATTTTTATGGCATCAGGAGCGGCACCTCCTCCTGGTCGTACACCGCCACCAAACCATGACCAACCATCTTCTGATATTAATCCACCGCCACCTGTACCGAAGGTGTAGAATTTTCCTTCACATGCTACAATGGTTGATGGGTCATGAATAAAAGGCTTACCAACTTGGGCTACTACTGCATTTGTGAGTAATATTGATAAAAAAGCAATTAGTTTAAATTTCATCTTTGTAAGAATTAGGATTTGACTTTAATCTTTGCTGATACTGATATTTTTTACGGGCTTGCCTTTTTCATCAATAAAACGAAGGCAGAAATTGGCCATACCTGGGCCATTAATTACTGCACCACGAATAATATTCTTCCCTTTTTTTAAGGTTATTAATGGTGAGGCCACGTTGTCAACAATCATATCCCTGTCACCAGAAAGCATAAGTACTTCTTGACCATTGAGCCAAAACATCCCTCCCGAATTACATCCAGCAGTCATTCTTACATGCTGTATTTCTTCTGCACAGTCAATGACCGTGACCAACCAAAAAAGTAATCCATACTTTGGTTGGTTGATATCATAAGAAAAATTGAACAGATTGAAATTAAAGGTTTTACTGTCGAGTGCATACCATTTAAGGTCTTGATTATTAACCTTCACTGTTTCGTCAGCCTTTGGTATTACTAAATAATCTTCCGAAAAATTATTGTTTTTGAACTCACTACGTAGATAATTGTCAGTGAAAATATTATTTCTTGCTATGTCTTTCTTGATTGGTTCCAACACCATCCATCTATGCACAAAACCATTTTCATACGGTGCTATCTTAGTGCTGGTAGCAAATTTAAAATGCCTTGTTAGTGCGTGTGAGGTATCGCCTTTTATGGGTATAGGTGGTAGTGGTGCTCTTTGCTGACCAGGAGGCTGGGCAATAACATTACCCACGAGAAGTACACTTGGAAAAAATATAAATGACAAAGTAGAAACTAATGATTTACGTATTTTTTTCATCGTTTGCGTTCTTTTTAGATACGTTCTAACTATTTTGATATCAATACAAATTTGCTTCTTCATCATTTTTAATCATATTCTCTAATTCTCAAACAGAAACATCAAGTTTTCTGTGGTCAACCAATGCTTTTGCTAATGATGAAGCTGGGGCTTTTAAACTATCTAAAATCTTAACAAATTTTGCTGAGTCACGTTAAGGTGACCCAGCAAAATTCTATTAAAATCTGATGTGGTAATGAATGAAGAGTTTTCAATAAACTTTCGACAATATTCGTCTTTGCTATTGATAATATTTTATCTTTTATTTGAATAATAACTGTGCAAACATAAACAAATCATGTCGCCAAACTGGCCATGTATGTCCGCCAGCATATTCGCTGTATTTGTATTTGATACCCATTTCATCAAATTTTTTCATCATAATTTGGCAGTTGGCATGAGCTATATCTTCTTTTCCGCCTTGTGAAATCCAAAATTCTTTGATATTGGTATTGATTTTATCCTTATTGGTATTCATAAATTCGTATTGTGGGTCGGAAAGTTTGGTGTTATTTGCCCACCAACCCGAACTGAATACACCGAGATAATTGAATACATCGGAATTACGAACCCCAGCGTGCAAAGTTTGTAAACCACCCATCGAAAGACCCGCTAAAGCACGATTTTTAGCCTCGCTCGAAACTTTAAAATTGGCTTCTACGAATGGAATCACGGCATTTTTGAGTTCGTTTTCAAACTGATTAAGTTGCTGGATACCAAATCCTGCGGGGCCACCGCCACCTTGAAAATTACCGTCCATCATTACAATTACCATTGGTTTTGCTTTCTTTTCGGCAATGAGGTTATCTAAAATCAAATCGGTTCTGCCTTGGGTAGCCCAGCCACGTTGGTCTTCTCCACCACCGTGAAGTAGGTAAACGGCTGGATATTTTTCAGTAGCATTATCGTAGCCAGGTGGTGTGTAAACATACATTTCTCGCCAAGAGTTAGTGGCTTTTGAAAAGTATTTTTTGATACGAATATCACCATGCGGCACCTCTTTTAAGGCATAAAAACCACCATCTTTGTAGGGTATTTCAATTCCACTGGCCTGGCGACCCATGCCATAGAAAGTTTCGCTGGCTGGGTCAACCACAGCTACACCATCAATAATTAAAGAATAGTAATGAAAACCTCGACTGATAACATCGGTTGTTACATTCCAAAATCCGCTGGTGTCTTTTACCATATCGTATTTCTTTCCTAAATCTACCTGTACTTTTTGTGCTTCTGGTGCTTTTACTTTGAAAATTACACGGTTATCAGGTAAAATTTGAGGGTATTTTGCATTACGCACATTGGTAGATGCAGGTGTTCCTAATACCGAATATTGCTCTAAAGAAGAATTATCAACGGGTTTGAACAAAAACTGCGAGAACATATACAAACCATTTTTCCAAACTTTAAAATCATGTCCACCTGCTTCTAAATAATAGATATGCGGCACATCATTTTGGTACAAATAATCATGAGTACGTTTGCTAAAGCCAATGAGGCCGTCGGCATCTCCACAAGAAATAAATAATAATTTTAATTTCTGTTTTGCCATTTCTGGATTAGGCACTAAGTCCTGCGGTAATTTTGTATTGGGTGCTGAAGAAAAACCACCCACCCACGAAAATTTATCTAAATTTCCTAAACCAAAATTTAGTGACTGACCACCACCCATCGAAAGACCTGCAATAGCACGATTATCTTTGTCGGTCAAGGTCGGATACGTTTTCTCGATAAAGGGGATGAGGTCATTCAATAAGTCTTTTTCGAAATTGGCAAACGCCTGCACTTTATCG
>JACCDW012067833.1_pt1 | contig 12075 bp, 11 predicted proteins | sample 7449781 | NCBI WGS metagenome assembly JACCDW01 (sample SAMN15323449, study PRJNA562643) | freshwater metagenome | isolation source: river surface water | place: USA:Blue River Watershed | collected 2017-08-18
CTAATTTCGGCATCAGTTAGGCTGGAAAAATATTTTCCGCCACCACCGTGGCAATGGATATCAACAAAACCCGGAATCAAAATTCCGTCGTAGCGGTAATCGTATTCAGGGGTAGATCCAGAATTTATCGATCTAATCAGGCCATCTTCGACCTCAAGCCAGACCTCTTTCTGCAACTTCTGATCAATTAACACAGTGGCAGCAGAGATGATCACTTAGCAAACTTATGGCTTTGAAGAGGCCAGGTCAAGAATCGGTGAAACAGTAGTTGTTTAATGGGCTTTTCTCTGCCTATCCTTAGCGCATTAGAGAGGCAGAGATGACCATTAATTCAAATGAACCAGAGCTTGGTTTACTTCGCACCGAACAAGTAGATGCCAAGTTCCAGCTGCTAGATGTCATGTCGATATCTGAACTTTTGCAGGCCATGAATGAGAGCGATACCGAAGTACCAAAAGCGGTAAATGCGATCTTACCCCGCATCGAAAAAGCAATTGATGAAGTGGTAGATCGCATGATGCAAGGTGGCCGTTTAATTTACTTAGGTGCCGGAACATCTGGTCGGCTTGGCGTTTTGGATGCCGCTGAATGTGGGCCAACTTTCTCGGTAAGTACTGATCAAGTTGTAGCGTTTATCGCCGGGGGAGACTCAGCGTTACGTTTGCCTGCTGAGGGCGCAGAAGATCGTCCCGAACTTGGAATTGCTGATTTGAAATCGGTAAATCTAAAGGCAACTGATTGCGTTGTTGGAATTGCGGCAAGTGGTCGTACGCCATATGTTCTTGGTGCACTTGATTATGCTAATTCTGTCGGAGCCCTAACAATTGCAATTACATGTAACCCGAACTCAGAAGCTGGAAAACGAAGCGCTCATGCCCTAGATGTTGATTCCGGTCCTGAATTATTGGCTGGTTCAACTCGCTTGAAGTCTGGCACTGCTCAAAAGTTAGTTTTAAATATGATCTCGACTGTAACCATGGTTCGCTTAGGTAAAACTTTTGGCAACTTAATGGTTGACCTTCAGATAAGTAATGAAAAATTGCAAGATCGGGCCATCCGAATCATCGAAAAAGCTACAGGTGCGACAAAATCACAATCGGCTCAAGCTTTGACTGATTCTGGCCACCAGGTAAAGGTGGCGATTCTTATGTTGCTCTTAAATATCGATGCCGATTCAGCCAAAGAACGCCTATCGGCATCCCAAAATCGCATCCGTCAGGCGCTTACTGAGATTTAAGCGATTCAGAGGTAACGAAAAAGTAGCCAAACCGTTACCCAGTTACGCTTGACCTAGACCCTTAGTAGCGTTAATTTTCATGGGTCGGGGAAATCCCTGAAGGTTTTTTTCACCGCATGGGGCCACACGGTTTCATCCTTGGAAGGAGAAAAGGTGAAGTTAAGTAGAAAGCTCGCAGTATTTGGAATTAGTACCGCAATGGTTGCAGGTGTCGCATTTGTTGCACCAGCCCAAGCTGCAACTAAAGATTTAGCAATTGGTGTAACTCTTGATATCGATAAATTAGATCCACATACCGCGACAAGTTTCTCAACAGTTCGCGCACTTGGTCTTGTTTACGGATCACTAGTTGAGGTCGGACCAAAACTTGATATCCGTTCAGGCCTAGCTGCTTCATGGGGCTTTAACGCAGATTCAACAGAACTTCGCCTAAAGCTGCGCAAGAATGTAAAGTTCCACGACGGATCAACTTTTGATGCCGAAGATGTAAAGGCTTCAATCAACCGTATTCTTGATACCAAAACAAGTGCGGCTGCTCGTGCAAACATTGCGACCATTACTTCTGTAACTGGATCTGGTTTATCAGTATTAATCAAATTGAGTGTTCCAAATGCGCCAATTCTGGCTGCGCTAGATGGCGTTAATATGGCAATGCTTTCAAGTGACGATATCGCTGCTGGCAAAATTGGTAAGACTGTAAACGGAACCGGCCCATTCAAATATGTGTCATGGGAACCAGGTCAATCAGTTAAGCTAGAAAAGAACGATACCTACTGGAAGGCGCCTGTAAAGCTAGACACTGTTACCTTCCGCATTATTCCAACTGAAGCCTCAATTCTATCGGCTTTGAATGCCGGAACTATTCAGTTCTCAGTAATCACAAGCCCAACCGTGGCACTTCAAGTTGGCAAGAATCTCAACCTATATCGAACACCAGGTTTGGGATATGTAACTCTGCAGTTAAATGCTCGAGTTGCCCCACTAAATAAACTCGATGTACGTCTAGCTCTGCAGTGCGCAATCAACCGCGCTGAAGTTGTTAAGACTGCGGCATCAGGAGAAGCTAAGGTCATTGGCCCAATAACCAGCCCTGCTTATGCTTCAGATCCTAATGATCGTCCTTGTCCAAATGTGGATGTTGCAAAAGCTAAGAAGCATTTAGCTGATGCGGGATACCCAGATGGTCTAACAATTAAGGCAATCGTTTCACCAACTCAGTATGCAACAGCATCTGGCACAGCTCAGAACCTAAAGGCTCAGCTGGCTAAGGTTGGTATTAACCTTGAACTAGACATTCTTGATAATGCAACTTACGTATCACGATGGCTAGCTGGAGACTTTGCCGCAGCAGTTGCAAATAATGGTGGTCGTATCGATCCAGATACTATGTACACACGTTATTTCCCATCAACCGGAAACTTGAACAAGGTTGCTGGTTATTCATCAGCAACTTTGGATGCTCTATTCCTAAAGGGTAAAGCAACAGGTCGTGCGGCTGAACGCAAGGTTATTTACAAGCAGATCTCTCAAGAGCTTGAAAAGAATGCAGTCTGGATCTGGCTATTTGCACCGTATGAGTACCGTGCAGCAGCTAAGAATGTAACTGGCTTCATTCCGCTAGCTACAGGTTCCTTGATTGAACTTCGCGTAACAGATCTAAAGTAAAACTAAGTTAAGTCGTTAAGGAGGCGGGTACCAGTTACCCGCCTCCTTTTCTTAGGCAAGTAAACTTTCAAGAATTTCTAAAAAGGGAGCTATAAGTGTCAGTCCGTGAAAAGTTATCCCGAATACTTTTCTCGAATCTGGTTTTACGTATCGGAAGCATTCTCACGACCCTATTTGGAATTTCAATATTTGTATTCCTAGTGCTTCGTGTACTGCCGGGCGACTCCATAGTTGGTGCTTTCGGCATTGAAACCGGCGTATTAACTCCTGAACAAATTGCACAACTTAAAATTTATTACGGCATAGACAAATCATTGCCGATGCAATATTTATCCTGGATGCAGAGCTTTTTAAGCGGAAATATGGGTTATTCCTATTCCACCGGAATCTCAATTGCCTCTTTAACCGCCAAATCACTACCTGTAACCATTGAATTAGCCTTGATCGGCACCATTTTGGGCGTTGTAATGGGTATCGCGATCGGAACCTTTAGCGCGAGCAAGCCGGGCAGTGCTCGCGACTTTGCCGGCCAACTTTTCGGATTAATGGCTCTAGCGGTACCAGGATTCGTCTTGAGTACAACAATTGTGACGATCATGGCTAATAAATTTCATTACTTCCCTAACGGCTATGAGTTTGTGCGTTTATGGGAAGACCCTTGGATGAATTTGCAGCAGATGATGTTTCCAGGGCTAGTTCTAGGTATCGCGGTAGCTGCTCCCGTAATGCGCACAACTCGCTCTGCCTTACTGGAAACAGTAGATAAGGACTTTGTTAGAACTGCGATAGGTAAAGGCGTTAGTCCCCGCAAAGTTCAAGCGCGTCACGTTTTACGAAATTCGTTGATTCCCATCGTGACTATGACTGGAATTCAATTCGGCTACTTGCTAGGTGGAGCGGTAATTGTTGAGAATATCTTCTCGCTCCCAGGTATGGGGCGACAGGTTCTCTACGCAATAACAAAACGAGAATATGCAACAGTTCAAAGTAGTGTGATGATTTTTGCAATTCTATTTATCACGATAAATGTGATTACAGATTTGATTTATCGCAAAATCGACCCAAGGATCAAAAAATGAGACGCGATCCATTGAAGCCTAAAGGCGGCTTTCACTATTACATGCAGAGCACCAGCGGGGTAGTAGGTGCAGTTCTTTTAGCTTTCATGGTTATTGTCTCGATACTCGCTGTCTTTGGCTGGATGCCTCACGATCCACTCGAGCAGAATGTGGAATTTGCAATGCAAGGGCCAAGTTCTAACTTCTGGTTTGGCACCGATGAATTCGGCCGCGACATCTTTTCGCGCACTTTAGATGGCATGCGTAGATCTTTAACAGTTTCTATCTCTGCAGTTTCAATTGCCGCCTTTTTCGGGGTTATTTTAGGAATCCTGAGTGGATATCTGGGACGTTGGTTTGATCAATTAATTGTTCGCTTGAGCGATGTAATCTTCGCATTTCCAGCAATTCTGCTTGCTCTAGCTATCGTCAGCACACTTGGAAATACTTGGTACCAAACTTCTCTTGCGATCGCAGTTGTTTACACGCCAATATTTATTCGAGTCGCACGTGGGCCAGTATTAACGGTAAAAGAGATGGACTATGTAAAAGTCACGCGCATTCTTGGCTTCTCATCTCTTCGAATTCTTCGTAAACATATCTTGCCTAATGTGACTGCGCCAATTGTGGTTCAAATTGCTCTTTCACTTTCCTGGGCAATCTTGACTGAATCGGGTTTGAGTTTCTTAGGTCTAGGAACCCAACCACCAAATGCTTCACTTGGTCTGATGGTTTCAGAAGCTCAACCGATTGCTGCCTTCGCATGGTGGGCGCTCTTCTTCCCATCTGCCTTTATTACGATAGTAGTTGTTGGCTTGAACTTGGTCGGCGATGGTTTACGTGATGCATTAGATCCAGCTCGGAGAAGTTCATGAGCAAGCCATTACTTTCAGTTTCTGGTTTAGGTATCTCAACAGTGCAAGATCCACGCACCTTAGTTAATAGCGTCTCATTCGACATTATGCCTGGCGAGGCAGTTGGCGTGGTGGGAGAAAGCGGTTCAGGAAAAACTCTAACCGCGCTATCAATTCTTGGACTGTTGCCTCGTGGTGTAGCAATTTCAAATGGATCAATAACATTTAATGGCACAGATTTAACTAACGCGGATTCGGAAACTATGCGCAACTTGCGTGGCTCCGATATTTCCATGGTTTATCAAGATCCCATGACCGCCCTTAACCCAGTCATGAAGCTAGGTCGCCAATTACTCGAAGTAATCGAGTCACACGAGAAGTTAAACGATGGATCAATCGCAAGAGTAGAAGCAGCACTACGCGAAGTCGGTATTCCTCAGGTAGAACGAGCTATGGAGAGCTATCCACACGAGTTTTCTGGCGGCATGCGTCAGCGAGTGATGATTGCAATGGCACTCTTACTCTCACCAAAATTACTTATAGCTGACGAACCAACGACCGCACTTGATGTAACGATCCAGCAGCAAATTTTGGCGCTAGTTTCTGAACAGCGTCGCAAACGCGATATGTCAATGCTTTGGATTACTCACGATTTAGGTGTGGTAGCCAACTTAGTGGATCGCTTAATTGTTATGTATGCCGGAAATATCGTAGAAGCCGGAACAGTATCGGAGATATTTAATAATCCGCAGCATCCATACACTCATGGGTTGCTCTCTTCATTGCCATCACGAACAGATAAATCTCGCAAACGTTTAACTTCGATCCCAGGTGTCCCGCAGAAACCTTGGCTAGTCGGCAATTCGTGTGCATTTGCGCCGCGCTGCTTTAAGGCAACAGCAGAATGTACAAATTCTGCACCGCAATTAGTTGGATCGCTGGAAAAATCTGTAGCCTGTTTCCATCCGATGGGAGATAAATAATGTCCCTCGATATTATTAATGTAGAAAAGCGTTATCTGAATCGTGCTTCTGGAACAACAATCAATGCATTAAATGGCGTATCGGTTAAAGTAGAAGTTGGCCAAACTCTTGGAATTGTTGGCGAGAGTGGATGCGGCAAATCAACGCTAGCTCGAGCAGTTGTTGGCTTAGAAGTACCATCTGCAGGCAGCATCACTTGGGATGGCCAGCCAATTGATAATAAAGCTAAAGATCGAATCAAATCGCACCACTCTAAAGTTCAGTTGGTCTTTCAAGATCCATACTCTTCGCTAAATCCTCGCCAACAAATCGGCGATTCGATTTCAGAAGCTATTGGCGTACACGGGTTGGTTGTAAAGAACAAAATCGCTGATCGTGTTATCGAACTATTAAAGCTAGTCGGCTTAGATCCAGATCTTCGTAATCGCTACCCCCATCAATTATCTGGTGGCCAGCGTCAGCGTGTATGTATTGCGCGAGCCCTCTCGGCTGAGCCTAAATTACTGGTTTTAGATGAGCCGGTCTCAGCCCTAGATGTCTCCGTTCGAGCTGAGGTTATGAACCTCTTGATTGATCTCCGCAAGAATTTAGGACTGACCTATATTTTCATTAGCCACGATCTAGCGATGATTAGATATATCAGCGATGTAATTGCTGTTATGTACTTAGGAAAAATCGTCGAATTTGGTACCTGGGAAGAAATTATTGAAAATCCAGTACATCCTTACACAAAGGCGCTAATTGCTGCGATGCCTGATCACAACATCATCGGAGATCCGGCGATGCTGGCGCGTACTCTCGAGGGTGAAGTTCCAGACCCAGTAAATCTGCCAAGTGGTTGCTCTTTCCACTCTCGATGCGTCCTAGCAGTGCCAAGTTGCTCAACAGTTGCACCTACTCTTCGTGATATATCAAATGGCCACTTAGTAGCTTGTTCGGAGGTATGAGATGAAAGTTATCGGAATGATTTCTGGAACATCTTATGACGGTATTGATGTTGCCTGTTGTGAATTTGTACAGAGTGGTGATCTCGTTGAAGTTCGAGTTATCGGTTTTGATTCAATTTCCTATACCGACACTCTGCATGAATTAATCGCTGATTCAATGCCTCCGCGCAAAGTGGATATGGAACGGGTGTGCTTGTTAGATACCAAGATTGGTCAAGCTTTTAGTGCAGCTGCCCAAAGCGCCATGAAGAAATTTAATTTTGAGCCAGATTTAATTGTTAGCCATGGACAAACCCTCTTCCATTGGATTGATGCCGATCACAAAGCAAAAGGCACCCTGCAGCTAGGTGAGCCAACTTGGATAGCCGAAGAAACTGGGGTTCAAGTTCTCTCAAATATCCGTTCGCGTGATGTTGCCGCAGGCGGACATGGCGCACCACTTGTAAGCATTATCGATCAACTACTGCTTGGCCATTCAACTCAACCAGAGGGCGCTCTGAACCTGGGTGGTATTTCAAATATTACGGTCGCCGGCGCCGAATTAACCCCACTGGCATATGACATTGGACCGGCCAATGGCTTGCTCGATGCCGCTATTTACGCTCATTCTCAAGGTAAATATTCATATGATGCTGATGGCAAAGTAGCAGCGAGCGGAACCGTTGATACGACGCTACTCGCTAAATTCCTAGATGAGCCTTATTACAAACTGCCTGCTCCAAAATCTACCGGAAAAGAGCTATTCCATTTAGATTACTTAATAGCCCATGCTGGCCCAGTAGCTTCATGGAATATTGCGGATTTAATGGCAACGTTACTTGAGTTAACAGTTGAAACTGTTGCCATTGAGGTTGAAAAATTCAAATTAGCAAAGCTTTATATCGCAGGTGGCGGATCGGCTAATCCAGTAATGATGGCTAGATTGCAAGAACGTCTAACAAACTGCCAGGTTCTATCAATGCAGGTTCTTGGGATTGATCCTCGCGCCAAAGAGGGAATCATGTTTGCTCTAATCGGATACCTAGCGCTAAACGGTCAGCCAGGACAAATTCCAAGTTGTACTGGCGCAAACGGGGAACGAATTCTGGGCTCGCTTACTCCTGGCAAAGGTGCATTCGAATTGCCACAAAAACCAAATATCAAGCCAACTAAATTGCGAGTTATTGAGTAATTGTCTTGCGCAACATCTCTATCTGTGGAATTTGCCAACGCTCATCAGTTTTTTCGCGGCCAGTTTCTACAAATTCGAACTTCCGATATAGCCCAATTGCAGTTGGGTTCTCTTTAAAAACCCAGAGCGTTATCTCTTTCTTACCTATTTCATTTAATTGGCAGATAACAGCATCTAGTAATTTGCTGCCAACCCCTTTCCCTGCATTTGCAGGGGAGACATATAAAGAAAATAAGTGGCCTTTAGTTAAATCTTCGACATCGCTACCGAAACTGGCAAAACCTAAACCAGTTTCTCCCTCAGTGGAAAGAAGAGTAAAACGTCCAGGCTTGGGATTTGCTGCAGCAGTTAGCAATTGGGTCGCAGCAGCAACATCCATAGCCAGTCGCACTTCTTCGCTGATTAATTCTCGATATGAGATATTCCAGCAGTCGCGAAATATCCTCACTAATGAGTCTAAATCGCTACCTTTAGCCTGCCGAATTTCCATGCTTGCAAGTCTAGCGGCGGTCTCTAGATGAGTGAAGTAATTGCAACCAGGGTTAGAACCTATCCTCGAGAACTACGAGAACAATTCGTAACTGCTCTTCGCGGGGTATCTGAGTATTTAGTTATTGTTTTTGAGTTTTGTGACGAAAAGGGAAATTGGCACATAGGTGAAACTGTCGAAACCCCAAAAATCACTGGTGATTCACACGAGAAGATTATTGCTGAACTTAATACCGAAGTTCCACGGCTAATTGTTGGTAAGGCAGTAAATGAGGCGATTTTACTTATTAGTGGTTCGCAATTAACGGGGTCTAGTAGAGCAGCCGTTGATATTGCTTTGAATGAGGCCATCGGCAAAGGCACTAGAAGTGATTTTTCAATCGCAACTGATGTAACAATTCCAATTACTGAAATTTCCAAATTACCAGCAATAGTCGCTGATCGAGTAAAAGCAGGGTTCACCTTTTTTAAAGTAAAAGCGCATTTAGAGCCGGTCTCTGAATTAATTTCAAAATTAAAACTAATTAGCGAATTGATACCCAGTGGTTCCCATATCAGGATCGATGCAAATCAAGCCTGGGATTTCACACACTCAGCTGAAGTGCTAAAAGCGATCTCAAAAAATAATTTAGCTATTGACTACCTAGAGCAGCCAACTCCGGCTCGTGACTTTGTAGCTTTGGCTAAGGTAAAAGAGATCTCGGAAATTCCGATTATGGCTGATGAATCTTGCTTTACGCCAGCTGACCTAAGCGCACTCATCAAGCTAAAGGCTATGGATTTAGTAAACCTAAAGTTGCTCAAATCAGGCGGTCCTACAATTGCCAGATCCATGGCAGAAAGGGCTAAAGAGGCGGGTATCGAGGTATATATCGGCAGCATGATGGAAGGCGACCAAAGCCTTAGCGCTGCAGCGACTCTTGCATCTGAAATTGCGCCCCATTTAGTTCACGATTTGGATGCTTCGTGGTGGGCTAAAGAGAGCCAATTACGCTATTTAGATGGCAAGGTTTACCTATGAATAATCCTGACCTGCTCACAGATGTACCAGGATTTTTATTCGCAACAAGCAAGAATGGCAAACGTGACTATTCTGCAAATGGCTTTCGACAAAGTCTGGATCCGCTAGAAGCGCTTGCCGTTACCACGAATACTAAATATGACTTAGCCTCTTTAACCAAGATTGTAGGCACAACTGCAGCACTAATTCACTTAGTTGATTTAGGCGAATTGAAAGTAACGGATCTGGCAAGCAGATATTTAGTTGGCTGGCAAGGAACCGATAAAGCTGAAATTACGATCTCCGAGCTCTTATCTCATCAGAGCGGATTAGCTGAGTGGTATCCACTGTACTTTCAGAAAAATCAAAGAGAAAGCGTTGTCGAACAGATCGCAAATATTCCGCTCAAGTATCCACGTAATTCCGGTCGACGATATTCAGATCTCGGATTTATCGCTCTTGGTGAAATAGTGGAAGTTATTTCAGGCAAGAATCTTGTTGATGCATTCTCCGAATTAGTCTTTCAACCACTTGGAATGAAGAACACCTCATTTGGTCCGATTGATGGCGAAGTTGCAGCAACTTCAAGAGGTGATTGGTATGAGAAAAACATGATTGCCACAAATACGCCTTACCAAGTTGACCTAGAGATAGCGGATTTTTCTAGTTGGCGTGACTATTTCCTAGTTGGAGAAGTTAATGATGGAAATGCCTACCATCGATTAAATGGAGTTTCTGGACATGCTGGGTTGTTCTCAACTGCTGAAGATTTGCTGGTTTATGCCGAATCCATATTGGCTAATAACTGGAGCGCTCATAGTTTTCTTTCGGTCTTGGGTGATCCAATGCAAGGTCTCGGATTTAGAAATTGGCGTATATCTAGCCAAAGTGGCGAGGAAATTTTCTGGGGGCATACTGGGTTTACCGGCGTCGCTCTGGGAATTTCGTTGGCTCATCAGAGCGCGGCCTTACTGCTGACCAACCGCTTACATGTACTCGGAACGCCGGTTGCCACAGAAGAGCTCTGGCAGCCGTATTTACATAGCTTTTGTGCCCAAATCGTTATCGAATAACCTCTAAATCACCCTTAACATGGCGAAGAGTTTCACCTAGCATTGCGGTCTCCTGAAGGTTTTTTTCATACAAATGTAAGGCGGTCGAGCAATGGCTAAAAAGCTAGCCCCAGTTTCTCCAACTGGCCCTGCCGCTACCAATATTGCTAATAGCGACCTGCTTGGCCATATTCGAAATTCTCTTTCAGCTTTTCATGCAACAGAGCTCGCGATTGCAAATTGCATTTTGCAAGATCCGGTTCAAGTTTCTCGTATGAACATCTCTAAATTAGCCGAACATAGCGATACCTCTGTTGCATCGGTAGTTCGCTTTAGCAAAACCATTGGGTATAAAGGTTTTCCTGAATTTCGAATGGCGCTAGTCGGTGAAGTAAGTCGAATGGGTCAGGTAGGAATCGTAAGCTCAGAATTAGATAGCGGCATCACAGTTGCTGATTCACCGGCTGAGATAATTCGTAAAATTGCTGCTGCGGATGCGCTAGCGATTCAGGCCACCGCACAACGATTAGATGTTGAATCATTTCAAGCCGCTGTCGAAGCGTGGGCCAAAGCAAAGACGATTGGTTTATTTGGCGTAGCCTCAGGTGGTTTTGTTGCGCAAGATCTACAACTGAAATTAAATCGCCAAGGCAAAAATGCAATTGCTTGGGGCGATATTCATAATGCTTTGACTTCACTTTCGCTATTAGGCCCGGGCGATGCCCTAGTTGCGATTAGCCACAGCGGTACAACTGTTGACACAGTAGATGTAATGCAAGAATTTAAGAATCGTGGCGTCACCATAATTTTGATTACTAATGCGCTGCGAAGTCCAGCTACCGCTGTTGCAGATATCGTCTTATTCACATCAGCTCGGGAGACCACATTCCGAAGCGGCGCAACAGCAAGTCGTATTGCGCAATTAACTGTGGTTGATTGTCTTTGTGTTGCTTTAGCACAAAGAAACTGGAGTGGTACACGTGCTGCTCTGGATGAATCTAGAGCGGCTGTGGGAAGCCGCTCCGGAAGAAAAATGGTCGAAGGTAATTCACGGAGATCAGACCAAAAACCATCCCGCTCTAGAGGAGGAAAATAAGTGAAACTCACTTCACGTCGCACCCGCGGCTTGGTAGCAGCTGCTTTCGCTGTTGGATCAATCGTTGTTCCAGCAGTAGCCGCACTACCTGCAAATGCAGCTACAGAATTAACATTCTGGAGCTGGCGCCCAGAAGATAAGGCTTTCTATGAGAAGCAGATCGCAATCTTCGAAGCAACAAATTCAAGTATCAAGATTAAGTTCACTCCATATGTGGCTACTGAATACAACGCGATTCTTGCAACAGCTCTAACAGCTGGCAAAGGTCCAGATCTACTGCAGCTACGTCCATACGGTGGAATGTCAGCGCTCTCAGATGCAGGAAACTTCTTGCCACTAACAACTAAAGATGTTCCAGCTCTGGCAAAGCTTGCACCAGGAATTTTGGCTGCAGCACAGGGCTACACAGATAAGCGTCAGTTCGGTGTTCCTTATGCAGCATCTGTAATGGGTGTTTGGTACAACCCAGAACTATTTGCTAAGGCTGGCATCCGTCAGACACCTACAACTTGGGATTCATTCA
>JACCDW010332309.1_pt1 | contig 12072 bp, 5 predicted proteins | sample 7449781 | NCBI WGS metagenome assembly JACCDW01 (sample SAMN15323449, study PRJNA562643) | freshwater metagenome | isolation source: river surface water | place: USA:Blue River Watershed | collected 2017-08-18
TAACCCTAATGTCAGCCCCTGTGAAAACTTTTATGAGTATGCCTGCTCCAACGTGATCAGCTCGTTCAAGCTGCGCGACGATCGCAGTTCGCATACTTTTGCGTTTTCTGATTCCCGCGAACGCATTCTGGACAAGAAAAAAGCTTTCATGCAGGACCTCGATCAGCAGCTACGCAGCGGCAAAGCCATGTCCGAGCGATCCAAGACTTTGGCCACCGTATACGGCGCTTGCATGAACGTCGATGGCCGTAAGAAGGAAGAACTGGACCTTGTCAAAACCACGCTGGCCCAGCTTGATAAAATCAAAACTCGCGAGCAATTCCTGAAGTTCCTTGCCGAACAACGCGAAGCCGCCTACCACACCTTCGTGGACGTTGGCACCACGGCGAATCAAGACAACCCGGATCTTTACGATTTTGCCTTCATGGGCAGCCTCATGACGTTGCCGGAACGTTCCTATTACCTGAAGCCTGAAGTCGCGACCGACTATCAGAAGGTGATCGAGAAATTCTTCACCACCATCGGCGACAAGAAAGCGGCAGAAAAAGCCAAAACTGTCCTGGCGATGGAGACAGAATTCGCCAAAGTTTATCCGCTGCCCGCAGAAATGCGTGAAATCTATACTCGCAAGACTTCGATCAGCAAGGCTGATCTTTTGAAAAAATATCCAAGCTTCCAACTGACAAAAGAACTGGAGCGCGTTCCCGATACGACCAACATTCGTCATATCGTGCCGGAAGCCTATGCCTACATGGAAAAAACTCTGGCGACGGAAGATCTGACCAAGCTGAAGACGCTTTATGCGTATCAAGCTCTTTCACCTCTGATGGATGATGCCTATCCGGAATTCTTCAACAGTCGTTTTGAATTCCGTCAAAAGCATCTTGGTGAATCGAAAGTTCGCCCGGAACGTCAGGAACGCTGTACTCAGATGGTGATGCGTTCGTTCAATAAGGAGCTGGATGCCGAAGTTCTGCCCCTTATGTTCCCGAACTTCCCCGAGGAAAAATTCATCGCTCTTGCTGAATCCGTCCGCAGTTCCATCATCGAAGGCGTGAAGCAAAATCAATGGCTGACTGCGGAAGGCAAAGCCGGCGCCATTGCCAAGATGAAAAACGCCAAGCTGCAGCTGGTGAAACCACGAAACGACGATGAGTGGTATTTCAACCCGACCGCTTCCTATGCGGCGACCACGCCGATCGCCAACCAGGTGAATCTGGAGCGTGCCTTGAATGAGCGCATGTACAAAGAACTGAAAGAAAAGCGCAACAAGGATCGTTGGGGCATGGGCCCGCTGACCGTGAACGCGTATTACAGCCCCGCGGATAATAAGTTCGTGATGCCGATCGGTATCCTTCAATATCCATTCTATGATCCAAGCCTTCCTGTCGAAGTGAATCTCGGTGCCGTCGGCGCTGTGATCGGTCACGAACTGGGTCACGGAATTGATGATCAGGGTGCCAAGTACGATGACACCGGCAAGCTGCGTCAATGGATGAGCAATCAGGATGTTGACAATTTCAAAAAACGTGGACGCGCGTTTATCGAGCAGTTCAACGAGATCGGGCACAACGGTGAGCTGACTTTGGGCGAAAATATCGGTGACTTGACCGGCGTAACCTTCGCTTACCGTGCGGCCTTCCCTGATGGAAAAGGCGACAAGGATAAGAAGAAGGACTTCTTCCTGCAGTACGCACGCGTATGGTGCGGCGTGGAGTTGCCGAAAATGGCTGAAGCCATGCTGAAGACCGACCCTCACAGCCGCGGCTGGGCTCGCGTCAATCAGCAGATGAAAAACCAGCCGGCGTTTGCCGAAGTCTTCTCCTGCAAGAAGACCGATGCAATGGTCCTTCCTGAAGATAAGCAAGTTAAGATCTGGTAAGACTTCCTAAGAAGGCTCCCATGCACGTGGGAGCCTGACAGATGGGGTTAATACCTCAGCACTTATGAATACCCATCCTTACCATCGCCACTCATCATTACTTTTTTCAAGGAGTTTCCGATAACACTTTGAGCCATTAGGGGATAAAAGTGTTTGGTAAACTCCTCATTTTCTGGATCTTAACCAGTTTCATCCTTGCGATAGGCGCAGGCAGCTTGGACGCAATCGGTGCTGACCCCGATACGGGTCGAAACCTTTTCCGGCAAAAATTGCAGACTGTCACCGACGCAGCAGAAGATGAGCCCCAGCAGTTGCTTGGGAAACTCGATACCATGATCCAAGAAGCCCGATCTCAAAATTGGGACGACTTGGTCTTTGAAAGCGTAGCCCGGCAGGTGATGGCTTATGCCTCGCTCGAAAAAATGGATGAAGCGTTCGCGCTGTCCCAGGAATACCTTCCGAAGTTTCAGCAGGGATATGAGATCTTTTCCCTGGCGATTTTTTTGCAAACCTGTCTTCGCTATTACGACGCCAAGTATGATAGAGAGAATATCAAAAAATTCCGCAATCTTCTTGAAGGACTTCTGCCGAAGACCAGCACCTTTGAAGAAAGGGACAAAATTTATCAGGGTCTCGCCCATTCTTACGTGGACGCTCGCGAGTACCCAAAGGCCTTCGACTATTTGAAAATCCTGCTGAGCGAAGCCGAAACTTCAGGAAATTTAATAGGAATAGAAGCAACCAACAATGAAATCGCCATCATCTATGACAATACCGGTGATCATGCGACGGCTATTGAATACTTCAGGAAGGCCTTGGGAAATGCACAAAAAAGCGGGCGTCGGTTTAACATTTCCATCTATCTTTATAATCTAGGCACGTCCTACAAGGCCATGGACGACATTGAAAACGCCCTCAAATATTTTAGAGAAGCTTTGCAACTCAGCGAAGAACTCGATGACAAAGCCGGAATTGCCGAAGCATACTTTCAGATTGGGACTTCGGAAAAAGCGCTGGGAAACCTGGATGCTGCTCTTCGAGCTTTGAATAAATCCCTACAACTTTCACAATCGCTTGGAAAGTCCTGGCTGGTCTTTCAATCGGCCATTGCGATCATTGATATTCAGATGAAGAAAGACAATTTCGCTGTTGCACGCAGATTGTTTGAGTCACAGAGCGTCTACATTCATGAAATAGATCATCCTCGCATCCTTGAGAAATACCATAGCATGGGAATGGAAATCGAGAGCAGAGACAAGAATTTCGTCAAGGCATTCCATCATGCAAAAGAATACATGAATGCTCACGACAAAATGCGTGATACGGCACAGAGTGATAGCCTGAATACGCTCAAAGTGCAATTTGATGCCGAACAGAAGAGCATAGAAAATCGTCTCCTTAAGTCCGACAACGCACTGAAGGAATTAACCATCCAGAATCAGAAAAGGCAGAATACCCTTTTGGTTGCAGGGATCGTCCTGGCCACTGTCATCCTGCTTATCATTGCCTGGTTGCTGCGCAACCAGATCAGACTGCGCAAGCTGGTGCAGAGAAAAGAGCAGCAAATCACGAGAATCATCAAGCACGTCCACGCTGGAATCTTCGTTCTGGAAAGAAATGGGATCATTGCTCCCAATTACTCACCCGCCTCTGAAGTACTCTTGGGCCAGAAGCAACTGGCCGGTCAATCCTTTTTTGACGTGATGAGCCGCTTGTCCTTGGACACGGACTTATCGGACACGCAGAAAGCTTTCGAAGCTGTGTATGGAGCTGATGAGATCACCTTCGACATGAACAGTCATCTCTTCATGCAAGAGGGACAAATCCAGGTCGCCGGTAAAAAGAAGCATCTGGCATTCAGTTGGACTCCCATTCCCGATGGTCGCGAGCAAACAATCAGCGTCCTCCTTACGATGAATGACATCTCGCAAATCGATGATTTGCGCTCCCGGGAACATCTGCATGCCGACCAAGCCTTGTTTGTCCAACTTGTCGAGGCCCAGGGATTTCATCGTCTCAGCTTACGACTCCATGAGATTAAAAACAGCCTGACCTTAATTCAGAATGCGATGGGCGAGATCTCCCAGCAGACAAGAATCAAGCGCGATCTCCATACTTTGAAGGGAAATTGTCGCACCCTGGGGCTCATGGAAGCGGCTAAAATTTTTCATGAAGTCGAAGACCTCTTCCAGGATAGGGGCAAACACCTTGACGTGAAGCAGCATTTCAGTCACATCCTCGAACAGATCGATAAGCTTACCAGCATAGCGCAGATGATGCAGAAGAAACTGCAAGAAGACGCGGACCATCACGCGGATTTCGATCTGGCAAACATGAAGCAAGGCTGGCAGAAGCAGGCGGAAAGCGCTGCTGCCCTAGCCGGCAAAGTAAGTCCAACGATAGAACTCAGCGGTTCGACCTTGGGATGGCCTGCTGTCTACCAAATAGCTCTTGATAACGCACTCGGGCATCTCATCAACAATTCATTAGCCCATGGCATCGAAGCGCCTGCTGAACGGCAGCTCAGGAATAAACCCATCCAAGGCCAGATTCGCCTCGAATCTCGCGTTACAAGCCAAGCCTATTCCCTACGGTTCAGCGATGACGGTGGAGGCTTGCATTTGCCGACGATCGAAGCACTCGCCATCAAGCGAAGTTTGATCAAAGAAAAGCATGGGCTTAACAGGTTGCAGTTGGCTTCTCTCATCCTTGCCGACAACTTCTCCACGGCCAAAACCCTGAGCGAGTTGGCGGGTCGCGGTGTGGGTTTGGCGGCGGTTAAGCAGGAGATCGAACAGCACGGAGGTCGCCTTAACCTGATCCTTGGCAATGAGGATTCTGACGGAAAAGTTCCTGTGATCTTCGAGATTATTATTCCAAGACTTACTGCTGTCGCCTGAAATCTATCCCAGTCGCCTTAGGAAAACCTATCGATTCGCGCTGGTGTCAGACCGCAATATCTTCCGTTTCTCTTTCAACTGACAAACCTTGCACTTCCCGACAAGGCATTTCTACAACAAAACAGGTGAGTGCCTGATTTTTATCAAGATAGAGCCGTCCCTGGCAAGATTCGAAAACCCCGAGTGCCATACTTAAACCCAAGCCAGTCCCAGATCCCACAGGTTTGGTAGTAAAGAAGGGCTCGAAGATGCGGTCCCGGATTTCCTGAGGTATCCCCTTGCCATTGTCTTGAATTCTGACAATCAATACCATCTCCTTCTCGCGTCGGACTATCTCATGACTGAGTCTAATAACACCCTCTTGCTGCTGATCCAGGGCTTCAATCGCATTGCTCACTATGGCTAGAAATGCTTCCAGAAATCGACTGCTGTGTCCGAGAACCACAATATCTTGAGCTATCGCTTTCATCTGCCAATCAATTCCATTCTTGCGGATTTTTTCGATACAGAGAACTTCCATTTGTTCGAACAGGTGCTTGACCGAAACTTCTGTTTCACGTCCAGGCAGGCCTTCAGCGGCAAAGTTCCGCAAGGACGATACGATATTGGCGATCCGGTCAGTCGTCCGCGAAATCCGTCCGGCCAGCTCAAAGATCTTTTCCATTGGCGGCTGGGGCTGGACCGTCAGCTTGCTGATGATGTTCGCGTAACCGGCAATGATCATAAGCGGATTATTGATTTCATGGGCCACGCCCCCGGACATCTCGCCGAGAGCCCTCATTTTTGTATGATAAACCAATGCTGACTGATGGGATTCGATCTGCGCCTGAGCAATCTTTCTTTGCTTGATTTCATTCTGCAGATCGACATTCACGTGCTCCAGTTCCGACGTTCTTTGCTGAACCTTGTCCTCCAATGTCGCATTCAAAGCTTGAAGATCCATCAGAAGGGACTGTCTCTGGCTGTATACGCGAAACGAGAGAGCCGCAGACATGAGCAGCATCTCCAGTCCAAAGCCAAGCGCCATGATATCTGTTGGCACGGATGCCTTTAGAACATAACGCCAAAAGAAAAAGATAATCATGGCAAAGACGGGAAACAAAGAGGCGACTAAAAGATAGAGCGCATGTTTCTGACCACGAAATAGCTGGTCAACCATCATGACAAGCAGCAAGAGGCCCTGGCACACATTCAATACGACCAGAGTCTGACCCGCCATCCAAGGATGCAGCAGGAACCCAAGCAAAGAAACGATCGTCAGGACATTCACGAAAAAGATCAACCGCGTGATCCAATTTGAGTTCGGCCAGAGTCTCAAATACATCATACAGAATACCGTAGACGTCAGGTTACCATACGCAGGCGAGGTGTAGGGAAAGACTTGCATGGGCGCTGGCAACAAAAAACTCAAAGCTCCGTAGAATCCAGAAGAAAATCCCATCAAAAGCATTGTAGACAAAACAAAGGCACAGTAGGCAAGATAAAGCTTATCTTTGAGTGAGAAAAAGAGCGAAAGATTATGGAAAAAAAGCGCTAAAGCCAAGCCGAAGTAGAGACCGTAGAAACCAAGGTAACACCACTCCCAAAGCCGAAAATGTGATTCCAATCGCAAGGCAAAACTTGTTGTGGCCGCTCCAAGTTCAAAAGTACGCACAACGATATAGAAAGTTTGGTGAGAAACATGCGGAAGCTTAATGCCGGTCTTATTCAGGAAAAATTCTCTTGATATACTGGACTGACCGGCACCTGCCCTCGAATGTTTGAGAAGGTTTTGCCGTTCATCAAACACATAGTAATCAATTTCATGAGGAAAACTCTTATCGTTAAAGAAAACAGGGGACTCATTCAGGTTTTCATAGGGATTGATGCTGAGGACCAGCCAAAGACCTTTCCCTATAAAACCGTTGTACTCAAGATTTGGAACCCAATGGAGTCTGGTCGCTTGTCCCGTCGGCATCAAGGCGTCTGCGAGGACTTCTTGCGCTGATAGCTTTATCCGATCGGGTTCTGTGGCCTTGATCATGGAATCTGTGGCTGAATGAGTCCTATCGGCCTCACCAAAGTCCAAGGTTAAAGCCTTTATCTCAATAGCCTCCGCCACCCTGAAACCTAGAGTTTCAGAGAGGACCAGGAAGACCAAGATGTGCCATAGGCGACAGAGCATACCTCGTTCCGATTCCCGCAAAAATATTCAGACCATGATTTTACTTTTCAAGCCTTGACGCAAAAAATGCAGCATCAGGCAACGCACGCTTCAGGTAAAGTCACGTGAAAGGCCGCCCCAGGAAATTCTCCCGACTTCACTGGACTTTCGACAACAATCGTCCCCCCGTGTAGCTTGACAATCTCGGCCGCCAAGGGCAGACCAAAGCCTGTCCCTTCCTCGTTTTCGGTGCCTTTTCGGGTCGTCGGATGCTCATCGGAGAAAAGATGCGGCAATAGCTCGGCACTGATGCCCAGCCCTTCATCCTTAACCGTTACGCAAACACCTTCATCCTTTAGTTGCAAACATATATGAATGCTCCGCCCTCGCGGAGAAAACTTGATGGCATTGGACAGCAGATTGCCGAACACCGAGAGCACAAGCAGATCTGGATCACCCAGAATCTTGCAGCTGTGTTGTAACTTATTCTCCACTTCAAGGCGAAGATCCTTGCGGGCGAGATTATCGTGATAAAGGATGCAAAGTTCTGCAATGAGCTGCTCCAAAACGCACGCATCTCGTCGCATTTCGACCTTACCGCTCTGCGCCGCAAGCAAGGAGCGAATGCTTCCCAGCAGTCTTTCGATACGAATCACGGACTCTCGCGCCACGCTCAACCTTCGCTCCATTTTTTCCGCAGACATAGGCACCTTCGACTTCATCGCATCCAAGGTAGCCAGCGTAACTGTCAAAGGGCTTCTGATATCATGGCTCAGGATCGACAGAAGATTTTCGCGGCGCCTTATTAGACGGCGCTGCTCCTCTTCCAGTCGATTGATACGCAATCGCCAGTACGCAAGGATCGCGGCGATGAGAGCAATCGTTGTTGCCCCAATCAGAGTTCTCAGCCAGTATCCTGACGTCGGTTCAATCTTCTGTAAAGGCTCGACGACCCTTTGCACCCATGTAATGCCTACAAAGCTTAAGGCAGGAATCGAAGCCACCAGCAGGGCATCTCTCCAGGACGTAAAAAGCAGAAAAGCCAAACAGACCACAATCAAAACACCCAGATGAATCCCGGATATTTCGCCCAGCATGACAGCAAAGATTGCGATTCCCAGATTGAAACTGGCAATGATCCAAAGCCGAGCCAGGAAAAAGTAGCCCTTTCGATTGAACCACAAAGTCAGCAGATAAAGGGCGCTTACGGGAAGAGCCATGGCCCCTGCCAAAGGAAGGCCAGCAGCCCCAAAAATTGGGGCATAAGTGAAGCCGACAATACACATCGCCAGGGCGAAAAAGTTGGCCAGGACTATCTCGCTCTCTTGGTGAGCAGATATTCCTGGCCTGACGCCCCAGTGCAAGAGGCGCGTGAGATGACGCTGGCAAAAAATCTTCAAGCCCAAGTTGGGAGCTCCAATTGCGGTAATCCGTATCTGATGCTAGCATCCCAAGCTGAGCACATTCTTGGCTAGTATTTTTACTGAGATAGGATACAAGGTTTTGAGACAAGTGCCGAATGCGGGCCGTCTTTTGGTTTGCCCAGGACTTTAAGCCTCATGATTTTCCTCAACATCAAAGCTCTCAGCAGTGTTCGCCCAGAAATTTTTCTATGTAACCAAGAAGGCCGACGCTGACATCAAGGCAGCATGCCATGCAGATAGGTCCATATTCTCCGACGCGGTCGTCTCACATGACATCATGGCGGCTGTTGCACAGTCACGGCGCCTGGGAATTCACCTATGCCTATTTGCACTTGGCCGGGTCGCCTTGAAACTCGCCTTACAATCCGCTGTCATTGTTTTCTCATCTGGAATCTGTTTCAATGAAAGCTCCCCACGCGCGAGAGGAGCCCGCGATTGACTGAGAAAAAGAACCTTAAGAGGATCAAAACCGGGCTTTTTGATCGGAGTCTCAGTTTGACTAAACTGGCTCTAAAATCCGGCGCTGGCATGGCCGTCAGCGGAATCAAGGGCATGCTGTCGGACGCTGACACCAAGGATCTGCATTTCAAGATACTTCTGGAAAGCCAGGCCAAACTCCTCGCCAAGGAACTCGGCAACCTGAAAGGCAGCCTGATGAAAGTCGGGCAGATGCTGGCTCTTTATGGTGAGCATTTCTTTCCCGAGGAAGTGGTTCGATCTCTCAAGACTCTCAACGAACAGAGTCCCACAGTCGACTGGCCGGAAATTCACAAGATTTTAAAGAAACGTCTGAGTGCGGAACTGCTGGATGAACTGGACATCGATCAGGTTCCGCTTGCGGCTGCATCCATGGGGCAGGTGCATCGTGCCCGTATCAAGGCTACGGGTGAAGAAATCTGTCTGAAGGTGCAATATCCGGGCGTTGATCAGGCGATTGATACCGATATCAAAGCGCTACGTTCCATACTGGGCATGTTCAAAATCATTCCGACGCAAAGCGAGGGTTATGAGCAGCTCTTTCAGGAAATCCGCACCATGCTCAAGTACGAGCTGGACTACGAAAGGGAATTACATTTCACCGAGCATGCGCGTGAAATACTGAAGGATGAGAAAGCCTTCATTGTCCCCCAATGCTACCCCCGTTATTCCTCCAAACGCATCCTGGCGACAGCTTATCAACCGGGCTTCAATATCGACAGTCCCGAAGTTCAAGGCCTGCCGCAGGAACGCAAGAACCGCCTGGGCGAAGCTTTTTCCTGGCTTTTCGTGCATGAACTTTTTCACTTTCGTATGATGCAAACCGATCCGCACTTCGGCAATTACAAGGTGCGTATTGATGAATCCGGCCAGGATCAGCTCGTCCTGCTGGATTGGGGCGCTGTGCGTAATTTTGAGCCCGGATTTGTCGACAGTTATCGACGGATGCTCGAAGGGGCCCTCACCCAAAATCGGGCGATGATGATCGAAGCCGGTGTCGAGGTTGGATTTCTAAGGCCGGATGATAATGAAAAACTGCGGGATTCCTTTGCCGAAATCTGCTCGGTTGCCACCGAACCCTGGCTGCCGCCTGCTGATCCTCGCGTTCCGGCGGCCCTGGTCGATGGCAAGGGCTGTTACCTTTGGTCACGCAGTGATCTTCCTTCGCGAATTACTCAGCTGGCCACCCGCTATGCCCTGTCCTTTAAAATGCGGCCGCCACCGCGCGAGGTTTTGTTCCTGGATCGGAAAATCGGCGGCGTGTTTATCATACTCAAGATCCTCGACGCTCGATTTCCGGGTCACAAACTTCTCGCTCAGTGGCTGGGACCGAACTAGTGCGGATGTTGCGCGTTCTTACAGCATGTCATCCAATTTGAAGAGACGGGCTGTGTTGTTTTTCAATACGGCTTCCGCTTCTGCATATGAATAGCCCGTGCGTTCCAAACTCTTCAAAACCGCATCGATATACTTTTCTGTTCCGCCAGGCGAACCAGGACCATCCGAGCCATAGATCGTACGTTCGATCAGACCCTTGTTTTTGATGGTGAAGAGCGCAAGATCCATGTTCTTACCTTCAGGATCATAGGCCGCGCGACCGAAAGCGGAGATTTCCAGATAGACGTTGGGATAACGTTCCGCCAAATCGTAAACGACCTGCGAGAAATCGTAGCCTTCCTTGTTAAAATCAAAGCCCATATGTCCCAGGACAAATTTCACCTTGGGATGAGCGGCGATGGTTTTTTCCAAACGCGCTGGATCATAGCTGGAAATATATTCCTTCTGATCCTCTTCATCACCAAAATCCGCGAGCTTTTGCAAGGGCGAGGAACCTACGTGATGATAAACAGGCACATCAAATTCTTCAGCCACACCATAGATGCTGTCGTACTGCGAATCATCGAGTGGTATGGAATTGTGGATGAAGGCCAGCTTGATGCCGCGGAACCACTTCTGCTGCAAAGCCTTCCGAAGCTTGTCGAGTTCGGAGGTCTCAGCCATGCTCCAGTTTTGCATTTTCACGCTGGCTAAACCAAAGAACATGGGCTTGCCATCGGCTCTTTTGTTCTTGCCGTTCTGCAGTTTCTCCAGGACATACTCGTTGCTGGCGATACCCCATGTCTCTGGCGCGTAAATGGCAAAAAGACCGCACATCTTCATGCCGGCTTTTTCACATTCGTTCTTAATACCAATAAAGGCTCCGTAAGGATCCAGCATCAGGTTACCGACTGTGCTGAGCGACAGTCCTTTCAAAAAATCCGGCAGGAATTCTGGCAAAGCCGCTTTGACAAAGGCCTGTCCTTTGGGCCCCATGGTTTGATACGTGCCGGGATGCATATGGATATCAATCGGTTCCACAGGCATGCCAAGGTAAGTTTTGCTGGCGGCAAAAGTCGGACTGCTGAGGGCTGCTGCGCAGGCAAGTGCGGCCCAGCCATGATTCCAAAGTTTTGACATTCTCATCCCCTATGCAAATGTTTGAACACCAGAAGTAGTTCTTTGGGAGCACAACCGCTACCAGGAAATTCAAAAAGCACTTTTCGAAATCTTCAATTCAGGATGGGCAGTCCAGCGTTGGGGCTGCGATCGCGGTAAGCATCCCAGGCCATGCCGCACTCTCGATAAAGGCTAGCAGGGCTGGGGGAATCCCAAGGCATTATCCTCTTTGAATCATGCAGACTTTATGCCCGTTTTTGCTTGCTTTCCAAACTGTAATCTTCAAGCCCTGAAGTTTTGCGAAAAAACAACGAATAGGGATTTGCCCACAGATAAGGGATGATTGCGTGTTTTTACGAGTCCTTCTCATGCTGCTCTGCTGCGGCTCCAGCCTGCTCTGGGCCCACGCTGCGCCTAAAATCCAGAAGGGCGTTCTGGATCTACGCGGAACCGATCTGAACAGCAAAGAGCCTATCGAACTCGTTGGCGATTGGGAATTCCAATGGGATCGTCTCCTCGATCATGAGGGTTTCGAACAGCTAGGGAACGACCGAGCGTACCGGTACGTGCCCCTGCCCTGGTCCGAAAAACGGGCTGAATATCCCAGCTATCCCGCTTTTGGAAAAGCCAGCTATCGATTGCAGGTCCGCTTGCCGGACGAGCACCCTCACCTTGTTCTCCGCGTTCCCGAAACATTCACAGCATTCAATATCATTATCAATGGTCGGCTGATGGAAGTGCCGACAGCGGCAGGGCATGATGCCAGTAGCACAAAACCCACCCGTCGCAGCATTTACGTGCCCATCAACA
>JACCDW011498756.1_pt1 | contig 12072 bp, 17 predicted proteins | sample 7449781 | NCBI WGS metagenome assembly JACCDW01 (sample SAMN15323449, study PRJNA562643) | freshwater metagenome | isolation source: river surface water | place: USA:Blue River Watershed | collected 2017-08-18
AAACTTGCAGCATCCGATTTAGAGATTGTCGAACGGCGACTTGAAACTCAGTTTATACTCTTTTCTGATATTCAAAAACGGGTTCAAATGCTTCTTGTACTTCCCAATGGAGAAGGTTATGATACATTGATTGCGTCTATGGAGGTCTATCTCAAAGCCCAGTTTCAAGAACATAATCTGGAATCCACTTACCAATGCTATCTTCTAGCTTTGAAACGCCTTCTTATCATATCAGATGCCATGGCAACAATCCGAACCTTGGTGAACACACCTCTGGAACCTATGTGCCCTATTTGCTTTTCAGAACCTGTGAGTTTAGCCTATGAGCCTTGCGGCCATACTCTATGTACCCATTGTAGCACACGTCAAGGTCATATTTGTCCTGTATGTCGAACGCCAATTCGCGACAAACTGAAACTGTATTTTTCTTAAAACGGTGGCAGTCCATGGGTAGACGGCCAAGACCCTTTGACAAATAAAAGGGTTTTGAAGAGTTGCGTAATCCGTGTGTATTTTATGCGGGCTGTTAACTTCGACTCAAGGGAAGACGCGCATATTTGTTCCTTTTCCACATCCTGCAAGAGAGCTTGTACTGTCTTCATTTCTTTCTCGAGTTCATCTTTGCTTTTAAACAACTTGGAATATTCTACAAGGGTTGCATAAGGAAGTCGTTCGGAAATTTCACTTGGTAGTGGGGGATTCGTTTGTGGAATTTTGATTCGTAAGTCCATCACTCTATTGTACTTCAGAGTTCTGAAGTTCAGAAGGAATGCCGCACTCGATATCAAGTTGCCAATCATTCGGTTTTAACAGTACATGTTCTAGAGCTTCACGTTGTGCATCTGATAGAGCATACGCTTTTGCAATTTCTTTTACAATACGATAACCCCAAGAATACCATAGGGTTTGAAGAAATCGTTTGGTATCTGCCTCAGAGGCAATCTCCATAGATTGAGGCTTTTCTTTTGAGAACAAAGGAATGACTGGTCTCTCCAATTTTATCATAAAAAATTGAGAAGGTCGGTTTAAATAGAAAGTGCAGAAGATAGCTAGATAGTACAATGGCAGACCCGTCAGCTTCCCCTGCGCCTACAACTACAGATGTTCAGAATCTGGCGACGATTGTAACGGAATGGCGTCGTATTCATGAAGAGATTGCGAAGGCCAAGCAGGAAGTGAGTGAGAAGAATAAGCGGGCCAAGGTTCTAGAGGGAATTATTATGGGTACTATGAAGCAGCACAATCTGGGTGCTCTGGACCTGAAAAGCAGTGGTGGTCGTATTCTGTATGAGAAGAAGGAGCGGAAGGGAGGCCTCAATACGAAGAAACTGCAGAAGTTTGCGACGGAGCATATGAAAGATGAGACCAAGGCGGCCGAGTTTGTAAAATATGTTCAGGAGCACCTGGAGACGGTGAATAAAGAGAAACTGGCTTATGAGAAACTATAAGCCTTGTTATACCAGCCGAAGGCTGACGAAACTGGCTTATGAGAAACTCTAACAAATCTAAAGATACATATCGCATACATATAGATTCCATGAATGCACAAAACTATTCACACCTTTTTCAACGAAGGTATATGTGGTCTGTTGAACTGCAAAGACCCTCTGTCTACCAAGACATCTTAGAGCAGGGGTTTCTTTGGATTCGTCAGGACCACTCAAGGTCCTTTGACTACTATACGCGCCGCCCTACGGTCGGCTGTCGTGTAGAACTCTACAAAGTCTATCATCCTGACTGTGTACCGATTCAGTCTCCCAAAGGACAGCGTCTCATCCAGAAACTCTGTTATTTTTGATACATGAAACGAAAGGACTGACTCTATACATCAATAGTTTGAGAAATTGATGTATAGAAAGAACCAATGCAGTTTAACGTCTGCGACGACCGCCCACAAATTGCGGTACAGAACACTCTGATGTTAAAAAGAGTGCGTGGATAGGATAATAAATTCCACTAAAGAACCACGCAATGATTGACATTAGGAATGCACCACCTCCACCATATCCCATGCGCGTAAACGCACAATAGGCCAATCGGGCAGCACCAAAGTTGTAAAGAAGTACACCGATAAAAATGAAAATCGCAAGGGTAACAAATCCGCTCAGACCGATTGAGCTATTATTTACCATATCCGTGAACGCAGCAATGCTATAGGGCTTGGCCGTTTTTGAAGGTGAAGGTGGAGCAGGAGCACTCATTTCTATAGCTAGCGAGTATTTTTTATAGTATCCATTAGAACACCATGTCTGCGATTCAATCAGCCTGCAGAGCGGCCGTTGAAGGCTTTTCCGATACCGCGCCCAATGTGAAGCGTGAAGTCTATGCTGACTCTGTTGCGGTTCTCCTATCCTTTGTCCTCGCCTTTGTCATCCTTGCCTTTGTGGGTAAGCTCTTATGGAACAATGTAGTTGTAGACCTCTTTTCCTTTGCCAAGCCAGCCCGGTCGTTCTGGCAAATCATTGGTCTGATGCTCTTTGTCAGCCTCATCCGTCCTTAAATCTTTAGAAGAGTAAGATAATCCTACTTATCTAATAGAATGAATTCCAAACCAAATGTGGCCCGCATGCCAATCTATAGAAATGTGGGACCGTATCCCTATGCAGTTCCTGGTGGACCCGCAGTAAGTCCTGTATTTCCGTTTGCACCTCTCCCTGCATTAGTCAATTCCATGCGGCAGACACAAGCCAACCAACGCAGTCGTCGCCGTCGTGCATCGTCTCGTAAATTGCGAAAGACCCGCCGCACACGCAAAAATTGAATCCCTTTTCAGCCCAGACCCTAGCAAACCTATCCAAATGGATATTCCATTGACAAATAAAGATGATATTCTCAACTATCTCAAATTCTCGACTGCCACAACCTGTAAGCTCTCACAATGTATTCAGCCTCACACGAAAGAAGTGCTTCAAAAGCTCTTCTTACGTGTAAATTGGATGCGGACCTGGTTTCGGACACATCACCCAAGCCTTATGTATAAAGAGGGTACACCCTTTCAGGATGTACGTGAACTCTTCAAAACGGTTGCAGAAGCCGATATGCAAGTTGTCTTTGCAGTCTGGTGTGTTCATCTCATCCAAACCTTTCCCGTGGATACAGTTCGTAAAGTAGGTGACAAGGAAGATATACTTACGTACAACTATGATGTATTCAGATGTATTCGAAATGTTATTTCAGATATTACCTGTGAAGAGAATGCGAAACCTCTTCTTGAATATCCAGAGTATCCTACATGCATGAAGACGATTCTGAAAGCAAATCTTCTTCAAGACGCCAACGTTGTGACCAACTCAATCTTGGCGGCTGAAATCGAGACTATTCTAGTCTTGCGGTCTGCAGAATCACGATCTCAGACATGCTATTCTCGTGATGAATAGTCTTATGAGGAATGGACGTGACAGATACTTTTTCCATGCTCAATAGTATCCATCATACGGGCGGAGGCTCTCATCCCCTTCATCTACGCTCGCGGCGGGCTCGTGAGGGCTGCTCTTATACGGTCCCTCAGGAGGACCATTGATGCACTGTACACTGGCAACATCATAGGCATCTTTCCAAGCGCTGATAAAGAGTTTCTCAGCTTCCGTGTGCTCAGCATCTGTCATATTCGTAGCCGTGCACAAGCGACGAATGAGGTCCGTTCCAAAGTCACGCCACTTGATAAATTGGATGCTCAAATCACGTTCGGGAATCGTCTTACTAAAGCAGCGGCCCACAAGGTCCGCAACCGGTTGAATATCCATGTGCGTCGCAAATCCAAGTTCCTTTACGGCTGTGATGGTATTCTGAGGAGACATTAAGTCTTGCTTCATGCAACACATCTTGCTCAACAGATCACGGAGATCACGCAAATCAGTTGAACCCTCCGTTCCAACACTCAAACAGCGCTTGTAAAAGTTGTCAAACAACGCCTCAGCCTCGGAAGACATACGGCCACAAGGGAGCGCAGAGGTTCCATTCACGGTTCCAACAAATCCTTGACGTATAGGTCGGGTCTCGGCACGGTCAATGACAAAATAAATAATGACGCCTATTAAGGCTGCAATTACAACACCAGCAATGATATATCCCCAAGAAAGACCTCCTGAGGATGGACTTGCATTGTATGATGTGCTGCCGTAGTTCATCCTTCTGTTCCTATAGGGTAAAAGGAATATGGTAAAACCTTTGTGAGGTACTAGTAAGTGTGGGCCTATGCCATTTCTGTCCTCCGTCGAAGGAGTCTTTGGATATGGACGACCCAATGCAGCTACTGTTGCATTTACCTATCCTGATTTTTCATCAACTGCTGGACTTTCTCTTGTAAATACTTCTGGTGTTATAAGTAATCAAATCTATATAACAACTGCTACAAATGCTCTTGTAGGAAACGTATACCGTTCAACTGCAATTTCTTACAATCGAAATTTTACATTTACATGGAACTTTGAATGTTCCGGTGGCTCAAGTCCACCTGCAGATGGCTTTTGTTTGCAGTGGACAACAACCAATAATACAAATGGTACTGGAGGTGGAAGTGTTGGATATTTAAGCACAGCAGCTCAAGCATTTTTATTCAAAACATTTACTAATAATTCATTTACATGGTTGGCAAATAATGTTCAACAATTTACACAAGGAAGTCAGAATTTTTACAGGAATTTGTATTATTGGGCTGACTATAATCATGCCGCAAGTACAATGAACATTTATTTTTCAACGACCAATACAAAACCGGCTTCGGCAAATTTTACTCTCACTGGGTTTTCCTTTACCAGTACGCCCTACTATATTGGATTTGGAGCTGCAACAGGGGGTGCTAATGAAAATCACATTCTGAAATCGATGACTCTGACATTTACGTAAGATGGGGTGTATACAAAAATAAGTGGGTTTGTATTTTGTTTAGAGGGTTGTAAGTTGGAAATTTACAGAGTATTTGTTGCAGCATCTAAGAACAGACTGCACAAGTCACGTTTTTGCTCTACCTTTGATTCAATGAACCGGTCGATATTCAAGGAATGCTCCATCTCTTCCTTCAGAAGTAAGTGATGGATAATGACCTTCTTAGTTTGTCCAAGACGAAGAATTCGTCCAGCAGCTTGGTCCATCAAGGCTGCCGTCCACCATGGCGTATTGAAGATGATACGGTCCATATACTGAAGATTGAGTCCAGTCCCTGCAGACTGAATTTGTGCCAGAAGAATAACATGACGAGGACCAAGAAACGTTTGAATCTCACGAAGCATATCTACAGGAAAGGTTCGAAGTTTGGGATGCTTACAGAGTTCGTACACAAAGGTATGCTGCGCCTTCTTCCGTGCAACTTCGAGTTCTTTGAGTGTCTTTTGCCTCTCAGAAAGTGTCATTCCACCATGATACATGCGGACCGCTTCTACGCAAGTCTCAGTTTCAAGTCGCTCCTTTAAGATTTGCATTTCGCTGTGAAAGTTACAGAAGATAACAAAGCCCCTGCCATTCGTCTCCTCCTTAAGAAGCTTCACAATCTGCTTCGTTTTTGTGCTGTCCTGTGTCCAGTCAGGACGTGTATACAAGGCTCCCATCTCCTTCCGCTTTGCTTGGATATAGGTCTGAGGATGGACACTAATCTGCCGCAGACGGAGGAGAAGTGTCATAAAGCTTCCCATATCCATGTGGTCTGCTGCCATAACCTGTTCAAGCTCTTCAATCAGAATGCCCTGAATGCTCCTGTAAAAGGTTGCCTCTTCTGGTGTACTGAAATTGAGCTCGTGATACTTAACAATCGGCGCGGTGGGGAAGAGAGCTGGAAACTGAGTGCGAATCTGGTCCGTGCGACGGCAGAGCGCATAGAGACTCATGGATTGCAGAGCAGATGGAAGTGTGGTATATTTGTAGTTTGGTTTCAAAATGCGCATAAGAGAGATAAAGTCCGAAACACTGTTTACAATGGGCGTTCCAGTCAAACACCATTTTCTTGTAGCTGTGATAGTCTGAACAAACTTTCGCTTGCTGCTCTCTTCGTTTCGAAGAACATGCGCCTCATCGAGAATCATGCGGTCAAAGGGCATGTCATAGGCATCCCTGTATCTCGGATTCAACGTGTCATAGTTTGTGATGTAGATGGAGCCATGTTCCCCAACGCCCCCGTGCATCTGCCATGTCCTGCGCTTATCAAGCCGAAAGACTGCGAGACCTGCCGAGACAGATGCGGATGTCCATTGGTCAAGGACAGCCAGAGGTGCTAGAAGAAGTGTACGAGGAACAGAACTATGACAAAGAAGACCCAGCATACTCAGTGTTTTTCCAAGCCCCATTTCATCGCATACTAATCCACCAGGAACTTCCTCATTAAGTTCTCGATTCCTCATCCAGTGGACCGCCGTGACTTGATGTTGGTGTAACCTTGTCTTGCCTACAAGGAGAGGTTCATCCATGTCGTCAATTATTTTGAAGACTTATAGATGAGGTAGGATGCATGACTGATTCTTATTTTTTTATTTCAATTTTACTGCATTGAGGAACTTCCTATGTTCTTGGATAAATACTCTATCTAAACTCTGCTTAACTTCATATCTAGAATGGAGCACTTACCGTCCACACCTGGTATCTTACCTCTTCGCATGGGGGGTCTTGGAAACCAACTGTTTATTGTTGCAGCTGGATTTGTAGCATCCAAAGCAACTGGACTTCCACTGTATCTGCCGATTCTTCATAAGGGTAAGAATAAGCACAATACGAAACATCTGAATTATAATGAGACTGTGTTTCGGTGCATGGGAATTCAGCTCTCAGCAGAAGAACCGTCAATTCAAGCTGAGGCCCAAAAGCAGGGATATAAGCCGCATACCTATAATCGTGTCTCTGGATTTTCAGCGTGGAATCCTGAAACGATTCAGCCTCGAACCATGCTTGACACGTATTACCAGTTCTATCCAGCTCTTCAACCCTATGAAAGACAGCTGCGCGCCGCTATTCTAGAGGGGTTGGACTGCATTCGTACAGAGCTTCAAGCACAGTACAACACACAGAATGCAGCCTTTCTGCATGTACGCCGTGGAGATTACCTGGATATTCCCCATGTACATTATGCACAACCGCTTAATTATTATGAAACTGCAATGGCCCACCTTTCTAATTCTGTTCAAACCCTGTATATTTTCAGTGATGACATCGAGTGGTGTCGCAAACAGACTGTATTTCAGACTCCCAAATCCGTGTTTGTCCCTGAAACTTTGAATGAAATTGAGAGCTTGGCACTTATGTCACTCTGTACCGAGGGTGCAATTTGTGCCAATTCCACGTTTAGTTGGTGGGGTGCCTTTCTAGGCGCGTATGCCAAACATTCACCCGTTATTGTACCGTCTCGATGGATTTGTGACCCAATCGTCAGTCTATTTCCTGAAGAGTGGATTGTACTCTAAGACCTAAACGATACGAACATCTGTTACACAATGCGTATTGGAGTTGCAATTCCTTGTTATAAATATCACATTGATGTTCTGAAACGATGCCTAGATAGTATCGAGGCCCAGACTCGCAAACCTGACCAAGTTGTCGTATCGTGTAGCAGTTGTCAAGAGAATGAACTTCCTAGGTTTTCGTACAGTTACCCTCTCACCATTCTAACCCATCCAGAGCGTAAAAATGCAGCTGAAAATCGTAATCTTGCTGCAAAAGAACTTGTGGGAAGTTGCGACATACTCTCCTTTTTTGACTGTGACGATGTCATGCATCCGCAGCGCCTTCAGTGTATTGAGGAACAGTTTGAAACTCATAGATGTGATATTGTTCTTCATAATTTTTGGCTTGATGAGGAGTGTCTCAAGCCCTTTGAAACCTATACACAGTTTAAGACAGAACAGAATGTTCTTCGCAAAGCTCCTACAGGGTGTGCTATTGTAGAAGGGCGCTGGCATCTTCGAATTCATCATTCCCAAGTATCTATCTCTTCATTTGTATTTGGCCGCGTCCAATTCAAAGAAGACCCTGGAAATGAACGTCGAGAAGATTCGATTTTCTGTGGTGATGTACTGAGTATGCCAGGTGTCCAAAGCGTCTATGTGCATACGCCACTTTCTAAATATTATCTGGAGGGCTCTTGGAAATCCTAAGGATATGTCACAGGATATTTCAGAAAGTGAAAGCTTTTATATGTTGGTCGCTCTTTATAATTGAGCTCACTCCAACCAAATAGATATTTCGGTCCAGCTTTTTGGGGGAGTGGTTCCCAGACTTTGAGTTTAAATGTAAAAAAAAGATTCAGAATCACCATTTCGTTTGTACCGCAAATAGGGTATGCATTCATAGCTTGTATCATTTCTTCCATAGAGACCTGTGAAAGAAGTGCTGTATCATAAACCCACAAGCAATTTAGAAAATATTTTTGCTTTAAAATCTCTGCGGACCAGTTCTCCTGAAAACGCTTTGCAGCATCTGGATTGGCTGAAAGTTGAAGTTGACACTGAAATCGATTCTTACTATCATAGGGGTCTGAATCATCAGGAGCTAGAAACTTTCCTCGCCAGGGAAGGTCGAGAAGTGGCTGAAGGGTATCCAAGACATGAAGTCCTGCATCAAAGTACACGACTCGTTCCCATGTCTTGAAAAAGGGGCTGAAGATTTGAAGCTTGTCCCATTGTGTGAGTTTTCCAGTGTGACGATTATCTGAGGATTTGAGCGGGTACTTCTTATACACTTCTAGAAGTTGTGATGTATCAATATGATTTACTCGATGAACCAGAATATTTAGAGGTTGAATCTTTGCAAGTTCAGGTTCAAAGTCAACCGCAAGAAGTACAATATCTCCTTCCCACTCTCCTGGAGCTCGAATTTGCTGAATTGTAGTGAGAGCTTTGTGAAAGTAGTTCCTATCTGTTACAAGGGCTACAACGGTAGTGGGGTCCCGCATAGGATTCTTGGTAGGAGCATATAGATGAGTTTAAACTCGCTCCTTGGGTTTCAGATATTTCACGTCCTTTTTTCCAGACGGCCACACATCTCCCTGAAAGAGCCGTACACGCGCTGCTGAAAGAAAATCGTCTGAATAGCCAAGAACCTTGTAGATATCACGCACCTCCTTTGTGGATGTTTTCAGGTCTTCGTGAATATCAAAATGTTTCAGTGTATCCTGAAGGAACTTTCTATCTTTTTCAGAGTGATGAGTCATATTTGGTTCAATGACGAGGTACTCAGGAAGAAGTTCAACTGCACCACCCTCAAAGTCTGCGTTAAAGTCTGTATCCAAAATCGTTGACAGAAGAAGTTTCACATCGTGTTCTGTTTTCTTCATGGATGCAGTCAACTCGAGCCAGATTTGGTCACTCTTCTTCTTCGCATTCACAAGTGTATTCTTGAACCCAGTAACTTGCACAGAGTGATTCTGCAGCAATGCGAGTAGGGTTGTTTTTTGTTGTTCCAGTCGAAGAATGTGTTCTTCAGATTCATGTGTATCCAACTCCGTTCGTTTGGACGTTTTCAGAGTCTTGGCTCGATACTCGAGAAAGGTCTCCAGAAACGGCTTTAGTCCCTGCAGAATGAGCACAGGGTCCTCATGCAACATGAATTCCGTCAAGTACACGCAGATGCGACCATCGCGAAGTTCTTCAATGTCAACTCGCCCTGCTTTGGTATGTCCCACAATTCCCTTTGTCATGCTGACCATAAGACCCAGACTGACATCACGGCTTTCCTCCATATCGCGCAAAAACTTGGTGACCTCTTTTCCATCCACATTGCGGTCATAGTTTTTGACTTCAATCAAAATGCGATGGCCCATCCATTGCATGCGCAAATCACCCTGATGACCTTCCGTTCCTACACCTTCAATGTCAAAAACCTCTCCACGACCTACAGCACCAAATGCGCGCAGAAGGAGGTCTCTGAAAATACCTTCTCCATGGTCGCCCTTTTTCTTACTTCCTGTTGTCGTTTTGAGAATCTGCTCCTTGAAGGCTTGGAACTGGTCCACAACCGTACGACTGTTTTCCTTGAGGCTTTGCTCCACACTATTCAGTTTAGATGTGAGCTGAAGTTGGAGGCTCTGAATTCGGCTATCCTTTTCTTTGCAAATTTCTTCACGATTGGCGCGTTCCTCCTCACGAATTCGTCTTTCAATTTCGCGACGGCGATGTTCCTCATCTTCCAAGCGCTCTTTCAAATGTGCAACACGCTCTCGTTCCTTTTCCAGCACCTTGGCATGCATGTGAATTTGTTCTTCAAGTTCATGAACCTTGGGTTCATACTTGGCAGCCGCCTTTTTCTGGAGAGACTGAAACAGGTCTTCGTGAGTTTGCTTTTGTCCCTCGGCCAACATGAGCTCATAGGCGTGGGCGCCTAATACCAAACTCTTGGCAGTCGCATCAGGGTCAATTTGAAGATACACTTTGGGAAGTACAAAACTTGCGGGAACCAGCAGTGTTATTTCCTGCATAGGCAATATATCTACTCTTTGTATGCAATCAGACTTTAATAGGGTGGGCATAAACGCCTCTCTACTAATACAAGAAGAAATGTGGACTGCTCTCGTCAATATTCTGACTGGAGTCGTCTTGTTTTCAGGTCTCGACACAACAATTCAGTATTTTGGATACGAAGGTGCCTACTATGGAGTTCATGCAGTCCATAATGCTCTGATTGTGGCTTCTACATGGCCTAATGTACTTAGAACATTTTCAAACTTTTATACAATTACCATTGAACAACCAAATATGCTAGCTATTCAACTGTGTTTTGCGCTCCATTTGTATCACTGTTTGATGTACTGGAGAAAATTTCGGTATGATGACTGGCTGCATCATGGTCTTATGATTGGAATTGCATTGCCAATGGGATGTTTTCTTTACTCAGGAACCTTGATTGGATTCAACCTCTTTTTCACAACGGGTCTTCCTGGAGGTATCGATTATTTGCTTCTGTTTTGTGTACGAAATGGATGGGTACATCGCATTACAGAAAAAACGTGGAATCGTTGGTTGAATGTTTGGATTCGGTCTCCTGGCTGTCAGTGGCAGGTTGCGCTCAATCTTGCCTATTGTCTCAGTTCCTATAGTCCATGGTATGTAAAAATGGTTGGTTGTATTCCTGCGGTTCTAACCTATTGGAATGGCCAATACTTTATGAATCAGGTGGTTGCAGACCATGCGGTGCAAATGGAGAGACTGTACCGTGATTAGAACTTGGGAGTGTCATCCTGGTAGTCCTTTACAATCTGAATGTAGAGCGTGCACTCACGACTGTTCTGCATTTCATTGAATCCCACGGTTACAATCTTAAAGTTGCGCTCCTCCATATCCTGTCGAATGGCTGGAAGAAGCTTGATATGCCACCGCTCATCTTCCTGGTCCTGCAGACTCGGAATCAGCCACGTATATGCTTCCACTAGACTGTCAAAGTGCTTGAAGCGCTGGTCCTCCCCACCATTGAACATACGGATAGCACGGTACATCTTGATTGGTATGTGTGTTGTAGGCTGTAGTCTGTGTAAAAAATTCAATTTTTTTGGAGACTTCTTACTCCTCTCCCTAAAGCGTCTCGTAGAAGCGGCACACTTTAGGGTGTGCCTTGAACGCCAACGGGTCCAGGTCAAACACATAGAGACTATCCAGACTCTTGACACGACTCAGAGCTACATACGCTTGACCCACCTCAAATGTACTCGGTCCAATATCAATGAGTGCACTGTCCAGTGTAGCTCCCTGCGACTTGTGAATCGTAATCGCATAGGCAAGAATCAAAGGGATTTGAGACCGTTTGACACCATCTACCTCTTCGGATTCCCAGCTTTGAACTCCTACTGGAATGGCATTGGAATGCCCTTTGAAGAGAACAAGTGGGTAACCAGATTCCGATTCAAATCCTTCTACGACTCCTCGACTTCCATTGACCAAACCAGACTCTTGGTCCAGGTTGTAAATCAACATAACCTGTGCTCCAAGTTTGAGCTGTAGCTCTACCTTATAGGGTGCATCTCTGTCCAACTTGGCCACAGCAAACTGCACCTCTTGAGATTGTTCGGTCAACCCTTTGGCCACAGTCGTATCAAACAATGTCTTCACTTGATACCGTTTGGTCGGTCCTGGAAGAGCTTTGAAATTCTGTTCGTTAATCATTTCG
>JACCDW011662710.1_pt1 | contig 12068 bp, 12 predicted proteins | sample 7449781 | NCBI WGS metagenome assembly JACCDW01 (sample SAMN15323449, study PRJNA562643) | freshwater metagenome | isolation source: river surface water | place: USA:Blue River Watershed | collected 2017-08-18
GATACCGTTTCCAAAATCCGCACTTCAGATATGAAAGTGATACAGACAATCAAAGTCTGTAATGAGCCAATTGGCGTTACTTATGACTCTTCCACAAATAGAACGTGGGTCGCTTGCTACGGCGGGAGTCTCAAAGTCTTCGAGAATCAATAGGGAGAGAAACTTCGATGTGATGCGGGTCGGGCTCGAACCGACGACGACCGAATTATGAGTTCGGAAGCGATGACTGGGAGTAGACAGAATTACCTCGGTTTACACAGTCACTTCCAAACAACTTAAGTTCCGACGCCTTTCCAAAACAGCCTCTGTTGGGGTATCAAGTGCACTAATTGTGCACTACCTAAGCCTATTTGGCTTAGTTCTTTCCAAGACCAGCGGGACCGCCATATGGGCCAATTCCCCAGCCCGAAGTTCCATTTATTCGGCATTTTGGGCAAATTCTCTGTCGAGGTTGTCTTGGAACAAATAGTTTATTGCACTTGCTACAAGCTTTGTATCCACTTTCGAGAGCACATTTTCTGCAGAGCCCTTTTGTGCCACTTTCATTCTTATCAATTCGACACTTATTACAAACCAACTTTTTTGCCACTAATCCAACTCCAATTTGTTGCACCGAACAATAAAGCCTTTATTTGTGAGCCACTTTGCAACTCGTCCTTCAGCACGCTCTGCGGCTTCCCTCGAATAAAACTTTGGAAAGCCATCCATCAGGTCCCATCTAATGTCACCGACCGTTGCCCCAGATCTAAAGATGCGTGCAGCCTTTGACCCCCCCTCTCGGTGTTCCGCACATCTATCCTCAACAGACTTCCAAGTGCTCCCGACGTAAAGGTGATACTTGCAGTTCTCACTAAGAGGAATTACATCCAGAACGTAGACGGAATAATTTGCTTCCCCAGCGCGAGAGTTCAACTCGAAATCCGCCATATTGTTGAGGCTTCGTAGAATTCTATTCATTCTCTGGCGCGTGAGAGATGATGTCAATCATGATTGATTCAGCAGAATTGTGATGCGCTCTTTCAACTAGTCCTGTCTGGGAGGCACCTGTAATTTCAAGGTAATCAAGAGCCTTCAATATATACTGGGCGAGTTCAGGAGTGATGACAGGCTGTACATACTCTTTTGGATTATCTAATGCTTTAACATATTTTTGAAGTGGATTACCCTCGTCAGTCATACTGTTTCCCTATTCAAGTGACTTGCCATTTTTGTACTCTTCAATCGCTCTAGGCAGTGCAATTTCAATGTACATCTGAAACTTAGGTGCTGCGCTTGCCAATCTTTCAAGAGTGGTCTCATGGATTTTCTGAATCTCCTCAACGGTAAGGCCATGCTCTCTTGCTAATTCTGCGTAGTGCTTTTGGCGAATTTCTTGAATCCAATCTCCAATTTCCGCCGAGGCTTCGTCCTTAACTTTCTCGCTATCTTGATTCATCCACTCATCTCCCGAATCGCGTGGCCGACATGTCTATAGGGTAATCCTGGCTACCGACACATAACAGAGAAAGGTTAGACAATCTGGGTACTCTGATGGCCAACATGAGTGAGGCGGGTCGGGCTCGAACCGACGACGACCAAATTATGAGTTTGGGGCTCTAACCAACTGAGCTACCGCCTCGTCCTGCTGAGTTTAGTCTATAAACCTACAACAATGAGATTCCGAGTTGAAATAGCTCTCTAAAACGATCTAAGTGGTCAGACTCCTGACAGTATTCGGTGACGTCTGTTCATTGAAGTGATTTGCAGAAATCGCTCCTCAATGTCCATCGACGCGCGAGTTTCTACCTCGCTAGTTCCACCTGCGAAGAGGATAGCCCAGTCAGAATCTGAAAGGTGACTCAACTTATTTATTTGTGCTTCGTTTATAAATCTTTCGACTGTCTCTCGATCAGTTGGCAGATATTCAAGATGTTCAATGTCAAAACTTATTGCTCGTAAGGTTTGTTTAATAGTTTTCTTCATGGCACTGGTATCTGAGAATAACTCCATTAGTAGAGGTTGCCCTTCGAAAGCTATCAAAACTCCATTTTGACCTCGTGCAGGTTTCAACACATGTTCAGAAACGGTCTGGATGACTCTTGGGATGTGTTGGGTCAACGCATCTTCACGCATGATTTGTTCGAGCGAGTGGGTTGGACGAAGCCCAGTGCGCTCTTCTTGGCGGTGAACCTGCTCCCAAACCCTCTTTTGTCTATTCTCTTGATTTAGCCTCCACAACCCTTTCTCCCAGTCAAAATCCCACCCAGCAGCCGTAACGGTGAAAGGTGCTCGACCGCCGTCGACTTTATTCTTGCCCTCTCCCCATCGCCCTTTTTCAACGCAAGAGACGGAAGCCAGAATGGTCTCCCTAGGTTCGATGTGCTCCGAATTGTTGAAGGTTCGCACTTGGTTCAGATCAGCCCCGACAATCCAACCAGCAGGAATTATGAATGGATCTTCTGTTGGGTTGAAGACTTCAATCCATTCCACGCTGGGGCCGTCTCCATCATCATGTTCTGAGAATTTGAGTTTGGTAATTGCGGGTGGAACTTCGTAATTAATTCGCGAAAGTCCGTCCCATTTCAAGGGCCAAACATCGAGTGGCCCTATCTGTTGGCTCTTTTGAGTAAAAATGTTTAGTGAAGTCATATCGCTTCATCCTAGTTCCTGAGCACATCTTTGTAAAGTCATATGACTTCAGTATTCTCTTTTTTACCCTCATTGGCTAGGCTAAGTCGTATGGCTTCACGATCAGATGCTGCTAAGCAGCTCCAAAAGCTTCTAGATCGAGAAGTTTTGGACATCCATGGGGTCGCCGAGCTGCTGGGCATGCAACGTTCAAGCGTGAACACCCTCCTCGTACGGGATGGCTCATCATTTCCCGAGCCAATCTATGAGTTACGGGGTAAAAATCGTCACCCCTTACGTCTATGGTGGCGCGAGGATGTTGAAGCTTGGCTAAGGAATAGGCCAAGTAATCGAATGAATGGGGGTGCGAGATGACTGACGATAGAGAAGCAGGGGCTCGCATCAAAATCAATCGCCTACTCGAAGCTTCTGGCTGGAGATTTGAAGACGGTCCTGATGGCAAGGCAAATATTGAACTTGAGGCTGGCGTTAAGTATTCAGAACTTGGCGATGATTTAGAGAACGCAGTATCTAGAACAGGCACTCGTGGGGCTATCGATTTTTTACTCCTTGATAAGGACCGAAAACCACTTGTTGTCTTGGAGGCAAAGAAGAAGTCGATCGATCCTTTGTCGGCAAAAGAGCAAGCTCGAAACTATGCACGAAATGTTGGAGCCCGATTCATAATCTTGAGTAATGGAAATATTCATTACTTCTGGGATACCAAGCATGGAAACCCAGAGACTATCTCTCGATTCCCAACTCCAGATTCCATCTCTCAGTACAAACAGTACGTTCCAAATCCTGAAGAACTAGCGTCCACCACGGTTGATGAGAACTACATCATCGCTACGCAGATGCCGAATTTCGCATCGGATCCTGACTTCAAGGATGATGCAAAGCGAAGCCAGTTTTTACGTTCGAATAACTTGAAGCAAATGCGTCCTTATCAGGTTCAGGCAATTCGATCCATTCAACAAGCCGCCAAAGAGGGCTCCCAGAGATTTCTATTTGAAATGGCAACTGGAACAGGCAAAACTCTAATCTCTGCTGCTGTCATAAAACTATTTCTAAAGTCTGGAAATGCTCGCAGAGTGCTCTTCCTAGTTGACCGTCTAGAACTTGAAGATCAAGCTGAAAAGGCATTCAAACAGTATCTCGGACGCGATTATCAGACAGTCACATATAAAAACAGTAGAGATTCATGGGCTAACGCATCCGTAGTTGTCTCAACTGTTCAAACTTTCTTGGCAGGAAATAGGTATATGAAAGAGTTTTCTCCAACGGACTTTGAGCTAGTCATTTCAGATGAGGCGCATCGCTCTATTGGAGGCAACTCCCGAGCAGTCTTTGAGTACTTTGTTGGGTACAAACTTGGTTTAACCGCGACCCCCAAGAATTACCTCAAGGGTTTAGGCGAAGCTGACGTAGATAATCAACGCGAATATGAACGTCGATTGCTTATTGACACCTACAAGACCTTTGGATGCGAGCCAGGAAGACCAACCTTCTCTTACGATTTAGAGAAAGGCGCTAACGACGGCTATCTCATTAAACCTACTTTGGTTGATGCCCGCACAGAGATAACTACCCAACTCCTTTCGGATGATGGATATTCAATCCGAGTCGTTGATGATGCAGGCATTGAGGGAGAACAAACTTTTACCCAAAAGGATTATGAGCGCAAGGTTTTCAACGCTGAAACCAATATCGCGATGTGCAAGGCCTTGATTGAAAATGGTCTTTATGACCCAATAGCGAAGGGGCTAGGGATTCCATTATTTGGCAAGACGATTGTCTTTGCCGTCTCGCAAAAGCATGCAGCTCGATTGACCAACATTCTCAACCAAATTGCGTTTCAGAAATGGCCAGAGCTTTATGCCGAATCCGACTTTGCTATGCAGGTTTCATCAGATGTTGCTGATGCGCAACAGATGACAATTAACTTTGCAAATAACAGACTTGGAGGGCAGACAAAGGCTCCTGAAGGCTATGACTCATCAAAGACAAGAGTTGCTGTGACTGTAGGAATGATGACAACGGGCTATGACTGTCAGGACCTGCTGAATATCGCTCTTATGCGCCCCGTATTTAGTCCCTCTGACTTTGTCCAGATTAAGGGTCGAGGAACGCGCAAGTGGACATTTGAATACAACAATTATTCAGACGTTGATGAGCGTATCGATAAGAAGCAGTTCAAATTCTTCGACTTTTTTGCCACATGTGAATACTTTGAAAATGAATTTGATTACGACGAAAAAATCAAACTTCCGAAGGGCTCGTCAGGTGGGGAGGGTCCAGATGGGCCAGATGATCCGCCGATAAAGCTTGGCGTTGTAGATCTTGCCACTTCTGACCAGATTACCTCGTTGGAAGAGTCTTCAGAGGGCGTCATCATGCGCATCGACCGAGAGGGCTTCAAGACAGCAGTCTCTGAAGATGTACTGGCTAATGAAACTCTCTCCGCACTTTGGAAAAACGGAGATGTATCAGCGGCTGAGGAATACGTCAAGATGCATGTCTTTGATAAGCCAAAGAATTTCCTAAACCTAGAGAGAGTTCGCAAAATCTTCAATGTCGATCGTCGAATCTCAGTAAAGGAATTCCTCGAAGTTGCATTTGGAGAGAAGGATTCTTTTGAAATGAAGGATGACCTACTTGAATCTGAGTGGGAAAAATTCATGGAGATTCACATGGTTGATCAGGACCACTACCAGCCTGTGAAGAACTTCTTTAAGGCTTTCATTGTCGATCCAGAGGTCAGAGACATCGTTAAGTCCAAGCAGTTAGCACGTTTTCACCACTGCGCATCCTTTGATTTCACAGACTATGAACGTCTCAACGGATTCAAATCAATCGTTCCGCAATACATCAATGACTACGCCTACCAACTGACGGGGATCTAGTAAATGCTAAATGCAGAGACAAAAAGACATATAGACGCGGCACGTGATGTATTGGTTGGTGTTGCACCGAACCCAATGACTCAGATTGATCAGATTACCTATGCGCTCATCTACAAGTTCATGGACGATATGGATCAAGCAGCTATCAAAGCTGGAGGAGAGCCAAGCTTCTTTGTTGGAGAACTAGAGGCATACTCGTGGAGCAAATTAGTCGATGCTCGTATGGGCAACCAGGAAAAGATGAACCTCTATGGAGATGCTCTTCAGAAATTTTCTGAGGCTAAGCAACTACCTGAACTATTTAGAACCATATTCCGAGCTGCTTTTTTACCTTATAGATCTCCAGAAACACTGGGACTCTTCCTCAAAGAGATTAACCACTTTGATTACTCCCATCCAGAAGAACTAGGTAACGCCTACGAGTATCTACTGTCCATCATGTCAGCACAAGGTGATGCAGGTCAGTTCAGAACTCCTCGTCACATAATTGATTTCATGGTTGAAGTTATGAACCCAACCAAGGATGACAAGGTTCTCGATCCAGCCTGCGGTACAGGCGGATTCCTTGTTTCCTCGTACAACCACATACTTGAACAGCACGATGGAAAAGATGACCCTAACAAGAAGGAAAAGCCACTAACTCCAGATGAGCGCAAGAAGCTCATAGCTAATTTTGAGGGCTATGACATCGATCCTTCAATGGTTCGTATCGCTCAAGTGAATATGTATTTACATCAATTCAAGAATCCAAAGATCTTTCAGTACGACTCACTCACAAGTGAGGAACGTTGGAATGACAAGTTCGACGTCATCCTTGCCAACCCACCATTCATGTCTCCAAAAGGCGGAATCAAGCCACATAACAAATTTGCCATTCAGTCGAATCGTTCCGAGGTGCTATTTGTCGATTACATCGCAAATCACCTCAAACCAAATGGTCGAGCAGCAATCATTGTTCCCGAGGGAATTATTTTTCAAAGTGGTAAGGCATATAAGCAACTACGCAAGGAATTGGTTGAAGGAGGGCTCTATTCAGTGATTTCCTTGCCTTCTGGTGTATTCAATCCATATTCAGGAGTAAAGACTTCTATTCTGCTTTTGAACAACGAGATAGCCAAGAAGTCAGATCAAATTCTTTTTATAAAGATATCAAATGATGGATACGATCTCGGAGCAACTAAACGACCGATTGACAAGAATGACTTACCCGAAGCCTTGAAGCTGTTAGTCGATTGGGTAAAAGGTGGATTTTTGCCATCCGAAATTGCTCATTCAGTATCGCGCGAGAAGATTTTTGAAAACACAGATCTTTCACTCTCAGGTGACCGTTACCTCGACGGCATTGATTATTCGGGAGCAATTTGGCCACTTGTTCCGCTGGAGGAAGTGGCAACTTTAATTGGAGGCGGCACTCCAAGCCGCAAAGAAGCTGATTGCTGGAATGGCGAAATTCCTTGGTTGACGGCATCGAACATAGGACTAAACGGTGAAATTGAAGGTTTTGAAGGAATCACAAAAAAAGGTCTGGAATCGAGTTCATCCCAGTTGATTCCCCAAGAATCCTCAATTTTAGTCACAAGAGTTTCCGTAGGGAAGTTTGCCTACGTCAGAAATGGTTCTGTAGCTCTGAATCAGGACCTCACAGGGCTCGTGCCAAAGAGAGAAAAGGTGCACCCTAGATTTCTTTTTCATTTAGTCAGGAAACTTGCTTTGGATGTTCAAAGAGATGCTGTTGGAGTTGGCGTGCGAGGAGTAACTCGAAAATACGTTTCAGACCTTCAAATTCCACTACCCCCATTGAATGTTCAAGAGCAGATAGCGGCTGAATTGGATGGGTACTCAGAAATAATAGAAGGTGCAAACAAGATCATTTCGAACTGGAAGCCAAGAATTGAATCGGGTCCAGATTGGGAGCAAAGATCACTTGGCGAACTTATAGTGTTGAATTTTGGAGAACGTATCACCAAAAAAGATGATTCAGGCAGTAAGTATCCAGTTTATGGCGGTGGTGGCGAAAGTTTTAGGACGGACTTCTCCAATCGTTCAAACAAGTTTGTAGTTTCAAGGTTTGCAATGTCGCTAGCTTGCGTCCGATTTGTTGCAGGTGATTTCTGGCTTCTAGATTCGGGTGGATCTGTTTCTGTGAAGTCAGGAATGGAAAAGGTCATTCTTGAAGATTTTGCGGGTTTTATGCTTATGGGGATGCAACCTCAAATTTACGGTTGTTCACGTGGTGGAGCACAAAGGAACCTGAATCCAGATGAACTTTACGAGCTTTTGGTGAAAATTCCTGACTTGGAAACTCAGAAAAAAATCGTTCAAGAAATTCGAAGCGAGGAGTCACACGTACAAGCGACAAAATTAATGTCGGAAGGTTTTGAGCGTCAGCGTAATACAGTGTTGATGGGGCTATGGGGGAAGTAATTCAGAAGCACTTTTTTAGCTCAACAAAAGCCTTAAAAAACGCAGGTTTCCATTAATAAACAATTGTAAATTCCGCAATGACTAATTCTGAGTTGATCTATTCTTATAACAAGCTCAAATCTTCGTACCTTGGGCTATCTCTCTGGTCTGACTAAACCACTAATGAACCACTAACCCATCCATAGGGATGGGTTTAGGCGGTTCAAGTTAGGCGGCTAAACGTTTGAACGGTTTGAACGCACGAGGATTCGGTTCAACGGTTCAGCTTGCATCCTCTACAGGGTAATCACCACCTTTTACAAACCTCAAAGCTTCGAAGAGTTCAGAGCGAGATATTCCTGCACTTTTACAAGCGGGTCCAAGATCCTTCCAGACTTTGCCTTGAGCAAGGGTGTGCTTGGGGTCCTTGGTGATTAGGGTTTCAATGAATGAAACCGCCTTCTCATGTCTCATGGCGGAGGCTAAGAGTGATTTCCAGTCAACACCTGAACGCACCGTGTGCCTGAGGGGAGAGAAGGCTCTCTCAATCAGAAGTTCAGTATTTGTTACAGGAACCCGAGCTTTGTCATTTTTCATCAAAAAGACATTAGGTTCTTTCGTTTTTGACATTGTCCAGATCAAGTCCAAATCATCAACTTTGGCAGAGGATCCGCGAGCTCCCTTGGAAGCATCTTTACCTACGTGATCTATGCGAAGGTAGGCGATGTTTCGCTTTTTGAGCTCTCGACCCGCAAACTCATAGAAGTCTTGAGCTACTTTGCTGGAGTTTTCATCTCCATCTACAAAGCGACTAAATGTATCTATGAAAACCAACTGCGGCTCGAAGTGATCGAGTAGCTGAGATAGAGATTGTCCACCGAGCTTTGTATTGAGGGATTCAATACTTGGAAAGCTGAGATAGTAGAAATATTTGAGATCCTGCGGTGCGAATCCCATTGCGATCAATCTAGGCTTCACATCGCCCTTAGGAGTATTTTCATGATCAAGGTATAAAACCTTAATTGGTTCTTGTGGAGGAAAACCAAGAACTGATCTTCCCGCAGATAAACCTGCCCCAATTTCCTGCCACAGTAACGACTTACCTATGCCTGATGGGGCGGGACATCCATGACCTCTGCCTTCGCAAAGTAAGTCAGGAACGAACCATCGCTCAGGAGTCTCATCCGCCCAAAGTGCGACCCAATCAATCAAGCCAGTGCGCTCGGCTATCTCTTCTTGAGTCATCGCGCAAAGGTCACCAAGTTGTTTATTAGCAACAGAGTTCAAGAAATCCTCAGCAGCTTTTCTTGCGGACAAATCTCGAAAGGCTCTTTCATAAGATTTCCTAAATTGTGGATCGAATGCGATTCGATCCTCCAAAGGAGTTTCCAAGTCATCTTGAAGGTCTTTTACACGTGTTTCGTGGGCAAGTTCCGCCAGTGGTCCAGATAAAAGTCCGTCGCTGGATGAAGCAACTTCATCTGCAAGCCACCAAGAACTTCCCGTATGAAATGTTCTAATGACGTCAATTTTCTCCCACTTAGCACGATCTGACTCAATCAGAGCCGTCAAGTAGGCTGGCTTGTCTTCATCAGAAACTAAAAAAATCACAGGTCCGCTTGAAGTTTCTCTTGAATACTCAAAGCATGAGGAACCATCACTATTTGGTTCAAGCTCCTTGTGTCGAAATCCAAGGGAAGTGAATATCTGATTCCATGTGTAATTGCGACGTGCTTTTTCAATCAATTCATTTCTAGACATGTGGCATCACCACGCTGATATACTTTTCCATAGTTCTTCCTTCTACCGCCCACTGCAATGGGCGGTTTTTTATTGCTCTAAATGCTGGGCTTTCCAGCTCTCATAATCTTTTCGACGAACTCGTCGATGCTTTTTCCCAAAGACGAAAACTGCAGGGAAATCTCCCTTTTGCTTGTAATAAAGCAGAGTGCGTTCAGGGATTCTTAATTCTTCTGAGATCTCTTTCATTGAGACCCATTCTTCGCTCGACATAGGTTTCCTTTCATAAAGCGATTGCCGCAATTGTGAAGGATTTCCGCAGAGGCGATTTTTGGATTTAGCCTGCGAGAGGGACAAAACACGCTGCAAACAGGCTAAGTATCGTTTCCATAAAGTGTTTCTAATTTCTCAAGCAGCTCGATTCAGCTCTAGCCAACGCTCAAGCTCTTCTCTCTTGAAACGCCACTGTCGTCCAACTTTGACTGCGGGAATACCCAGTAGTCCGATGTTCTCTCTGATCCACCATGGACTCTTGTTAAGAAACTCACCAGCTTGTTCAGTAGTCATTAAGTTCGACATTTTTACCTCCTCTCAGTTTTTGACTTTTGCAAGGGAGTATGACAGACTACCTTGTATTAAGTCAAGTTAAATTCAGGAGGTAAAAATGATCCACGATCAAATCCTCAGCAATGGGGCTCATGTGGATTTCAAAGTTGGGAAGGACTCTTCAGGTACGCCAGTCATTACCTCGCTCACAATTTCTTTTGACAAAGGAAAGGTTCCTAACGGAGGGATTGGTTCGACGATTTTTCGAGAAATCAGGACTTCAGACCTGATGCGTCTTTGGTATTTGGAATCTTCCAAATCGTTTCTGTCGAGTAACCAAGAGAAGACTTTACGAGATTATCTAAAAGAGTCCTCTACGAGAAGAATGCGTGGTGAGAGCAAAGAATCTGAGTACGCAGTGTTTGCATATTTCTACGTCAAATTCGCTCAAGCAAATCCGAATAATCCCACCCTAAGGCTGGCGGATGATTTAGAGAAATCCGTTAAGACAATACAAGCAAAACTCACACTCGCTCGGAGACATGGGCTCCTGACAATGTCATCGGGAAGCGGTCCGACTGGGAGAGCGCATGGACAGATTACGACTAAATGCCGACGAATGATTATGGAAATGGTAGGACAGTAGTGGCAAAAGTAAACAGGCTTTCAAATGGCAAGTGGCAGGTTAGATTTCGCGATTTAGAAAAACGCCAACGTGCACAAAACTTCGACACTAAAAAGGAGGCAGAAGCCTTTTGTGTGAATATCGAATATGAGTTAAAGCATGGAACATGGCTTGACTACCGAAAGGGGGACACTCAGTTTGAGCATGTATGGCGACAGTTTATTCAGCTCAAGGCTGCCAAAAAGCCAAACACAATTGCGGATTACACAACAATTTGGAGAGTTCACCTTGGCCCAAAATGGGGAAAAATGCCAGTCAATCGAATATCACAGAATTCATTCGATAAATGGATACTAGATCTCGGGTTATCAGCAAGAAGAACTAGAAAGATCCATCTCATTGCAAGCATGATTCTAGATGTCGCTGTGAATGATGAGCTGATAAGAAAAAACCCTCTCAAAGATGCAACAGGTAAACGTGACGGAAAGAATCTTCCCGTGATCCCGAAACGTCAAGTGGGTGTAGCGCTAACACTGGATGAGCTATTTAGATTGGCTGGCTGCGCTGGTTTTTTTCGAGACCACATTCTCTTTTTAGGGTTGACAGGTATTAGGTGGGGTGAATTCGTTGCGCTTAAAGTTTCTGACCTAGATCTCAAGAAAGGAATCATCAAGATTGAAAAATCGTTGTCAGAAATTGATGGCAAGCTCATTTTAAGCCAGACAACTAAAACGCATCAGGATCGCGAAGTCTTACTCGTAGATCACCTTCTAAAATGCGCGCCTAATTGGATAAGAGGGAAAGCCGAAGATGACTACCTGTTTACATCACCAACTGGTGCGGTCCTAAGAAACTCCAATTTTGCGCGTAGAGTCTTAAATCCAGCTCTGAAGGCATCGAATTTGCCTCACATAAGGATTCACGACTTACGCTGGACTGCCATATCGATTGCTTCTTCACTGGGAATATCCCAGCAAGTAGTACGAGTTCAGGTTGGGCATTCAAATGCTCATATGACAAATGCTTACACTCACATATTCAAGGCGGACCAAACTGAGGCTGCCACGAAGCTGGGTAAAGCAGTTAGTGAAGTGCACGAAAAGTGCACTAATGACGAAACTACAAAGACGCCACCACAGATTGAAAGCGAAAATCACGCACAGAATGAGGCCAGTTTTGGTCTTATTCGCTTAGAAGGATGGCTCCGACAGCAGGATTATGAGTTCGGGGCTCTAACCAAC
>JACCDW010938150.1_pt1 | contig 12067 bp, 8 predicted proteins | sample 7449781 | NCBI WGS metagenome assembly JACCDW01 (sample SAMN15323449, study PRJNA562643) | freshwater metagenome | isolation source: river surface water | place: USA:Blue River Watershed | collected 2017-08-18
AATGACCGATCTTCAAACGTAAAGCACCGATAGCGTCATTCACTACCTTAGCTTTATCTGCGCCGAAGAAAATAATATCGCCATCTTTAGCACCAGTTCTTGCCAAGATTTCTTGAATCGCTGCATCATGCAAGTTCTTAACGATCGGTGACTGCAAACCATCGCGACCTTTAGCTACTTCATTGACCTTAATCCATGCCAAACCTTTGGCACCATAAATGGCAACGAATTGTGTGTAGTCATCAATATCGCTACGGCTAATCACAGAGCCACCAGGCACACAGAGACCCACCACACGACCATTAGGCATATTGGCTGCGCCAGAGAACACCTTAAAGTCAACATCCTTCATCACATCTGTTAATTCAGTGAACTCTAATTTAACGCGCAAGTCTGGCTTATCAGAGCCAAAACGAGCCATAGCTTCAGAGTACGGCATCACTGGGAATGGGTTATCCAACTCAACATTCATCACTGTTTTGAAAATATGACGCATCATGTTTTCAAACAAATCACGAATTTCAAATTCGTCTAAGAAAGCTGTTTCGCAATCGATCTGTGTAAATTCTGGTTGACGATCTGCGCGCAAATCTTCATCACGGAAACATTTTGTTACTTGGTAGTAACGATCAAAACCAGCCACCATGAGCAACTGCTTAAATAATTGAGGCGACTGTGGCAATGCAAAGAATTGACCATCATGAACACGTGAAGGCACCAAATAGTCACGTGCACCTTCAGGTGTGCTCTTTGTCAACATCGGTGTCTCGATATCAATAAAGCCTGCTTGATCTAAATAACGACGCGTTTCCATGGCAACGTTGTAGCGCAAACGCAAATTCTTTTGCATTTGCGGACGACGCAAATCCAAAACGCGATGCGTTAGACGTGTGGTCTCTGAAAGGTTGTCATCTTCCAACTGGAATGGAGGAGTCACCGATGCGTTCAGAATATTCAATTCATGACACAAGATCTCGACTTTACCGCTGGTTAAATCATTATTTTCTGTGCCAGCCGGACGAGCGCGAACCAAGCCAATGATCTGAATACAGTACTCATTACGCACCTGCTCAGCCATTTTGAACATATCAGCGCGATCTGGATCGCAAACAACCTGAACGAAACCATCACGATCTCGTAAATCAATAAAAATAACTCCACCATGATCGCGGCGACGATTAACCCAACCGGCTAATGTGACTTGTTGTCCGACAAGGGCTTCTGTAACTTGCCCACACTGATGGCTACGCATTGACATAAAACTTCCTACTTTGCAGTTGATTCTGGGTGAGATGAAGGGGGCACTGAGCCCATCGACACAATATGTGTAAGCGCTTCTTCAACGCTCATTTCTAGTTCAATGATGTCCGCGCGCGGAACAATCATAAAAAATCCAGAGGTTGGATTAGGCGTGGTGGGCAAGAACACATTCACATACTCACCATTTAATTTGTTGGCAACCTCATCAGCTGGGTTACCTGTAATAAAAGCAATCGTCCATGATCCATTACGTGGATATGGAATCAATACTGCTTTTCTGAAGGCATTCCCCTTGCTTGAAAATAAAGTGCCAGAAACTTGTTTAACGCTCGAATAAATAGATTTAACAATGGGAATACGCGTGATGATGCGATCCCATAAACGAATCCACCATTGCCCAACAAAATTGGCAGCCAAAATGCCTGTGGCAAAAATAATCGCTAAAACAATCAGAATTCCAACGCCGGGCAATTCTCTAAAAGACTGTAATGCAGGCTTAAGACCAGCCGGCAAGATGGTCATCAAAGCCAACATGACTGAACCAAAAACACCGTCCAAGACGGATAAGCCCCAAGTCATCACCCAAATAGTGATGGCTAATGGAGCCCAAATGAGCATGCCGGCAATAAAATATTTTTTCATGAAGCCTTAAATTATAAGGGCTTAGCCAAGCCAAGTGAGCGTAAATAAGGTTCCACTGATTAAGCCACCTAAGAAAAGAATGCTTCCCCAAATCAGTTTTCGAGTTTGTCTTTGTTCGGCAAGCAACTTCAACATCAGCTCTTCAACACCATTTTCAGGCTTCTCATGATGGTTCTCCAACCATTGCACAAGAAGTCTAGGGATAGTAGGCACTAACTTAGCCCAGTGAGGAGCCTCATCTTTGAGGCGATCAATAAAGCCTCGAATACCAATTTGTTGATCTACCCACTTTTCAAGAACTGGCTTGGCAGTCTTCCATAAATCCATATCAGGATCGAGTTGACGACCTAAACCTTCCACATTGAGGAGTGTTTTTTGCAACAAAGTCAGTTGCGGCTGAATTTCCACATTAAAGCGTCTTGATGCTTGGAAAAGCCTCATCAAGACAATACCTAAGGAAATTTCTTTCAAAGGACGATCAAAATAAGGTTCGCAAACTGCTCGAACCGCACCTTCTAATTCTTCAACACGAGTTTCCTTTGGTACCCAACCTGATTCGATATGCAATTCAGCTACTCTTCGATAGTTGCGATTAAAGAAAGCTAAGAAATTTTGCGCTAAATAATTTTTATCTGAATCAGAGAGCGCACCGACAATGCCAAAGTCTAAAGCGATATACCGCCCAAAAGTTTCTGGGGCAACACTCACAAAAATATTGCCCGGATGCATGTCCGCATGGAAAAAGCCATCATGGAACACTTGGGTAAAGAAAATCTCAACACCATCAGAAGCTAGTTTCTTTAAATCAACTCCAGCTGCTTTCAACTCATCCAGTCTGGAAATAGGAATGCCATGCATTCTTTCCATGACCATGACATCGATGCCACATAAGTCCCAATACATTTCTGGGATCATGAGCTTTTTAGAACCTTCAAAGTTGCGGCGTAACTGACTAGCATTAGCCGCCTCCCTCATTAAATCTAATTCGTCATGCAAGTAGGTGTCGAACTCATCAACGTTTTCTCTTGGCTTTAGACGTTTACCATCTCGCCAGAGCTTTTCTACCAAGCCTGCCAAAATTCTTAATAAGGCTAAATCGCTTTCAATAACAGACAAAATGCCAGGGCGTAGAACCTTTACAGCGACTTCACGCCCTTCCCATTCTGGATATTTTGCAGTTCCCTTGAGCACAGCAAAGTGCACTTGAGCCACCGATGCGCTAGCAGTTGGCGTGCGATCAAAAGAAATAAAAACTTCAGAAATCTTTTTACCTAAGGATGCTTCCACCAAAGCTAGAGACTTTTCTTCAGAAAAAGGAGGCACCTGGTCTTGTAACTTCGCTAACTCATCAGCAATATCTGTTGGCAGCAAATCGCGACGAGTAGATAACACTTGTCCAAACTTAACAAAGATGGGCCCCAAAGCTTCTAAAGCCAAGCGTAAACTTTGACCACGAGTGTAGGATCCTGGTGTCAACCAAGACAAGACGGTTAGAAGAATTTTGAAAAAACCAGGCTTCAGACTTTGGCTAACAATTCGTAATACGCCAAAACGCCAGATCGTAAAAACAATCTTCAATAATCTTAAAAACTGTCTCACGAGGCTTTCTCCAACTTCTCCATTAAACGCTCAATTCTTTTTTCAATCCGCTCAACATCATCACGCAATTGGCGTAGATTATTCTTATAAGTATCTAGTTCTTCTTTTTGAACTAAGGTTGGTTTTTCATGAATCAAATATTCAAGAACACTTCCACCCAAATCTTTTACCGCTGACTGACCGTATTTGCGAGTCTTTTTAGCTGACTCCACGATTCGATGAGCCCATGCATCACCCACCAATTTCGACAAATCTTCCTCAACTTCCCAACGCAACTGGCCTGCGAGCTTAGACATGGCATGAGCTAGATCAACATCACCAGAAACTTTGACATGCTGAGCTGCAACATCTTTTCCGCCAGCGATATAAGCATTAAGAACATCAGAGCCAATAGTTAAAGTCACATTAGCTTCTTTCACCTCATCTTTAGATAAGGAGAATTTAGCTTGCTCATCAATCACCAAAGAGATTTGTGTGATAGGCAACTTAACTTGGATGGTTTTACCGATATGCTTACGCAAAAGATCACTGGCCCAAGATTCTTGGGCCAGTAAGTAGTTAAGAGCGTGAACGATCGTTTTCAGATTAAACCAGTTGTTGAATACCAGCTAACACCCAACCACCCTGACCATTCACTGGCTTTGTTAGGTTCCATACTTCTACGAATGATTCAGCCGCACCATCTGCCTGCTCGCGGATCATTCCTGAGAATTTCACGCTAGCCAAATAAACATCTTCTGCTGTTTCGATACCCAATAGTTCAGCATCCAGCGTTAATACCTCAGTACGATTATTCACGTTAGCACGTGCCGCCAAATCCTGGCGTAACTCTTCAAACATTTCAACCGTTGCAAATTCTTGCAACTTTAAAAGATCACCGTTATCCCAAGCTTCTTGCAAGTGAACAAAATGCTTCTTGGCATTGAGCAAGAATGATTCTTGATCAAAGTTTTGAATGCTAGATCTTGGAGTCTCAACTGCAGGAGCTGAACTTGAGGACACAACAGGCTCTTGTCTTTCATAAGTTTGTGGCGCATCCCACTGTGGACCACCTGCTGGGCTTGTTTTGTATTTAGCTTGTGAACCTGCAAATTTTCTAAATAGGAACATAGCAACCATTGCTACAGCCATCACGATCAAAAGACCCATGAAGAAGGAAGCGGCTGCCTCACCTAAACCAAAATGAGAAAGCAACCAACCAATACCTAGACCAGCAGCTAAACCACCCAAAATACCGCCCATACCAAAACCTTTTTTAGGCTGAGTTGCAGCAGGAGAAGCTGCAGGAGCTGGTTTTGCAGCTGGTGCAGGTTGCGCTGCTGGAGCAGCAGGTGCCGCAGCTGGCGCTGCTTGCTTTTGAGTAACGCTACTGTTTTGTTTACCCATACTCTTAGATCCACCAAGACGCTTAGCATCCACGTCCATTGAAGAACCTAATAAAACTAAAGAAGAAAGAACCACACCAAGCAAACTTTTCTTCATCATCATTGAATACCTCTTTTAAAAATGATTAGTACTTATAACCAATATGTAGTGCAACAATACCACCAGTTAAAGAGTGGTACTCAACCTTGTCAAAACCCACTTCTTCCATCATGGCTTTTAGGGTTTCTTGATCAGGGTGCATTCTGATGGACTCAGCCAAATAACGATAACTTTCAGCATCGCCTGCCACCTTCTCACCCAACCACGGCAAAATCTTGAATGAGTAGGCGTCATAAATAGGTTTAAGCATTTCAACTGGCTTAGAAAACTCTAAAACCATCACCTTCCCACCAGGTTTTACAACTCGCAGCATTTCCTTTAGCGCCACATCCTTATGCGTCATATTGCGCAAACCAAATGCGACAGTTGCTAGGTCAAAGTAATTAGAAGGGAAAGGAATTTGCTCAGCATCTACTTGTACGCATGGCAAATGGTAACCCTTGTCCAGAAGTCGATTACGACCATATCCCAACATGGAAGCATTGATATCAGTCAACCAAACTTGACCGCCAGTTTCTCTCTCCAAACCTACAGATTTAGCAAAACTTAGAGAAAGGTCACCGGTTCCGCCTGCAATATCTAAAACTTTTTGACCAGGGCGAACAGCCGCTTTACTAATCGTGAAATGCTTCCAAACACGATGTAAACCACCAGACATCAAGTCATTCATGATGTCGTATTTATTTGCTACTGAATGGAAAACTTCGGCAACCTTGCCAGCCTTCTCTTTTTCATCGACAGTTTTATAACCAAAGTGTGTTTGTGCCATAGTATTTTTTTTAATGTCCGCAAGAGTGTCCTGCATTCTTCACCATAGGTGTATCTCTATCCACACCCGCAGCACTTAATCGATCCAAATAATCCTGCCACATCTCATCGTAATGAAGGCACATCTCATAAAGGTATTCCCAAGAATAAATACCTGAATCATGCCCATCAGAAAATATTGGCTTGATAGCGTAATGCCCCACCGGCTCAACACCAGTAATCATCACATCGCGCTTACCCGTTTGTAATGTTTCCTGTCCTGGGCCATGACCACGCACTTCAGCAGAAGGGGACCAAACTCTTAAAAACTCAAATGACAATTGATAAGTTTGGGCTCCTGGATATACCAACTCCAAAACTTTAGATTGTTGGTGTACAGCAATATTCTCAGGAATAGGTGCTTTAGTCGATGTCGTCATCTTTAAACCAATACCCTTTCGATTCCACCAGAGTTGGCGCTCTTCACATAATCAGCCATCCAGTTCTCACCCAAGAGATGCTTAGCCATTTCAACCACAATGTAATCAGCCTCTGTGCCTGCATCATCGTTATATCGTGACAACCCCTGCAAGCATGATGGGCAACTTGTTAATACTTTCACCTGACCATCAAAACCTTCTCTGAGGGCATCAGCACCTTTACGCATCTCAATTTCTTTACGGAAACGAACTTGCGTAGAGATATCCGGACGAGTCACTGCCAAAGTTCCGGACTCACCACAACAACGATCATTCTTAAGAATGGCTGCGCCATCTTCAGTCGTCACCAAGCTGTTAACTGTCTTTAAAGGATCTTGCAACTTCATAGGGCTATGACAAGGATCGTGATACATGTACTTCACACCTTTAGCACCTTCAAGCTTGATACCCTTTTCCAACAAGAATTCATGAATATCAATAATTCGACATCCCGGGAAAATCTTCTCAAACTCGTAACCAGCTAATTGGTCATAGCAAGTGCCACAAGAAACTACTACTGTCTTGATATCAAGATAGTTCAAAGTATTGGCAACGCGATGGAATAACACGCGGTTATCCGTGATGATCTTATCCGCTTTATCAAAATCGCCAGATCCACGTTGAGGGTAACCGCAGCATAAATAACCTGGCGGCAAAATAGTTTGCACACCCGCATGCCAAAGCATCGCTTGAGTTGCTAAACCAACTTGAGAGAACAAACGCTCAGAGCCGCAACCAGGGAAATAGAAAACAGCTTCCGTATCTACAGAGGTTGTTTTTGGATTTCTAATGATAGGTACTACATCAGAATCCTCAATATCCAATAACGCTCGCGCAGTCTTCTTCGGCAAATTACCCGGCATCTTTTTATTGATGAAGTGGATAACTTGCTCTTGAATCGGTGGCTTACCAACTGAAGAACGCGGTTGCGTCGTTTGCTTCTTCGCGAACTTCTTCAACAGATCATGGGCTAAGCGCTGTGCTTTGTAACCCCAAGACATCATTAACTGACGAGTTAATTGAATAGTCTCTGGATTAGTAGCGTTTAAAAAGAACATGGCTGCAGCAGCACCTGGGTTGAACTTCTTTTGTCCCATCTTGCGCAATAAATTACGCATGTTCATAGAGACATCACCGAAGTCAATCTTCACCGGACATGGTGTGACGCACTTATGACACACCGTGCAATGTGCCGCCACGTCATCAAATGCTTCCCAATGTTTAATGGACACACCACGTCTTGTTTGCTCTTCATATAAGAAGGCTTCGACCAATAGAGATGTCGCCAAAATTTTATTTCTTGGGCTGTATAACAAGTTAGCTCTTGGCACATGCGTTGCACAAACAGGCTTGCACTTGCCACAACGTAAACAATCTTTCACACTAGATGCAATGGCGCCAATATCACTTTGTTGCATGATTAAAGATTCATGACCCATCAAGCCAAAACTTGGCGTGTAGGCATTTCTTAAATCAGCACCAGGCATTAACTTGCCCTTATTAAAACGACCTTCCGGATCTACTTTTTCTTTATAAGATCTAAAGTCTTTGATCTCATCTTCAGTTAAGTACTCAAGCTTTGTAATACCAATGCCGTGCTCACCAGAGATAACACCGTTCAATGATCTAGCTAAAGTCATGATGCGATCAACCGCTTTATGCGCATCTTGCAACATGGCGTAATTGTCAGAGTTCACTGGAATGTTGGTGTGAACGTTACCGTCACCAGCGTGCATATGAAGAGCCACAAATACTCGGCTACGCAACACGCGCTTATGAACTGCCTCGCATTCTTTTAGAATCGGCTCAAAAGCGACACCACTGAAAATTTTTCTTAATTCAGCACGAACTTCCAACTTCCAAGAAGCTCTCAAACTTCTGTCTTGCAAACCAGGAAAAAACTGATCCATATGATTGGACCAATTTAACCAACGAGCGCGCACGTCTGCGATTAATTGCAAAGCTTGCGCCACACGATCTTCCAACAACTCTGCACCAGGGATTTCACTGGCATCATCAGCCTTACCTAAAGGTAATTGACCTTGCTTGAAGAATGTCTCCAACTCATCAAGCAATTGCAATTTGTTTTTAAGAGACAGTTCAATGTTGATTAACTCGATACCGTCGGTGTACTCACCCATACGATCAAGAGGAATCACCACGTCTTCATTCACCTTAAACGCATTGGTGTGTTTAGCAATAGCTGCGGTTCTTGAACGATCTAACCAGAATTTTTTACGCGCCTCAGGGCTAACAGCCACAAAGCCTTCACCAACTCTTGTATTCGCCATGCGAATGACTTCACTCGCTGCTGTAGCTACAGCATTCTCATCATCACCAACGATGTCGCCAATAAGTACCATCTTTGGCAACACATTGCGCTTAGATTTTGTGGCGTAACCGACTGCTCTGAGATAACGCTCGTCTAAATGTTCTAAGCCAGCAAGAATTGCTCCGCCCTGCTTCGCTTGCTGATCAAGGTAAGCCTTCACTTCAACAATGCTTGGGATGGCTTCTCTGGCTTGACCGAAGAACTCTAAACAAACTGTACGAATTTGCTTAGGCATCCGATGCAAAACCCAGCGCGCACTAGTGATCAAGCCATCACAACCTTCTTTTTGTACACCTGGCAAGCCTGCTAAAAACTTATCGGTAACATCTTTACCTAAACCTTCTTTACGGAAACGCTTACCTTCAATTTTTAACTCTTCAGTTCTCAATACTTTCTGACCAGGAGCTTTGCTACCATCAGACCAAGTTAGTTTGAAAACAGCAAAATCGGCATCATGGATTTTGCTCATGTTGTGACCAATACGCTCAACATCAAGCCAGTTACCCTCAGGGTCAACCATGCGCCATGAAGCCAAGTTATCTAGTGCAGTTCCCCACAAAACGGCTTTCTTACCGCCCGCGTTCATGGCGATGTTGCCACCAATACAACTAGCTTCCGCAGAGGTTGGATCAACCGCAAACACGTGACCTGATTTATCAGCAGCATCAGAAACGCGTTTTGTAACAACGCCAGCACCAGAGTAAATAGTTGCAACAGGTTGATCTAAACCTGGAAGTTGCAACATTTCAACTGCGCCTAATGTTTCTAATTTCTCTGTATTAATCACCGCTGACATCGGTGACAAAGGCACTGCACCACCGGTATAACCCGTACCACCCCCTCGTGGGATGATGGTTAATCCAAGTTCAATACATCCCTTCACTAAGGCAGGTATCTCATCTTCAGAATCTGGGGTTAAAACTACAAAAGGATATTCAACACGCCAATCAGTTGCGTCCGTCACATGGGACACTCTAGCCAAACCATCGTAGGCGATATTGTCTGCAGCCGTGTATTTACCTAATGTTTTGCGAACTCTTTTGCGCAAAGCAGCAATACGATCAAATTCACTATTGAAATGCTCAATCGCTTCTTTTGCCTTTGATACCAATTTGCCCACTTTGTCAGCCAAATCAGTTGTCATGCGCTTTTGCACCTCACCCAAACGGTGATGCAATGCTTCGATTAATTGTTTACGACGATTGGGATTGTCTAAAAGATCGTCTTGTAAATACGGGTTACGTTGCACAACCCAAATATCACCCAAGACTTCATAAAGCATTCGAGCAGAACGACCCGTCTTACGACCAGACCTTAACTCATCCAAAATTTGCCATGCGTCTTGACCTAACAAACGAATCACAATTTCTCTGTCAGAGAAGGATGTGTAGTTGTAGGGAATTTCACGCAAACGCGGAGCATTTTGGATCGGCTCTGCAAGGCTATTTAATGGCAAAGGGGCGTTCATATCGCTAGCTTTAACTAAAACGCCATTTTAAAGGACTATGAGACTTAACGCCTCATTCTTATTTAGCCTACTGAAACCATGTCCCTATTGTGGTCATAAAGGTATCTGCGATGTACGACCAAAACCCATTAGGAATCATCAAAAGCACATAGGTCATGACGACATATCTCAAGAATTTCCCAATAGCCATATAGATGAGGCAGGGGAACCAAGGCAGCCTTAACCAACCAGCAACGGCACACAAAGGGTCACCAACCACCGGCAGCCAAGACAATAGCAGCGCTGGAGGACCTAATTTCTCGAACCATTTCAATAACTTATGATCATGTTGTCCGGTTAATTTCTCGTGGGCTTTGCTAGCACCATAACCTAGCAACCAGTCCACCATGCCACCTAATGTATTGCCTACCGTTGCCACCAAAACTGCCAACCAAAATAAGTCTGGATTTAACTTGATGTATGCAAATAAAACTGGCTCAGAGCCAAGAGGCAAAAGGGTCGCAGAAATAAAAGAAACTAAAAATACCGCTGGCAAACCAACGGTTGGTAGTGACAGCCAAACTAAAAAATTATGTAATTCGGTTTCCATGTTTGGTCATTTTAGGCTCTTGCCGTGATACGCTCACAGGATGCCAAAAGATTATTTAAGAAAAATTCTAACTGCGAAGGTCTATGACGTTGCTCGTGAAACCGAGTTAAATCTAGCCCCACACCTCACTGCTCGTCTAAAAAACAATGTTTTGCTTAAGCGAGAAGACAATCAACCTGTTTTCTCCTTTAAGTTAAGAGGAGCCTACAACAAGATGGCTCACATGAGCCCTGTTGAACTTAAACGGGGGGTGATTGCTGCTTCAGCTGGTAACCATGCTCAAGGCGTTGCTTTATCAGCTGCCAAAATGGGTTGCAAAGCGATCATTGTGATGCCCAAAACAACCCCTCAACTCAAAATTGATGCCGTCAGAGATCGTGGTGGCAATTCTGTTGAGATCGTTCTTTATGGTGATTCTTATAGCGATGCTTACCAACATGCTCTAGCGCTAGAAAAGAAGCATAAGCTGACATTTGTTCATCCATTTGATGATCCAGATGTGATTGCAGGCCAAGGCACGATTGCCATGGAAATCTTGCAACAACACCAAGAACCTATCGATGCGATTTTCTTAGCTATCGGTGGTGGCGGTCTTATTGCAGGAGTGGGCGCTTACATCAAATCAGTTCGACCTGACATCAAGGTGATCGGCGTGCAAACGGTTGACTCAGATGCCATGAAAAAATCTCTTGAAGCTGGTCGCAGAGTAGAGCTCAAAGATGTGGGCTTATTCTCAGATGGCACAGCAGTCAAAATGGTGGGCAAAGAAACATTTAGGTTATGCCAAGAGGTGGTTGATGAAATCATCACCGTGGATACCGATGCTATTTGCGCTGCCATTAATGATGTTTTTACAGATACTCGTAGCATTTTGGAACCTGCAGGCGCCCTCGCCCTTGCCGGTTTAAAAGCTTATGTTGAGCGTGAAAAATGCAAAGATAAAACGCTGATTGCTGTTGCATGTGGGGCCAATATCAATTTCAACCGCTTGCGCTTTGTTGCAGAACGCGCAGAAGTGGGTGAAGCCAAAGAAGCTGTTTTTGCGGTCACCATCCCTGAAGAGCGTGGCTCATTTAGACGCTTTTGCGAATTATTGGGCGACCGCAACGTGACTGAATTTAATTACCGCATTGCTGATGCATCTAAAGCGCACATCTTTGTTGGCATCGCCACTCAGAAAGCTAGCGATAGCCAACAAATTGCAAAATCATTTTCTAAATCAGGCTTTGACACCATCGATTTGACACACGATGAGTTGGCAAAGTCTCACTTAAGACATATGGTGGGAGGACGCTCTCATCTTGCAAAAGATGAGCTCCTCTATCGTTTTGAATTTCCAGAAAGACCAGGTGCCTTGATGAAGTTCTTAACGAGCATGGCGCCTAACTGGAATATCAGCCTTTTCCATTACCGTAATCACGGAGCTGACTATGGTCGCATCTTGGTTGGCATCCAAGTGCCGAATA
>JACCDW012055296.1_pt1 | contig 12064 bp, 21 predicted proteins | sample 7449781 | NCBI WGS metagenome assembly JACCDW01 (sample SAMN15323449, study PRJNA562643) | freshwater metagenome | isolation source: river surface water | place: USA:Blue River Watershed | collected 2017-08-18
TGTGATCTTAAAGAAGACGATCTTGTTAACATTCTTACTGAACCTAAAAGCGCGATTGTTAAACAGTATCAAAAAATGTTTAAAATTGAAGGAATCGATCTTGAATTTCAACCAGACGCACTACGTAGCATTGCGAGGCAGTCCATGGAGCGTAAGACAGGCGCAAGGGGATTACGTAGTATCTTAGAAAAGATTTTGTTGCGTAGCCAATTTGAATTGCCGAGCTTGGCTAGTTCAGGTGTTTGCAGAATTGTAATTACCGAAGATGTTGTCAACGAACGCAGCGAACCTTTGAAAATATACAATAAAACCGCAGAAGCTGCTAACTAAATCTTGACTTTGCACCCATGCATTATTAAATATAATGTGTGGGTGCTTACGAGGCCCACGCAAGGTAAATGCTTCGCTAGATTAGGAGGTATAAAATGCGTCAATTACCATCTCTTATGATCGATGATCTTTTTAGAGATCTAAACCGTTTTGCAATAGGATTTGAGCCTATGCTAACACGTATCAACAACGTTAATGTTGCACAAGCAAACGGTTATCCACCTTATAACTTAGATTGTAACGGCGATACATATCGTCTTGAACTTGCGGTTGCAGGTTTTAAACTTGATGAGCTCAGCATCGATATCACTAACGATCGTATACTGAGTGTAAAAGGCAGTAAGAACACAGATCAAATCGAACGAAATTGGCTACATCGTGGTATTGCAGCTAGAGATTTTGAACGTCAATTTACTCTTGCCGAGCATATCAAAGTAGTGTCTGCTAAACTTGAGGACGGCCTTTTGGTAATCGAACTGTTACGAGAAGTGCCAGAACCTGTCAAAGGTCGCAATATCCCTATTACAAACGGCAATATTGTTGACGTAAAAGTAAACACAGACAACAACTAAATCTAACTTGCGGTTGACTGTTAATTGCAGTCAACCGCATACTTATGAAGAACGTAGGAGATTATTTTGGCTAATACTAAAACAGGTACTGTGGTTACTGTGGTAGATAAGGTAACACTTACACCACCAAGAATGTGGAATGTTTGGTTATATAACGACGACCAGACAAGTATGGAATTTGTTGTGCTTGTTCTTATGCAGATTTTTCATAAGACGTTTGAAGAAGCACAAGATATTATGATGCACATTCATAACAACAGCAAAGGTATTGCAGGTACTTATAGTCATGAAGTTGCATCTCAGAAACGCGACGAGACCGTTACTATTGCACGCCAAAGTGGCTTCCCACTGCAAGCAGAAATTACACCTGTAGAATAATTAATTGTAATTTTGATTTTTAAGTATATAATATACTTAAAAATTAAATTTATAAGGGTTATTATGCCAAATCCAATTTTAAAAATGCATCTACCAGCTGGGGTAGTACTATTAGAATGTTTTCCAGATAAAGCACCAAATCATGTTGCACAGATTATTTCACAGGCGGAACAAGGCCTGTACGATGGCACAGTTTTTCATCGTGTAATTGAAGGATTTATGGCGCAAGGTGGGTGGACACAACAGTCTTTACCACAATTAACAGCAGAGTTTAACGATGTACCGCATACTGAAGGTATTTGTAGTATGGCAAGAACTTCGGATCCAAACAGTGCAAGTGATCAGTTTTTTATCTGTTTCGGTGATGCACGTTTCTTAGACAGACAATATACTGTGTGGGGCAAAGTCATATATGGTATGGAACATGTACACGGCATCAACAGAGGCGAACCACCAGCCGAACCTACACCAATCATCCGAATGCGACCAGTTGACCTTAGCAGCTATAGCTAACAATTGGTGGGAAACTACACCTTTAAGTGAAATGACAGAACAACAGTGGGATGAACTCTGTGACGGGTGTGGCCGCTGTTGTTTAGTCAAAGCATGGAACGGTGACCAAGTTAAAAGTTGTAAGATTGCTTGTAAATTACTTGATGTAAAAACTGCAAAATGTACAGATTACCCAAACCGGCAGCAGCGTGTAAGTAACTGTATGAAGGTAACATTAGATGTGATAGACACACCCGGGCTATTACCAGAAACCTGTGCATACAAACTGTTAAAAAACCATAAACCGTTATATTGGTGGCACCATCTAGTAAGTGGTAATTATGACACAGTTAAAGAAGCAGGTATTAGTGTTGTTGGTTGGGTGGAAGTTACAGAAGACAAAGTTAACATATTTCAATTAGCACAATATTTAGAACAAACCCTTGACTAATTAAGAAAAAATATATATATTAGACATGTGATGTCTGGCCTTAGGCAGATGTTACATATCTTGCTTTATGAGGAGATAAAATGAGCAAAGTAATTGGTATAGACCTTGGTACTACAAACAGTTGTGTAAGTATCATTGATGGCAAGACTGCCAAAGTTATTGAAAATTCAGAGGGTGCTCGCACTACCCCGAGCATTGTTGCATTTGCTAAAGACGGTGAACAACTAGTCGGTGCCGCAGCTAAGCGTCAAAGCGTTACTAACCCAAAAAATACTCTGCATGCAGTTAAGCGTTTAATCGGACGTAACTTCACTGACCCATCTGTACAAAAAGATAGTAAACTACTACCATACGAAATTGTTGCTGCACCAAACGGCGATGCATATGTTTCTGTAGATGGTAAAGCAATGAGCCCAGCAGAAGTGTCTGCTAAGATTCTTGTTAAAATGAAAGAAACTGCTGAACGTTATCTCGGTACTGCTGTTACACAAGCCGTTATTACTGTACCAGCATATTTCAACGACGCACAGCGTCAAGCTACAAAAGATGCAGGTAAAATTGCCGGTCTTGAAGTTCTTCGTATTATCAACGAACCTACTGCTGCTGCACTTGCATATGGGCTTGATAAAAAAGGCAGTGGTAAAATTGCAGTATATGATCTAGGCGGCGGCACATTCGACGTCAGCATTCTTGAACTAGGCGACGGTGTATTTGAAGTTCTCAGTACCAATGGTGATACACAACTAGGCGGTGAAGACTTTGACTTGCAGATAGTTGATTATCTTGCAGACGAGTTTAAAAAAGAACAGGGTGTAGATCTGCGCAAAGATGGTATGGCACTACAGCGTCTTAAAGAAGCTGCTGAAAAAGCCAAAATTGAACTTAGTAGCAGTTCACAAACAGAAATTAACTTGCCTTACATCACAGCAAGTGCAGAAGGTCCTAAACACCTCACAGTTAAACTTACTCGTGCTAAGCTAGAAAGCTTGGTTGAAAAACTAGTTGAACGTACAAAAGAACCGTGCCGCAAAGCACTGGCTGATGCAAAAGTCAAGCCAGAGGATATTACTGAAGTTATCCTAGTTGGTGGTCAAACACGTATGCCTAAAGTTATGCAAACAGTTAAAGAACTGTTTAAACGCGAGCCTAGTCAAGGTGTAAACCCCGATGAAGTAGTTGCAATGGGTGCTGCTATTCAAGGTGGTGTTCTACAAGGTGATGTAAAAGATGTTCTATTATTAGACGTTACACCTCTTAGCCTTGGCATTGAAACACTTGGTGGTGTGTTTACTAAACTTATTGAACGCAACACTACTATTCCAACTAAAAAGAGTCAGGTCTTTAGTACAGCACAAGATAATCAGCCTGGTGTACAGATTGTAGTCTGTCAAGGTGAACGTGAACTTGCACGAGATAATAAACTATTGGCTACATTCAACCTTGAAGGTATCCCACCGGCACCACGCGGTATGCCACAGATCGAAGTTACATTTGATATTGACGCCAACGGCATTGTTAATGTTAGTGCAAAAGACGTTGCTACCGGTAAGGAACAAAAAGTTACCATTCAAAGCAGTGGCGGTCTAAGTGAAGAAGATATTAACCGCATGGTTAAAGAAGCAGAAGAAAATGCCGAATCTGACAAGAAGAAGCGTGCTGTAATCGAAACTCGTAACCAAGGCGAAGCACAGGTTCATCAAGCTGAAAAGCAGCTAAAAGAACATGAAGACAAAATTCCTACTGATCTTAAATCTGAAATTGATGAAAAACTTGCTGCTGCACGTGATGCACTTTCAAAAGACACTGTTGAAGAAATGCAACCTGCGTTGCAAGAACTCAGTGACAGTCTTATGAAGATGGGAGAAATAATTTACAAATCACAATCTTCGCCACCCGACGACGGTCCAATTGATGTAAAAGCTGATCCAGTGTAAAATATTGATGCTGCTGCGCATATGTGCAGCAGCATTTTACTAAATGCAACCAATTAAAAATAAAGACAAAAAATGAACGAAATAACAAAAACTATACGCATTGGAATAACTGCATCTGCATTTGATCTTTTACACGCAGGTCATATTCAAATGCTTCGTGATGCTAAAGAACAATGTGATTATTTGATTTGTTGTTTACAAACTGATCCTAGCGCAGATCGCAAAGACAAGAATGCCCCTGTACAAACCATAGTCGAAAGATATACTCAACTCAAGGGTGTTACATATGTCGATGAAATCATCCCTTATGCTACAGAAAAAGACCTTGAGGATATATTGGAATTGTATCGTATAGACGTTCGTATACTAGGTGAAGAATATAAAGACAAAGATTTTACCGGTAAAGACATTTGCCGACGTAGGGGTATACAATTATACTTTAACAAACGTGATCATAGATTTAGCAGCAGTGATCTACGTAAACGTGTACATACATCAGAAGAAGCTAAAAAATCTGTGAAGTAACTTTACAACTTGCTCGCATTGTGCTAAAGTATTCACAATAATGAAGTTATTACAATAATGAAAATACAATTGATCAGCGACCTGCATTTGGAATTTGCAGAAGACATACATATTACCAACGCAGGAGCAGACGTACTGATTCTTGCAGGTGATATTTGCAATGCAGAACACATGCACAGAAACCCTAGTGCAGGTATCGACTATGCTTACATACAAAAAGGCTGGTATGCAGACGATGCCATACGTTATCGCAATTTTTTCAAACAAATTAGCGACGAATTTGACACAACATTGTATGTAATGGGCAATCATGAACACTACGGTGGTAGATGGAATCGTACAGCAGATATCCTACGTGAAGAATGTGCAAGACACGGTAATATCCATTTGTTAGAAAACGACAAGATGGTTATCAACAACACTGTGTTTCTTGGTGCCACACTGTGGAGTAGTTTTAATAACTATGATCCTATGACTGAAATTGTAGTAAAAGATATGATGAACGATTATCGTTCTATTACGTACAATGTCGGTGATCTCTATCATAAACTGCCGCCGTCTGTTACCGCAGAAACACATCGTAAAACTGTAGAATGGATCACGCTGCAACTTGAACTAGACAAACGCAACACAGTTGTAGTTGGACATCACGCACCATCATTTAAGAGTATACATCCGCGATATGCACATCAGACACACATGAACGGTGCGTTTGCTAGTGATCTCGACTGGTTAATGGTAAGTCACGATCACCTAAAACTCTGGGTACATGGTCATGTACATGACAGTCATGATTATATGATCGGAAATACTCGTATAGTTTGTAATCCTCGAGGTTATCCGCGTGAACGTCCACAGGGTGCGTTTGATCCGAATTTACTATTAGACGTTTAATAACTCTGTATTGACTGTGCTACTGTAGATGCTATAGTGTGGTATAGCATCTACAGGACTCTGCATGTTTATTAAAAAACTTAAGTCGCCTGTTCAATTCTCTAAACATCGTGATGTTGGTCACAATGTTATACTTTCACGAGATCGACATCGTGTAGTGTTTACCAGACTTGACCCTAAACGCACAGTGACTTTTAGTGCATTTAAAGATGCAGGATATCACGGCGTAAAACTTGACAAGAGTGCAATCAAAGAAGCTGCTGCAATTATGCAATGGTGCTACGATGCCTACGGTGCAAATTATGCGTGGCTAGGCGATACAGTGTGGTTTCTCACAGAAGAAGATGCATTGTTGTTTAGATTTACTTGGGGAAAATATTAACTTTAGTACTTGACAACCAACAACCAACGTGTTACTTAAACAAACAACTTGAACATAGGCAATTAAAAATGACAGAAAATATGCAAGGATCCCAGCTTCGTAAACTATCAACTCGGCACAATACCAGTCTTGAAGATTGGTGTACACTGCTGATTGCAGAAATTAAACGCCGTAACATTGATGCTAGTAAAGTTACCAAACTTGCTGCTAAACATGCGTGGGAATACGAAGACACACCCGAGAGCTTTGCATTGCAGATTCAGCATATGAACGAACGTCGGGTTCGAGCAACTGAAACCAAGCCCAATAACAAATTTTGACATAGGACACCGCTATGGTCGAAGTAGTCACAGTTGAGCGATACAAATCGCTAGATGGATACGTTTACGACAAATTGTCTGATGCTGAAAAGGCAGATGCAAATTGGCGTAAAGAAAACGAGTTCGACCTCGAAAAGGATATTGCCTTGTTGACAAAACTCGGTGAACGCGAAATGAAGTATTTGCGTTACAACGAATCACAACGTAAACATAGCAACTATCCAGAATTGTTTGTGTTAGAATGCAAACATGAGTATCAATACTATGTTGCTAAAAATGTAGAAGCTGTGCCTCAGATTTATTTTGAAATTCTTAAATTCAATAAAGACTGGGGTTTCTATTGGTCTGATGCTGCAAAAGCAATCACAGACGAAATTGTTCGCACTGAAAATCGTGTAGCAGCAATTGCATTTGTAAAAGACCGTGTTAACTATCAATATGAGAACGTGTATACACTAGACGTGACAATTTACGGAGAATAACATGAGTGTCACTGAAAAACTAAAGAAAGAAGCTATGCAACTCAGGATTGCTCGTAATCCTGTTGCGCCATCTATCACTTTTGCATTGAGCGAAATTGAAAAAGTTGGTAAAAACAACGGCAATCGTGCAACCACAGACGACGAAGCAATTAAAGTTATTCAAAAGCTCATTGCTACAGTTGATGAAAATCTAAAACTAGACCTCGACGATGTCCGCAAGACTAACTTGAACTTCGAGCGTAACATTCTGTCAGGTGTACTGCCTCAGATGGCAAGCGATGACGCTGTTCGCACATATCTGCGCGAAACTTTTACTACGCCTGCAAACAAAGGCGAAGTGATGAAAGGCCTTCGTGCTAAGTTTGGTGCGCTGGTTGACATGAAACGTGCAGGCACTATTGCCGCAGAAGAACTTGGCATTTAACAACCGCATATATTGTCAATTGTTATGAAAAATACCAGTTGACAATATAGTAGTTGTTTGCTACATGTAACTCACAAGAAACTGAACATAAGGTAACACAACACTATGGCACGCATTTCTAAGAACAAAGCAGTACTTGCATATCTCAGCACAGGCAAGGCGCTGACTACTAAAAAAGCTAAGAAAAAGCTTGGTATTAAAGATGTAGGTAAGCAAATCTACGCATTGCGAGAGCAGGGCTTTAATATCGTCAGCTACACTCACCGTAAAATGCCGGTTGGTGCACCGCGTGTACGTTATGTATTGGAAAATAACACAATCTACTAATTGCTTGTGTAATAGCACTTGACATACTATAGTTAGGTGCTATTATATTGACTCAATTAAACGAAATTGGAGTATGTATGAAAACTTATCTACTATTGGTTACTGACTTACTGCTAGTAGTAGTCAGTTTCGGAATCATCCTACCGTGGCTGATTTCCTATCCAGACACTGCATTGGTTATTGCAGGTGTCATCTACGGTGTACTGCTACTGCCAGTTACGCTATACTACCTTAACCGCAACTTTATCAAACGTCTACTTAACTCTAACAAGGAGAATGCACAATGAAACGCTTCCTTACTCTTACTGCTGCTGCACTGATCGGCACTACTGCACTTGCAGGTACTGCTCATGCAGAACGTGTTCGTGTTAACCTTTGCACAGGCGGCGAAGGCAAACCTTACAACCTAACTGGTCATTATATTTAAGGTTTCCTTGCTGATTCCAAGAATATCGACCTGCATGTTGTTATTACCAAAGGCACTTGGGACAACATCGAACGCACTGTGCTAACTCCTGCTACACCCGAAAACATTGCTAATGAATCGTCCTGTCAGGCGTTTATTGGGCAACCAGACGGTGCAGTTGTTCTAAAGCGCAAGAATCCTGCTGCTGCTGATAATCTGCGTATTATCGGGCAGGGACCACGCGAATTCCTGCATGTGCTGTGCAGCAAGGAATCGGGTGTAGAAGATCTTAGCGACATTGCTGGCGACAACAGCAAGAGCGTTGCACTTGGTCCAAACGGTTCTGGCGCATGGCTGATCTGGGAAAACTTCAAAGTTGAAGACAAGAGCTACGAAGAAGTTCAGGTTACCAACGAAGATGGCCCGATTGCTATGAGCAGTGTTGCAAGCAACACAACTACCTGCGCACTTGTGCCTGCTGCGGTTGTGAACGCTACGGTACTTGCTGCTGATAGTGACTTTGGCGATTCTATCAACTTGGTTGGTGCAAACGACAAAGACTTCAACGATGCTGCTAACATCGACGGTAAGCCTCTGTATAAGTGGCAAGCTATTCCAAGCGGTAGCTATCCTACTAACTTCCAAGGCGGCTGGTTTACCAGTGTCGACACTGTTGCATGGCAAGCCGGTGTTTATGTGAACAAGCAGTACTTCAACGACAACCAAAAGGCGCTTGAAGAGCTGATCACTGCAACTGCTAAAGCTAAACCCGCAATCAAGAACACCTTTGGCGCTCTTGAATAAGGATTACACACATGAACTTTCGTAAAGGTTTTATGCTTACTATGCTGCTAGGTTCTCTAGCAGCATGTAGTACAGTGCCAGCAGGTCACGTAGGTGTCAAGGTTTACCTGCTTGGTGGCGCAAAAGGTGTTGATAGTGAAGAACTAGGTGTTGGCCGTTACTGGATTGGCTGGAACGAAGAACTGTACCTGTTCCCAACGTTTATGCAAAACTACGAATGGACTGCCGACAGCCGCCCAGGGTCCGAAACTGACGAAAGCGTTAGTTTCCAGACTGTTGAAGGACTAACCGTTAACGCAGACGTTGGTATCAGCTATGCAATTGACCCGACTCGTGTTACTGACATCTACCAGACCTACCGTCGCGGTGTCAACGAAATCACCGATACTTTCCTGCGTAACATGGTTCGTGATTCTCTTGTTAAAGTTGCATCTGACAAGTCTGTGGAGTATGTTTACGGTGCCGGTAAAGCCAAGTTGATGGAAGATGTCCAGAATATGGTGAAAGAGCAGGTTGCTGCTCAAGGTATCCAGATTTCCAAGATCTACTGGATCGGAGAAATTCGTTTGCCACCTAAGGTCATTGACAGCATTAACGCTAAGATTGAAGCTACGCAAAAAGCACAACAGCGTCAAAACGAAGTTGCACAGGCCAAAGCCGAAGCTGACAAAAAGGTTGAAGAAGCCCGAGGCCAAGCTGATAGTATTCTAAAGGTTGCAGAAGCACAGGCTAAAGCTAACAAGCTGCTAGCCGAATCACTGTCCGCGGAACTGATGCAATACAAAGCACTAGAAGTCTGGGACGGTAAACTGCCAACTACTATGGTGCCTGGACAAGCTACGCCTTTTATCAGCGTAAAATAATTGAATAGGCAGAGGAATCTGCCTATTCTACGTTGACACTGCTCATGCAACATGCTATGTATACAATACAAACAAAGGAGCACTGCAATGAAAATTGATCTTGAGCATACGCATTCCGTTGCTGACAAGCTGATGACGTTTGCTAATGCTATGAAGCACGGGTGGATCAAACATTGGAAGGCTCACAGCATGTGTGTTACTGTTGCAGAACTTATTGCGGCAGGTGCAGACATGCGCGGCGAACGTCTTAGCAAATATGTTCGCAACTGTTTGGAAATGGAAGGCTTTCGTGACAGTGATTGTGACGTTATTGCCGAATGGATTGAACAACACCTGATCGATCGTGTAACCGCATAAGGAATACTGATATGCATAATGTAAGAGACGGGCCTAGACGTTTTGTAATTTAATTTTTTGACATAGACTAATTTATTATGGCCAACCATACGTTTGTCCCGTAATAGGGGTGGCAGAGTTTTACTACAGAGACAATGACCTGAGCATGTCATAACAACTGCTCAACTTTACAACAACAGGATACAGTAATGAAGAAATTCTTGAATATTCTCGGTAGCACAGTAAATGCCGCATTGGTTGGTATCCTTGCTGGACAAGTGTTTGAAGGTGGTGTAACTAATCCCTATTGGTGGGTATGTATCGGGATTGCAGTGCTAGCAATTGCATTACAGGCGCTACTGTCGCATGAAGCAGTACCGGACCCTGTACCAGCCGATACAGTTAAAGAATAAAAACAATATTTGAACTACAAACTAAGCAGCGGCAACGCTGCTTATTTTTTTTTGAAAAAATATCAAAAAAGATCCAAAAGTTGGTTGACGGTGTGATTATCCGCTGCTATGTATATGGCATAGAGCAAAACAAAACGCTCGTAAGCAAGACTGTAAACACACACACAGGAGACTACAAAATGGAAAAGATGTTCGCTGTTGCCGGCCTGTCGATGCTGGAAGGTAAGACCAAGGTGCGCTTTGCTAACGAGCTCGCTCGTGCAAAGGTTCTGGAAAAGAACGGTCACACTGCAATCCGGCTGGTGATGCTGGCCGAGCCGATGACCAAAGAAGCTGCTGTTGCTGCACTGCTGGCACATGCTGATTTCCAAGATGCTGATGCGCAGGCTGTGCTGACTGCATACGGCGAAGATGAAAAGCCGGCTAAGGCTGCAAAAGCACCGAAGCTGACGCTGGATGACATGCCGAAGCGCGACGACAAGGGTCACTTCCTGAAGCGTGCTACTCGCGAAGAAATGCTGCTGGCTAAGCTGGCTGAAATGGCTGAAAAAGCCAAGCGTACTAAGCGCACTCCGGAAGAAGCTGCTGCGATCAAAGCTAAGAATCGCAAGCTGATCAAAGCTGTACACGAACGTATGCAGGCTGAGAATGTTGCAGATGTTGAACTGCTCGATGTTGATGCTGATGATGCAGTTGATCTGAATGGGCTTGGTGTTGAACTGCCGGGCTACGACATGCTCGAAGCGTAATAGCTAGCATACAATAAAAGAACAGGGCCTACGGGCCCTGTTCTTGTGAGTTCAATTATATCATGTATAATTAGTAATATATACGTTAAAATGGAGATGCGGATGTATTACACAAATCCACAATCAGATGCTTATCAAGAAGGTAGGAGCGCATATAGATCCTGGAATTGGAGCGGCGGCGCAAGACCAGATAATCCATATAGAACAGGCGATATAGAAGGCGAACCAATCGAATACGACGAATGGCAACAGGGTTGGGACGACGCATCGTTTGACGATTGACTACTTGACTACTCAACATAGCAATGCTATGTATATTAAACAAGGCAAACTTGGAGAATCAACATGATCGACACCGAATTCCACTGGGGCATGTTTTCAGATCGAGGAAATGCACAAGTTCAAGATATTTTTGATCGCTGTCTTGAACTTGCAACTGACCTCACTGACAGTGAAGTGTGGGAATATGCTTATAGTCGGCTAGAGCTGCTCGGCCGCAATGATGCAACTAGCGAAGCAACTAACGATGCTGTATGCGAACTTGTGTGGCAAGGCCTCATTGAAGCATACGCTATTCGAGACGAGAACACTGTTAACTATTGGTTCTTTAATACTGATCGATTTAACAACCCCAAAGCGTTTGACGACATTGTTAATACTTACGATGTTCAACATGAACTAGCTGTATACTAATTTACTAAAAACTGGTTGACTGCAAATAGTGTCTATGCTAAACAACAGCATAGACACTTTTTTGTAGGAGACTGCAATGATCGACACTCGTAAACGCGAACAAATTGAGTTCAAAATCGAACAAGCGTTTCGCGACTACAATAACGCTACGAGCGATATGACAGACATTGCACAAACGCTTGTCACTCTTGCAATGCGCGAACAACCGGTGCCAGCTGAACTCAAACAACGTCTTGAAGAATGCAACAGCACTGTTGACTTTGCTAAACAGCAACTTGCAGAAGCCAAA
>JACCDW011394645.1_pt1 | contig 12062 bp, 9 predicted proteins | sample 7449781 | NCBI WGS metagenome assembly JACCDW01 (sample SAMN15323449, study PRJNA562643) | freshwater metagenome | isolation source: river surface water | place: USA:Blue River Watershed | collected 2017-08-18
AAGTCCGAGAGCTTCACCGATACTCGCCATTGTGTTAGCGGTATACATACCGCCACATGCACCTTCACCTGGACAAATTGCTCGCTCAATCTCATCGACACGTTCTTTAGTAATTAATCCACGTGCACATGCTCCTACAGCTTCAAATGCATCAATGATGGTGACATCTTTTCCATCTACCTGCCCTGGAAGTGTTGAACCTGCATAAACAAATACCGCCGCAACATCGATACGTGCTGCTGCCATCATCATTCCTGGTAGTGACTTATCGCAACCAGCAAACATCACCATTCCATCGAGACGCTCTGCCTGCATTACAGTTTCGACAGAGTCAGCAATGATCTCGCGAGAAACTAATGAGAAGTGCATTCCTTCGTGGCCCATTGAGATTCCGTCAGAGACAGAGATTGTGCCAAACTGCATTGGGAAGCCACCGGCATCGATTACGCCTTGCTTAGAAGCTTTCGCTAAACGATCGAGTGAGAGATTGCATGGGGTGATTTCATTCCATGAAGATGCAATTCCGATTTGGGGTTTAACCCAGTCTTCATCTCCCATACCCACCGCGCGCAACATGCCTCGTGCGGGAGATCTCTCTAATCCATCAGTTACAACGCCAGAACGGGGCTTCATTGTCGACATGTGATGATTCTAACCGCTCTCCCCTTGCAGGAGAAGTCAGAAAGCACGGGATAGAATTCCAGCATTCAAGATGGATTCTTGACTTATACATTCAAATTACCACTTAACTTATTGGAGATTTTTGTGCCAAACAAAGACCGTGACGCCCAAGGCCACATCAAAGGCCAAGCGCCTGATCGCTGGAGAACTCTGGTAGTTCTCGCTGTTTCTCAATTAATGCTCGTTCTCGATAGCTCAATCATGAATATTGCTATTCCGAGTGCCAAGGTTGATCTATCAATTTCAGATCAAGATGCACAGTGGATTATCACTGCATACACCTTGGCCTTTGGCTCACTTCTTCTACTTGGTGGACGTATCGGCGACTATATGGGGCGAAAGAAAATATTCCTCGTCGGCCTCATTGGATTTGCTGCGGCATCTGCGCTCGGCGGAATCGCAATCAATCAAGAGATGCTCTTTGCATCTCGCGCTCTTCAAGGTGTCTTCGGTGCGCTCTTGGCACCAGCAACTCTAGCCATCATCTCTCAGACATTTACAGATCCAAAAGAGCGAGCAAAGGCATTCGGTGTCATTGGTGCAATTTCAGGTGGTGGTGCAGCCATTGGCCTCATTGCTGGTGGTGTTCTTACCGAATACACATCGTGGCGTTGGTGCCTAGGCGTTAATACTCCAATCGCAATTGTCGCAGCCGTTCTTGCAATCAAATTTGTTCACGAATCAAAGGCTGATGGGGATAAGTCGTACAACATCACAGGTGCAATCACCGCAACTGCTGGTCTCTTTGCTTTGACTTATGGATTTAGCGAAGCTGCTAACCCACAAAAGGGCTGGACTTCAACAGCAACTCTTACCTACTTGATCTCTGCAGCCATACTTCTTGTGGCATTTGTAATCATCGAGACCAAGGTCAAGAACCCTATGATGCCGCTCCGTGTTATCACTGAGCGCAACCGTGGTGGTTCATACCTCGGTTCACTCGTTGTAGGTGCGGGACTCTTCTCGATGTTCTACTTCCTCGGCGTCTACCTGCAAGAGTTCCTCGGCTTCTCACCACTCAAATCAGGTTTTGCATTCCTTCCCTTTACAGCAGGAATCATTATCTTCGCAGGTGTTGCATCTCAACTCCTGCCAAAGATCGGACCTAAGCCTTTGATGGTGCCAGGTTTGATTGCAGCTGGAATCGGGTTGCTTCTGCTCACTCGCATTACCCCTGAAACGTCATACCTCACACATGTAGTCCCATCACTCTTAATTATGTCTAGCGGTATGGCACTGGTCTTTATCCCATTGACTTCAACATCTCTCCACGCAGTCTCATCTCATGACACTGGAGTGGCTAGTGCGATGGTCAACACATCACAGCAGATTGGTGGATCACTCGGTACTGCGCTACTGAGCACAATCGCATTTAACGCATCTACCAACTACGCAATCACCAACAAGATTGCGCAGAACGATGCTGTAGGACAGGCATTTGCTGCAACTAATGGCTTCACGACAGCCTTTAGATTCAGCGCCGCACTTCTCTTTGTGGGAGCAATCGTTCTCTTCTTCTTTATTAATATTGGGAAAGAGTCTGTTGTTGAAACTGAAGGCGCGGGAATGCACTAATCATTCAATAAAGAAAGCCCGCCGAGATAATTTCGGCGGGCTTTCTTATTTACTATTTGTTATTGACCAAGAAATTTCAAGAGAAGTTCGCGAACCTTGGCAGCATCTGCCTGGCCTGCTGTCTCCTTCATCACTGCGCCAATAAGTGCTCCAGCTGCGGGCAAGTGTCCCCCACGAACTTTCTCAGCAGTATCTGCCTGGGCTGCACATACCTTCTCGATTGCAGCCATGAGTGCTCCGTCATCGTTAACAACTTTGATGCCACGCTTTGCTACAACTTCTGATGGAGTTCCTTCACCGGCTACAACGCCTTCAACAACTTGACGTGCCAACTTATCGGTGAGTTCACCTGAGGCAACTAATCCAATCAACTCTGCAACGTGTTCCGGAGTGATTGCGAGATCTGCAATTGCCACTCCTTGATCATTAGCGATTCGCGATACTTCACCGAGCCACCAAGTACGGGCCTTTGTTGAATCTGCACCAAGTAAGACAGTTGCTTCGACGATATCCAATACATCAGCGTTGACCATTGCTTCAAACTCTTTATCAGGAACCGCCCACTGCTCTTTTAGGCGCTTGCGTCGAATTGATGGGCGCTCTGGAAGTGTTGATCGAAGTGATTCAATCCAATCGGCTGCAGGTGTAACTGGAACCAAATCTGGATCTGGGAAGTAACGGTAATCTTCCGCCTGTTCTTTCGAGCGACCAGAGCGAGTAAGGCCAGTATCTTCCTGGAAGTGGCGAGTCTCTTGCTTAACTTTGCCACCGGTCTCAAGAATTTCAGCATGGCGCACCATCTCGCCACGAATCGCGCGTTCTACCGAACGAAGAGAGTTGACGTTCTTAGTCTCTGAACGAGTACCGAGCTCTGTTGCATCTTTAAGCATCAATGAGACGTTGGCATCGCAGCGAAGTGATCCCTGCTCCATCTTTACATCTGATACGCCAAGGCCGCGCAAGATGTCACGGAGTTCTGCGACATAAGCCTTTGCTACCTCTGGTGCGTACTTTCCTGTGCCAGGAACAATCTTGGTCACAATTTCCACCAAAGGAATACCGGCACGGTTGTAGTCAAGAAGCGAATAGTCAGCTCCATGAATACGACCAGTGGCGCCACCTACGTGAAGTGATTTACCTGTGTCTTCTTCCATATGTACGCGCTCAACCTCAATGCGGAACTGCTTTGGACCTTCTTCTGTTTCGATCTCAACATCGACATAGCCATCAAAACAAATTGGCTCGTCGTACTGTGAGATCTGGAAGTTCTTTGGCATATCTGGATAGAAGTAGTTCTTACGAGCAAATCGGCTGTAAGGAGCAATTTTGCAGTTGAGGGCAAGACCAATCTTGATTGTTGATTCAATCGCCTTCTCGTTTACAACTGGAAGAGCACCAGGCAGTGCTAGGCACACTGGACATGTCTGAGTATTTGGTTCAGCACCAAATGTTGTCGCACATGAGCAGAACATCTTGGACTCTGTATTCAGTTCGACGTGAACTTCAAGTCCCAGAACCGGGTTGTACCTAGCTACAACTTCATCGTAGTTCAGTGCCATTACTTGGCACCTCCCTTCAGTGTTGGAGCTTGTGTAATGAGAGTTCCGCCCCACTTTGATGCAAGACCAGCTTCAAGTGCAGCACCTGCTTGGTATAGACGTTGATCTTGCATTGCAGGCGCCATGATTTGGAAGCCAACCGGCAAGTTATCTTCATCAGCTAAGCCTGCAGGAAGTGACATTCCACAGATTCCAGCAAGGTTTACTGGAATTGTTGCGACGTCACCGAGGTACATCGCCATTGGATCATCAACCTTTTCGCCAATCTTGTAAGCAGTTGTTGGCGCAGTTGGCGATACCAAGACATCGGCCTGAGCAAATGCCTTCGCGTAATCCTGAATGATCAGCGTGCGAATCTTCTGGGCGCTGCCGTAATAAGCATCGTAGTAACCAGAAGAAAGAGCATATGTACCAAGGATGATGCGGCGCTTTACCTCGCGACCAAATCCAGCATCACGAGTAGCTGCCATGACTGCCTCTGCTGAAGCGCCATTTTCATCACCTGTGCGAAGTCCATAACGCATCGCATCGAAGCGCGCCAAGTTTGATGAACATTCTGATGGAGCGATCAAGTAATAGGCAGCAAGTGCGTATTCAAAACTTGGGCAGTCAACTTCAACGATTTCAGCGCCTAATGAAGCAAGCATCTCGAGAGATTCAGTAAAGCGTGTTTGTACACCTTTCTGGTATCCCTCGCCTTGCAACTGCTTAATAACGCCAATCTTCATTCCCTTGACGTCGCCAGATTTTGCAGCGGCAACGACAGCTGGAACTGGTGCGTTGATTGAAGTTGCATCGTGAGCGTCATGACCTGCGATGAGCTCGTGCAACATCGCTGTATCAAGTACGGTGCGACCAAAAGGTCCAGCCTGATCTAGCGAAGATGAGTATGCAATCAATCCATATCGGGAGACAGCTCCATACGTTGGTCGAACGCCAACGATTCCGGTAAGTGCGGCTGGTTGGCGAATCGATCCGCCGGTATCAGAGCCGATTGCAAGCGGTGCTTCAAATGCAGCGACCGCAGCTGAAGAACCACCAGATGAACCACCTGGTGTGCGTGTTAAATCCCAAGGATTAAATGTTGGACCATAGCCACTGTTCTCAGTTGATGAACCCATAGCGAATTCATCCATATTGGTCTTACCGAGAATTACGACGCCAGCATCCTTTAATTTTGAAACGACCGTTGAGTCGTATGGAGGCTTCCAGCCCTGCAAAATCTTTGATCCAGCAGTTGTTGGGATGCCTTTCTGTGCAAGGACATCTTTAAGTGCAAGCGGAATACCCGCTAACGGTGAAAGGCTCTTGCCGGCAGCGCGATCAGCATCTACTGCAGCAGCTTGTGCAAGCGCACCTTCCTTATCAACATGAAGAAATGCTTTGACGTCACCATCGACAGCAGAGATGCGATCAAGGTGCGCCTGAGTGAGTTCGACTGAAGAAACTTCCTTTGCAGCAAGAGAAGTTGCCATTTCGGCGGCGGTCTTAAAGATCATCGCTTACTCCTCTCCCAAAATCTGTGGCACACGGAAGCGCTGTTCTTCTTGTGCCGGGGCACCCGAGAGCGCTTGTTCCGGAGTAAGGCTTGGCTGCACTACATCTGGGCGAGCAATATTTTCGAGCGGCTGTGGGTGAGATGTTGCTTTAACACCATCCAAGTTGAGTTCTTGTACCCGAGCGACAGCATCGAGGATTGTTCCGAACTGTGAGGCGATTTCAACTAGCTCTGCCTCAGTCATCTCGATTCTTGCAAGACCTGCCAACTTTGCGACTTCATCGCGAGAGAGTGTGCTCATGCGCGCAGTCTATAAAATTACGGTGAAATCGCGTAATTAGATACGAATCTGCCCATTTCCAGTAACAATCCAAGTAGCGGTCGTCATTGCCTCAAGGCCCATTGGACCTCGGGCGTGGAGTTTTTGGTTTGAGATACCAATTTCTGCGCCAAAGCCCATCTGCTCACCATCGGTAAATCGAGTAGATGCATTGACCATAACCGCCGCGCAATCAGCTAATGCGATAAATCGATCCGCACTGGCTAGGTTTTCAGTAACAATTGCTTCTGTGTGATTAGTGCCGTACTTGGCAATGTGATCTGCAGCTGCATCGACTGAATCAACAACAGCAACATTCATCTCAAGAATTCCGTACTCGGTGCACCAGTTCTCTTCAGTTGCCAGTTCTGACTTGACCCCAAACTTCTCTGCAACTTTCTGCACAGTTGCATCACTATGAAGTGCAACTCCCGCATCTGATAGGGCTTTGAGAGCAAGTGGCAAGAATGTTGGTGCAATTGCTTTGTGAACCAAGAGGGTCTCTGCTGCGTTGCAAACAGATGGACGGTGTGTCTTTGAATTAAGAACGATTGGAAGGGCTTTTGCAATGTCAGCAAATTCATCTACAAAGACATGGCAGACACCAGCACCTGTTTCGATTGTAGGAACAGTGGCCTCATCAACAACCATGCGAATTAACTGTGCGCTGCCGCGAGGGATAACAAGATCCACCTTGCCGCGAGCGGTTAGTAACGCTTTAACAGTTGAACGATCATCAGAAGGGATCAATTGAAGGACTTCTGGATCAATCTTTGTAGTTGCAAGTGCATCTTTCATTACATTGATGAGAATCTCATTGCTATTACGTGCCGTTGAAGATCCGCGCAACAGTGCAGCATTTCCTGACATCAGCAAGATAACTGCAGCATCAACTGTGACGTTTGGTCTGGCTTCATAGACCATTCCGATTACTCCAAATGGAACGGAGAGTTGGCGAAGATGCAGGCCATTGGGAAGAGTTGACTCATTGAGGGTTCGACCAAGTGGGTCAGGCAACGCTGCAACCTGGCGCGCACCATCTGCCATTTCAGCGATGCGATCTGCGGTAAGTAATAGTCGATCCTGCATCTGCGGATGCATATTCTCTGCACGAGCACTCGCCATATCGAGTTCATTGGCGACAAGGATTTCGGATGCACGAGATTCAAGGGCCAGCGCAATCGCTTCTAGTGCACCTTTTCGTTCGAGGCCACTTGCAGTCGAAAGGGAACGGGCAGCTTTACGAGCCTTATCGGCAAGATCTGAGACCACAGCTCTTGAATCCATGAGGGAGAGTCTACTTCTAGCCGACTTGTGGGTGCATCCAGATTAAAGGGTAATTACCGTCGATTTGAGCGTTTAGTAATAATGCGCTCTACCGAAGAAGTTGTTACTGGGTATGCGCTCAACGTTGGAGTAAGAGTGGCGCTAATGATCTGACGAGAGTTAAAGGCTGGCTTAAAGGCACACGTGACAGTAATTGGCGTATTTCCTGTTGCAGCTCGATTGAAACATCCTGGAATTCTCTTCCCAGCAAGTGTGAAAGTGATACGTCCTTCCACTGAAACACTCACGCTCATCGTTGCTGACACACCCTTAGAGAGAAGGTCCGGAACGGTAAGTGTTACTGAGATTGCTGAGGTTGAGTTATTTGTAATGGCTCTCTTTGTAAGCGCGGCCATTTCGTTACCGGCTTGATCGACTATTCGACCGCGTGAATCTCCAGATCCAGGCGTGTATGTGAAATAAACAGTTGCCCCGGCAGGTATTGCTCGAGAGAGCGTCAAAGTTGCAACATTTCCTGAAAAAGAGAGATTATTTACAGATAACGCTGATCCACTATCTGTAATTTGATAAATTCCATACAACTGCATTGAATTGGTCAAGGTCTCACTTCCAGTAATTACAAGAGCGGTACCGGATGAATTTACTGCAATTGAATTTGCGGTTGGCGGCGTGTTATCAACTCTGATTGTGGCAAGGATTGCAGTCGAGAGATTTCCGGAAGAGTCTGCAGCATAAAGGTTATAGAGGCCATCATTGAGCCCGCTCAGCGTCAGCGTCGTATTTGTATTGATCGCAGAGATTGTTGTCTCATTCTTATTTGCGGATGCCGCTGCAGTGATGCTCGCCAAGTTTGAGACAGATACGGATTGATTAACCAGATGAACCTTTCCGAGCTCAGTTGACCGAACCGTGATGGTGTCACCGTTTTTACCCAAATTGCGTGAATCAATTCGGGAGACAGTTGGAGGTGTGGCATCAGCAAGTGGAGTAACTGGAATATTCACATAAATTTGTAGTCGGAAATAGGAAGGCGCTGGACATGAGCCCATTCCTCCCCCTTGAGAGCAGAAAGTCCAGTCTGGGTGTGTTCCTGTATTTTTTCCATAACTTATCTCAACAGCTGCGCCATTGCTCTGGTTATTCCAAACAAAAACAGGTTTGTATGTTGCTAGATCATGTACTTGGAAGGAGCCGTAACCAGAATGACCTGCTGGAGTGTCATTGTAATCATATGTAGATCCGCTGCCAGCGGTAGTTCCATCATTAAGGGTTGATATATCCGGACCGTAATTCCATGGCCAGATCTCAAGTCGACCAGCAACTCCAACACTCCCGTTTGTATTGGTAACACTTGAGTGATTTGAGTAGATATTGAGATCTGTCACATTAGCCTGGATGTTGTACGTATATGTAGATGGCGTTGGAATCATGATTGTTGAAATAGTTGGATCCCATTGCGTAGCTGTCGTAGCTTGCGACGTGTTTGGCCGCGTCCACTCATAGAAGTCTGTCTCTGCAAAGCGATTCACACCAGAGATTGTGGTGTCCATCCGATATTTGATTCTTGTAAATACTGCAGCTGACTGCGTTGTATAAGGATCAGAGCCGCCCAATCCAAAACCAGATTCATAATCAATTTGCCCTGAAGCATTGCGGTTGGTGGAAGTAGTACCGTAAATCTTTGACCATGGATAACCATATGTACCCGTTCCAGCAGAAGTGGTCGCTGCAACGCGCACATAGGTTGCAACTTGGCTCAAACCTATAATGTCATATGTAAATGTAGATGAATTGACTGTGGCTGAAAGGGTCCAAGTGCCACTTGTCCCTGAAGTCGAATACTCAACTCGGTAACCAGTGACTCCAGTATCAAGATCTGTAGGAGCCGACCAACCCACCCGCACCCCGCCCGCAATCGCAGTGGCACTGACGCTATGTGGAGCAGAGGCATATCCTCCCGCCGCAATCGCTTGCGGTGTGGTCGGAGAAATAAGCGTTGCAAATACTGCGGCAATCAGTAGGCCCAGTCTTAGACGCATGAGAGAAATTTACTAAAGTAGGACTAAATCGTCACGGTGCACGAGTTCACGCTCGAACTCTGGGCCGAGAGATGCGGCTAATTCCTTTGTTGATCGCCCAAGCATCTGAGGGATTTCAGCAGAATCAAAGGCGACTAGGCCTCGGGCAATCACTTTTCCATTATTTGAAGCAAGTTCGACTGTATCTCCTGCGGAGAAATCACCTTCAACCGCTGTTACTCCTGCAGGAAGTAAAGAAACTCCCTTTTCAAGAATTGCAGTAACCGCTCCGGCATCAAGAGTCAGACGACCGCGTGCAGAGGATGCATGTGCAAGCCAGAGAAGACGTGAGTTCGTCTTTGACTCCCCTGCATAGAAGATTGTTCCAAATTCTTTTCCTGCCAAAGCATCGGCTGATTGTGCAAGTGAAGTGAGAAGCATTGGTGTTCCAGCTGAAGTTGCGATGCGCGCTGCCTCGATCTTTGTCACCATGCCGCCGCTTCCAACGCCCGCTGCACCGGCACCGCTAATATCAAAAGCATCAATATCTGCAAAGTTTGCAACTTCATGAATTGCCTTTGCACCTGGCTGTGATGGATGAGCATTGTAAAGAGCATCGACATCCGAAATGAGAACAAGGAGATCTGCTTGGACAAGGAGTGCGACGAGTGCGGCCAAACGATCGTTGTCGCCGAACCTAATCTCTGCTGTTCCTACAGAGTCATTCTCATTAATGATTGGCACAACACCCAGCGCAAGAAGGCGCGAGAGAGTCTGCTGAGCAGTGTTGTAATGCGAACGGCGGACAACATCTTCAGTTGTTAGAAGAACCTGTGAAGAAACGATTGAATGCTGTGTAAAGAGTTCGTTGTACTTGGCAATCAAGAGGCCTTGACCAACAGATGCAGCTGCTTGCTGGGTTGGAAGATCTTTTGGACGCGAAGTTAACTTCAGTGGGGCCAAACCAGCAGCGATGGCACCTGAAGAGACAACCAGAACTTCTGCACCACGAGCACGAAGCGATGTGGCGAGGTCAACAATCTTTCTTACAGCTGATGCATCTAAAGCAGAACCTGCAGAACCAGTCAGCGAAGAAGAACCGACCTTGAGGACGATGCGCTTGGCTTCTGTTACTGCCTGACGGTTCATGGCTTACTCCTTCACCGCGTTATCGTCGAAATCGTCACCTAATTCTTCAGCATCTTCAGCTAAATCTGCTGCAATCTCTTCCACGCGAGGCGTGTGAGGGTCTGCAACTTTGTACTCCCACTGCTCTGCAATCTCTTCTTCAGTAAGAACATCTTCAACTCGCTCAGGAGCATTCCACGTTCCCTCAAGGCGTGAATCTTCACCGCGACGATGCAAGAATCCGGCGAGCTGTTCTGCTCCTGCCTCAATAGTTGGCTCCCAATCGAAGACAACTTCATTAATACCAGAGCCAATGCGTACTTCAGAGCCAGCAACAGCGCCTGCTTTGTAAAGGGCCTTCTCGACACCGAGTTGTGCCAAACGATCTGCCAAATATCCAATAGCTTCAGCATTTTTAAAGTTTGTCTGTAGCACCCAGCGATAGACCTTTGCACCACGAACAGAGAATGAGCCATCGCCATTTACTTGAACACTAAATCCTGAATCATCAACTGCGGTTGGGCGCAAGATAATTCGGGTGCGCTCTTCTGCTTTTGCTGCAACGCGCTCTGCTTGAACCAGACGAGCCATTGCATACATGAGCTCTTGGAGACCCTCGCGAGATGCCGCTGAAACCTTATAGACGTCATAACCGCGTGCCTTGAGTTGATCCTCAACCATATCTGCCATTGCAGAACCATCTGGAAGATCGATCTTATTGAGAGCAACAATGCGCTTTCGATCTTCGAGTCCACCGTAAAGCGAGAGCTCTTTCTCAATTGCATCTAAATCATCGATTGGGTTGCGATCTGTCTCAAGAGTTCCACAATCGAGTACATGGACAAGTGCAACACAACGCTCAACATGGCGAAGGAATTGAAGGCCAAGTCCCTTACCTTCAGATGCTCCTGGAATAAGTCCTGGTACATCTGCCACGGTGTAACGAGTATCTCCGGCCTGCACAACGCCGAGGTTTGGCACAAGCGTTGTAAATGGATAATCAGCAATCTTTGGTCGAGCAGCGGATACAGCTGCAATGAGTGAGGATTTTCCTGCGGATGGGAATCCAACGAGAGCAATATCTGCAACAGATTTAAGTTCGAGAGTAAGAATTCGCTCTTCACCTGGCTCGCCAAGGAGTGCAAAACCTGGCGCACGACGCTTTGAAGATGCGAGTGAGTTGTTACCGAGCCCACCCATTCCACCACGCGCTGCTAGGAAAGTCGTTCCGATTCCAACGAGGTCAGCAATCTGCTCACCGTTCTCGTACACAACAGTTCCATTAGGAACGGGCAAAATTATGTCTTCACCAGAAACGCCATCTTTACGATCGCCATAACCCTGATGACCTGAAGTCGCTTTGCGGTGTGGTGAATGATGGAAATCAAGAAGGGTCGTAACGGATGAATCAACGACGAGGATTACATCCCCGCCTCGTCCACCGTTACCGCCATCTGGTCCGCCAAGTGGCTTGAACTTCTCACGTTTAACAGAGACACAGCCATCTCCACCTTTACCGCCGCTAGCAAAGAGCTGCACGCGATCAACGAATGTTGTCATCGAACTTCTCCTTTGCTCTTGAAAAACTCTGGTAATAAATCCTTATATTAATAAAAAAGCGGACCGCTAAGTTGCGGCCCGCTCTCTTAAGAGAAACCTAAATTAAACTGCAGGAACTACGTTCACTACGCGACGACCGCGAGCGCGACCGAACTCAACTGATCCACCAGCGAGTGCGAAGAGAGTGTCATCCTTACCGCGGCCAACGTTTGCGCCTGGGTGGAAGTGTGTTCCACGCTGACGTACGAGGATCTCGCCTGCATTGACAACCTGTCCACCGAAGCGCTTGATGCCGAGGTACTGTGGATTTGAATCGCGACCGTTACGTGTCGAGGAGACACCCTTCTTACTTGCCATTTGTGTCTACCCCTTTACTTTGCACCGCTGATAGCGGTGATCTTGACTAGTGTGTGCTGAGCACGGAAACCTTGACGGCG
>JACCDW011294814.1_pt1 | contig 12055 bp, 14 predicted proteins | sample 7449781 | NCBI WGS metagenome assembly JACCDW01 (sample SAMN15323449, study PRJNA562643) | freshwater metagenome | isolation source: river surface water | place: USA:Blue River Watershed | collected 2017-08-18
ACGCGAGTTTGACTTACGCGAGTTTGACTTACGCGAGTTTGACTTACGGGATTTTGATTTAGACTTCTTACGCGAGTTACGTGAAGATGATTTTTTACGAGGTTGTGAACGTTTTCCAAATGAGAATGCAGGTTTGGCAGAGTCCTGGACCATTTTCACAGCAGCATCGACTTCAGGAATAAAGGTTTTTCGACTAAATTTGGCTGGAACATCAATTCGAACGACCGATACACCTTCTTCGTCTACTTTTTTAAGTTGTTTGTAAGAATCCTTGCTATTCTCGATTAATTTTTCAACAACTATTTCTGGGAAATTGAATAAAAGTAGTTGTTTTGATCCTTGAAGAGTAGATGTATTAATTGCGAATGCTTCTTCCCCTATTTTTTTGTAATACTCAATAATGGACGGTAATTCTTCGTCTTTAATGGAACGGAGAACGGATGCCATTCCATAACGAACATTGACGTCTTTCATGTTGATGTTAAATCCATTTTTGTAATCATAGGATAAGATCACATCTAATGGTTGATTGTTCCAAAAATCGGGAGAAAATTTGGAATTGCGAAGGTTTTCATAGATTGGTTTTAGTTTTTCGTCATCCAGTTTGCATAATCGTTTTAATTCGGAAACAACTTCTTTGTCTTCATTAGTCGTTTTAGACGCTTCTTCTAAATTTGATGTATCAATAAGGATTGTAAAAAGAAGCATCTTCATATAAGGAAGAAGTTCCTCAAGAGAATCTCGATTTCCGATAATAAAACGAAGAAAGCGTTTAGCGATGAGTGTCGCACAAGAACCAATGGTTTTATTTTCAATTGCGCCTTTTTTAGATAAATCTTCGGTTAATATTTTAGCTTTGTCTTTGGTAACCGAATGATGATCAATTACTTCAACGATCGTAAAATCATCTATTTTTTTCGAAAATACTTCGGTTGGGAAGTGGTGATCTACAAGAATCCATTCTTTAATTGATTTTGAAGAAGGATCGCTTAATGGTTTTACAAGATCTTTGTGTGAGATTCCAGCCTCTTTGCATACGCTTGTGAAATCCAGGCGCATATCAATTTGATCGCATTGAAAAAAAGGAATAAAATGTTGATTTTCCTTGTTGTTTGTGTTTTTTAATTTGCTATAGGCGACGGCGCATACAATCGAGTCAGCATCGCACCCTTCGTTTCCGATGATACCAATTTCCATTTTATTATAAGGAATATATTTTACTTAAATCGTTTATTTTTATATCGTAAAAATAAACCGTTAATTTAAACTTAAATAATGAACAATTCCAAAGATTAAAAACACCAAAATTAAACGCTCTTGAAGACCTGGTACATCTTTTACTCCTATCTTCCATAAAATATCATGAAAATAGGGTTCGTCGTCTCCACATAATTCATTTGTATATTTTGTAATCTGGCAATATCCTCCAGTATACTTCCAATTTGAAATTGCAAACAAACACGAAAAAATAAATAAGATCAGTAAAGGCTTATTCGGTAACATCCATCCATAATGCGCAAAAACAGATACGATATGATGCAAAATCAGCGAACTGAAAATTTTAGTCTTTTTGACAGAATCTGCTTTACGCAAACATTCAATTGTCCGTTTTGAGGTAAATCCAACAAAAAGGTCGATAATAAAGATAAGAATAAATAAAATATAAAAAATTTTATTATTATTCATATCTTTCTGTTTATTCATTTATTTCTCCCTTTATTATTTTATAAAAATTTCCACATCAAAAAAGGTTTTTTTGTCGGTTTTTTAATAATGTTTTTTAATTTATAGACAGAAACAAAACCATAATTTACATTTCCGCATGTATACGAATCCGTATCTCTGCATGCGAGACAGGCGATTCGTTTATTTTCAATCGTTGGCAAACGGCTTCCACATATACATTCGGTACCGCTGTCAATACCGATATAACGGTTGTCTTCTGATAAATCTTGACAACTATTTGCACATGCTTCAATAATGGTGATATTCGAATCATCATAACTAGTTGTGACGGATTGTGGCCATATATTATAATGAACATGTTTTGGTGATTTGATACATCCAAGATAGTCTACCAAATCATCTAAAATGATATCCGTGTCATTGTTAGCGATTGTCATATTGGTAACATTCTTTACACTAATCGTATCGTTCTTTACAATTGGTTTGTAAACAGGAATGATTGGACGTGTAGAGGGATGTGGTGGCTCGGGTGTAGAGGGCTGTGTAGAGGTAGTTGGATGAGGTGTAGATGAATGTGAAGAGGTAGTTGGATGAGGTGTAGATGAATGTGAAGAGGTAGTTGGATGAGGTGTAGAGGGATGTGAAGAAGAAGTTGGGTGAGGTGTGGAGGAATGTGAAGAAGAAGTTGGATGAGGTGTGGAGGAATGTGTAGAGGTAGTTGGGTGAGGTGTGGAGGAATGTGTAGAGGTAGTTGGGTGAGGTGTGGAGGAATGTGAAGAAGAAGTTGGATGGGGTGTGGAGGGATGTGAAGAAGAAGTTGGATGGGGTGTGGAGGGATGTGTAGAGGTAGTTGGATGAGGTGCAGGGTGGGTAGGTTTTACACGGGGACAATCATCATCGTCGTCTTCATCCTCATTGTCTTTTTTATAATTTTTATAATAATGTATATCAACGATGCATTTTTCTTCACGATTGTATTCATTGTAAGAATGCTCGTTATGTTCTGAAAATTCAAAAAATGGATGATGACGAATGGTGGGGAATGAGGAAGGGTCTAATAAGAGATAATTTGACTCGTCGCGATGTTGTGTAGGAAAGCAAGGAAGATGAGCATCGTCTGAATAAAGAATAAAATTTCTGCGTTGATGATTCATTTCATAGGTCATTTTAACGGCTTGAAGATGATTTTGAGAGTCAATATACATATCATTATACATACGATAGATTCCTGTAAAAACAGTTAACGTTTTTAATAGTTTCAATGTACAAAGCATATCTATTTTATTTATATAGAAAATCTTTAAAGTTTAATATATAACATAATATAACATAATATAACATTTTAGAATAATGTTATATCAATTTAATTCATACCATCTAGCCATTGTTTCATTGACTTGTAGTAATCAATGTAAGGATTAGAAGGCTGGCCTTGTGTCATTTGCAATATTTTTCGAGTTTCCTCGAGATTTTCCAACGCATCAACTGGACTAATCACAGGATTTCCCATTTTTTTCAATTTTGCATAAGTCTCTAACAAATCATTCGGAATATCTTCTCTCTTTTTATGCAATTGATGCATGGTTACACGATCCGATTGTCGTTTTTCTCTCAAAGAACGTATTTTATTTTTCAGTTTAGAATCTTTGGGTTTATCTTTTGGCTCTTCCTTCTTTGTTTTAAGAATAGTAATTCGAACTTCATCATCATTGTCTTCTGTGATTTGATAATCCCATCCTTCAGACAAATAAGAAGATGCTTCATTTGGAATACCTTCACGGATATCTTTTTTCATACGATCTACTGCATTTTTGGACAAAAAAACAGATTTATCGCCTTGAATGTGAACAGGTTTAGTAGAACTCATACTTTTATATCTATCTTATTCTTTATATACTTTATTTATACTTTTGAACGAGGTTTTCTTACAGTTGATTTACGAGAACGGCTTCCACTCACACGTGATTTACGAGAACGGCTTCCACTCACACATGATTTACGAGAACGGCTTCCACTCACACGTGATTTACGAGAACGGCTTCCACTCACACGTGATTTACGAGAACGACTTCCACTCATACGTGATTTACGAGAACGACTTCCACTCATACGTGATTTACGGGAACTCACACGTGATTTGCGAGAACGTCTTGCGCTTACACGTGGTTTGCGAGAAACGGGTTTAGAAACTTCTGAAAAAACAGGTGAATCTCTTCTCATATTGGATCGTGGTTGTTTTTTAGACTTTTTGATATTTTTTACATTTTTCAATTTACTGTAACGAACATTTAATGGCATACGGTCTTCTTTGAGATATTCATCCACTACATCTCTTGGACATACATATATGGAGCATACTTTTTTGTTTGTACCCGCTTGGCAATGGTCAGCGCTTACGTAACGGCCCATATCAGGATTTGGTACTCCGTTGATATAATCAAGAGAGCCGAGAGATGCTGTGCGTTCGTATTCGGTTTCGGATGGTATAATCAGAAAAATACGATTCTCTGGATCTCTTGTGACGGCCATAAAATGATGTAAATAAATATATACTGGAAATTTAAGGTCGATACGAAGAAGAGGTGTACGTAATACACTTCCCGCAGATGTTGCGTAATAATTTCCGGTAGATGGATTTTTTTTACAATCAGTTGTATAAATGTTGGTAAGAGGATTGATCTGTTCAATATAATCGGTGTGATAACAATATGGATGGACGTGATCAAGGTCGTCTCCGTAAAAAAGAATCATACGCTTTTTCATTTCTTTCGTACGTTCTTTTTTATTATCAATATCGGTAGCGTTAAGATAATCATAGATATCATAATCCTCTTGATTAACTATATCAAAACAATTTGAATTAAAATTATCCGAAGGGCAAATAGGTATGACATAGTCTTTATCCGCTCGTAAAGGTTGAACATTATAAGGACTCAAATGTTTAAAGATGGGACTTCTTTGACGTGACATTTTTATTATATATAGAATAAAAGAATTATGTCGTCTGTTGCAAAATCAAAATCAAGAACTCTATTTTTCTTAGGATGTATCCCAGCACGTATGTTTCTCGCATACATTGCTTATATTTTATCAGACACGTGTTGTGAAACAAAAGGAGAGCGTGTAAAACAATACCGTCTTTATTTTGCAGCATTGACATTTGTGATTGGTGTTTCATTTATGGCAATTTATTTGATGGGATGGCGTCAAACAGGTCGTGAAACATTTGGACAGCCTATCTGGTGGAACTCATTCCGTCCGATTCATTCCGTATTATACATTGCGTTTTCGATTGGATTGTTAATGAATGTAAAAAACATTTATATGTTACTTGTGTTTGATATATTAGTTGGTATTTACGCAGAATTATGTTACAAAAAATAGAAATAAATAAATTATAAAATAAAGAATAAATATGGAAAACTTATATACATATTACATTGCTATATTAATTATCGTGATTCTAGTGTTTTGTTATATGGTGTATGATAGAGAAACGTATGACTGGTCTTTTGTCGATAAAGTAGTTTATATTAACTTGGAAGATCGTGTCGACCGAAAACAGTTGATTGAAAAAGAGTTGATTGAAAAAATCCCTCCTGAGAAAATATATCGTTTTAATGCCATTAAAGATTCTCCTGGACATATCGGATGTACAAAAAGTCATATTGGAGTACTTGAGCTCGCGATTCGCTATCGATGGAGAAATGTACTTGTCGTAGAAGATGATGCAATGTTTCATAAATACAAAAAAGGGTATCGTACGCTTAAACGTTTGGTAGAACAACACCCTAATTTTGATGTCATTACATTAGGAAATGTCGGTGCACAATTTGACCCACAAAGCCTTCGATTATATAATGCTCAGACTACGACTGCGTATTTAGTAAATGGTCCGTATTATGAGACGCTTTTATCTAACTTTAAACAAGGTCTTGACAAGCTTCTTGTTACAAAAACAATGGATACAGATGAAGAACGTTTTCCAATTGAACAACAATACGCGATTGATCAGTATTGGAAACATCTTCAACGAAAGGATCAATGGTATATCGTAAATCCCGCGTTAATGATTCAACGTCCTGACCGAAGTAGTATTTTAAATGGAGTCGTTGATTACAGAAACCATTTCAATCTTTAATATAATATTAAAGGTATTATATTAGTAAAAGATGTATAAAAGCATAAATGGGTTTTATCCAATTGAGAATATTCAAAATATTCAAAATATTCAATCTCTTTCATCTTTTTTAAAAAAATCAGACGCATTTGACGATTTTGATAATAAAATCGTGATTGAAAGTGTTGAAAAACCGTGGTTGCGTCCGATTCATCGATTATTACGTTTTATGATTGAATTTTCAACAGAAATGGGCTCAACTCCGAAAATAGTCTATTCCTTTTTTCGTTATGTTCAAAACGTGTTTCGAGTTACATTAGGTATCGATATTGATCAAACTGATGTAGACGGATTCACTGTATTGGAGTTGTTTGTGATGTATGTGTTGACGGTTTTATCATCTCTTTGTAAAAAGTCAATTCGAAATGAGTTGAGTAATACATTGCAAACAATCTTAGACTTTTATCCAGATGAAAAGAAAACAATTGAACTGTTATATAAAGTAAATAAATTGTATCACATTGATTCGTTTGATTTTTATAGAAAAATAATGATATATCATTTATTAAACAGAAAAAGAAAAGGTCTCTTAATCATCATTTAAAATTAATTTTTAATGTAAAATGAGTTCTCCTGTACCTCCGAAATTAAAGAAACAGTTAAGTATTCTTCCTGAAAAAGAAGAAGTAAACAAATCTGTATTAAATCCAGACAATACGATTACCTATAAACAAGTGAATGATATTCTTAAAGAATCGTATAATTTTGATGAATCGGTTTCGTCAACCTCCCTTGATATCCTCGCGCTTTATTTGAAAGGTCAAAAGATTATTTACACAGAAGCAAAAACACTATGTGAAAAACGTTTGAACAGTCTTATGCTTCCTGCTATTTTTATTTCTGCCGTGTGTTCGATTTTAAACTTTATCTTGAAAGATGCGCCTTACGGGACAATTATCATCGCTTCATTGAATGCGTTCAACTCGTTTTTATTGTCTTTAATTAGTTATCTCAAGTTGGATGCGAAAGCTGAAGCACATAAAACATCTGCATATAAATTTCAAAAGTTAGAATCGATGGTTGAATTTCATTCAGGAAAATCATTGTTTTTTAAAGATTCAGTTGATATGTTAGATTTTATTCAAAGTATTGAGAAAGAGATTATGGAGATCCGAGAATCCAATCAATTTATTATTCCAGAAGTGATTCGTTTACGGTATCCAAAAATTTCATCAACCAATTTGTTTTCAATGGTGAAAGAAATAAAAAATGATGAATTGTTAGTTATAAACAACTTAAAAAACGCGGTACAACGACTTCATTCTAAGATTGATCGAAGAAATGAGTTGGAAAAAGAAATCAAAGAGATTGAAATATCTCGACGAGAAATGCAGGATTATTTACGAAAATTGACCATTGAAATTGAACTTTTTAAGTGTAAACAACAAAGAAAGGAAGAAGATGAAAAAGAGAATGAAGAGAATAATGAAAGTAATGAAGAAGACTCAACAGACGAAGATTCCTTAAACGAAACCCTTGGATATACTGAAGTAACTGTTAAATACGATCAGTGTAATGCAATGTTAAATCATTATGACTCACAATTAGAAGATTTAAATAAAGAACTTTTCGGTTGTCATGAGTGTATTTATCAGTTAAATATGATAAAAAACAGAGCATTTGACACGACGGTACAACATCGTAATCGATATCTTAACTTGAGTCAAATATTTAAAGGAGAAATTGACGAAGAACAAACGCGAAAAGTCGACACCATTTTAAATGTTTGTGACTGGTTTAAAACATAAAATTGATTTTTTAAGCGATGATTTATGTAGAAATTATTCTTATCCACCTAAAGATGCCAGGAGACTTGAGTTTGAAAGCAATGACCTCTCATATCAAGAGAGAACTGATGGAGTTTGATTACATACAGAGAGGAGACAAAAACGCGCGTGCGTTGCATATTATTCGTGTATTGAGTTATATTGATGTGTATTTTGTGCATATTCATAAAAATTTTCCATTAAAGTTTATCAACACGGTTTACGCAAAAGTAAAGAGCTATCTCTCAGAAAATTATGAAGGAGTTGAAAAAGAATACGAGGACAAATTGGTAGAGCTTTCAAAGTCTTTGAAATGTAAAATCGAGCCTCTTTTTGGATATTAAAAAGCATTAAAAACGTACAAATGTAAAAAATATAAATTATAATATTAAATTATAATATTGCATTATAATTTATAATTAACTCAGGATTACAGAACCATTTCGTAATAGCGTTCGAACCCAGCGACTCACGTTCAATGAAAATTTAGGATTGAGCCATTGTGCAAATTGAATCGCTAATTCTGGATGGATCCATAAATGTTCCGATCCTAGCTTGGAGGACGACGTATCGATTAACTTGATGTTTTTTTCATTTTCCAAGAGAATCATAATCTGTTTGGTAATCTCTAATGAAAACCATTCGTCTACTACATCCTTGTCGGCTAGCTTGAGCACGTTTACATAACCGTCATTACGCGCCGAAATACTTATTACATTAATCACCTTTTCAACACTTCGATAAGAAAATACGCGTTCTTTTTTTTCCGCCTGCTTTTCCTTTTGTCGTTGTTCTTCGTCGGTTACATTTTTTAAGAGAATTTGGTTGATAATCTTACGAGATTGTTCCAATTCAAGTTTTGTTTTTTCCAATTCAGCCTTACATAAACTCAACTCTTGTTCTGTAATTTTTTTACAAGAAGATTGATGAATGTCTAATCGTTCTCGAGAAGACAGCGTTTTTCCACACGTATTACATTTAATGGTTGATTCGATCCCTCGTTTTGATAGACAAGATTTTGCAAAGCGTTGGTGCTTGTTTAAACAATACTTTGTACTAAATGTTTTTTGACAATAGGTGCATAAATTTTTTTCATCATCCTTTTCTTCGTTGCTCATATATTTTATTTAATAGAGATGCTTTTAGAATTTATTTTATACGGTTAATGTATAAAATTTATTTAGTCTTACAAGCATTTCCATTCTTGCAGTACCATTTGTTTAATTTAAGAAATTCAAACGAAAGATGGATCACAAAACCGGTGAGAAAAAGTACAGTGGATAATCTCATCATCTCTACTTTCATTGTGGGAGATTTTTCGTGAAGAGCGTGATGGCCTAATAAGACGTGCAAAAGCAAGCCTACAAAAAGAGAAGCAATGCCAACGCATAACGCTTCAATCAATATTTTCATCATTTTTATTATTAAGCATTTTATTTATTTTTTTCATTCAACTTGACAATTTTTAATCGATTTGTCATAAAAAATCCAACACATCCATTTGAAAACATAAATTGATGTTGTTTTTCACGATTTCGTGTATAAATCTCCATAAAATAAACCAAATTTTTACGAGAAATCATATGAATACCCATATTATGAAAGATATGAATAAACAAGTTCATCCAAACCACTTTAGGTAGTTTATCGTATTCTTGTTTCAACTCCATTTCCACAATCGTACGTTCTTTATTCATCACCACACTTTTCTTTAACGGCTCCATCACAAATGTATTCACCACAGAAGCCCATTCTTCTGACTGTTTCCCAATCTCTGATAGATTTTTTTCAATCATCGGCCATTGATCTTTCATTAATGGTAGCAATTTTCTTCGGATCAATCCTCGACACGACCAATCAGGAGTCGTATCTTTTGTATAGGGAATCTGATAAACCTCTGCTAATTCATAAATTTCTTTTTTCGAATGGGTTAGCAAAGGTCGGTACAGATGAACAGCGTCAATCACCGATTCTTCCGACATTACTGTAAGATCCAATAAATCACGGCCATTGTAAAGATTCATCAACACATTTTCAGAAATATCGCCGTGATGATGTCCCAAACACCAACCTGATATGTCATAACGTTGAGATAAATGTCGATATGTCGCAAAACGTACTTTTCGGGTTTCTTCTTCATAAAACGACCGATCCACAGAGTCTCTTGACATATAATCAATCACACGGATAAACAAAGGAACTTTAATCATTCCGCAATACATTGAGATCATCTCAGTTTCACGTCTACTTTCCTCTCGGTTACAGTATTCCAAGTGCATCGCGTAAACATTTTCCAGTAGACCGTTAATCTGTAAAATTCGCAGAAGAAAACAAATCACCATACTATCCACACCTCCCGATAATGAAACACCAATGTTTTTAATCTTTTTCTCCCGAATAAAAGACAAGAGTGTCTTATAAATGGGATATTTTGCAATCTTATAAAGAGATTGCATATAATCCTCTACGTATTCATTTTTCTTGTTGAAACATTCATCGTCGATCACATCTCGATAATCTTCCATACAAAATTCTAATTCGCAATAAGATCGTTCAATCCGATCCGTCAAACCAGTATAACTCATGATCGTAGCATTTCTAAAACGGGACAATAAAGGTGACGGTCCTAATTCATTTTCATACTCTCTAATCTTTTTCATCACAACGTCCAACAAATCGCTTTCTTTTTGGTGACGAAAAGGAAGAAGGATAAAAACTCGTCTGGAAAGAGGTAAGGAGAGATCGTAGCCATTCTTAAGCAATTTTTGAGAAAGCGCATAAGCAGTTTCGTCGTTTTTATATACATCATCTGTACCTCGATAGACGCTTCGAGAAAACTGGTCTAAAACAATGATGGTCGCGAGGGTTTTTTCATCCGTCACGGTCCATTCACGAAAGGTATGACCACCTTCCTCCAATTCTTTTAAAAGAGATGAGTAGGTTTGTGTGATATATTCATCTTTTGACCGATCAAACCAGAATTCGTGGTAATCGTCATTTTTTCCAAACCAAAAGTTTAGCACGTGTTCGGGGGTATTCATTATTCTATATGTTAACTTGGTCCATTTCAACTAAGAATCAATTTTATTTTACTTTTTTATATTTTATAATTGATAATATAAAAATGAACCCCCTGTATTTATTCATCGCATCAATCATATGCTTTCTCGCATCTTATATGTTTTTGAGAATGATGAATTATCCAGAAGATACCAAAGAAAAATGCGATGACAAGTTATTAAAAGAAGCCCTTAATTACAAAGAAGGCGGTGAATGCCACGTATGGGACGGAACCCAATGTCGTAAAGGCCAATTCCAAGCAGGAGACTGTGTCTCTAAAGGAAGCCGTCTTCCGCTCTTCTTTATGGTTTTAGGTGTACTTTTATTGATTGGTTCTGGAGTTTTAGCTGTTATGTCGGGATCATCTTCCTCTTCTAAATCATCATCGTCTTCTAAATCCAAATCACCACGAAAATCTAGATAAATCATCTAAATACTTAAAAGAATAGTAAATATATAAGAATTTATATATTTTATTAAATATGCATAATTTGCATTATCCAAGAAACTATTACGATCAATATGAAGCATTTGAACGCACATTGTTGATTTTATCGACATTTTTTTATGTCTCGTTTTCAGGAGCAGATATTGTATTTTCATTCAATGATATGATTTGTTATAAAAGCAAGAAACTAATTGATTTATGGACATTCAGCGCCGCCTTGTTTACTATACTTTATTATGGAATCTACTGTGTATTATTATGCTTTGCATCGTGTCCAAATACGACACGTCTCTATACTGTTCGATTGCGTTTGTCCTATACTATTTACCATTCTCTTCAACTGTTGTCAAACATTGCGTTAATCGTAATAACAGCTCTTTCTTTTCATAACATGTGCAGCGAATGGTTTGAAATGTATATGTGGTCTAAACTTGGTGTACTCTCTTCCATTTCAATCGTCAATTTAATTAATTTAACCTTCATTTATTGTTACAGTGACCGAGACACGCGAGACTTGATGTATGTAACAAGTCGTCGAGGATAACTTACTTCTTTTTTACATAATCGATATCGAATACAAAATCGGTAAACTCGTCCTCCCTGCCATTTTCTTTGAATCGACTCATTGCAATTTCATATGAATCTACCCCATTGTTATTTTTTTGAGACGGATCTCCGCCAAACTCAATCAGCAATAAAAACCATTCTTTCATTGCAAGTAAATCACATTTCCATCGAAATGTATACATCAATTCTGATTCTCCGTTTTCGTATTGAGGGTGGTTGATAAATGACGAAAGATCCTTGTTACACTCTGTCATTTTTGCACGAACGATCTTGATCATTTCTTTTCGACATTCTTTTCGACATTCTTTTCGACATTCTTTTCGACATGATGTATCTGAATCTACATAC
>JACCDW011142934.1_pt1 | contig 12053 bp, 12 predicted proteins | sample 7449781 | NCBI WGS metagenome assembly JACCDW01 (sample SAMN15323449, study PRJNA562643) | freshwater metagenome | isolation source: river surface water | place: USA:Blue River Watershed | collected 2017-08-18
CCTGCATTACCGCGTCGAAGCCGCCAGCCTCCAGGCCCACCTGTACCGCGTCACCCTCACAGTGGAACAGCCGGCAGCGCCCCAGCAGCTGTCGCTGCCGGTTTGGATCCCGGGCAGCTACCTGGTGCGCGAGTTCTCCAAGAACCTGCAGCACCTGTCGGCCCGCCAGGACGGCAAGCCCGTCATCCTGCGTCAGATCGACAAGAACCACTGGGAAGCCGGCTGCGTGGCCAGCAGCCCCCTGGAGCTGAGCTACGAGGTCTATGCCTTCGACAACTCGGTACGCACCGCCTGGCTGGACACGCAGCGCGGGTTCTTCAACGGCACCAGCCTGTGCCTGCGCGTACATGGCCAGGAAAAGCGCCCGCACGCCCTTGAAGTCGTTTCCCCCCTGCCCCGGTGGGAGGCGGCCACGGGGCTCACCCCGCACAAGGTGGACCGGCGCGGCTTCGGCACCTACCTGGCCGACGACTACGACGAACTGGTCGACAGCCCCTTCGAGCTGGGCACGTTCTGGAGCGCGACGTTCAAGGCCTGCGGCGTGGAGCACCGCTTCGTGGTGGCGGGTGCGCCGCGCGGCTTCGACGGCGAACGGCTGGTGGCAGATACCCAGAAGATCTGCGAGGCGGCGATCCGCTTCTGGCATGACCGCAAGCGTCCGCCTTTCAAGGGCTACGTGTTCATGCTCAATGCCGTGGACGATGGCTACGGCGGACTGGAGCATCGAAACAGCACCGCCCTCATCGCCGGCCGCCGCGACCTGCCGCGTGCCGGCGACGCGCGCCAGACCGAGGGCTACACCACCCTGCTGGGCCTGATCAGCCACGAGTATTTCCACACCTGGAACGTCAAGCGCCTGCGCCCCGCCGAATTCGCGCGTTACGACTACGACCACGAGAACTACACGCCGCTGCTGTGGTTCTTCGAGGGCTTCACCAGCTACTACGACGACCTGTTGCTGCGACGCTGCGGCCTGATCGACGACGCCACCTACCTGCGCCTGTTGAACAAGACGATCAACCAGGTGATGCAGGCGCCGGGGCGCGAAGTGCAGTCCGTGGCCCAGGCCAGCTTCGACGCCTGGGTGAAGTACTACCGGCAGGACGAGAACACGCCCAATGCCACCATCAGCTACTACACCAAGGGGGCGCTGGTGGCCCTGTGCCTGGATCTGACGCTGCGCGCCGAGGGACGTACCACGCTGGACGACGTGATGCGCGCCTTGTGGGTGCGTTGCAAGGGCGGCCCCATGACCGAGGCCGACCTGGCCGCGACGCTCAAGGAACTGGGCGGTCGCTCCTACACGCGCGAACTCACGGCCTGGGTGCACGGCACGCGCGAGCTGCCGCTACAGGGGCTGCTCGAGGGCGCGGGTGTGCTCGTGATGCAGGAGACGGCTGCCTTGCAGCAGTCCCTGGGCCTGCGTGTGAGCGACAGCGGCGGCGTGGTGCAGGTCAAGAACGTGCTGCGCGGGAGCGCCGCCGAACACGCCGGTTTCGCCGCCCAGGACGAGTGGCTGGGGATCGAAGTGGGTGATGAAGCCTGGCGCATTGCCAAGCTGGACGACATCACCCTCTACGCGGGAGGGCAACGCAAACTCACCGCCCTCGTTGCGCGTGACCGCCGCATCCTGCGTCTGGAACTGGCCCTGCCTTCGGACGTCACGACCTGGCGGCTGGCCGCCGGGAAGGCCGAGCGGGTGCGGGCATGGCTCGAGGGACGCTCCTGACCCGTCGCAGCCTCGCTGTCCTGGCCGCGTGCCTGGGGGTGGCGATCGCGGGACACCTGCTGGTTCTGGCCTGGTGGGACAGTCAATTGGCGGGCACCGGTCCGGCGCTGCAGCGGATGCCCGATCCGGTGTTCGCGCGCCTGCTGGCGCCTGTTGACAGTCCGCCGCCTGCGGCCCGCGCCGTGGTGGCGGTCCCTGTGAAGAAATCCGCAGCGACGGATGTCGCTTCGCTCGATGTGCCCGTCTCGCAGCCCGCCTCGCCTGCGGCTGCAGCACCGGCTTCATCGCCAGTCACGGCTGCTTCAGCTGCGGACTCCCTGCCGCAGGCAGACGTCGCGGCCTCCGCGCCGGCCCCTGCTGCGTCCAGCCCTGCATCAGCCCCTGCACTGGCCGTTGCCGACACCTGGCCCCCCGACGCGCGCCTGACCTACAAGCTGGAGGGCCGCTGGCGCAGCGGCCCTTTGTACGGGAACGCGCGCGTGCAGTGGCAACGCCAGGGGGCACAGTACCAGGCGCAGGTCGAGATCAACATACCGCCCTTCGCGCACCGCGCCCTCACCAGCCAGGGCGAGATCACGCCGCAGGGTCTCGCTCCGCGCCTCTATGAGGAGCGTTCGCGCACGCGGCGCCGCGCCATGCGCCTGGACGATACGCAGGTCATGCTCGCAGACGGCCGCGGCGTACCCCGCCCGCCCGAAGTCCAGGACACCGCCAGCCAGTTCGTCGAGTTGGGGCATCGTTTCGCCACCGGGCGTCAGGCGCTGGCAGTGGGCGAGGTGGTCACGGTCTGGCTCGCACGCCCTGGCGGGATCGACCTCTGGACCTATGACGTCGTCGCCCAGGATCGGGTGGCGATTCCGCGCCTGGGTGACGTGATGGCCTGGCGACTGCGCCCGCGTCCGATGACGGCGCGCACGGACAACATCAGCGCCGAGATCTGGTTCGCGCCCAGCCTGCGCTACCTGCCGGTGCGCATACGCCTGGCGCTGGGCGACGAGGCGGAGATCGACCTCCAGGTCGAGACCCTCGAACAGCGTTGAACCCGAGCCGTCCGGTGGCGCCGGGCGCTTGGGTATAGTCCCCGGCATTCCCCACTTGACCCACGCAGGAGCCCCCATGGCCTACGAACTGATCGACGTACGCACCGAAGCCGGCAAGGTCGGCATCATCCAGCTCAATCGCCCCAAGCAACTCAACGCCCTCAATGGCGAGCTGATGGACGAACTGGGCGCGGCTCTCAAGGCCTTCGACGCCGACCCGGACATCGGCTGCATGATCGTCACCGGCAGCGAGAAGGCCTTTGCCGCCGGCGCCGACATCGGCGCGATGGCCGGCTACACCTTCGCCGACGCCTACGGCCAGGACTTCATCACCCGCAACTGGGAAACCATCCGCAGCATTCGCAAGCCGGTGATCGCCGCGGTCGCCGGTTTCGCGCTGGGTGGCGGCTGCGAACTGGCGATGATGTGCGACTTCATCATCGCCGCCGACAACGCCAAGTTCGGGCAGCCCGAGATCAAGCTGGGCATCATCCCCGGCGCCGGCGGCACGCAGCGCCTGCCCCGCGCGGTGGGCAAGTCCAAGGCCATGGACCTGGCCCTGACCGCCCGCATGATGGATGCCAGCGAAGCCGAGCGTTCGGGCCTCGTGAGCCGCGTCGTGCCGCTGGACAAGCTGATGGAGGAGACGCTGGGTGCGGCGCTGCTGATCGCCGACATGCCGCGACTGGCCGCCATGGCGGCCAAGGAATCGGTGAACCGCGCCTTCGAGAGCGGGCTCAGTGACGGCGTGATGTTCGAGCGCCGCCTGTTCCATGCGCTGTTTTCCAGCGCCGACCAGAAGGAAGGCATGGACGCCTTCGTGAACAAGCGCAAGCCGCAGTTCACGAACCGCTGAAGCCCGACGCGCCCGTACGCCATGCCGGTCATTTCGGTCACGCTCGTTTCCGGCTACGCGCCCGAGGCGCAGGCGCGTCTGGTCTCTCACCTGTCGGCGGCGGCACGTTCGGTCGTGCCGGCGACCGAGGCGGGGACTACGGTGTTCGTGAATGAGGCGAGCACCTACCGCCGTGACGGGCGTGTGCTGACCGGGGGCGATGGGGCCACGGCGCTGCCCGATGCTTCAGAGGTGGTGCGTGAGTTCCTGGACGCGGTGGGGCGCCGGGACTTCGAGGCTGCGCGCCGCTGGCTGGCGCCCGGGTTCGAGATGGTGTTCCCGGGTGGCGTGACCCTGCGTGACCTGGCTGAACTCGCTACCTGGGCGTCAAGGCGCTACCAGTCGGTGAGTAAGCACTATGAGCGCCTGGACCAGGCCTGGCAGGGTGATGTGACGGTGGTGTTCTGCAGCGGCACCCTGGCAGGGCGTTGGCTGGACGGGGCCGCTTTTGAAGGCGTCCGGTTCGTGGACCGGTTCGAGCTGGTGGCGGGGAGGATTCGACGCCAGGAGGTCTGGAATGACCTGGCAGAGGCACAAAAGATCTGACAACTGGGCGCAGAGTCACGGACACCCCGCGCAAAGCGGTAATCGGCATGGAATTTGCCTTTGCACCTAAAGGCATCGGCATTACCGCCGATCGGGCAATGCGGTGTCCAGTCACACCCGCGAATCACCATGACCAAAAAATTCCTGATCTACGCGCCTTCTTATAGCCCAGACACAGGGGGCATCATTGCGCTACACCGTCTATGCGACTTGATCAACCGCAGCGGGCGCGAGGCATTCCTGTATCCACTGATGCCCAGCTTCGAGTTACACCCGTACAACCTCCAAGATGCCCGCAAGTTCATACGAAGTATTCAGACCCAATTCGCTTCGCAGCATAAATACCAGGTCAATCCAGAATTCCAGACGCCCGTCCTTCTGGCAGATCTCGAGGATGAAGCGGGCGATGACCATATCGTCGTCTATCCGGAAATCGTCTTTGGCAATCCCTTGCGTGCACCCCATGTCGTACGCTGGATGCTTCACCGGCCTGGCCACCATACCAAACAGGTGTATTTCGGGTTTAATGAACTGCACTTTTACTACGGTCAGGCCTTCCGGCAGTTCGACTTTCCGGGTTGCAAGACATCGGATCTGGCACTGACGATCCAGCACTCGCCCTACAAACTCTATCTGGATGAGGACCGGACCAGGACTCGCTCCGGGACCGCCTATTGCATGCGTAAGGGCAAGGGTCGCTCCATTCAGCACGATCTTACGGACTCCATCCTGATCGATGGTAAGTCCCATGAGGAAATTGCCGAGATCTTCAAACGAGTTAAAACCTTCATCAGCTACGACCTATGGACGGCCTATTCACGCTTTGCTTGTCTCGCAGGCTGCGATTCGGTTGTAGTTCCCCAGGAAGGGATAGATAAGGCGCAGTGGGCACCTGAGGTATCCAGTCGTATGGGAATCGCATATGGCTTCGACGACCTAGAAGAGGCCCGGCGCACACGGTCCGACCTAGTGACCTATTACCTGGACTCTGACCGCTCGGGCATGGAGATGACACGGGCCTTCGTCGCAGAGGCCGACGCCTACTTTGCACAGCCCACCTCGCACGCCTGAGGCCAACCCCAAACGGCAAGCGCCGGCCGCGGCGGCGGCAAAAAATTGCCGCTATGTACACGCCACGGTGCGCAAACGCTAGATTCCCAGGCAATCGCGCATGGCACCGAATTTGCTCGATATCGCCTTGCCGGGGACATTGCGCGGGCCAAAGCGACTCCGGCCCAAAGGAGAATGCCATGTGGACACCCGAATTGGAGCGACAGCAGGAAAGGCAGCGATTCGACCAGATGCGAATGCCGCATGTCGCCGCGCAGGAGCGAGGGGGGCGCGCCGCCACGCCGCGGACGATCCACGTCACCCAGCCCTATCTTCCCCCGCTGGAGGAATTTATCCCCTACCTAGAAAAAATCTGGGATAACAAAACGCTCACCAACGGCGGTCCGTTCCATCAGATGCTCGAAGCCGCCTTGCGCGACTACTTAGGTGTCGATCATGTTTCACTGTTTTCCAATGGTACGCTGGGCCTGATCACGGCGCTGCAGTCTCTTCGGATCACAGGCGAGGTGATCACCACCCCGTACTCCTTCGTGGCAACGGCCCACTCCCTGCTCTGGCATGGCAACAAGCCAGTTTTTGTAGACGTAGAGCCCGAAACACTCAACATGGACCCGGCGAAAATCGAAGCCGCGATCACGCCGCAGACCACCGCCATCCTCCCTGTCCACTGCTATGGCAATCCGTGTGATGTAACGGCAATCCAAAAAATCGCCGACAACTACAACCTGCGCGTGATCTATGACGCCTGCCACGCTTTCGGCGTACGGGACGCAGGTGGAAGCGTTTTGCGCCATGGCGACCTTGCAGTCCTGAGCTTCCATGCCACCAAGGTGTTCAACACCTTCGAGGGAGGCGCCATCATCTCTCCGGATGCCAAGTCCAAGCAGCGTATCGACCATCTGAAAAATTTTGGCTTCGTAGACGAGGTGACTGTCGTCGCACCTGGCATCAATGGCAAGATGGGCGAGGTCAATGCAGCCTTCGGCATGCTGCAACTGAAGCACCTCGAAAAAGCACTGGAGCGGCGCGCGCAGATCGATGCCGCTTACCGCATGGGTCTGTCGGATATCCGGGGTATCCGCTGCCTCGCGCAGACTGCCGAAGGTACGCGCAACCACGCCTATTTTCCGGTTCTGGTTGGCCCTGAATTCCCGATCAGTCGCGACGCCCTATATGAACTACTAAAGTCGCGTGGCATCCACGGCCGCCGATATTTCTATCCGCTGATTTCGGATTTCCCCATGTACCGGGGCCTGCCTTCCGCCCAACGTAGTAATTTGCCTGTAGCCTCGGAGGCGTCGGCACAAGTTCTGTGCCTGCCCATCTACCCCGCGCTGGGCAATTTCGATGTGCAGCGCGTCATCGACGTGATTCGGACTGCGTGCGATTGAGGACGGAAAATCGATGCTGACCATGCGTGCGGTAGCTGACGCTGAGACCGTAGACCGGCACTGGACCTTCCTCCTCCAAGCAGTTATAGGTGCCGACCCAGACTTCTTCACGCTGCTGGGTCGCTTCTGCCCCGATTACGCATCTCGCATCCGAAAGCTGCTTCTGGACACCAACTCCGACATCAGCGCGAGCTGGCTATGTCTGGACTCCGGCCAGGCCATCGGCCTGCTGGCCGTACACCCACTGTCTACGATTCAGGCGCGTCAACTGGTCTCGCTGCGATGCTACTTGGAGGGCGTCACGGACAAAATGGCGTTCCGTCAGGCTCTGGAGGCCTTTGCCAAGCAAAAGGCGATGGTCCAATCAATCGAGAGCCTCTACCTCACGCGGATCTTCGTAGCCTCCTCACATCGCAAGGGCGGAATCGGTGCTTTCCTGCTGTCGCACATGCAGCACCTGCAATCTGAAGGCGCCTTTTCTTCTTGCTCCCTGCACGTACGAAATGATAACCAAGGCGCGATCGCGTTCTACCAAGCGCACGGATTCGACTGGATTGACGGCGGACCAGGTTCGGCCTACCGCGCGATGAGGAGGCACTGATATGGCCTACATCCTGGGTGCGGGCGGATTTGCTGCTGAATTGCACGCATGGATCCTGGCCGATGGTCTGAATGAAAGCATTGAAGGTTTCGTGACCGATCCGGCCTATGTCGAATGCAACGATGTCCACGAGCTTGGCCTACCGGTCATGGCCTTCGCAGACGCCCCGCTGGGAAAGTCGTTCTACCTGGGAGTTAGCGATCCAGCCCTCAAGCGGAAGTTCGTGGCGTTGGCCTTGAGCCTTGATTGGAGCCCCTTGGCCTACCTGTCGCGACATGCGATCGTCTCGTCCCGGGCCAGGCTGGGTCGCGGTGTGGTTGTCTGCCCCTTCTCCACTATCTCGCCGCTGAGCGTGCTAGGTGATTACGCCACAGTCAATTGCCACAGCGGCGTTGGCCATCATGCGCAAATAGGGGCGTATTCGAGCCTGCTAGGCGCCAATAGCGTCAACGGTCATGCTGAACTCGGTTCGGATTGCCTGCTTGGATCCGGAGCCCAAATCCATCCGAAGCGACGGATAGGCACGGGAGCCACCCTGGGGATCGGAGCGGTGGTGGTCACCCACGTGCCGGCGGGGCGGACAGTTTTCGGTAATCCTGCCCGCAGCCTTTAGCCCGCAAACTGACCCTCAGCGACAGGCGCGGCCACCGTCAACAACCAAATCTATTCCTGTGATCCAGCGCGCTCTGCGCGTATCAGAGAGGAAGTCGACTGCATGAGCGACATCGCTAGGTAGTCCAGCGCCCAAGGGATAGGCCGCTAGGATCTGTTCGACGGCGCTCACAGGCAAGGCTGCCCGAACCTGCTCCGCCTTCTCGCTGTCGATCCAGCCGGGGGACACCGTATTGACGCGAATACCACGACCAGCAAATTCCACCGCCATGGCACGGGCGGCTCCCACCATCGCGGCCTTGGTCGCCGAATAGGCGACCAGCCCAGGCTCGGCGATCCGGTGGGCGATGCTCGCCACCAGCGTGATGGACCGTGGTTGTCTGTTGTCAGAGTACCTTGGCGAGATGAAGTGACGGCAGATGTCCAGCATCGCCTCCAGGTTCAGGGCCTGGTGCTGCGCCAGAGCCCCGTCAGACAAGGGAGATACCGGCTGCAGCCTATGGAAGCCAGCCGCATACACCAAGTGACGGAAGCCCGCGTTCAGGCAGTGCTGCGCCAGAAAGTCGGCCACTAGGACGCCCGACTGCAGATCATGAGGCAGGCGCGTGTAGCGCTCATGACCGCCATGGGTCAAAGGATGCCGGGAAACGCCCACGACCGTATCGCCACGCGCGAGCAGCAGTTCCACGATAGCGCGGCCAATCGCAGAACTGTCGCCTATCACAAGGCACTTTCCCGGCATCATGCTAGTTCCTGATAGGCCATGCAGGCTTTATCAGCCACGGGCTGTCACTTGGGCGGCCAAGGCCGCGACCGTCTGTGCGTCCCGCAACTCAGAACCCGACACCACGACCTTGAAATGATCCTCGAGGGCCGTGATCACAGTCAGTGCGGCCAGCGAATCCCAGGCAGGATGCTCAACGAAAACGAAGTCGTCGCCGATTTCGCTGGCGTCGATCTCGAGAGCCTCGGCAATGATTTCCTTGATATTCATCGTTTTCAAACCTCCATGACACCTTGACACACGCGGGTATCGATCTCCATATCCGCCAAGCCCCATTGCAGGCCCACGCCGAATCCGACCAGCAGACACCGCATATTCTTGCCTTCTTCCTCTGAAGCCAACAGCATGGGGATGGTGGCCGATGACGAATTGCCGTAGCGGCGGATCACCCGATCCGGCATGCGGGTGGCGTCAGCCGAGAATTTCTGCCGCAGCCTGTCGATGATGAATGCATTGGCCTGATGGAAATAAAGGCGCTCGTAGCGGTCCAAGGCCTGCGGCTCGCCGGCTACGTTCGCAAGGACAAAATCAGGCACCACGGTCTGGGTAAAGGCAAAGACGTCCCGGCCCTGCATGTGCAGGTGCTCCAGGCTGCGGAAATTGCCGTCCTCGTCGACCTGCATTTCTCGAGTTTCATCCGTAGCGGGCAGACGCAAGCCGCCAGCGCGGATAATCAACTTGTCGTAGTCAGCCCCTCGGGTCCTTAGCTGGATCAAGGTAGGCGCGTGCCCAGCCTGACGCGAGACGACCGTGAGAGTCACAGCGTCCCCGATCAGGGGATAGGAGTTGCGATCACGCCGAGACACCTTGGGGCTGAGGATATCCCCCGCCAACACCAGCACGTACCGGGCCTCAGTGGCCTGCAAGAGCATACAGGCCTCATTGAGGGCCTTGACGTACCCGGTGCAACCATCTGTGATGTCAAGACAATACGCCGATTCATCCAGGCCCAATCGCCCGTGAATGACGCAGCTGGTGGGCGGGATAGGGTAGTCGGGCGTCTGCGTGACGACGATAACGGCGCCGACATCGGCGGGTACCACCTTGCCCTGGCTGGCAAGTCGCTCGAACATCAGGCAGGCATAGTCGGAAACGGTACGCTGCTGGTCCTCAATCCGATGCTCGCCGTACCCCATGAGCTTCTTGAGCTTGAGGCTGTTTGCCGGATCATGGCTGTAATTGGCGATTTCGTCGTCAAAGCGGGCGACGTTGCGGGGCACGGCCCCGACCACGCATGTGATAGCAACGTCGCGGTAGACAAACTTCACGTCACGTCCTTCCAGCGAGCAAGCGAGCGATCGCGCCCGCGCTAGTGAAATTATCCGCGCGGATCTGCTCACCAGGGATCCGCACGGAGAACTCGCCTTCTAGTTCGGATACCAACATGACGATATCGAACGAATCAAGCAGTCCATCCCCGATGAAGTCCGTCGAAGTGGCGTAGTCGAACTCAGGGTGAAGCCGGGAGAGGATGGCGAGAATGCGATCTTCATACATGCAGGGACTCCATGAATGTCCGCTCCACCTGCAGGCGGTCGGTCTTTCCGTTCGGCGTGGTGGGCAAGGCGTCCATCAGTGAGATGACGGCCGGAACCATATACCGGGGGACCTTGGTCGCCAAGAATTTCTTGAGGTCCACGGCGGTAACGTCGTGACCGGGCCTGGCCACTGCAATGCAGGCGATCTGGCTGCGTTCGCGCAGATAGCACACGCAGGCGTTGGCGACCGCGTCGTGCTGCAGGGTCGCAGCTTCAATCTCTCCAAGCTCGATCCGGTAGCCCATATGCTTGATCTGTGAGTCCTTGCGACCGACGAAGTAGATCAGGCCACTGGCATCCTGACGCACTAGGTCTCCTGTGCGATAGATCAGGTCGCGAAAATCACTGTGCAGGGGGTTCTGAACAAAGACCTGGGCGGATTTACCAGGATCCCCCCAGTAGCCAAGTGCCAGTGATGACCCGCGTACACACAATTCGCCCACCTCATCCGGATCGCAGGTCTTGTTGTCCTCGGACAAGATCAGTACATCAGTATTGCGGCAAGGACGCCCGATTGGCAGGGTGGAGGATTCGCAGAGCGTTCGGAAAGTGTAGGCGGTGCAGTCCACAGTGATCTCGGTGGGACCGTACAGGTTGGAGAAAAGCGCCTCCGGATAGGCCTTGACCCAGGCGTTGATCTGGGGCACAGGCATGGGTTCGCCAGCAAACAGAATCTTTCTGAGCGTAGGCACACGCTGCTGTTGAAGCAAGTTCGAGTTCGCCAGGCTGGTCAAGACAGAAGGAACCCAGAATACTGTCGTAACAGCATGGGCGCGCATAGCCTCCAGGATCTCGACGGGGAACATGTAAACCCTGTCCTCAGGAAGGTACAGACAGCCGCCCGCCGACCACGTTAAGTACAGGTCGAGCGTTGAGTTATCGAAATAGAGGGGAGCTTGGCTCATCATCACATCGGATGGCTCAGGATCGTATTCAGCCCTGGCCCACTCGATGTAATCGATGACGCTGCGGTGGCTAACCGTAACGCCCTTGGGAATGCCGGTCGAGCCGGAAGTGAAGATCACATAGAGTGGATCACTATCAATCGCCTCACGGGAGGGCGGTAGGCTGCAGGGAGGAGTACCGGCCAGATCCTCCAGGAACAGGCAGCGGTCACTGCCCAAGCCGTCGGGGAGCTTCAACCCAATGTCACGACGCGTGATGATGAGGCAATCACCGAGCTGCCCGCAGATCTTGGCCAGGCGCTCGGGCGGAACCTTGATATCAACCGGCACATAGACATGACCAGCCCATTGGGTGGCGAGGATAGCTGTGACCGCATCGGCGTCTTTGGGCAGAGCTAACACAACAGGCTTGCGCCGCTGCCCCGCAAGCTTGCCTATCACGCCTGCGGCCAGGGCGCGCGCGCGACCTTCCAGGGCCTCGTAGGTGAGCGGCATGCCTCGATCCAGGAGCGCCACGTTCTGTGGGTACTTCCTGGCCGACGCAAGGAAGTAGTCGATCGCGTGGATTTGGTAAGCCATAGATGATCCGTGGGATGAGACTGGGAGCGGTCAGGACATGCGGCCGCGGTCGCTGATCCGTTCGCGGGGACAGTCTGTGGCCTGCAGCAGGGGCATAGCGCGGTTCGTTAGGCTCTGTGGAGACTGGATCCGGCAAAGAATTGCCAGCGTGCAGCCTTACTGCGGATTCTGCAATCTTCGGGCCAAGGCACGTTCTTCGTAGAGTACCCATCGATAGCCAGTAAATGCTATAATCTAGAGCTTGGCGCTTTAGCTCAGTCGGTTAGAGCGATGGAATCATAATCCACAGGTCCGCGGTTCGAATCCGTGAAGCGCCACCAAACAAAAGCCCTTGGCAGTGATGCCAGGGGCTTTTTCTTTGC